>OLOQ01003527.1_pt1 | contig 11295 bp, 7 predicted proteins | sample 1673101 | NCBI WGS metagenome assembly OLOQ01 (sample SAMEA3136754, study PRJEB25190) | human gut metagenome | biome: human gut; feature: human-associated habitat; material: faeces | place: Austria | collected 2013 | reverse complement strand
ATAGACGTTTAAACAAATAATGCAACCGTTTGCGAATTTAGCTATAATTCCACAAACCAAACAGGTATACTCCTTTCATGTCGTGTAGGAATTACGTAGACAAAAAGGAGGTTATGTGATGGTAAGTATTGTTCTTGCTAGCCACGGGGACTTGGCAGCTGGAATCAAGCAGACGGGCTCGATGGTCTTTGGCGATCAGCCGTCTGTTGCCGTGGTCTCGCTCGAGCCGAGCATGGGCCCCGACGACTTCCGTGCCAAGGTCGAGGAAGCAATCGCTTCCTTCGAGGACCAGGAGCAGGTGCTCTTCCTCGTTGATCTGTGGGGCGGCACGCCGTTCAACCAGATTAGCGGGCTCATCGAGGGCCACGATTCCTGGGCTATCGTCACCGGTGTCAACCTGCCTATGCTCATCGAGGCATATTCGCAGCGCTTTGACGCAAAGAACACTGCACATGCGATCGCAAAACATCTCGTGACTGAGGCTAAGGCTGGCGTGCGCGTCAAGCCCGAGTCTCTTGAGCCCGAGGAGAAGAAGCCGGCTGCGGCCGCCGCTGCTCCTGCAGGCGCCATCCCTCCGGGAACGGTCATCGGCGACGGGCACATCAAGATTGCCCACGTCCGTATCGACACCCGTCTGCTGCATGGTCAGGTGGCCACCACGTGGACCAAGCAGATCAACCCCAACCGCATCATCGTGGTTTCCGACGGCGTTGCTCACGACGAGCTCCGCAAGACCATGATCGAGCAGGCTGCCCCTCCGGGAGTCCATGCCAACGTCGTGCCTATCAAGAAGATGGCCGAGGTCGTCAAGGACACGCGTTTTGGTGACACCAAGGCCATGCTGCTCTTCGAGAACCCGCAGGATCTGCTCAAGGCCATCGAGGCCGGCGTCGACATCAAGGAAGTCAACATCGGTTCCATGGCTCACTCCAAGGGCAAGGTCGTCGTCACCAACGCCGTCGCTATGGGCGATGACGACGTTAAGACCCTCGAGGCCCTCAAGGCCAAGGGCGTCAAGTTCGAGGTCCGCAAGGTTCCTTCGGATGCCTCCGAGGATCTCGACGCCATGTTGAAGAAAGCTAAGGCCGAACTGGCCGCTCAAGCATAGTAAAGGAGGGTCCGATACATGTCTGCAATCACTATTCTGCTTGTTGCGATTGTCGCGTTGCTTGCCGGTATGGAAGGCATTCTGGATGAGTTCCAGTTCCATCAGCCGCTCGTGGCATGCACGCTTATCGGTCTCGTAACCGGTCACCTTCAGGAGGGCATCCTCCTGGGCGGTTCGCTCCAGATGATGGCCCTTGGCTGGGCTAACGTCGGCGCCGCCGTCGCGCCTGACGCCGCTCTGGCCTCGGTCGCTTCTTCGATCATCATGGTGCTCGCCCTCAACGGCGGCGCCACTGATTCGGCCAAGGCCGTTACCGCGGCCATCGCCGTCGCCGTCCCGCTGTCGGTCGCTGGTCTGTTCCTGACCATGATCTGCCGTACCATTGCTACCGCTATCGCTCACGCCATGGACGGTTGCGCCGAGAAGGGCGACTTCTCCGGCATCGAGCGCTGGCAGTACGCTGCCATCCTCATGCAGGGCCTTCGTATCGCCATCCCGGCAGTACTTCTGTGCGTTATCCCGGCCGAGGCTGTTACCAACGCGCTTAACGCTATGCCCGACTGGCTGTCCGGCGGCATGGCCGTCGGCGGCGGCATGGTCGCTTCCGTCGGTTACGCCATGGTCATCAACATGATGGCCACCAAGGAGACCTGGCCGTTCTTCATCCTCGGCTTTGTCCTTGCTGCCATCCCTCAGCTCACGCTGATTGCCCTTGGCCTCATCGGCATCTCCCTTGCCCTCATCTACCTTGGCCTTAAGGATCTGGCCAAGCAGGGTGGCGGCACGGGCGGTGGCTCCGGCGACCCGCTCGGCGACATTCTGAACGATTACGAGTAGGAGGGGAGTGATACATATGGCAGAGAACAAGATTCAGCTCACCAAGGCTGACCGTAAGAAGGTTTGCTTCCGTCATCAGTTCCTTCAGGGCTCGTGGAACTACGAGCGTATGCAGAACGGCGGCTGGTGCTTCGCAATGATCCCTGCGATCAAGAAGCTCTACACCAGCAAGGATGACCAGATTGTCGCGCTTAAGCGCCACCTGGAGTTCTATAACACCCACCCCTATGTTTCCGCCCCCGTCATTGGCGTTACCCTCGCCCTCGAGGAGGAGCGCGCCAACGGTGCTCCGATCGATGACGTCGCCATCCAGGGCGTCAAGGTCGGTATGATGGGCCCGCTCGCCGGCGTCGGTGACCCCGTCTTCTGGTTCACCCTTCGCCCGATTCTGGGCGCTCTGGGCGCTTCCCTGGCCATGTCCGGCAGCATCGTCGGTCCGCTGCTGTTCTTCTTCGCGTGGAACATCATCCGTTACGCTTTCCTGTGGTACACGCAGGAGTTTGGCTACAAGGTCGGCTCCTCCATCGCCAAGGACCTCTCCGGTGGTCTGATGGGCAAGGTCACCGAGGGCGCTTCCATCCTGGGTATGTTCATCATCGGTGCCCTGGTCGAGCGCTGGGTGTCCATTTCCTTCACCCCGATCGTCTCCACGGTCAAGCAGTCTGCTGGCGCCTTTATCGACTGGGCTAGCCTGCCCTCCGGTTCCGAGGGTATCAAGGAAGCGCTGACGATGTACAACTCCGTCGGTGCTACCGCCCTTGATCAGATGAAGGTCACCACGCTTCAGGCCAACCTTGATCAGCTCATCCCCGGCCTTGCCGCCGTGTGCCTGACCCTGCTGGTCTGCAAGCTCCTCAAGAAGAAGGTCAGCCCGATCGTCATCATCCTGGCTCTCTTCGCCGTCGGCATCATCGGTCGCTTCTGCGGCTTCATGTAAGCACGCTTCGGCTTAAGACCGAGAGTTGCTAGGTAAGGGCTTTTGAGCCATTGAAACGGACCGCACCCGGTGGGTACACTGGATGCGGTCCGATTGTTTTATTTGGAGGGCGAGGCGCGCATGGCGCAATCTCAGAACAGCACGGTCGATCTGGCAACGCCGGCAACCTGCCTGATGGGGCTTACCAGCCACGGTAACGTGATGGTAGGCAATAAGGCGTTCGAGTACTATAACGAGCGCAATCCCGAGGATTATATTCAAATCCCGTGGGACGAGGTCGACTATATTGCCGCCGAGGTTTTGCGCGGCACCAAGAAGATCACGCGTTTTGCCATCTTCACCAAGGACAACGGTCACTTTACGTTTTCGACGCGCGACGACAAAGAGACGCTTCGTGCGGTCCGCAAGTACGTTGACGAGGATAAGCTCGTGCGTTCGCCCGACTTTATCGACGTGACCGCCAAGGGAGCCAAGAGCATCCCCGCTGCCATCAAGAGCCTTTTCCACAGAGACAGCTAATCGTTGGCGATAGATGGCGGAAAATGCATCCCGGAATTTGTTCTCATTCCGGGATGCATTTTCCTTTTGAGGGCCAGTTGGGAAAGCTTGTCCCATTATTTCGCGTTATTCCGGGTTATTCTTTCCGATATTGAGGATTGCCCTCGGAAACTATTCGCTATAGAGCCTTCTCGATGAGTGGCCATGCGCTACATGGCAAAGGGGTAAATCTGCTACACTAGTACAACATGCCTCCGTAGCTCAGGGGATAGAGCACCGCTCTCCTAAAGCGGGTGTCGCGCGTTCGAATCGCGCCGGGGGCACCAGAAGAAATTGCAGGTCAGACGGTATAAAACGTCTGGCCTGTCTTCTTGTATAAGGGTCTTATTAGCGGCATTTGGGTAGAAATTGGGTAGAAAGATTTTTTGTGGAGGTCTAAGCCCAATATTCGGTTTCCAACCCTTTCCACAGCTTACGGGCTTATAGAAGCCCTCCGGCTATGGAAAGCGTTGAAAACCTAGGTTGATGTTGTCGTGAGCTGGCGAGTTTCCAACAGTCTCCGGCGTCTCCGGGTTTTACTGGGGACCCTCCGACACCGGGGACCGTTGAAAACTCGCCCCTCTATCCGCAAGGTTGCCCTTACCCCTTAAAATGGTCCGCAAGAGACAACGACGCAGGAGGTCCGGTATGCCTGCCAGCAAGAAAGAGGCAAAGGAGTTCGTAAAGCGGTGGAAGAAGCGCCTCAGCGCCATCCCCGCGGGCTCCAACAATGAGCAGCAGGACACGCAGAAGTTCTGGGTCGACTTGCTCATCAATGTCCTGGGTATCCCATCCAACACCATAGACAGCTTCGTCGACTTTGAGCGCAAGGTGAGAGGCCGACGCATCGACGTGTTCGTCTCCGACCACAACTTCCTCTGCGAGCAGAAGTCGTGGGGCATCGACCTCGACAAGCCCGAGCCTAGGAACGGAGGCATGGAGACGCCGCTCCAGCAGGCCATGTGGTACGCGCGGCACCTGCCGTACTCCGAGCGCCCGCGCTGGGTGATGACGTGCAACTTCGGGACCTTCCGCCTTTACGACCTCGACAACGAGAGGCCAGAGGACACCGTGCAGGAGTTCTCCCTCGAAGAGCTCCCGGACAGTCTGTACCTGCTCTCATTCCTGACATCCAACGAGACGAGCCGCCTGCACAAGGAACAGCAGCTTTCAATCGAGGCTGGGTCTTACGTCTCCAGGCTCTATGATGCTCTCGCCAAGCAGTACAATCACATCGAGGAGAAGGACGAGCGGGCCCAGGAGGAGCAGCGCTCGCTCAACGTTCTTATCACCCGAATCATCTTCTTACTTTACGCCGAGGACGCCGATCTCTTGCAATCGCATCAGGCGTTCGGCAGGTACTGCGAGGGAGACCCCGCGAAGCTCCGTCACAAATTGGTCGATCTGTTCGAGACCATCGATACTCCCTTGGATCAGCGGGACGAGTACATGGACGAGGACCTTGCGGCCTTCCCCTACGTGAACGGTGGGCTGTTCGCCGACTCCTCCATCATCGTCCCGCAGATGACCCCGGAAATCCTTGAGGCCATCACCGACGCCTCCCAGGACTTCGACTGGCGCGAGATCTCGGGCGTCATCTTCGGCGGCGTGTTCGAGGGGACTCTGAATCCCGAGACGCGCCATGCCGGGGGCATGCACTACACGAGCGTTGAGAACATCGAGCGCTGCCTGAAGCCGCTGTTCCTCGACGAGTTGTGGGACGAACTGCACGAGGCCGAGGGTGAGAGGACGGCGGCGAAGCGCAAACAGGCCCTGGCGAGGCTACACGACAAGGTTGCCTCCATTACCATCGGCGACCCGGCGTGCGGCTCGGGCAACTTTCTCACCGAGGCATACCGGCAGCTGCGCACCATCGAGAATCGAATCATCGAGGACGAGCTCAGCGAGGAGACCGGCAACGCGGGACAGACGTCCCTCGTCGTTGCGCAGGACAGTCCCGTCCGCGTCTCCCTGGACCAGCTGTACGGCATCGAGATAAACGACTTCGCCGTTTCGGTCGCCAAGACCGCCCTGTGGATCACCGAGGAGCAGATGCTTCGTAAGACGCAGGAGATATACGTCGCCTATGACTTCGATTTCCTTCCGCTCAGGAGCCTCAGCAACCTCCATGAGGGCAACGCTCTCAAGACCGATTGGTCCGAGGTGTTCCCCGACGACCTCACCTACCTCGTGGGCAATCCTCCCTTCCTCGGGGCTCGTAACCAGTCCAAGGAGCAGAAATCTGAACTGTTTGAGGTCTTCGACGGAGCGAAGAACGCGGGCAACATCGACTACTGCGGGGCCTGGTACATGAAGGCCGCGAGGTTCACGCAGGGGAAGCGCACGCGCTGCGCCCTGGTCTCGACGAACTCCATCTGCCAGGGTGAGCAGGTTGCCAACCTCTGGAAACCCCTGCATGACATGGGCATCCATATCGATTTCGCACACAACACCTTCCGCTGGGACAACGAGGCGGCGGACAAGGCACACGTGTTCTGCGTCATCGTCGGGTTCTCCCGCGAAGCGGGGAACAAGACGCTCTTCTATCATGCGACGCCCGATTCTGACGAAGACCGGATTGCCGTTCCTCGGCTCAACGCCTATCTGAAGAACGCGCCCGACGCTTTCATCTGGAACAGAAGCAAGCCTTTGTCGGACGTGCCCGCTATCGGTATCGGCTCTCAACCGATTGATGGCGGCAACTATCTGTTCACACCGGAGGAGAAGGCGGCGTTCCTTTCGAAAGAGCCCGCGGCTGAGAAGTACTTTCATAAATGGCTTGGATCGCAGGAGTTCATACGGGGTATTGAGAGATGGTGCCTGTGGTTGGGGGAGGCTTCGTGGGCCGATCTCAAGGGCCTTCCTTGTTGTAGGGAGAGAATCGAGAACGTTAGAAACTACCGCCTGAGTAGCTCGAGGAAGCAGACCTTGAAAGCAGCCGAGAGGCCGAACCATTTCGGTACTGAAATCATTCCTAATTCGACTGCCATCATTGTCCCCAAAGTCTCGTCAGAGCGTAGAAGGTATATCCCTATGGGGTTTGTCGGATCTGAGACGTTGTGCAGTGACTTGGTGTTTCTAATACCCAATGCGACGCTCTATCACTTTGGCGTCCTTCAGTCACAGCTCCACAACGCATGGATGCGCACGGTCGCGGGGCGGCTCAAATCCGATTACCGCTATTCCGGCGGAATCGTCTACAACAACTTCGTCTGGCCCGAGCCCAGTGAAGAGCAAAGGAACGAGGTTGAACGCTGCGCCCAGGCCGTGCTCGACGCCCGAGACGTCCAGGAGGGTGCGACGCTTGCGGACATGTACGATCCCAAGAACGAGACGTTCTTCCCCGAGCTGATTTCCGCGCATAAGGCGCTCGACGCTGCTGTTGAAGCTGCCTATGGCGTCGACTTCGGCGGGGACGAGGAGAAGATCGTAGCCCATCTCTTCAACCTCTACGCCGAGAAAGTTGGTGAACTATAGTGCCCAACTCTATCTACAATCCCATATCGCTGGAGGTCGGTAACATCCTGAAGGATGTTCAGACGGGCAAGATTGGCCTGCCTGATCTGCAACGGCCTTTCGTGTGGGGCAATGAAAAGGTTCGCGATCTGCTTGATTCCATGCTTCGCGGATACCCTATCGGCTATGTGATGCTGTGGGACTCTCCGAGCGACGACGCGGGCAAGAGGTCTGCCATAGGCTCGAACCAAAAGACATATGCCGTCCCCAAGTCCCTTGTCATCGACGGACAGCAGAGGCTCACCGCTCTCCTGAGCTCGCTGTACGGCGTGCCCGTGCGAGATAAGAACTTCAGGGAGCGTACGGTGAGGATCGCCTACGACCCCATCGCGCGCGCATTCAAGAATGCCGACGCCTCGACTGAGAGGGACGCGCGTTACGTGCCAGATGTGTCCGAGGCCTTCGCGGCGAACCACGATAACAAACTGAGCGCTTATCGCAGGGCGTTCATAAAGCGCCTTAACGAGGCAAATGCCAAGAAGGGTGAACCGGAACTCGACGATGACGGCGTGGACGCCGTCGAGAACGGGCTCAACGCATTGCTCGGGCTTGAGCGCTATCTTCTGCCGACGTTGGAGATTTCCGAATCGGCTGACGAGGAGACCGTATCGGACATCTTCGTGCGCGTGAACTCGCAGGGACAGGCACTTAAGCAGGATGACTTCATCATGACCTTGCTTTCCGTCTATGAACCCGCCATGAGGGAGCGTATCGAGGGATTCTGCGCCATGAGCTATGCGCCTGCAAAGGGCACCTCGTACAACCCGCTCATGACTCTCTCGCCGACGCACATCATCCGCGCGACGGTGGGCGTGGGATTCAAGAGGGGTCGCCTGCGTTACGCCTACCAGATTCTTCGTGGAAGAGATCTCAAGACAAAGGAAACAACGCCCGAGACGCGGGCCGAGAACTTTGCCACGTTCGGCCGCGCCCTCGATCTCGTGCTCGATTTGAACAACTGGCATGCCTTCATCAACACGCTGGCGGAGGCGGGCTATGTCTGTTCTGACCAGGTGGGGTCGGGCAATGCGCTCATGTTCTGTTATGCGTTTTACCTTATCGGGCGCTACGAGTTCGGTATGGAGCCGTTGGCTGTGCGCAGGCTCGTGCGACGCTGGTATTTCGCCGCAGCCATAACGGGGCTCTATGTGGGGTCCTTCGAATCCGAATTCGAGCAGCAGCTTAACGACGTCTCGCGCCTTGAGACAGCCGATGAGTTCCGGGCGTACTTCGACCGTAGGCTCGCCGCCATCATGACGGACGATTATTTCTCCATCACGCTGCCCAGCTCCCTCGACGCAAACGAGGCGACGGGTCCGACCTGGTGGGGCTTCGTCGCGGCCCAGGTCGTGCTCGGTGCCAAGGCGCTGTTCAGCACGGCCCCTCTTTCTCAACTGCTGCTTACCGGCTCGTCGGGTTCCAAGAAGGCCCTGGACAAGCACCATCTGTTCCCAGATAACTACCTGAAGGCCAAGGGCTACCTTTCGCAGCGTAGCAACCGAGGCAACTTCACCCTCGTTGACTACCAGAACAACATCTACATCTCGGATGACGCCCCGAACGAGTACGTTCGTAGGTATCGCGACGCGCTGGGGGAGGACGAGTATCGCCGCAACTGCGAGGAGCATGCCCTGCCCGTTGGGTTCGAGAACCTCGATTACGAGGAGTTCCTAGGCAAGCGAAGGCAGCTTATGGGCGAGCTGGTGAAGGGGGCGTACGAGCGGCTTTAGGTCTCCGTCGTGAATCGGGGAGAGGCTACTTGCCGACTCCTCCCCGACGCGCAGGCCGAGAAGGCCGAGGCGTGGCAATCGGCCTTGCGGCCGACGGGTCCCGCTTATGGGCGGGACCCCCGCGACGCACGGCGTCGCTCTCGCTGCGGCTCCCTGGCAACGCTCCCCAGGGTCGCGTTTCGTCCGCCTCCGCTCACGCCGGCCCAGCCCGCCGAACGGCTGCGCTCGATGGCTTCCAGAAGTCGCCATCGCTCCGCCGTGGTCGCCGGGCTGGGCCTCTCGCGCCGGGTCGCCGAGCGCCGTCGTACGACGCTCCCCATGGGTCGCGTCTCCTCGGCGTCGGCTCAACCGGCGCTCACCTGCCCGGGCTCGCGTTGCCTTGGGCAACCGGCTCGCTCCGTGCAGGCAAGATATGGATTCCGTTGCACGGAATCATCTTGCCCGCCTGCGGCGGGACGGCGAACCGCTCCGAGGTCGCTCTCGCCGAAGGGCAAAAGAAGGGGCCGGGACGCCTGTTGCGTCCCGGCCCAAATGATCAGTCGTCTCGGCCGTTCTGGTTCTCCAGCGCCCTGCGCTCAAGCTCCCAGAACGCCCGCATCGCCGTCGCTATCCCGCGCAGCGTGAAGCGGACGGCGATGCCTGTCGAGCGGTCGACGGCAAAGCCGAGCCTTCCGCCGTTGACCTTCCTCATGCCCCCGAGAGACTTCGAGGGGAAGCGGTACTGGAGGCTCCCGCCCTTCGACCTGGCGAGCTCGATGCCGTCCCGCTTGAGCCGCCGCTCAAGCTCGCCCATCCGGTCGGGGCAGACGCGCATGCGCCCGACCTCCTCGATTCGGCGGGCGACCGCGACGCGGATGCGGGCGTTCTCCGAGCGCTCGGCCTGCCCCTTTCGGGCCATGTCTCGCTCTTCCGTGCCGGGTTGCCTCGCGTGGACGCGCGAGTTGGCCTTGCCGCGCTCAAGCTGCCTGAGGCCGTACCTTTCGTCCAGGGCACGGACGGTCTTCACGCGTGATGCCGCCGCCTTTCGGGCGGGGCCCTCGTCGAGCCTTCGGCCAGTCTCCAGATCGCTGCGGTTGATGCCGAGGTGCACGGCGTAGCGGTCGGTGGCGTCCGCGCGGCAGCGTTCACGGTGCAGCACCATCACGACCTCCTGGTTGGGGTAGCGCTCGGCCACGTACTCCCTCGCATAGCGTATGCACAGCTCCGGCGTCATCTTCCCGCCGTTGAGGTCGCACTCGTCGGGGAGGAACCCGAGTATCTGGTGCTGCATGTAGGTGCACTTGGCACCGGCCTTGCCGGGCCTGTCGTGACCCATGGCCGCCCTCGTGTCCGCCATCTCCTGAAACCAGCGATCTTCGTCGATGATGTTCTGCGTGCCGTGGGCGAGCGCCTTGTCGCGGTCCCATGAGAGGTAGTCCCTGAGACGGGAGAGGTGCCTCTTGCTGCAGACGCTCGTCTGCTTTATCGCCGTCATGGTCGCCTCCCTAGTCGAGCGAGAGCCCGCTGAACTTGCCGTTCGGCTTGCTCCCGTTCTTCTTCTCCGGCTCGGGCCACTCTGGGCACCAGGTCGGGACCTCCTCGCGCATCTTCTCAGTTGCGGACTCGTCGAGACGGCGCTGGTAGGCGCGACGGCTCTCCGCCTCGTGCTCGGGGGTCCCGAGGTCGAAGTGCCCCCTTGTGGGCGTGTTGGTGCAGTCGGTGACGGGGGAGCGGAAGACCCCGGCTCGGCACGCGGGCATCCCGTTGTCCGCGTGCTTCACGACGATGATCCCGTCCCGGTCCGGGGCCATGCCGCGCCACTCCCAGGGATGTATCACGTCGTCGGCGCTCTCGCTGTAGGACGTCGAGGAGGATGTGCCCGACGCGGCCCTGCCGTTGCTCGTGCCCTGCGTGTGGCGCGTGGTCTTGCCGATGAGCTCGGTGAAGTACCGGCGGTCCTCCTCCTCGGCGAGCTTCATCGCGACCTTGATTCCGCAGTTCGCGAGGATCTTCCTACGGCCGTCTCGCTCGCCGTATTTATTGAGCTGGGAGATGTCTTGACACGCCCCTGTCCAATAGATTTGTAACGACCTTCCAAGCGAGAGTAGGGCGGGCAGGCACTCGACGCGGGGGAGGTTGCCCCACTCGTCGCCGAGAATCTGCACGGGGCGGGGGAGCCTGCCGCCGTTCACGTCCGCGACCGCCTGGACCGAAGCCCAGAGCTGGGAGAGGAATATCGCCGCTATGCAGTTGTAGGGCGAGCCCTCATCGAGTACGTGGAGGAAGACGGCGCTCTTCTCCGTGAGCACCGCTCGTGGGTCGATGTCGGACCCCGACGTCATCCATGCGACCGGCGCGGACGAGAACGGGCGGAGCGCCACCTTGAGCGTCGAGAGGATGCTCCTGAGCTCGTTGCCACCCGAGGAGACGAACTGCGACGCCCTGCCCTTGGCGGGGTGGCCGCTCGGCAGGGCGCGGAAGACGGCCTTCAGGGGCTCGGACGGGTCGTCGCCCTCCGCCTCGGTGCCGCGGTCCAGCACCTCGCAGACGGTCGCGAGGTGCTTCGATCCCACAGGGCACTCGTCGGACATGGAGACCAGCAGGACCAGGGCCGAGAGCAGGCCCCTGGCCGAGGCGGTCCAGTGCGAGCC
>OLOQ01003526.1_pt1 | contig 11297 bp, 10 predicted proteins | sample 1673101 | NCBI WGS metagenome assembly OLOQ01 (sample SAMEA3136754, study PRJEB25190) | human gut metagenome | biome: human gut; feature: human-associated habitat; material: faeces | place: Austria | collected 2013 | reverse complement strand
GTCTGCGGTGACAGTGCCGGAGGCAATGGTGGCAAGGGAGATAAATATAAGAAATTATTTATGAACCTGCCAATCGGATTTGCGCAGGCAAAGATCATAGAAGATCCTGTAAACGGAACCAGTTATCAGATCGTAGATGCAAACGAGATCTTTGGCGAGTACTTCAAACTCGATGTCAGTGATTACACCGGCAAGAACCTGAAAGAGAGTAAGATTGAAGTCCTTCAGGATATCAATGCATGGTTCACGGCATATAATAACTCCGGAACAAAAGAAGGAGATCTGATGGATGTCGAGATCACGATGGAATCCCTTCAGAAGGTATTCAATACCGTAATGTATAAGTCAGAAGCAGATTACATTAACATGGTCGTTATCGATATCACAGATCAGAAAGATACAGAGAACAAATTGTCCAAGGCAATTGTTGATGCGAATGCAGCCTATAAGACACAGGCTGAGTTCCTTGCAAATATGAGCCATGAGATCCGTACACCTATCAATGGTATTCTGGGTATGCTCCAGCTTACATTGATGGCTGATGATCTTCAGGCAGATTACAGAGATAACCTTGTAACTGCAAAGAACTGTGCGGATACATTGCTCCGACTGATCAATGATATTCTTGATATCAGTAAACTGGAAGCAGGAAAATACAAGATCAAAGAAGAAACATTTGATATCAAGCAGGCGATCGAGGAGACGGTTGCTGCACAGGTACCACTTGCAAATAATAAGGGGTTACAGCTCGACTGTTCATTTGGAAACAATATTCCAAAGCTGGTAAAGGGCGATGGACAGAGAATTCAGCAGGTATTAAACTGCCTGTTATCAAACGCGATCAAGTTCACCTCCGAAGGAAGTGTCCGTGTTAAGATCGCATCCATGGATATGGAAGGGGAAAATAAAGTTAAGATCCGTATGGCGGTTGCAGATACCGGAATCGGTATTTCAGAAGCAAACATGAGCAAGCTGTTCATCCGTTTCAGTCAGGTTGATTCTTCTGATACAAGAAGATACGGCGGATCAGGACTTGGACTTGTAATCACAAAGCAGATCGTTGAACTGATGGGTGGTAACATTCAGGTTCAGAGTAAAGAAGATATTGGTTCTACTTTCATCGTAGAAGTACCTATGAAGGTTGTAAAGGCATCTGATGATGCATTAGCAGAGGTTGAAAAGGAAGAAGAACCGGCAGTATTCTCAATCAATGCACACAGCAAAGCAAGAATCCTTGTAGCAGAGGATGAACCGGTTAATCAGCAGGTAATCGGTAAGCTGCTTGGTATGGCAGGCTTCTCTTATGATATTGCAGAGAATGGTCAGAAAGCAGTTGAACTCTTCAAGCAGAAGATCTACGATGCCGCTTTATTCGATGTACAGATGCCTGTTATGGATGGTATCGCAGCTACGCAGGAGATCCGTGAGATCGAGCAGAAGGAAAAGAGAAAGAGACTTCCAATTATCGCAGTAACGGCGAGAGCGATGTTCGGCGATAAGGAACGAATCCTTGAGAATAAACTGGACGATTACATAGCTAAGCCATACAATCTGAATGATGTTGTTGAGACATTAAATAAATATATTGATGATTAACGTAAGGAGGTCATTTGAAAATGGCAGGTAATTTTTTTCAGAATGCATTTGAAAAGACAAAGTCATTAGCCAATCAGGCAGTTGACAGTACAAAATGTGCTGCACAGAAGACGAAGATAAAAGGTAAGATTTCATCTGAGAATTCAAATCTTGACAGAATCTATACAGAGATCGGAAGATATTATTACAATCTGAATAAGGAAGAAGCACCGGAGGAGATCAAGCATCTGTTCGACAGCGCTGCAAAGGGCCTGGAGAACATCGCAGCTCTGGAGAAAGAGTACAGAGAAGTAGAGGAACAGGAACACCGTATTATGAACAGTGGCAACCAGTATCAGCAGACGCCACCACAGGGTATGTATAATCAGCAGATGAACGGAATGCCGCCACAGGGTATGTACAATCCACAGATGAACGGAATGCCACCACAGGGCATGTACAATCAGCAGATGAACGGAATGCCACCACAGGGCATGGCACCACAGATGAACGGAATGCCGCCACAGGGCATGGCACCACAGATGAATGAGATGCCACCGCAGCAGAATGTCGCACCTGCACCACAGGCAGAGCCTGTACAGGAATCCGCACCGGCAGCTGCACCTACATCCCAGCCGGAAGCAGTTCCACAGAACGAAGAAAATGTTTAAATAAACAGACATAAAAATATAGCCCCCATATAGCTAGGTTAGTTATATGGGGGCTGTGTTTGTGTGTTGAAATTTGTTTTTACTATGAAAGCGTTCCGGTTGGCGAACAGGTCAGTTTAACGGTCTTTGTGATTGTATTTATAATCTTACCACTGGAATATTTATTTGCTGTTGCGGTAGCAGTTCCATAATTAGAACAGCGGGTGCTGTATTTATTGGATATCTTCCAACTAGAATCCTTAATAGTAGTGGATATAGACGAAGATATGCATGTTGCGGTTGCGCCATTGTATGAGAAACGTGCAGTTACTGTTACAGACCAGAGAACAGTACCATTAGCATTCTTACAATAAGTTGTTTTGTAGCCGGTCTTTGTTTTTGCTGTATTTGATGCCATAGGAGAAAAAGAAGCAGTTTCTTCTATAACTGTCTCATAATATAAGGTATCATCTGCCAATGTTTCATTTGTTGCAGCCTGAGCAGTCATTATTGGTGCAAAAATTAAATGCAGACAAAGAATGATACCTGCGATAATACTTATTTTTTTCATTTGTATGTTACCTCTGTGTTTGTTAATTTGTTGTTTCTGCTGTTGAGTCTTCCGTTGGTAATACTGCATCTCCGGGAGGATTTCCATCTTCCCATTCGCAATCAGGAAGTTCCCCAATTACTGTTTCGGTATAAGCAAGCTGAGATTCATTCGCCATGCGGTATATATTATATTCATAACAAAGCCCTGCAAAGAGGAGAGTTAAGATCGCGATCATTAAGAGAACCAATGTAGATCTGATATAAGCAGAGGTTGAAAGATCTTTTTGCAGGGTCTCTCCATCCTTTGATGTAAGATAAGTGATCACTTGATCTTTGGGCTCTCCAAATTCTTGTTTTAATGTAGTTAAAGTGATAACAGCACCTGTCTCGGCATATTCCTCTATCGTAGAACGGATATCTGAAAGAAATTGTCGCTCCATTTTACGATACACAGGAAGTGTTCGTTTTATATCATGTAAATAACGCTTAACTGCATGTTGTTCCTGCTTATTCATGGATTTCCTCATCTCCTGTATAGTTTAAAATATTATTGATCGCCTCGTGTGTTTCCCGGTAATCTTTTAACAGAAGCTCTAAACGCTTTTTACCCGAAGCTTCCAGATGATAGTATACACGCATTAGACGTTTCCCGGCAGGCATCTTATAATCAGAGATCAAGCCTGCATCAATTAATTTGTATAGTGCCGGATACAGTGATCCTACAGGTATATCCATGACACCATTTGTCTGTTCTTTTAAAATCTGAGTTAATTCATATCCATAATAGTCTCTCAGACTTAACAGATACAGAACCATAAGTTCAACAGATCCCCTCCTGAAATTACTTTTGTTGTTGTCCATAGCAACACCTCGCTTATATTTGAATCTATTAATTCTTAAGGTTATGTGTTCCGAATATAGACTTATAGATTCCTAATATATTATAACATAGGATTTTTATAAGTAAAGTATTATATGATATAAAAGTTAAACTTATATATAGAAATACTTTATTTAGAAAAGCTAAAATATTGTTGACAAAGGGATAATGCAGAGTTAATATAGTGCGTGTAATGATACAGGGATTTATGAGCATGCAATTATATTATCTATCTGGTTACAGATTGGTAAGTCAAAAGAAGTGTACAATTTTAAGAATCATTGTGAAGACTTGTCAATAGTATTTAAATGAAGGAGGGAGGATAACGAAAAGCAAATTTTTTGGTAATGGGTATAGTAATATTCGTTAGACATAGAAAAATATTCAAAAAAATGTTTCAGATAAAAGAGGTAAAAACGAATAGTAATGAATTACAATACTAAAGAAAGGGGTATATGATAATTAATTTAAAATTATCATACAGTGTAAAATGAAATATAATTTAAAAGGTTTAATAACAATATTACTTGTAGTAATTCTTTTGTTTAATGTTACTGGTATAGTAAAGGCAGAAACGACAACTGATAAGAATACAATAGACTATCCATATACTATATTTGCGGAATCTGATGAGAACGGTGCTATTACAATTAATGCAGATAATTTTTGCATAAATGGCAATATAGCCACGAATGGCACAATTGTTTCTAGTGGCAATATGAATATTAATGGAAGTAAAAAAGAAAATGTTAATAAGAATGTAATTTATATTTTTGATAAAATTGAATCGTAATAATTTACTAATTGTAAAATTGAGAAATATACCGATGATTATATGGTTAAAGATCAAAATATAGATATTAACACACCTGTGGAGGTAAAGGGAGATATTACTCTTAGTGGAAATGTAAACATTAATGCGCCAATTAAAGCTTATAGGGATATTTCACTGCAGGGTGAAGTGAAAAATTCAAATGATTCTATAATTTATTCAAAATATGGAGATATTGTTATTGATAGTTTAAATGTAAATTTAAATGGATTAATTTATGCTCCGTTTGGTAATGTTGAGATTAAGGCTCAAAATCTTAATCTTAATAATATTGTTATTATTGCAAATAGTATAACATTTGAATGTTCAAGTATAAACGCTAATTATAATAAAAAAATAGCAAATTTTGTGGGGGTTAATTCAGAGAATTTTGTTATTCCATATGAAGATTATATTTATTTTTTGAAATCACGTAGTGATTTATATGATAACACAGAATGCGGTGATATTGATGTTGATAAGTTTATTCAATTAAGTGATGATATAAGCGAGTATGCAAATGTAGATATAGAATATGATGGAATGCAGGTGAAGAAATATATTACAGATTTGGATGAAATATATGGTGATAGCATTACATCCCTAACTGGTTTTAGCTATGAAGAAATTGCTAAAAAAGTACTTTCTATGCAATATGGAGTTGATAAGGGTCAAGTTGTATTGGGAAAATCTATAAATCTTTTAGATGCGAATAATATAAACACATATAAGGGCTTTAACTATGTTATAGAAGGAAATAAAGGCTATATTACAGTTGCAACACATTCAAAGGAAGCTTTAATCAAAGATGTTGTTGAGGGAGAAATTTTACCAGAAAAATATGGTGATTTATATTATTTATCATCTGGTGAATTATATTATAAAAATATAGATTATTATACATTAGATGGTGTGTGTATAGATAAAGATGAATTTTCTGAATTTTTAAGAGAAAGGAAAGAACAGTATTACAATCTTACTTTGAATTTGCTTGCTGACTTAGAGACAGAATGTGTTTATCAGTTAAATAATCTTATATATGTTGATAATTATAACTATGATGATATGTTATTGCAAAAAAGATATGATGGACAATCTGGTTCGGGATATGGTGGTATCGATAACTGTGCCAAATATTTGAAAGATAGATATGGCGGAACTATAACTAAAACATCTTCAAAATCTTTAACAATGGCAACTTTTTCACAAAGTAGTCTTGATAATGGTTCTAATTGCTCTTTAGCAGCAATAACTAGAGTGTTATATTATTATAACAAAAATGGATATACCAAAATAAGTAATGATTATAAAACTATATATAGTAAGGTTAAAAAAATTGCAAAAAAATATGGATATACATCTCGTGATGGAATTTCAGCAACAAAAATAAATAATGTCGTTAATGATGTACTTAAAGATTATGGATATAGTAAAAGTAATTGTAAAGGAATATATGTATGGAATTTTAAAAATCAGGTAAAGAAAGAAATTGATAATAATAGACCAGTAATTATGAATATAGCTAGAGGGTATTATGGTAATCACACAGTAACGGTATGTGGTTATGCAATATATAAAAGAAGTTCAAAAAAATCTAAAATCAGTTCAAATAAAACCTATAATATGATACAGGTTTATGATGGTTGGACAACATACAAAAGATTTATTGATTATTCAGCATTTGCTTATGACTTAGTAACATCAGGATTCGGTTCTTTTAATACCGTAACAATGAAAAAGTAAGGGAAAAATTATGTGGAGTTTTCATTTATTAATTATAGTGTTTATAATAATATTGATTATCACTATGGTTATGTTTTTAATAAAAAAGAAATCTGTGGGTTTAATTATGTTGATAGCAATATTAATTTTGTGTGGAGCGGGAGTAGTACTTTATAATACGGTTTTTTACAATAATTCGAAATATATTACAATTACAAATAAAAACAATAAAGAATTTACTATAAATATAAAAAACCATTTGTTGCAATATGAATACACATATGCCCAATTCAGTAGTGACGTATCTTTTGATATTCTTCAAAAAGAGTTAAAATCACATTATAATAATGCGTATTATGATGATACATTAGATCAGTATGTATTTATAGAAGATAATGTGATATATACCATTAAATATTATGAACATTCTAAGTTTTTATGGATGGACAGATATAAATATTTATTTTCGGCTAATACAATCGAAATAGAAAATGATTCAAATATTTATAAGATTTCATTTCCAAGAGAAGCAATTGCCGAAGAAGAAATATTTAGTACGCAAATGGAACTTAAATGTGGGTACGAAGAAATAAAACCATACTATAGTGCATTTACTAATGCAAAATTTATAGATAATAAAATTATATTGGACTATTATACACAAAAAATAGTACTTTCATTTAAAGATAATACTGTAAAGATTGAAATCCAGAAATAATTATAGAGTTATCTTGCGTTATATGGAGAACGGCAAACTGCAAAAGATTCGGTAGCGAGAAGCATATCTGAGACTTTAAAAGCAAAATTTAAGATTTGATATATACCAGATGCAGAAAGATATATGCTAAAATAAGGTATCATATTCATATTGATCACAGAGGGACGTGTAAAGGCGAATTATATGAAAGGGAGAAAACATGAAAAAAGCGTTTAAATGTTTAATGAGCAGCATATTGATTTTGGCTATGGTGGTAACAACAGGTATCAGCAGTAAAGCCGCAGAGTTTAAGGATGGAGCTGTTTCACAGGCTTCCGTTCAGGCATCGGAAGCAGAGTTATGTGGAAGTAATGCAAAGGGAGGCATCACGACACATTCATGGAAACGGTGGATAGCTACGAATACTACATGGCATTTTTATTCGATATATGCTGTATATGAGATACCCGATAAGCTGAAAAATGCAGAATGGACGGTATCGAATAAGCAGATTGCCAAAGTTGTAAAGACGAAGAATGGCATGGCGATCAGAACCGGTAAAAAGACAGGGACTGTAGTTGTACAGACAAAGTACAGAAGTGAGTCAGGAACGGTTGTATATAAGATAAAGATTCAGGTTGTGAAAGCACTTTCGACATACAAGGGAAAATCTGTGAAAGCAGAGCTTGTTGAGCTTGATTCGGACTATATGATGGTTTGTTATATGCTGTATAACGGAACCAACAAAGAGCGCAGATACAACAATAACAGGAAACTCAAAAAGTATGAAAATGGCAAATGGAAGACAGTAGCAGAAAAGAATATTACATGGACAAATTGGTATGACCTGCCGGCACATAGCCGCAAATATGTTACATTCAATCTGGGAGATCATTATGATCTTTCAAAACTGAAAAAAGGGACATATCGTTTATACGTTGGATACGGCAAAAAGTATATTACATTCAAAATCAAATAGCACAATGCGTCTATGATTCAAAATAGCACAAGTGCTGAAAATTACATATGTGTATCAGAAAAAGATCTGTTTCGGCAGGTCTTTTTTTGATGCCAGAAAATGGGTAAAGGTGAATTATCAAGGTAATGTAATGGTTTTTATCGGGAACAGATTACCGATGGAAAAATGTGCTGATTTGTGTCATGTGCGGGAATCTGTGTCAAGTTCAGAATGGTGAAATATAGTTTATTTTCTGCGTATTTACTTCGCTTTTTCAGAATGCTAACGTATGGATACGCTCTTGATGGACACGAAGATGAGTAGCTGTTCACAGGAGAAATATATAGGTCAGATGAAAGGAGGGAGAGATATCGGCAGAGATTGAGAACACAGGTATGATGCTGGTTGCGGGTATCGCAGCATTATATGACATCAGAACATGGAAGATTCCGAATTGGTTGATCCTGTTAGGACTTGAGACAGGTATTTTTATCACCGTTTGGCAGAATGGAGTTCGTACCGGAAGTATTCGTGTACTTGCAGGGATATGGATTCCAATCGGTATTCTGTATGTGATGTTTCTGGCAGGATGGCTTGGTGCGGGAGATATCAAATTATTTTCGACTGTCGGAGCATTTTGTGGATTTATGATCTGGAAAATCTTGCTGTATGCATTTATTGCAGGTGGAATTTTGTCATTGTTTTATGTGATAAATCTGCTCATCCGCAAAAAGAAACGGCGTGGTTTGGATGGCAGGGCAGAGAGACACAGGATTCATTTTTCTCTGGCTATCTGGCTGGCGTGTCTGGTGTATGTAGTATATGGATAAAGGAGGTTGCTGTATGAGACAGAGAAAGCTTGGCATCTGTGATCCGGATATCAGATATGCAGTTAGTCTGATGAACTATATTAATGCTGATATCGGAAATTCTTTTCTGGCATTTGCATTTTCAACGAGAGAGAGTCTGTCGGAATATCTTACAGGCAATCATCTGGATCTGGTACTGGTTGCAGAAGACTGGATGGCTGATGCAGCGTTCTGGGATACATACACAGAGCTGTGTGTGATAGGAATGTCGGAGCATAGTGCAGAGAATGTTATTTGTAAGTATGAAGATGCAGACAAGATCGTTCAGGATATCCTGCGCTTTTTCCGAGCCGGATGTAAGAGCCTGTCCAGTGAATTGTTTTGTTCATATGCTGTTATCTCACCGCTTGGGCGTTGTGGGAAGACAAGATTATCGAAGTGCATCTGTTATCTGGACGAGGTAAGAGGTGGTCTGTACATCGGATTTGAGGCTTATGGGCTTCCTGCAGTTATCGGAGAAGCTCAGGAGCGGTATACGATGTCGGAGCTTGCTTATCTGATCAAGACGAGGTCGGATCAGATACTTGACTATGTGGAACGGAGCGTCATTGCGGATGGGAAGATGGGGGTTATTGATTCTCCCCGATCCTATCTGGATATTCGGAATCTGGATGCGGCAGATATGTGTTGGTTCTTAGATCGGCTCTATGCATGGGGCAGATACACCACGATCGTATGTGATATTGATGGAGGCGTACTTGGTGACAGTTCGGTTCTGGAAGCGTTTGACCATGTGATCGTGCCGGTGTTTGATGAAGCATATGCGAAGGAGAAAGTGAAAGTATTCCGGAATTGTCTGAAACGGCAGGAGCTTGGAAAGATCGTCAGCCGCATGAAGTGCGTAGAAGTTCCAAATGCTGAATATGACAGTGCGGAGATGATTCGTTGTGCGGGAAACCTCATGGAAGAAAATGGCAGGGAGGGTAGCAGAAGATGTTATGGAACAGGAAATAAAGAATGAGATGAAGCAACGCATCCTTGCGGAGCTCGATATGTCACAGGAAATTGATGATATGGAAGTCAGACGGCTGGTCGATCAGTGCATTATGGAATATAAGGGAACGACAGAGCTGCCATTGCCTGCACGGATAAAACTTAGAAAGGAGCTGTTTAATACTGTAAGGCGGATGGATGTATTGTCGGAATTCCTTGAGGATGAGAGCGTGACGGAGATCATGATCAATGGCTATGACAATATCTTTATTGAGAGATCCGGCAGGGTTTATAAGGTTGATCAGACATTTGAGAATGAGGAACGTTTGGCTTCGATCATTCAGCAGATCGTCGCAGGCTGTAATCGTATTGTAAATGAGGCGGTTCCTATCGTGGATGCCAGACTGGCGGATGGTTCCCGTGTGAATGTGGTATTGCCGCCGATTTCATTAAATGGACCGACGATGACGATTCGTAAATTTCCGAAAGAGAAAATGACGATGGAACGCCTGATTGAGGTTGGGGCATTATCAGAGGATGCGGCAGAGTTCCTTAAACGGCTGGTGAAAGCTCGGTACAATATCTTTGTATCAGGAGGAACCGGAGCAGGCAAGACTACGTTTCTAAATGCATTATCTGATTATATCCCACAGCAGGAACGGGTTATTACGATCGAAGATTCTGCGGAACTACAGTTGAAGAATGTAGTAAATCTCGTTCGGCTGGAAAGTCGGAACTCAAATGTAGAGGGAACGAATGCGGTTACTATCCGGGAGCTTATTAAGTCCAGTCTTCGAATGCGGCCGGATCGTGTGATCGTAGGAGAGGTTAGGGATGCGGCTGCCATTGATATGCTTGCGGCTATGAATACCGGACATGATGGGAGCCTCTCTACCGGACATGCGAATTCTTCCGGAGATATGATCACTCGTCTGGAATCTATGGTATTAATGGGAATGGAGCTTCCGCTGGAAGCTGTTCGCAGACAGATCGCATCTGCTGTAGATGTCATTATTCATCTTGGAAGACTGAGGGATGGTTCCAGAAAGGTGCTGGAGATTGCCGAGGTGACTGGGATGCGTGAAGGACTGGTAGAACTTCATACGATATATGAGTTTGAGGAGATGGTGGCGGGAGAAGAACAGGAGGTTACAGATATGGTTTATGCGGCAGCAGGAACACTGTCGGAACAAAATGTGACAGATGGTTTTCAGCTGCATAAGGTTACAGGCAGACTTCGGGCGCGGGCGGAACTGCTGCATCAGGAGAAGTTCCTACGTGCCGGGATAGCTTACAAGAGCGTATTATGTGCGGAGGTAAGGTCAGAAGGTGCCGGGGTGTGAGATTTTCGGAAGGATCTCCGATAAGGTTTCCGGCAGTATTTTCAGAAGGATCTCCGGTAGGGTTACCGGCGGCATTTTCGGAAGAATCTCCGGTAAGGTTACTGGCGGAAGATTTGACAGAAAGGAAGAAAGGGATGAACAGACAGGAGGATACAAGAAGAAAAACAGATTATAGAATATACAGACTGTCTCTGCCTGAGGTGGCGGTGTGTCTGATCCTATATCTGGGGCTTGTCGGGATCATTAGTTTTCTATATTACAATTCTCCGCTTCCTATACTGATTGCAGCGCCGGGAGGTGTGGCGGC
>OLOQ01003525.1_pt1 | contig 11301 bp, 7 predicted proteins | sample 1673101 | NCBI WGS metagenome assembly OLOQ01 (sample SAMEA3136754, study PRJEB25190) | human gut metagenome | biome: human gut; feature: human-associated habitat; material: faeces | place: Austria | collected 2013 | reverse complement strand
GCCCTGGCGGGAGATGCCGTAGTTCTCGGCGATCTCGGAGAGGGACAGGTCCTCGTCGTAGTAAAGCTCGTAAAATTCCTTCTGCCGCTCGGTGAGGAGTTCGCCGTAGAAGTCAAAGAGCATCGTCATGCGAAAGGTCTGATTTTTCACGGGGAATCCTCCTTTGAGTATTCCGTGTAAAGTCATAACACTTTACAACAGGAATCAGTTTACACGAGTTTAGCAGAAAAGTCAAGGCTTATTCGCGGGAAAAACGGCGAATGGGAAAGATTTTATGAAAAGATGTGGTAATGTTCACATTTTCGTGCTATGCTACCATCAATATAGAATGGAAAAGGAGCCGCTTTTATGGAGCCCTTGCGAAAGGAACTGGCGGAGGGCGTTTTTCTGACCTACGTCCCCGCCGCAAAATTCAAGACCGGCGTGCTGGGCGCGCAGCTCATCACGCCGCTGGAAGAGAGCACCGTCGCCGCCGGTGCGCTGCTGCCCGCCGTGCTGCGCCGCGGCACGACCGCGCACCGCGATATGCGCTCGATCGCCGCGGAGCTGGACCGCCTGTACGGGGCGTCCATCGCCTACACCGTGCGCAAGAAGGGCGAGAATCAATGCCTCGGCTTTGTCGGCAGCTTTCTTGACGAGCGTTATGTCCCCGGCGGAGAGCGGCTGCTCGAGCCGATGGCCGACCTGCTCGGCGAGCTGCTGCTCGACCCGCTCACGCGGAACGGGCGCTTCCTGAGCGACTATGTGGAGAGTGAGAAGGAAAATCTGATCGACGCCATCGAGAGCATCCTCAACGACAAGCGCGACTACGCCGACGCGCGGCTTTTGCAGGAGATGTGCCGCGGTGAGCGCTACGGCATCGACCGGCTCGGCACTGTGGAGGGCGTGGAAAAGCTCACGAATCAGACGCTCTACCGCTATTACAACGAGCTTCTTGCCACGGCGCGCATCGAGCTGTTCTACTGCGGCAGCGCGGACTGCGCGCGCGTGGAGGGGGCGCTGGACCGTGCGCTGGCGGCGCTCCCGCGCGAGCGGGTCGCCGAGCCTGCGGTCGCCGAGCGTGTGGGCGCGCCCGAAACGGTGCGCGAGATCACGGAGACGATGGACGTGACGCAGGCGAAGCTCGCCATGGGCTACCGCGCCGCGAGCGAGGACACGCCCGCGCTGCTGCTGGCGAACCTCATCTTCGGCGGCTACTCCAACTCCAAGCTGTTTCTGAACGTGCGCGAGAAGCTCTCGCTGTGCTACTATGCCTCGTCCGGCTATCACCGGTCCAAGGGCATCATCACGGTGTCGAGCGGCATTGAGGCGCAAAATTACGAGGTCGCGCGGCGCGAGATCGCCGCGCAGCTCGAGGCCGTGCAGAACGGCGACTTCGAACCGTGGGAGCTGGAGGGCGCGCGGAGCTGTATGCTCTCCTCGCTCCGCTCGCGCGAGGACAGCGCGGGCCGGCTGGAGGAATACTATCTCGGACAGGCCGCGACGGGACTGTGGGAGGATACCGACGCGCTGATCGCGCAGCTCGAGGCCGTCACGCCCGAGCGCGTCGCCGAGGCGGCGCGGAGCATCCGGCTCGACACGGTCTATTTCCTCACCGGAAAGGAGGGCGCGGCGCAATGAAGTGGAACGAAACGAATTATCCCCGCATCGGCGAAACGGTGCTGCGGACCACGCTGCCGAACGGACTGACCGTCGCCGTTGTGCCCAAACCCCTCTACCGCAAGCGCTACGCCTTTTTCACCACGCGCTACGGCGGCATGGATATGCGCTTCCGGCTCGACGGCGTGTGGCACGATACACCCGCTGGCATCGCGCACTATCTGGAGCACAAGATGTTCGACACCGAGGACGGCAACGCTTTGCAGGTTCTGAGCCAGAACGGCGCGGAGCCGAACGCCTTCACCTCCAACGCGACGACCGCCTATTACTTCGACTGCACGGAGCATTTTGAGGAGAATCTGAAGATCCTGCTCTCGTTCGTCTCCGTCCCCTACTTCACACAGGAGAGCGTGGACAAGGAGCGCGGCATCATCGGTCAGGAGATCCGCATGGTGGAGGACACGCCCGACTGGAGGGTCTACACCAACCTGCTCGAGTGCCTGTACCATTCCTCCCCCGCCCGCGTCGCCATCGCCGGTACGGTGGAGAGCATCGCGGAGATCACGCCCGAAACGCTCTATGCCTGCCACAAGGCGTTCTACGACCCGGCGAACATGATGCTGTGCGTCGTCGGCGACGTGAAGCCCGACGAGATCGCCGCCATCGCGGAGGAGGTCCTGCCGGAAAGCCGCGGCGAGGTCATCGAGCGCGACTACGGGCAGGAGGATATGCGCGTCGTCGAGAAGTGCCGCCGCGAGGCGATGGAGGTCTCGATGCCGCAGTTCCTCGTCGGCTTCAAGTGCCCTCCCGCGGCGGACGGCGCGGCGCTGATGCGGCAGGATATCATCGCGGACATCGCCTGCGACATCCTGCTCGGCGATTCCTCGTCGCTCTACCAGCGGCTCTACGACAAGGGGCTCATCAACGGCAGCTTCGGCGGCGGCTTCGACCAGCTGCCCGGCATCGCCTATCTCTATGCAGGCGGCGACAGTGATGCGCCCGAGACGGTCGTGCGCGCCATTCTGGACGAGGCGCAGCGTCTCGCGCGTGAGGGCGTGGACGAGGCGTTCTATCAGCAGCTCCGCCGCGCGAGTTTCGGCTCGACGCTGCGCGCGCTCAACAGCTTTGAGAACATTGCCGTATCCGTTGCGGACGGCGCGTTCCGCGGCTTTGATCCTTTCCGCTTCCCCGAGGTGTACGATTCCGTCACCCGCGCGGATGTGGAGGCGTTTCTGCGCGAGAGCATCGTCGAGGAGCGCAGCGCGCTGTCCATTCTTATCCCCAAGAAGGAGGGAGCTTCCCAATGAGTTATCCCAACGCAGACATCAGCTTTCCCGGGCTGTTCGGCGACTGGCGCTTTACCCTCTCGCCCAAGCTGCTCGACATCGGCAACGGCATCTACTGGTACGGCGTGCTCATCGCCGCGGGGCTGCTGCTCGCTCTGTGGTTCTGCACGAGGCGCGCGCCGCGCTACGGTCTGACCGAGGACGACGTGATCGACACCGTGCTTTGGGCCATCCCCTTTGCCATCGTCGGCGCGCGGGTCTACTATGTGCTCTTTTACCTTGACCAGTTCCGCCTTGCGGACGGCAGCATTGACTGGGCGGAGACCTACCGCATCTGGGACGGCGGGCTTGCCATCTACGGGGCAGTCATCGCGGCATTTTTGACCGCGTGGCTCGTTTGCCGAAAAAAGCAGCTCAGCCTTTGGGCGCTTGCCGACTGCTGCGTGGCGGGCTTTTTCATCGGACAGGCCATCGGGCGCTGGGGCAACTTCTTCAACCGCGAGGCCTTCGGCGGCATGACCGAGCTGCCGTGGCGGATGCGGCTGTGGATCAGCGGCACCTACTATATCGACGTGCATCCGACGTTCCTGTATGAGAGCCTTTGGAACGTCGCGGGGCTGCTGCTCCTCTGCCTTGCGGTGGACAAGGTACGGCGCTTCGACGGTGAGAACACCTGCTTCTACTTTCTCTGGTACGGCATCGGGCGCTTCTGGATCGAGGGGCTGCGGACCGACAGCCTGTATCTCTTCCACGTCACGCTCTTCGGCGAGCGCGTGCGCGTGTCGCAGGCGCTGAGTCTGGTGATGGTCGTTCTCACGGCGGTCATCCTGCTGAAGAACCGCAGCGCCGATCCCGCGCGGATGTTCGTCAACCGCCGGCTCGACGGGCAGGCGACCGTCCTGCCCGATCGGAGCGAGGAGCGTCCCATCGCGGACGGTCCCGCGGAGGCGGATCGCCCGGCGAAGGCGCCCGCAGAGGGCGCCGCCGGCGGGGAAGCGTCCGCGGAGGGCGCCGCAGAGCCGGCGGACGGCGGAGACAACGGCTGAGAGCGTATTGAATAAACGGAAGGACCGCGAGCGCGGTCCTTCCGTTTTGCTTTGCTGTTTTATGGTTCGCTCTGCGCGGCGGCGAGCTTTTTGGCCTTCCTCCGCTCCCGGCGGTGCGTCAGGTCGTCAATGACGCAGTAGTACACGGGAGTGAAGAGCAGCGTGATGACGGTCGAGACGAGCATACCGGCGATCATGGTGGTGCCCATGTCGCTCATCATCTCGTTCATCTTGCCGGTCATGCCGAGCGCCGTCGGCACGAGGGCAAGGATGGTGGTGAGCGTGGTCATCAGCACGGGGCGGATACGCAGCGGGCAGGCGTGGAGAATGGCCTCCTCGCGCGTCTCGCCGCGGTCACGGCGCTGCTTGATGTAGTCCACGAGGACGATGGAGGCGTTGACCACCGTACCGGCAAGCATGATGAGGGAGACGAGCGAGATCATCGAAAGGTCCTTGCCTGTGAGCGGCAGCGCGAAGAGCGCGCCGGAGAACGCGATGGGGAGGATCATCATAATGATGACGGGCATGAGGAAGGACTCGAACTGCGAGGCCAGCACGAAGTACACAAGGCCGATGGAGACGATGAGCGCGAGGCCGAGGTCGGAGAAGTTCTCCATCATCTCGGTGTAGCCGCCGGCAAGCTCGGCGGTGTAGCCGCCGGGGAGCGTGTAGCCCGCGAGGATGGCGCGGATGCTCTTGGCCATGGCGCTCGTGTCGCCGTCCGCAGCGTCACCGGAGATGGTCACCTGACGGGACTGGTTGTAGCGTGTGATGGTCTGCGGGGACATGACGACGCTGACGTCGGCGATGCTGCCGAGCGGCACGCTGCCGCCGGTCGGTGTGGAGATCGCCATGGAGCGCAGGGCGTCCAGACTCTCCTCCGCGCGGCCGTCGCCGCGCACGACCACGTCGACCTCCTTATTGTCGATGGTGACGGTGGTGGCGGTGGTTCCGGTCAGGCCGGAGCGCACCGCTGCGGCGACGCTGTAGGCGGTCAGGCCGTACTGCGAGCACGCCTGACGGTCCGCGGTCACCTTGACCTGCGGCACCTGCTCGGCGACCGTGGAGGAAACGTCCACCGCGCCGGGGATCGCCGCGATCTGCGCGGTGAGGTCATCCGCGATCATCTTGAGCGTGGTGTAGTCCTCGCCCGTGATGTTGACGCTCACGCCGCTGCCGCCCATCATCGCGCCCATGTCGTAGGCCGAGCAGGTGATCTCGCAGCCGGCGACGTCATAGGTCGCGTCGCGCAGGGCGTTGGCAATGTCGGTCGCGCTGCGGTCGCGCTCGCCCTTGTCGGTGAGGTTGAGCACCAGGCTGGCGCTCTGACCGCTATCGGCGGTGTAGTAGTAGCTTGCAAGCTCGGGGATGGTCTTCTCGGCAATGGCGGCGACGCGCTCCGCCATCGCCGCCGCCTGCTCGACCTTTGAGCCGATGGGCATGGAGACGGTCACGGTGACCATGCCCTCGTCCATCTCGGGCAGGAGCACCATTTTGGTGTTCAGACAGGCGGCGAGGAACACCGCGACGAGGGCGACGGACACCAGCACGCCGCGCTTGAGGTGATGCACATAGTAGTCGAGCTTTTTCACATACCAGTCCATGAGCTTCTGCGCGCGGCGTCCGCCCTTCTGCGCCCTTTGCAGGGCGTCAAGATGCACCTTGCTCTCGTCGAGCAGGAAGTAGCACAGCAGCGGCACGAGCGTCACGGCGACGGCGAGCGAGCCGAGAATGAGGAAGGCGATGGTCAGGCAGAAGTCCTTGAAGATCTGACCCGCGATGCCGCCGGTGAGGCCGAGCGGCAGGAACACCGCGACGGTGGTGAGGGTCGAGGCGGTCAGCGAGAGCGTGACCTCCTTCGTGCCCTCGACGCAGCTGGTCATGCGGTCGTGTCCCTCGGACGCCCAGCGGTAGATGTTTTCGAGCACGATGATGGAGTTATCCACGATCATGCCGACGCCCATGGCGATGCCGCCGAGGCTCATCATGTTGAGCGTCAGGTCGCAGACGTACATCAGCACGAACACCGCGAGGATGCACACGGGCATGGAGACCGCGATGGTCATGGTCGCGCCGCCGCGGCGCAGGAACAGCCACACCACGAGCGCCGCAAGCACGACGCCGAGGATGATGCCCTCGAGCGCGGCATCGACGGCGACGTTGATGTACTCGCTCGCGACATAGGGGATGGCGTAGTGGATGGAGCCGTCCTTTGCCGCCAGCTCCTCCATCGCCGCAACCACCGCCTCGGCGGTCTTGACCTCGTTCGCGCCGGAGCGCTTGCTGACCTGTAGGATGATGCCGGGCGTACCGTCCATCGCGGCGATGGCGTCGCGGTCGGAGGTCTCGAAGGCGACGTCGGCGACCTCGCCGAGGCGCACCGTGCCGCCGGTCTGGAGCGGGATGTTGATGTTGGCGACCTCATCGACCGTGGAGAGCTGCGCGTCGGTGGTGACGGAGAGCTTCTGGCTGCCGTTGTAGACCTCGCCGGCGGGATAGAGCAGGTTCTCCGCCTGGAGGATCTGGGTGATGTAGCTCGTGGAGAGGCCGTAGCCCGCGGCGCGCTGCGCGTCGAGCGTGACGGTGATCTGACGCTCCACACCGCCGGAGACGGAGACGGACGCCACGCCGTCGATGCGCTCGAGCGCGGGGGCGACCACGTTCTCCGCCTGCTGCTGGAGGGCGGCGAGGTCGTCGCCGAGGAGGCCGACGATGGCGCTCGGCATCATCTCGGACACGTTGATGTTCAGAATGACGGGAGAGCCGCAGCCGTCGGGCAGGCTGAGCGCGTCGAACTTCTCGCGCAGCTTGGTCGCCGCGATGTCCACGTCGGTGTTCTCAACGTACATGATCTGAATGGTCGAGATGCTGTCGGCGCTCGAGGAGGTGACGGAGTCGACGCCGGGCACCGACATGATGGCGGACTCGAGCGGGCGCGTGACGAGCTGCTCGATGTCCTCGGGGCCCGCGCCGTTGTAGTAGCAGTACACATAGGCCGCGGGGTATTCGATGTTCGGCAGCAGCGCCATCTGGAGCTGGGTGGTGTAGACCACGCCGAACACGGCGATCATAATGACCGCGAGCAGCGTTGTGACCCTGTGCCTGATGCAGAATTTTGCAATGTTCATGGAGCTTATCCCTCCACGACGCGCACGGCGTCGCCGTCGGAGAGGTACTGCTGACCCACGGTGACGAGCTGCTCGCCCGCGTCAAGACCGCTCGTGACCTCGGTCATGCCGCTGCCGGTGAGGCCGGTGGTGATGTCGACGCGCTTGGCCGTGTCGTTCTCGACGATAAAGACATACTGCTTGTCGCTGCTCGTGAGGATGGCCTCGCTCGGCACGACGACCGCGCTCTCGCTCACAGCGGTGTGGAAGGTCACGTCGGCAAACATACCGGAGAGCAGGCCCTCGACCTCCGCGGGCACCGTGACGGTGACGGTGTAGAGCTTTGTCACCTGATTGGCGGTCTTTTCGACGGAGCGGATCACGCCGTCAAATTCGGCGTCCGCCGCGCTGACGCGGACCGTGACCGTGTCGCCGATGGCGAGCTTGGGCACCAGCGCCTCGGAGACCATGACGGTGACCTTCATCTGCTCCGCGCCGTCGATGACGGCGACGGCGTAGCTGGGCGAGATCATGCCGCCCTCGCTCGCGGTGAGCGAGGCGAGCACGCCGTCCACCGGCGCGATGACGTTGCCATGGCTGTCGATGTTCTCCATCGCGAGGGCAAACTGCTCGTAGCTCGACTTCGCGCTCTGCATACTTGCCTCAAGCTGGGCGAGCGTGGAATCACGCTGCGCCTTGGCGGAGAGATATTGCAGCTCCATCTGGTCGACCTCCGACTGGGAGGCCGCGCCGATCTCGAAAAGCGCCTTGGTGTCGTTCCAGTTTTTTTCGTACAGAGCGACCTGTCGGTCCAGAATGTTCTTCTGGTCGCTGTAGCTCGACGCGGCGCTCGTGTAGCCGATCTCCGCCGCGCGGTACTGCGCGAGCGAGCTTTCCATGTCGAGCGAGCAGATCACGTCGCCCGCCTTGACCGCGTCGCCCGCCTCGACAAAAACGGCGGTGCATTTGGCCGTGGCCGTGACGTAGACGCTCGTTTCGCTGCCGGCGGTCACCTGACCGGAGACCGTGTTCTCCGAGGCAATGTCCTGCGCCTCGACCGTCTGCACCTGCACGGCGACGCCGGCGGGCGCGGTGACGGTCTCTTCCTTTTGGCAGCCCGCAAGGCTCAGCACCAGCGCGAGCGCCAGCAGCAGGGAAATCGTTTTCTGTTTCATCGTTTCAGCCCTCCTCAGCCGGCCAGCAGGCCGTAGTCCACGGCCCAGCGATAGTTGTTGTATGCGGTGAACAGGTCGCGCTCCGCGCCGGAGACGGTGTCCTGCGCGGTGTAAAGCTCGTCCTCCGCCGTATGCAGGGCGTTTTCGGAGATCGTGCCCTGCTCGTACCTGAGCTGTGCGGCCGCGAGGTCGCTGCGCTCACACTCGAGCGAGACCTTCGCCGCATTCAGCGCGCTCGCGTAGCTCTGCACGCTGTCATAGAGCGAGCGGAAGCTCAGCTCGAAGTTCTGCACGGCGGCGTTGTAGGTGTACTGCGCCGCCTGCCACTGGTGCTTGACGGCAATATACTCATAATTGTCCTTGTTGTAGCCGAGATCGCCCGCCTTGTCCTTGTATTCCTCGTCGGCGTCCTCGAGCGTGAGCTTGGCGGCGTAAAGGTCGTAGCTCACTGCCTTCGCTTTTTCCAGGTCCTTCTCCACATCCATGGCGGCAAGCTGCTCCGCGGTCACCCCGGGAAGCGCATTGAGCGTGAGCGGCGCGGTCAGCTCCTCCCCGATCATGGCGTTGAGCTGACGGCGCAGCTGTGCGGCGGCGGCATCGATCGCCGCTTTTCCGCTCTCCACCTGCGCCTTGCCCGCTTCCGTCTGCTGAAGCGTCATAGCGCTGACCTGACCAAGCTCATAGCGCAGCTTCACTTCCTCGATCGTGCGGTCAAGCGCCGCGGTCTGACGGGTCAGGGCCGCGGACTGGTCCTCCAGTGACAGAAGATTCACATAAAGGGATTCCCCCATCGCCGTAAGAGAATCCTGCATATTTCGCAGCTGGCGGACGAGGTCGGCGTTGTCCTGCTGGAGCTTGCCCTCCTTGATGTCGTCGAAGGTCTTGCGCAGGGCGTCGTAGCGCTGTGTAAGGGTCTCATAGGTGTAGCTCTCGCCCTGTCCCATCTGGATCAGACCCCACTGGGCGGAGGCGATACTGTTGAGGCCGTCGCGCAGGTCCTCATACATCTTGTCATAGTCCAGGCACTCGATCGCAGCGATGTTCTCCTCCAGCGACATGACGGTGTAATAGCCCGTTTTCATCCGCGCGCTGAGGTTTTCAAAGCTCAGCGTGCCCTCCGCGTCCGGCGCGGTCTGCGCGGTCTCCGCGGCGGTCTCATCCTTTTTCTGTTCGTCCGCCAGCGCACCGACCGCCAGCGCCGAGAGCATGGCGAGTGCAAGCAGCAGAGCCGTCCATCTTTTCTTCATTTGCGGTGTCCTCCTTCGGGTACGGCAGCGCTGCCGTTCTTGATGATCTCAATGCGCCCGCGCATCCGCTCGCGCTCGAGCGCGAAGCTCTCCGGCTTTTTCAGCGTGCGGGCGATGGCGCAGGCGAGCGCGCCCACGAGCAGGGTGAATACGTCGTCCACAAAGCCGTCCTCCTGCGTGCGCAGGAGCGTGGGGTCGATGTGCTCGAGGAGCTTCTGCGGGCAGAGCTCCCCCGCCGCGCGCTCAAAGAAGAGCTGCTGCACGTCCATATTGACGTTCAGGCTCAGCAGCGCGAAGGCGCGGGAAAACGCCGGCGTGATGCAGCCGCTCGGAGCGACCATGGCGTCGAGCAGCACAAGGGGCATGGAGAACAGGTCTCCGCCCGAGCGTTCGAGCGTATCGTGGAACAGGTCAAGAAACTGGTCGCGGATGTCGTCGATGAGAGTGAGGAACAGGTCGTTCTTATCCTCGAAATACTGGTAAAAGCTGCCGCGCGGGATGCGCGAGGTCTGCACAATGCGGTTGATGGACGCCTCGGCGTAGGGCACGGCGGTAAATTCGCTCCACGCGCCCTCTAAAATGCGTGCTCGCTTCTCCTCCGGCAGACGGAAAAAGGTATCGGTCGGCATAGGCACCTCCTGTATGACAAGCTGTCGTAAAATGACAATCTGTCATATATTATACGAGCACTTCCCTACTCTGTCAATAGGCCAAATCGTTAAGAAATCATGAATGGTTAAGTTTATCTAACTACAGTCCGTCGGAAAGCGCCGTCCGTGGGACGGCGCTTTCGTCTCAGCCGATGCCGCCGAGGAGCGCGCCCGCGATGAGCGCGAGCAGCGCGCAGGCGCAGTAGACATATTTGCTCAGAGGATAGAACCACGCGCCGATGGGCTTGCCCGCGCCCTTGTTGACCGCGGCAAGGACGACGTCCTTCCCCGCCACCCAGAAGAACAGGATGCCGGCCAGCAGCGCGCCGAGCGGGCAGATGTAGATGGACACCACGTCCATCCAGTCGGAGACGATGGCCTGAATGCACAGCGACACCGCCGTGCCGATCACGGCGATGACCGCGACCGCCGCCACGCGCTTGAGGTGCAGCTTATCCTGCAGCGCCTCGACCGAGACCTCGTAGAGGTTCACAAGCGAGGTGAGGCCCGCGAAGAGCACGCAGAGGAAGAACACCAGTCCGATCACGCGCCCGCCGGGCATCCCGTTGAACACGTTCACAAGGAAAATGAACATCAGTCCCGGGCCGCCGTCGGAAAGGTCCGCGCCGCCCGCCGCCATCGCGGGAATGATGACGAGCGCCGCCAACAGCGCCGCCAGCGTATCGAACAGCGCCACGTTGCGCGCGGCGGAGGGGATCGACTCGTCGTCCGAGAAGTAGGAGCCGTAGATCACCGTGCCGTTTCCGGCCACGGAGAGCGAGAAGAACGCCTGACCGAAGGCGTAGATCCACAGCTTCGGGTCGGCAAGGCCCGCGGGGTCGAGGGTAAAGATGTAGCGGTAGCCGTCGCCCGCGCCGGGCAGCGTCGCAATGTAGACGCCCAGTCCCGCAAAGAGAAAGAACAGCACGGGCATCATGACCTTGTTCGCCCGCTCGATGCCGCCGCCCACGCCGAAGGCCATGATGGCGAAGTTGACCGCCAGCGCGATCACCAGCCAGAAATTATTGCCCCAGCCGCAGGCCGTGCCGTTGAAGCTGTCGACGATGACGTTCATATTCTGTCCCATGGCAAAGAGTCCGCCGTCGAGCGCCAGCGCAAGATACCTGAAGATCCAGCCCACCACGCAGCTGTAGCCGATGGCGAGCGCCAGCGAGCCGAGCACCGGGATAT
>OLOQ01003521.1_pt1 | contig 11307 bp, 6 predicted proteins | sample 1673101 | NCBI WGS metagenome assembly OLOQ01 (sample SAMEA3136754, study PRJEB25190) | human gut metagenome | biome: human gut; feature: human-associated habitat; material: faeces | place: Austria | collected 2013 | reverse complement strand
CCATAGCAACCCGAATCGCCGGCGCGACAGTTGCTGCCTGAACAGCTGCCATTCCATCAAATCCTCTAACGTATACCTGTCTACTACACTCTTAATCGCATCGTTTAATTCTTTCCAGATACGAAGTGTTACACATTCTGACTGACGCTCACAGGTGTTCACCTCATCCTCAAGACACGATACCGGTGCAAGGCTTCCTTCTACCTGACGTAATATCATCCCTATCGTATATTCCTTCGGTGTCTTTGATAAACGATATCCTCCCTGGGGGCCTCTGATGCTCTTAACAAACCCTGCCCGTACCAGTGTAGAAATAATCTGTTCCAAGTATTTCATGGAAATATCCTGACGTTCCGCAACATCTTTAAGACGTACCGGTTCAACTTCATCATTCATTGCTATATCAAGAAGAAGTCGGACAGCATAACGTCCCTTTGTTGAAATCTTCATACTGTACCTCCATTTCTATTTGTCTATGGGTACAGTATATTCCTTTTTTCCTACTATGTCAATAGGGATATGCTTTTTTTAATATTCTTCCTCTTCTTCACCCTCAGAGATGTCGTTCTTCGGCTTCTTTAAGCCTTCAATGACAATGCCATTCTTCTCAGCATAATCCCAAAGTGCAGCATGAATACCTTCTTCTGCCAGAAGGGAACAATGCACTTTAACCGGTGGAAGTCCGTCTAATGCTTCCATTACTGCTTTATTGGTTACAAGTAATGCTTCCTGTACGGTCTTTCCCTTTACCAGTTCTGTTGCCATACTGCTGGTTGCAACTGCAGCACCACAGCCAAAGGTCTTAAACTTGCAGTCCTGAATCACACCATTATCATCAATATCAAGATAGATTCGCATGATATCACCGCATTTTGCATTTCCTACTGTTCCTACTCCGCTGGCATTTTCAATCTCCCCTACATTTCTCGGATTCTGAAAATGATCCATAACTTTTTCACTATACATAATCGTTACTCCTTTTCTTCTCTATTACTGCTGGTTCTTTACAAAATCTTCGTATAACGGTGACATACTGCGTAAATGTGCAACAATCTCTTTGATTGCGTCTACCGTGGTGTCAATCTGCTCTTTGGTGGTATCTGCGCCTAAAGTCAGGCGGAGTGAGCCATGTGCAATCTCATGTGGCAGACCAATTGCCAGCAATACATGAGACGGGTCCAAGGAACCGGAAGTACATGCTGAACCGGAGGATGCACAAATCCCCTTCATATCTAACATAATCAGCATGGATTCTCCCTCCACAAAACGGAAGCATGCATTGACATTATTGGCAAGACGATGCTCTCTGTCTCCATTGATTTTCACATATGGGATTTCCTTTTCAAAACGGGAAATCATATAATCTCTCAATTCTCTTTCTCTTGCAGTACGCTCTTCCATGGAAGCAAATGCCAGTTCTGCAGCTTTACCGAAGCCTACGATTCCCGGTACATTTTCCGTTCCGGCTCTTCTCTTTCTCTCCTGTGCACCACCATGTACAAAGGAGCGGATTTTTACACCTTTTCTGATATAGAGGAAACCGATTCCCTTTGGTCCGTTTAATTTATGGCCACTGCTGCTTAACATATCAATATTCATTTCATCTACCTGGATTGGCTCCTGACCAAATGCCTGTACTGCATCAGTATGGAATAAAACTCCATGTGCCTTGGCAATTGCACCAATCTCTGCAATCGGCTCGATGGTGCCAATCTCATTGTTGGCAAACATAATAGAAATCAGAATGGTATCCGGACGGATTGCAGCTTCTACATCTGCCGGATTGATACGTCCATTCTCATCCACATCAAGATAAGTTACCTCAAAGCCCTGTCTTTCCAACCATTCACAGGTATGAAGAATTGCATGATGCTCAATCTTACTGGTGATGATATGTTTTCCTTTTTCTTTATAAGCTTCTGCTGTTGCTTTCAGTGCCCAGTTATCAGATTCACTTCCACCTGCCGTAAAATATATTTCTTCCGGTTTCGCACCAATTCCTGCTGCAATAATATCTCTGGCCCTTGTTACTGCCTTGCGGCTTTCCTCACCTAATGCATAAATGGTAGATGCATTTCCATAATACTGGGTAAAATAAGGAAGCATTGCCTCCACTACCCGCTCGTCCGTTCTTGTTGTTGCCGCATTGTCCAGATAGATTAATTCCATCGGTTTTCCTCCTTTATCAATTTGCTTTATCAGCTATTTTCGTCCTATTTCCAAGTAATTCAGTCGGAACTAAGAATAACACCTTAGGAATAGTATGTCAATCTTCTGCCTGGATTTATTCCTTTTGTACTTTTATTTATCCAAGAGGGTTAAAAGGGGAAAGGGCAGCTTTCGCTGCCCTTTCCATCTATCCTCTTATTTCAGACGATATACATTATAAAAACTAAACTCTCCTGTTTGCAGTTTTGCTCTGCTTAGACTCTTTTACGTCTTCTGTAAAGTACAACTACCGCTGCTCCTGCAACGAATAACAATACTACCATGCATGCAATCGGAGTATTATCTCCTGTCTTAACCTGCTTCTCTGCTGTTACAACAGGTGTTGCATTCGGAGTTGTAGATGCTGCTGGTTTCATATCTGTATTGCTAAGTACAATAACATACTCAGATGCATGTGAGAATTTGAAATCAACGGTTCCGTCTGCATTTACCTTTACAGCCTGAACATATTCTAATGCTCCGGTCTTTTCATTATAATAGTAAAGGTTTGCATATTTTCCACTGTTCTCTGCACCAACGTTGACACGAAGTGTAGCATCAAATCCAAATGCTCCGTCATGTGCCAGTGAAAGTTCAATGGTCTTGTTGTCTCCAGCTAATGCTTTAATCTTATCAGCCGGAATGCTGCTCTTACCTACGGTTACACCGAGGTCTATTGCATCTTTTAATTTACTTACAATGTTCTTTCCGTTTACAATCCAGCTTACGTTGTCGTTCAGCTTGAAGGTAATGGTAATATCTTTTCCAATCATGCCATTGAATACTTCTGCCGGAACTTTTGTGGTATCTGGCATTGTAACATTAATCTTTGCTGTATCTCCCACAGCATCAATGGTATCAATTACTTCCTGGAAATCTTTACCCGGAACAGTAATGTCAAGATTAATCTTTTTATCTGCTCTCAGCACTACAGTACCGCCATCCTTTGCTGCCGGAATGGTAACTGTTACTGTCTTATCAGAAGAAACAGTATATGTTTTACCATCATAAAGATTTACAACTGTATTTCCTGCATTTGCATTAACCGGAACTTTTACTTCTTTTGCGGTATCCTTGATATTCATACCAACATATAAGGTTGTTCCTCCATAGGATCTTGAAACTACATCATAGCCTTCCTCATCAGAACTTGCCACAACTTTTCTGCTTCCTCTTGCAAATACATCTGTGTATGCATTACGGATACTCAGCAGATTCTTATAATGCTGATAAGTTACATTGTCCTCTGTTGCCAGAGAGAAATCCATGTCATATCTATTAGTCTGGTATGGATAATTATTTAATCCGCTTAAACCAACTTCTTCACCATAATAGATAACCGGAATACCCTTTGCAGTAAGCTGTAAGGTAGCTGCAACTAACGCTGCTGATGTTGCCTCATCCTCGGTATATTGTTTTCCGTTCATTAATGAAGCCTTAAATCCATCTTCATCATGACTGCTTAAGAACTGACCTGTCATGTATGCGTTATTAAGTGCTGAATTTCTTGCAGAAAGGAATTTCTCTACAGAAGAAATATTGCCACTTACAAAGCTTGTTGCCTGATCGTTAAAATCGAAATCAAGGTCTGCATCCATCTGACCACTACCTAAGGTACTACCATTTGACGCATATCCTGCGCCATAATATTCTCCAATCATCTTGAAGGATGGATTTACTTCTGTTGTAGAATTCTTAAGTGCTGCCCATGTTGTACTGTCAACATGCTTTACTGTATCTACACGGAAATAGTCAACACCATAATCCTTCATCCATGATGTCTGCCATTCTACTAATTTTGCCCTGACATCTGCCTTTTCTGTTGCAAAATCCGGCAAGCCAGACTGCCATGATTTAATATCGCCTTCACTGACGCTCTTATCCCTAAGCATATCAGCAAATGTTGATTCTGTACCATATCCTGCATGGTTTACAACAATATCAACCATAATACGCATGCCACGTTTATGTGCTTCGCTAATCATAGTTTCAAATTCTTCTGTTGTACCAAGTGTCGGATTCAATTTTGTAAAATCACTTGCCCAGTATCCATGGTATGCTGCATTATAAGGAACATCTTCTGAACCCTCATCTGTTACAGCTACACCTTTCACATTCTCTACAATTGGTGTAATCCAGATTGTATTTACACCTAAATCCTGTAAGTAATCTAACTTGGTTGTTACACCTGCAAAATCTCCACCATGATACAGTCCCGGATTGTCTCCGTATGTATCTGCACCACTTGCTGTATTGTTAGATTCATTACCATCAAAGAATCGGTCTGTCATCATAAAGTAGACAACAGCTTCATCCCAGTCGAAATCATTTTCATTTTTCTTCACACGGTCTGTAATTTCAACATCAACTGTAGTACTGAATTTATTACCATACTGGTCTGTTACAGTAATTGGTAATGTCTTAATTCCTAATGCTGTATCTGTTGTTGCAGAAATGGTAACTGCCTGCAGTTCCGGCTCAATCGGCATCTCACTACTTCCACCAAGTGAAGAAACATCGATACTTGCACTTGCAACTTCAAGTTTCTGAGTATCTGTATCAGCCTGTTTAACATTAAACTTAACTACATTATTCTCATTGTAGTTAAATGACTTATTCATAACTTCTGCTGTAACTGTTGCATTTAATTTATAGTATTCAAAATATGAGTAATCTGCTTTCTTGTACTCTTCACTGTTTGAATTGAATGCATCTACAACATAAGTTCCATTTGCTTTGTAACGATAATGTGTTTTACCATCTGTCAAGCCGCTCTTTACATACTCAAAACGCTTTGTTGTATCATTGTATGTCATTGGATACTCTGTTCCGTCTACATCAACAGATACTGTCATATCCTTTAAGGTGCCATCTACAAATGCAGCATCATCACGATAGTAATATGATACCTGTTGATTTTCTGCATCTACTTCATAGCCAGTATTATATGGCATAGCAATTTCCGGCTCACTGCCGGCTTTCATGCTGGCATAGATAACCTTCTGGTCAGAAGGGAATGTAACGGAATGGTCTCCACCATCTTTAATCCATGGGTCACCTGTTGAATCTAATGCAATACAAAAATCAACCTTTGTGCAGGATGGTTTTGCAGGAATCGTTACTGTCCATTTATCTCCACCTACGTATGTAAAATCGGTTAATACTGAAGCATATCCTGATGACCATGTATAGAACTGTGGTGTAATTCCTTTTTCTTTTAATCCTGGATTCTCATAATCCAATACAAGGTATCTCTTTTCCGTTGGTACGATTACCGGTTTCTCATGAACCGGATCGGAACCATCCACATAATATAATACCTCATTCTCATCACCGCTTATTGTAAAAGAACGGTCTGCGGTATCAGAGCCGCCATCCCATCCCTGTGTTATGTCATAACGTGCCTTTAATCCTACTGTTTTTCCTACATTACTGCCGGCAACTGTAATGGTCTGTTTAAACCATGTCACTTTATTTTCAGCATCATAATATGTTCCGTCAAAAACATAAGAACCATTTAATCCGGCATTCCACATCCACAAATCAACTTTTCCCATGTCTTTGTCTGTTGATAAGTCTTCATTGTAATAATAAATTGTAAATGTGTGGTCCGCAACCGGTGCCTCCCAGCTGTCCGGTGCTGTTTTATATACGGTTGTATCACCTTTTGTTCCAGTAACCCAGAGCTCAGTACTTGTTGATGTCACAGAAACATCAATATTATCCGTCTGTGTTCCGTTGTTATTATTAAAAATACAGCTGAAATTCTGTTTTACATCCTGTGTATATACTACATCATACCATCCCAAATGATCAGCATTTGCCGAAATCTGTCCGCCCGGCCATTCTTTTCCAACACCTGCTCCTGTTGCAGAGGCATCTGCTCCCCACATATGATTGTAAATAGTGCTTCCCATTCCTGAAGCAAGATAATGGATGGTTGTTACATATTTCCAATCGGCAGGTTTTGTCTCTGACAAAGAACCATCGAACCAGTACTCTGCTTCTGCCTTTCCTTTTGTAGAAAGTGTTACGTCGCTTAACTGGTTTCCATGTCCATCATCATTTAAGATAAGATTATAATCTGTACTGTTATCTAATGTCAGATGCATTGTATACCAGCCTTCATGACCTTCTGCTGCAGTCATGGTTTTTCCCGGCCATTCACCTGCCGGCTTATTAGTCTCTTTATATATATATGCTGCAACATCATCGCCTAATGTGCTCTTATAATTAATAGTCAGATCACATTCTGTTGGTACAGACTCCGGAACCAATGTTTCCTTCTTTGAAGCATCCTTATACCACTGATATTTTCCATTGTCATCCAACAAACAATAAATGCTTGTATCAGAAGTAAAAGTCTTAATCTGCTCAATTGCAGCTCCTTCTGTCTTTATCTCCGGTGCAGCCTTCTCAGTAGAACCTGCATCAACAAACTGAAAACCTGTCCACTCACTGCTCTGTACATCTACATAATAGAGTCCAGAACTTTCCTCATATGCAAGCCTTGGTTTTTCCTGATCCCCCCATTGTGAAATGGCGGCATTTCCTGCGTCATGGTTATCTACCGTAGCACCGGCAGCCCAGACATTGACAACCGGTGTATTCCATGTACTTGGTTTGTCCAGGTACAACCGGATTGTCGGGCTCGCAGCATATGCAGTGGTTGCACCACCGATTGCCGGAACCATGGTCACAATCATAGCAAGTGCAAGTACCATACTAAAGATACGGCTTACAATGCCATGTTTCCTGTGAAAGCGTTCTTTTAACTTTCTCATCTTTCCCTCTCCTTTTCATCGTTTCATTTTATATTTCCCTGCGATTACGTTTTCCCTCCGAATATGTTTTCGCAGTTTTTCAATAATTAATTATATTCTAATTTTTTTACTTTCGCTATCCGCAAATAAACTAAAAAAGAAATTCTTTTTTGTGCATTTTAACTAATTTCTGTCTTGAAGCTCATTTTTACAATTCATTTTACACAATTTCCGCATGATAATTTTTTCGAAAAAAGGACAGCACCGATTGGTACTGTCCCATATAATTTACATAATTAAATTTTCATAGTTCTGCAAAACAAGGCCGCTAATTCTGGTAATCCATATGTGCAATGACCATCATGGCAATCTTAAAAGTCATGGCATCCTCGAATTTGCGGATATCAAGTCCAATCATCTTTTCCAGACGTTCTAAACGGTATACCAGCGTATTCCGGTGGATGTATAGCTGCCTTGCTGTTTCTGAAATATTCAGGCTGTTCTCAAAAAATTTCTGGATTGTCACCATCGTTTCATCATCTAAATCAATATTCCGCTCACCAAAAATCTCTTTGATAAACATTTCGCAAAGGCTCATCGGAAGCTGGTAAATCAGTCTGCCGATGCCAAGCTTTCCGTAGGAAATGGTTTCTTCTTCTACATTAAAGATTCTTCCTACTTCCAGTGCCATCTTGGCTTCCTGATAAGATTTGGCAATATCCTGCAGGGTATTTACCGTATTACCATAACCCACACGGACACGCACCATCGCTTCTGCATGCAGATTGTCTACAATTGTTTTTGCCAGATGCAATGCATCCTCTTCTGTTTTCAAATCTGTTGCATCCTTAATCAGGATAATGTTCTGCTCGTCTAACTCTGTTACAAAATCCCGGTTGCGGTCTGCAAAAAGATTCTTCACCATTTCTACAATAACAGAATCTTTTCTGCCATCCACTTCTATGACATAAACCAGACGCTTTGCCTGCTCAATATGCAGCTTCTTTGCCTTATTATACATATCTACAACCAGCATATTTCCAAGAAGGATATTCTGCATAAAGTTATTCTTATCCGACTGTTCCCGGTTGGAGGCAATCAGATTCCGAATCTGGCATACGGCAAGTCTTCCCACCATATATGCTTCATCATTAGTGGAACGCGCCAGAAGAATATATTCTACTTCCTGTTCTGCAATTACTTTAAAGAAATGAAAGCCCGACAACATCTGGCTTTCTGCCATGGATGCTGCAAAATTCACAACCTCTGCATGCATATCTGTTTCAATCTGAAATGTTGCTGCAACCTGCTTTCCGTTTTCGTCATAAAGGGCAAGTCCGATTTTGGATATATCACTGATTTCTTCTAATGTTGTCTGTAGCTTATGATTTGAAAGCATTCTGCGTACTCCTTACTTATATATAATGTGAGAAAAGACTTTTACTGAGAACAAAGAATGTGCCTTGGCACATTCTCGCGCCTGCGGCGGTCGCTTGCGACATCTACCTTATCCGCCGCAGTGCGCATCCTCGCGGAGCGTTTTTTACTTTACAGGAAATTACTTTCCTGTAAAGTAAAACACCCGGATGCATATAGCACCCGGGTTATTGCACTATATTCAGTTCGATTGTACCGAATTAGTTAGTAATTGTCAATTCAGTCTCTTTGTCGAATACATGAACCTTCTCAGGATCGATAGCAAGTTTGATATGGTCGCCTAAACGAGCCGGTGTTCTGGAATCAACCTTAGCTGTCATCTGAACTCCTGCAGCTTCGAAGTATAATAATACTTCAGAACCAAGTAACTCATATCCGGTTACATCTGTCTCAATGATGCTGTCTTTGAAGGTTTCGATTGTAATCTGGGAATCATCGATATCTTCTGGTCTGACACCCATAACAACTGTCTTTCCGTTGTAGTTGCCTTCGATTAATTTCTTAGCTTTTGCTGGTGGTAATACAACAGTTGTATTGTCAAATGTAAGGGAAACCTTCTCACCTTCAATATTACATTTAGCATCTACGAAGTTCATCTGTGGTGATCCGATGAATCCAGCTACGAATAAGTTATCTGGCTCATTGTATAATTTCTGTGGAGAATCAACCTGCATGATAACACCATCTTTTAATACAACGATTCTGGTTCCTAATGTCATAGCCTCTGTCTGGTCATGTGTTACATAGATGATTGTAGCGCCTAATCTATGATGCAGAGCGGAAATTTCGGAACGCATCTGTACTCTTAATTTTGCATCCAGGTTTGATAAAGGCTCGTCCATAAGGAATACCTTAGGATTACGAACGATTGCACGACCCATAGCAACACGCTGTCTCTGTCCACCGGAAAGAGCCTTTGGTTTACGGTCTAATAATTTCTCAAGGTCAAGAATCTTAGCTGCTTCTTCAACTTTTCTCTTGATTTCATCCTTAGGAACTTTTCTTAATTTTAATCCGAATGCCATGTTATCGAAAACGGTCATATGAGGATACAGAGCGTAGTTCTGGAATACCATTGCGATATCTCTGTCTTTTGGCTCAACATCGTTCATGAGCTTTCCGTCGATATAGAACTCACCAGAGGAAATCTCCTCAAGTCCGGCGATCATACGAAGTGTAGTAGATTTACCACATCCGGATGGTCCTACGAAAATGATGAACTCCTGATCTTCTACTTCAAGGTTGAAATCCTTAACAGCCTCAAAACCGTTTGGATAAACTTTGCAAATGTTTTTTAATGATAAACTTGCCATTGGTCTAAATACCTCCTGATATTTGTGTTTCGTTATTTGATAACTATACTATACAAAAAAGATGCAAAAAGCACCATATGCCTCCTACACAAAGAATTTTGTTTTTTCTTGTAGGATGTCACAGTGCTCTGTGCATCTTTTCCATCTTTTCGTCAAACTGACGGCTTTTCCATCAAAAACTGTACAGATTGACGGATACAGACGTTCCTCTTTTTTTATAAAAGGTTTATTTTATGTTCCGCTGAAATCATTTCTTTTTACGGATCCGGTGAAACTGCGGTCTTAATACCAGTTCCGGGATTACAATACCTTCACGCTGCGTCAGCACATATTCCACTGCTTCTGCTACTTCTTCCGGGGTAAGATAAGATTCTTTTTCTTCTCCCACCGTAAAGTCCGCGTTCCGGTACAGATTTGTCTCCGTCATATCCGGGTAAACCGCCGTCACTTTGACGCCGTATTTTCTTGCCTCATCAAACAGGCTTGACGAAAACGATGCAAGTCCTGCTTTGGTTGCCGCATAAGCACAGCCGTGCGGACTCGGCTGTTTTGCCGTAACAGATGAAATATTGATAATGTAACCGCCGTTTTTTTTCAGCGTCCGTAATAATTGCTGGGTTAAGATCAACGGTGCTTCTAAGTTCACACGGACCATTTCCTGTATCTTTTTGGGATTCAGTTCCTCGTGCAGACCATAGTAAGCTGCACCGGCATTATTGACAAGGACTTTTACCGTGTGCTCCGATGTGACCTGTTTCACGATAGCGCACAGTTTATCCGTATCGGTGAGGTCACAGATGATTGGATGAAATATGGCATTTTTCAAATCATTTTCACACTGAAGTACTCCGGCAATGTCTCTATCCTCTTCCGTATCAAATCTGCGCCCGATCCCAAATACTTCATATCCGAGCACACCTAATTTTTCACTGATAGCGCGTCCGATACCAGACGAGGCACCCGTTACGATGGCTGTATATTTCTGTGTCATAGCTGTTTTCCTCTCACGACTCCCACCGGAAGATCTTCTCTTCCGGCACATACTCTAAAAGCTGTCTGATCAGAAATCTCTCCATCTGTTCTGTCAGCTCTTTTCCATAATGATAAACCCCGCCGTCATTCTGAAATGGGAACTGCACTACTGCAGAATACGGCTCGTTTTTCCGCATTTTTTTCAGATAATCCTGCGATACACGAAAAGAGCCGACACTGACATCAAAGATCTGATCCATTGGAACTTCTTTTGTGACAAGTTCTAACATTTCATGGTACTCTTTTTCCCAGTCCGGGCAGTAAATCATCGGATCAAAACACAGTCGCACCGGGAATCCTTTTTTTACCGCATCTGCCACACAGCGGACACGCTGCAAAAGTGATGGCGTATTGTGCTCATACTGTTTTGTGATCTGCTGCGGCGAAAGTGTAAACGCATAGATTATATTTTTATCGGGTATCAGATCGTCAAAGAGCTTCACATTCGCCGACTTTGTACGGATTTCGATCTTAAGCGGATATGTAGATCTTTTATTTTCTTCCAGAACAAAATGCTCCCACTCCCTGACATAACCGGTCATTGTCTCAAATGC
>OLOQ01003514.1_pt1 | contig 11325 bp, 10 predicted proteins | sample 1673101 | NCBI WGS metagenome assembly OLOQ01 (sample SAMEA3136754, study PRJEB25190) | human gut metagenome | biome: human gut; feature: human-associated habitat; material: faeces | place: Austria | collected 2013 | reverse complement strand
CCCGCAGCCGTGTGCAGCAGCGGCAGGTTCCCCGGGCGGATATGGAATCCGCCCCTACGTTTCCTTTTGCAAATCGCTCTGCGGTTTTCTCCCTGCCTCCCTCTGGGAGGGAGGTGGCCCCGCAGGGCCGGAGGGAGAGAACCTTGCCACGGCCCGAAATGTTTCGGATAACCGCAAGGTTCTCTCCCCCACCGCCTGCGGGCGGAGCCCTTCGGGCCCGAGCCCCTCTGTCGCTACGCGACATCTCCCCACGCAGTGGGGAGTCACCCTCCCAGAGGGGGCCAAGGGCGCCGTCCCCGTTTCCAAAATGCTACACTACCCAAATTGAGAGGTACACCCCTTTGGATAAAAAAGTTCTTGTTATCATCCCGTGCTACAATGAGGAGGATAACATTGTCAATACGGTGGAAAATCTGCGTGCGGAATGCCCGGAGGTGGATTTTCTCGTCGTGAACGACTGTTCTACCGACAGCAGCGCCGAGCTGCTTCGCAGGCATCATTACCCGTTCCTGGACCTGCCGGTCAATCTGGGCATCGGCGGCAACGTGCAGTGCGGCTACCTGTACGCCGTGCGCAACGGCTACGACGTGGCCGTGCAGATGGACGGCGACGGCCAGCACGACCCCGCCTACCTGATGGAGATCGTGCAGCCCGTGCTGGACGGCGAATGCGATATGTGCATCGGCAGCCGCTTTGTCAAAAAAGAGGGCTTCCAGACCAGCTTTATGCGCCGGGTCGGCATCCGGTTCTTGAGCGGGCTGATTTTCCTGCTGTCCGGGCATAGGGTGCTGGATGTGACCAGCGGCTTCCGCGCGACCAATGCGCGGATGACCGCCTATTTTGCCCGGCACTACGCCATCGACTACCCGGAGCCGGAGGCCGCGCTGGCCGCGATTTTGGCAGGCTTCAAGGTGGCCGAGGCCCCCGTCATCATGCGGGAGCGGCAGGGCGGCGTGTCCAGCATCCACAGCTTCAAGAGCGTCTACTACATGATCAAGGTCTCGCTGGCGCTCATCATTGACCGTCTGTCCATCCGCAAAAGCAAGGGGGGCCGCGCATGACCGCACAATTACAGCTGTTTATGATTCTGGGCGCGGTGGTGCTGCTGCTCATCATCTTTGCGTTTTTGAAGCGCGGGCTGATGAGCGTCAAGTACAGTCTGCTCTGGCTTGCGCTGGCCGTCGGGCTGGTCATTGCGGCGGCGTTCCCCTACGTGGTCTACGTGCTGCGCGACCTGTTGGACATTGAGATGCCGGTCAATCTGGTGTTTTTGTTAATGTTCTGCTTTGTGCTGGTGGTACTGCTCTCGCTGAGCATTGCCATCAGCCAGCTGGCCGACAAGTGCAAGCGGCTGACCCAGGCCAACGCCATGCTGGAAAAGCGCGTGCGCGACCTGGAAGAAAAGAAATAATTGCGGAGAATAGGAATCATGACGATAACTTGGGAGCAGGTCCTCGCCTTCCTGTGCGAGGATCAGACCATGGCAATTACCTCGCTGTTGTTCCTCGCCTTTTTTGCGGCAGTGGCGCTCATCAACTATGCCCTGCCCCGTGTGCTGCGGCCCTACTTTCTGCTGGCCGCCAGCTACGGCTTCTTCTGCTATGACCCCGTCAACCGCCCGCTGGTCTGGGTGATCGCCGCCGCCACGGTGCTGACCTGGCTGTGCGGCCTCATCATCGGCAAGGTCAGGGCCAAGCCCGTGCGGGTGCTGGCACTGGCTGCGTCGGTGGGGTTCGGCATCGGCATCCTTGTCTACTACAAATACTGGAACCTGCTGGCGGACACGGTGGGCGGCAGCATCCTCTCCCACCGGGAGAATCTGCTGGCCCCGCTGGGGTTGAGCTACTTCACGTTTGCGGCGATGAGCTACACCATCGACGTCTACAAGCGCCGCTGCCGGGTCGAGACAAACCTGCTGCACTACGCGCTGTTTGTCAGCTTCTTCCCCACCCTCATCAACGGGCCCATTGAGCGCTATCCCCAGATGCGCCCGCAGATCCGGAAAAGCCGCCGGTTCAGCTATGGCCGCTGCGCGGGCGGCGCGTTCCGTATGCTGTGGGGCTACACCAAAAAAATGGTCCTTGCCGACAATCTGAGCCACTATGTCTCGCTGGTCTACGGCGATGTCGGCAGCATGAGCGGCCCGAACCTCGTGGCCGCCACGGTGCTGTTTGCCGTGCAGCTGTACATGGACTTTTCCGGCTGCTGCGACATTGCCCTGGGCGCGGCGCGCATTCTGGGCTATGACCTGATCGAGAACTTCCAGTCCCCGTTTGAGGCGCGGACCTTCAACGATTTCTGGCGGCGGTGGCATATCTCGATGACGAGCTGGTTCCGCGACTACGTTTATTTCAGCCTTGGCGGCAGCCGCTGCGCCCCGTGGCGGCACTACTTAAACATCGTCATCGTCTTTGTCTGCTCCGGCCTGTGGCACGGCGCGGACTGGCGGTATCTGGCGTGGGGCCTGTTCACGGGTCTGCTGGCCGCCTTCGGTGTCATGACCGCCAGGGCGCGGCAGAGAATCAACCGCTATAACCCGCTCTACCGCATGGGCTGGTTCAAGGTATTCTGGCAGTGTCTTTTCACCAATGCGCTGTTCTGCCTGACGCTCGTGTTCTTCGCGTCGGCTATCTACAACACCGACCCGTTTGCCGTGTACGGCTCGCTTTTACAGGGCTGGGACGGTCTGACAGGGTCGTGGGCGCAGGTGTCGAATCTCATCTACAGCAGCGGCATTGATGGCCGTTTGCCCGTCGTGCTGCTGTTTGGCTGCTTCGTCGTCTTTGCGGCGGAGCACAAGGGCCGCAGCGTCGCCCGCTGGATCCGCCAGCAGGTCTGGCCGCTGCGCTGGACGCTCTACTACGGCATGGCTGCAGCGATTCTGTTTTTCGCTGCCTTCGGCCAGTCGGCGTTCATCTACCAGCAGTATTGAGAAAGGCGGTGTATCATGGCGAAATCCCCTACCCCCATTCCCGCACCGCCGGTCAAGATTCACCGCGGTGCCCCCGGCAGCGCACCCGCCCGGCAGCGCCGCCGCAGAAAGAAGGTCAACCCGTTCGTGCTGTTCCTGCGCGGGCTGGCGCGGCGGCTCTACTTCGGCATCAAGACGGCATTCAAGTTCCTGCTGTTTGTGCCGGTGCTGGTATTCATGGTAGCGTTCAGCTACAATGTGGACCGCAGCGGTCTGTTCCAGGGCGCGCTGGCACCCCGCCGCATCGTCGACTTGATGCTCCAGGGCTACGACGTTACAAACTTCGAGCAGATGGACGAGCGCGAGGTGGTACAGTTATTTGCACAGGATGTGCCCGAGACGCCCGAGGCCATCGGCATCGGCTCGAGCCGTGTGCTGCAGTTCAACCGCGAAAACACCGGCGTCGAGAGCTTCTTCAACATGGGCGTCACCGGCGCGGACGTGCGCGACAACATGACAAGCTACTACAAGATGGTCACCTACGGCAAGGCCCCGAAGGTTCTTTTGTGGAGCATAGACCCGTGGGTGTTCTACGGCAGCGAGGCCGCGTTTGACGCGCGCGCCGACGCCGACCTGTACAACGAGTTCCTGACGAAGGTCCTGAACGTACCCACCGATTACGAGGAGCCTGACAAGGTCGAGCTGTGGAAGGCGCTGGCCGACCCGGCGTACTTCCAGGGCAACGTAGACTACTACATAAAGAACCGCGGGCAGGCCACCGTCACCGACGACGAGGGCAACACGATAGAATTTAACCCCGTCGAGGGCGACCCCTACAACCAGACCACGTCGATCAAGCGGTCCGACGGCAGCGTTTTGTACGATGTAGCGTTCCGCAATCAGACCGAGGACCAGATCCGCACGCTGGCCGCCGAGGCCTGTATGAGCTTTAACAGCGTACACATGGAGGGCTTTGACGAGCTGAGCCAGACTCAGATCCAGGCATTCGACTCCTTCGTCAGATACGCCCAGTCGCAAGGCACAACGGTCATTCTTGTGCTGTCGCCGTGGCACCCGTATCTGTACGGCTACCTGCTGACCGAGCCGGAGAACCACAAGGGCTTCTTCCAGGTGGAAAACTGGCTGCGGCAGTACTGCGCCGACAACAACGTGCCGATTTACGGCAGCTACGACCCCGCGTGCATTGAAGGCTTGCAGGAGACAGACTTCTTTGACGGTCTGCACTGCGGCGGCACCGGCATTGCCCGGTTCTTTCCCGGCATCCCCCAGGCCCTGAGCGACCTGCAGAATGGCACACTGGCCAATCCGCTGGACGTACACCCCCGTACCAGCCTGGAGGACTCCAACGCACAGCCCGCCGAGGGCGAGACCCCCGACGGTGAAGTAACCCAACAGGAGGGATAACTATGGCATTCATTGAGATCGGTTTCAACACAAAGCGCCCGTTGATCCTGGGCCGCGGCGGCTTCGGCACCCAGCTGAACGACTGGCTGATGGACGAGGGCTGGGGCAGCGCGGACTTTCTGGACGACAACGCCCCCGACGCCGTGGGCGGCCTGCGGGATTACGTTGACCCCGCGATTTTGAAGCGCGGACGCCCCGCCTTTGTGGCGCTGGGCGACAACAAGCTGCGCGTCGAGCTGCTGCAAAAGCTGGCAGCAGCGGGCTACAGCACGCCGGTTTTTATCAGTGACGCCGCGTCTGTCAGCCCCAGCGCCGTGCTGGAGCCGGGCTGCATCATCCTGCCGCAGGCGTATATCGGTGCGGACGCCCATCTGGGCGTGGGCTGCATCGTCAACGCGGGAGCCATCGTGGACCACAACGCCCATCTGGGCCGCGGCGTGCATGTGGCTCCGGGCGGCATCGTCAAGGCCAGCGCAGAGGTCGCCGAGTTCGGCAAGGTCGATTCCGGCGAGATCGTGCGCTCCCCGTGGGAGAACCAATAATGCCTCAGCGCCGCGATTATATTGACGAGCTGAAGGGCCTTGGCATCCTGCTGGTTGTGCTCGGCCATTTTATCGAGCAGTACCGCATGGGGTATTCCTTCGTCAGTGCGTCGTTTTTCTGCATCTATGCGTTCCACATGGCACTGTTCTGCATCTGCAGCGGGCTGGTAGCACGGTTCAACCCGCGCAAGCTGGTCACACAGCAGCTGTGGCTGTACCTTGTGGGGCAGACGCTGATGCTGGCGTTCCGTGCCGCCGTTCTGCGGGAAAATTTTGCCGAGACGGGCGGCCTGCTGGCCGCGTGGCTGCTGCCGTGGCGGCATATATGGTATCTGTACGCGCTGATTTTCTGGCATCTGACACTGCCGGTTCTGTGCCGGCTGCGGGACAGGCTGGGGCTGGCCGGTTCCTGCCTTGGCATGGCACTGGCCGTGGGGCTGGCGCTGGCTGCCGGGCTGGTGGACTGGCCCTTCACGCTGGTGCGGGTATTTGCATTCTACCCGTTTTATGCGTGCGGGGTGCTGCTCCGCCCGCAGCTGGACAGGCTGGCCGCGTTTGCGGCGGAGCACCGCCCGGTGCGGCTTGTGGCTGCGGCGGGGCTGGTGCTTGGCTATGGAGCGTATTTTCTCTGGGTGCTGCGGGCTGACCCGATCATGGATCACAGCGCGGAGCTGTTCCACGATGTGAGCTATGCGGGCGGCGACAGGGTGCAGTACCGGGTCGTGTTCTACCTCGTGGGCATCGCGACGACGGCGGCGCTGACTGTGCTGGCCAGCCGTCGGCATCTGCTGGCCGGGCTGGGGCGACACACGCTGGCGATCTATCTGCTGCATCTGCCGGTGCAGGCGCTGCTGGTCGAGCTGGGTCTGTACGACCTTATGCGCGGGAAGGCAACGATTGTCGTTGTGCTTTGGTCCGTGCTGCTGGCTGCGGTGACGCTGGCCGTGCTGAACCTTAGCCCGGTGCAGCGGGCGTGTGACGCGGTGGCGAATTGCTGGTACAAACGAAAATAACCTCTGCTGGCGGCAGTCTCTTGAAAAAGGGACTGCCGCTTTTGTCTATTCTACACAAAAATGCGGGTGGGATTTCTGCTTGACACTCCCACTACTTTGCAATACAATATAGTCAGAGAACATGGTAATGCAAGGTAGTCAGAGGAGGTGAGCCGGTGTTTGACCAGGCACAGCTGCGCAAGGGCACGCTGGAAGGCTGCATTTTAAAGATCATTGACCGGGAACCGACCTACGGCTATGCCATTGCCACCACCCTGCGGGACTGCGGCTTTGCCGACCTGACCGAGGGCACACTCTATCCTCTGCTGCTGCGGCTCGAGCGCAAGGGGCTGATCGCCGCCGAGTACCGCGCGGGTTCCGGCGGGCCGAGCCGCAAGTATTACCGCCTGACCCCCGACGGGGTGCAGTACCTTAACGAATTTACGGAGGCATGGCAGAACGCCAGCGACACTGTGAACCGCATTTTGCACGACAAGGAGGGCTGAACCATGAAAACAATGCGCAACGAATACCGCGACTTGAAAAAAGAGAACGACCTGATTTTTTCAACGCTGGCAGAGTACGACCGCGACACCATCACGGAAATCATCAGCGTGGTGGACAACACACGCGGCATCGGGTACGAGATCGAGCTGATTCGCAAGGACCTGATTGCCATGGCGGCACAGGCCGAGGCCCGGCGCGACTATCTGCCGTCGGTCATCGGGGACGTAGAGGTTTTTAAGCGGAATCTGCTGGCCAGCATGCCCAAGCCGAAGTTTGCGGATTACATGGCAGACAGCCTTGTGTGGCTGTGCACCTTTGCGTTGGTTTCCACCGCGACCTATACGGTGATGGGGCGGGCGTGGGACTGCTATTACGACGCGGTCTGGCTTGTGCTCTGCATTGCCATTATGATGCCCAGTGCGTGGCTGCTGCAGCGCATTGTCCCCGCCGAGTGGGCGGCTTCCACCGAAAAAGGTGTGCGGTACGGCGTCATTACAGCCGCCATGATGCTTTTGTGGTTCGTGGAGTTTTGGCTCGTCGACAAATGGGTCACGCCGCTGCTGCCCGCGGTGGGCCTGCCCAACCTTGCGGCAGTCATCCTGTTCGGCGCGGCACTGGCAGCGCTGCTTATCTGGCGCAACCATCGCCGCAACGAGCTTGCCGAAAAACGGCCCTGGCGGGATGTGATGGAGAAATAAAAGCGTCCCCCGATGGTGCGGAACCATCGGGGGACGCTTTGCCTTCCCCTGCGGGGGAAGGTGGCCGAACGCAGTGAGGTCGGATGAGGGGCGAGCTTTCCGCAATTGCCCATAAACGGGTTGCTGCGGGAAGGTCGCCCCTCATCAGTCACCTTCGGTGACAGCTTTCCCCGCGGGGGAAGCCTTTTAAATGTGCTCCAAAATCTTGTTGCCCATCTCGGTGCAGCCTACCCTGGTGCAGCCGGGAGCCATCATGTCGGCGGTGCGGTAGCCTTCGTCGAGAACAGCGTTGACAGCCGCCTCGATCTCGTCGGCCTCGGCGGGCATATCGAAGCTGTAGCGCAGCATCATAGCCGCGGAGAGGATGCAGGCAATCGGGTTGACGACGTCCTGCCCGGCAATATCGGGCGCAGAGCCGTGGATCGGCTCATACAGGCCGCAGGTGCCCTCGCCCAGCGAGGAGGACGGCACCATGCCGATGCTGCCGGTGATCTCACTGGCCTCGTCGGAGAGAATGTCGCCGAACATATTTTCCGTCACAATGACGTCAAACTGCGCAGGGTTCTTGCAGATCTGCATGGCGCAGTTGTCCACGAACATCTCGCTGTACTCGACCTCGGGGTACTCGGCCTGCAGGCGGTGCATGACGGCGCGCCACAGGCGGCTGGTGTCCAGCACGTTGGCCTTGTCCACACAGGTCAGCTTTTTGCGGCGCTTCATCGCCGTCTCAAAGCCGATGCGGCCAATGCGCTCGATCTCGTGCTCGGAGTAGGGCATCGTGTCGATGGCGACCTTCTCGCCGTTCTGCTCGATGGTCTTATGCTCGCCGAAGTAGACGCCGCCGATCAGCTCACGCACAACGATGAAGTCAATGCCCTGGTCAACGATGGACTTTTTCAGCGGGGAGGCGTCCGCCAGCTGCGGCCAGATCTTGGCCGGGCGGTTGTTGGCGTAGAGGCCCATGCCCGCGCGCAGGCGCAGCAGCCCCTTCTCGGGGCGCTGGTCGCCGGGCAGGCCCTCCCACTTGGGGCCGCCGATGGCGCCGAGCAGGACGCTGTCAGAGCTTTTGCACTTTTCCAGCTCCGACGCGGGGAGCGGGTCGCCGAACCTGTCGATGGCCTCGCCGCCCATGTAGGCGCGGGTGTAAGTGAAGGTGTGGCCATGCCTGGCTGCGATCTTATCCAGGACGCGCACCGCCTGGGTCACGATCTCGGGGCTGGAGCAGTCGCCATAGATCAGAGTGATGTTTTTGTTCATAGTTCTGTTCTCCCTCTCGTTGCTATTGTAGGGGCGGGACATGTCCCGCCCTCAGCCTTTCCATCACAGCACTTTTGCCGTAAAGCCGCGGGCCGGGCATGCCCGGCCCCTACAGGGCATCAGTCCTTCAAGCTGTTCATCAGGCCGCCCTTGGCGATGATGTTCTGGATGAACGGCGGGAACGGGGCGGCCTGGAAGGTCTGGCCCGTCGTCTCGTCGGTGATGACGCCGGTGTCGAAGTCGATGCTGACCGTGTCGCCCTCAGCGATTGCCTCACTGGCAGTGGGGCACTCCAGAATCGGCAGACCGATGTTGATGGCATTGCGGTAGAAGATGCGGGCAAAGCTCTTGGCGATGACGCAGCTGATGCCGGATGCCTTGATGGCGACGGGCGCGTGCTCACGGGAGGAGCCGCAGCCGAAGTTCTCGCCGCCGACCATGATGTCACCGGCCTTGACGCGGGTGACAAAGGTCTTGTCGATGTCCTCCATGCAGTGGCTGGCCAGCTCGGCCTCGCTCTGGGTGTTCAGGTAGCGGGCCGGGATGATGACGTCGGTGTCAATGTTGTCGCCGTATTTGAAAACAGGACCTTTTGCGTTCATAGCTCAAACCTCCCTCGGGTCAGTGATGTAGCCGGTCAGTGCGCTGGCCGCCGCGGTGGCGGGGCTGGCGAGGTAGACCTCGGAATCCACATGGCCCATGCGGCCCACGAAGTTGCGGTTGGTGGTGGAGACGCAGCGCTCCCCCGCCGCCAGAATGCCCATGTAGCCGCCCAGGCAGGGGCCGCAGGTGGGCGTCGAGACGATGCAGCCCGCGTCGATGAACGCCTCGGTGTAGCCGCGCAGGATGCACTCCTTGTAGACGGCCATCGTGGCGGGGATGATGATGCCGCGCACGCCCTTAGCAATGTGTCTGCCCTTCAGAATCTCGTAGGCGGCCTCCATGTCCTCAATGCGTCCGTTCGTGCAGGAGCCGATGACGATCTGGTCGATCTTGATGTCTTTGCCCTCTTTCGCAAGGTGGGTGTTCTCCGGCAGGTGCGGGTAGCTGACCGTCGGCTCGAGCGCGTCAAGGTCGATGACGATGCTGCGCTCATACTCGGCGTCGGGGTCGGCCTCGTACTTGACCCACGGGCGCTGGCTGCGGCCTTTCAAATATGCCTCGGTGTTTTCATCCACCGGGAAGATGCCGTTCTTGGCACCGGCCTCGATGGCCATATTGCAGATGCAGAGGCGGTCCTCCATCGTCAGGGACTTCACACCGTCACCGACGAATTCCAGGCTCTTGTACAGTGCGCCGGAAACGCCGATCTCACCGATCAGATGCAGAATGACGTCCTTGCCTGTGACAGGCTTGTGCAGCTGACCCTTGAGTTCGACCTTGATGGCGGCGGGGACCTTGAACCAGGCCATGCCCTTTGCCATACCGGCGGCCATATCCGTGGAGCCGACGCCGGTGGAGAACGCGCCCACCGCGCCGTAGGTGCAGGTGTGGCTGTCCGCGCCGATGATGCAGTCGCCCGCGGTCACGATGCCCTTTTCGGGCAGGAGCGCGTGCTCAACGCCCATCTGGCCGACGTCGTAGAAGTTGAGGATGTCGTACTTGTCTGCGAACTCGCGGCACTGCTTGGACTGGGTCGCGCTCTTGATGTCCTTGTTGGGGACAAAGTGGTCGAGCACGATGTTGACGCGGGTCTTGTCAAAGACGGAATCAAAGCCCGCCTTGTTGAACTCATTGATGGCCACCGGGGTCGTAATATCGTTGCCGAGCACGATGTCGAGCCTGGCGTTGATGAGCTGGCCCGCCGTAACGGCTGCTTCCCCGCAGTGGGCCGCTAAGATTTTCTGGGTCATGGTCATGCCCATGGTCGTGTACCTCCGTTTTGTTGGGATAAGGGCGGTTGTTTAAATAATAAAGAATAAATATGGTGGAGTTTTTGCCCTTATGGGCAAAAACAAATCTCGTAGGGGCGGATTCCATATCCGCCCGTGGCACTGTCCGCAGTTGAGCGGGCGCATATAGAATGCGCCCCTACGGGAGTCTTTGTTTGAGCGGAGCGCAGCGACGCGGTCCACAAAATTTATTATTTATTATTTCTTATTTTTTATTTTCTGTCTGCTCACTTATTGTTAATAGCGCTGACTAAAGCCTTAATGCCCGCCACGATAATATCGGTGTGGGTACCGCAGCCCCAGGTCTCCTCACCGGAGGCCCATTTCAGGCCGACGTAGGAGCAGGCGCGGGAGTTCGTGTCGGAATCCAGGGCGTGCTCGCTGTAGTGTACGAGCGTAAAGTGCATCCCGGTCTGCTGCTCGATGGCCGTGGCAACGGCATCCAGGCGGCCATTGCCGGTGGCCGTGCACTTGACCGTGCTGCCGCCGCCAGTGACGACGACATTTGCCGTAATGCTGCCGTCCGAGTTCTGGATGAAGTGCGCGTCCGGCACATTGAGCGGCTGGGTGTGGTTGAGGTAGCTGTTCTCAAAAACGCCCAGCACCTCTTTCACGCTCAGCTCGCGGTGCTCGTGGTCGCTGACGTCCTTGACGCGGTAGCCGAGGTCCTCGCGCATCTTCGGCGGCGGATTGTAGCCGTAGTTCTGCTGCAGCAGGAAGCCGATGCCGCCCTTGCCGCTCTGGGAGTTGATGCGGATGACGTCGGCATCGTAGGTACGGCCAATGTCGTGCGGGTCAATGGGGATGTACGGACAGGTCCACTGGTGGAGCTGCTTCTCTCTGCGCCAGGTCATGCCCTTGGCGATGGCGTCCTGATGGCTGCCGCTGAACGCCGCGAACACCAGTGCGCCCGCATAGGGCGTGCGCTCATAGACGTGCATCCGGGTCACGCGCTCGTAGACCTCGCAGATGGCGGGCATGTTGCTGAAATCAAGGTGCGGGTCTACGCCGTGGCTGTACATGTTCATGGCCAGCGTCACCGCGTCCACGTTGCCGGTGCGCTCGCCGTTGCCGAACAGGCAGCACTCCACGCGCTGTGCA
>OLOQ01003512.1_pt1 | contig 11326 bp, 9 predicted proteins | sample 1673101 | NCBI WGS metagenome assembly OLOQ01 (sample SAMEA3136754, study PRJEB25190) | human gut metagenome | biome: human gut; feature: human-associated habitat; material: faeces | place: Austria | collected 2013 | reverse complement strand
CAAGCGTCTGCTCCGTGAGGAAGTCCGCAAAATGTGACTTCTTTTTGAATTTGATGAAAAAGTCCTTGACTTTTCGTCTCTGGAAAAGCATCAAAAAGGATTTTTTCTTATATAAATATCAAATCCCTTGCAATTCAAACGGCGGCGTGTATTCTTCTTTCGCGCTGCTTTTTTCCTGCATAAAGCCCTGCGTGAGCCCCAGCTCAATCGCGGCATCGACGACTTTCTGGTATTCGTAGCTTGTGATGCGGCGGTTGATTTCCGGATATTTGCTGCTCTGGTAGAAGGGGGTGTACTGGCTCATAAGGCTTACCAGAAAATGCCCCTCCGGGAGGTTGTCGTGAATCCAGTGGATCAGGCGGATGGAATCGTCTTTGTGTTTCGGAAGAACCATATGCCGCAGGATCACGCCGCGCTTCATGAGCTGGCAGGTCTGACCATTTTCAGAGAAATCTTCCAATACCAGCGGGCCGGTGTGCTCGATCATCCGTTTGACTGCTGCGGAGGCAACCGGAAAATAGTCCGGGGCGGCGGAATAGCGGGCGGACAGTTCGGAAGAGTAATATTTTAAATCCGGCAGCCAGATATCGATATAGGGAGCCAGCGCGTCAACCGCCTCCAGCGTCTCATAACCGCCGCAGTTGTAGACGATCGGGATGGAAAGCTGTGGTTTGACCCGTTTTAAGATGGGCAGTAGCGACGGAAGGTACTGCGTCGGCGTCACCAGATTGATATTGTGCGCGCCCTGTGCCTGCAGTTCCAGAAAAATTTCCTCCAGGCGCGTTCCGGAAATATCTTTTCCAAAGCCTTCGCTGCTGATCTGGTAGTTCTGGCAGAAACAGCAGCGAAGCGTGCAGCCGGAAAAAAAGATGGTACCGCTTCCGTGCAGACCGCTGATACACGGTTCCTCCCACGGATGAAGCGCCGCGCGTGCCGCCCGGATACCGGTAGGGCTGTGACACCAGCCCTGTTTTTTTGTGCGGTTGATCTGACAATTTCGCGGACAGCAATGGCAGCTTTCGTAGGAGTAGGCGGCTGATTCAGAGAACTGGACAGGCGAGCCGGCACTTGAATTGGGGAGGGGAATATATGTGTTCATAGGTTTTGCTTCCTTCTATAAATTAAAGTAATCATTACAGTGCGGACTTATAACGAAGTAATCAACAGTTTTTTTGTAATAGGAAATTCCTTCAAAGCTTTTTTACATAGTTCAAATCTGTGTTGAATTCGAAAAATCGATCGTTATAATGTATTTATTCTACTAAGAAAGATGAACAGTGTCAAATGCCTGAGCATGGTTGAAGGAAAGATACCGCTAGAATTAGAGAAATCCGAATGGGGAAGGGAAGCAGCATAGATTTCTCTAGTTGACAGATAGGTTATACCTACCTAAAATAGAGAAATGAAAGAATTTATACGTGCGGAGTAGGAACAAATGAAAAAAACAGAAAGAAAAAAAGAGTCAGCCCAAACGATGGAAGAACAGGCAGCAGTCGGGAAGATAAACGGCTCGGGAGTGAAAATGGCGCTCTTATACGCATTTCCGAAAACCGTTCCGATTATGGTCGGATATGTGTTTCTGGGGATGGCGTATGGAATCTTGATGAGTGTCAATGGGTTCGGTGTATTCTGGGCGGCGTTAAACAGCCTGCTTGTGTATACGGGCAGTCTGGAATTTATCGGCGTTAATTTTCTGGCGGCGGCGGTCAGCCCGGTGACGGCGTTTGTGATGGCTCTGATGATCAGTGCGAGACATATCTTTTACGGTTTGTCAATGCTGGGAAAATATCAGAATGTCAGCAAAAAATTGAAACCCTACCTTATTTTTGCATTGACGGATGAGACATTTTCAATCGTGTGTGAAGAAGAACCGCCGGAGACAATTTCGAGGGAATGGATGTATTTCTGGATGAGCCTTCTGGATCAGATGTACTGGATTGCGGGAAGTGTCATGGGGGCGGCACTGGGAAATGTGATTACCTTTAATACAAAAGGGCTGGACTTTGCACTGACGGCACTGTTTGTAATGATTTTTACGGAACAGTGGATCGGACAGAAGCGCCATTGGCCGGCAGTAACCGGTGTGGTCTGCTCGGTGATCTGCCTGAAGCTGTTTGGACAGAGTGCCTTTATCATACCAACGATGATCGCAATTCTGGCGGTATCGGCGATTGTGTACAAAAAAGAAAATCAGAAAGAGAATGATAAAGAAAAGGACGAAAAAGAGGATCGGGAGAAGCAGATGGAACGACGGGAGGAAATGAGCCATGCAGAATAACAGTACCTTGATTTTAACGCTTGTGATGGCGGCAGGAACGATTCTGACGCGGTTTCTTCCCTTTATTCTGTTCCCGGATGGAAAGCAGATGCCACGTTATGTCGAGTATCTGGGGCATGTGCTTCCGTATGCGACGATGGGGATTCTGGTAGTGTACTGTCTGAAAGGCGTTTCGCTTTTTTCAGCACCGTTCGGGATTCCGGAGTTCCTTGCCTGTGCATTAGTAGCGGTGCTTCACGCGTGGAAACGTAACTCACTTCTGAGCATCGGGGCAGGAACTGTATTTTATATGATTCTGGTGCAGATGGTGTTTGTTTAGATGGTGTGTGTTTTTGCCTCGCGTGTGTTGCCATCGGAAACAGTGTTTTTTGTTTCGGATCCGGGTTCCCCCAGGATCTGGTTGATACAGTTCCAGGCATCTGTCAGCCGGTCGAGGTTCCAGGCGGCATTGGCAGGGCTGGTGGATGGCAGTTTGATTGCCTCAATGCCAGTCTGTTTACGGCAGAAGCGGTCGTACATTTTTCCAGACAGCCCGCCGTTTGTGTAAATCGCCTGGATGAAAGCGTGATCCAGAATAGAGGCGAGGTCGTTTGGGACAACGTCGCGGATGGAACTGTCGCTGGATCCTTCGATGGAACAGCTGTGGATGGTGTCCCAGACGGCGATGTGGTTCCGCAGCAGAAATGCCTTCTTTTCCTCGACGGAGGATGGAATATCTTCCTTTCGCAGGCGCGCTAAGAGTTTCCAGAAACGGTTCTGCGGGTGGCCGTAGAAAAAACAGCTTTCCCGGGATTTGACAGACGGAAAGGAACCTAGGATCAGGATACGGGAGTCGGTGTCAAAAACAGGCGGGATTGGGTGGATGATGTGGGATGGCATGGTGAAATCTCCTTTTTGCGGATTATTGTTATGCTAAGTCTGGCAAAGCCTGATTCAGTATATCCATTATAGCATAGATCAAAAATAATAGAATGTTTTTTAGAAAAGCAGTAGTTCTATTTCATATATGCAGAGAAAGTACCTATATTTATAAGAAGTTCACAGGTTTTTAATATTTTCACTTCTTGATTTATAGGCAATCTGCCACTATAATGGAAAAGAGTACGCAGAAATTTGCGCATTGACGGGGAAGAAAAGCGAGCATGAAGCCGGATGAGAAGCAGATGCGGCAGATTTAGAGGGGCTTTTGAGTAACCTGATGTGGCAGATTCCGGATGTACAGTGATACAGAATGGAGAAAGTGTATGGATAATACGGGAAACCAGAATAAAAATGGAAAAAATCCCCGCGGTCAGAATTATGCAGTGCTGATCATGACGATGCTGTTTACGCTTCTTTGCGTGGCGATGATGCACAACCTCTGGCAGGGCAGCCGCACGCACAAGATGCCGTACAGCGAGTTTAATCAGATGCTTAAGGATCACGAGGTAGAATCGGTTGTGATTGGCAATGGAAAGATTCAGATCACGCCGAAGGAAGATTCGAAGAAATATGGCGGCAGCCAGGGAAAATATGGAAATCTGGTAGGAATGGAGTACTACACGATTCCGATCAACGATCCGGATTTGGAAAAGAAGCTGGATGAAGCTGGTGTTACGACCTATGAACAGGCAGAAGTGGACGCGACAGGCAGTATTATCATGCTTCTGCTCGAGTGGGTGCTTCCGATTGCAGCGATGTTCGTCATTTTCAATATGATGATGAAGCGCATGGGCGGCGGAGGCGGCATCATGGGTGTCGGCAAGAGCAATGCCAAAGTATATGTACAGAAAGAAACCGGCGTTACGTTCAAGGATGTGGCAGGCGAGGATGAGGCGAAGGAGTCTCTGACGGAGATTGTTGATTTCCTGCATAACCCGGGAAAATATACGAAGATTGGTGCGAAACTGCCAAAGGGTGCGCTGTTAGTCGGACCGCCAGGAACCGGTAAAACACTTCTTGCCAAGGCAGTAGCTGGAGAGGCGAAGGTTCCGTTTTTCTCTCTGTCTGGTTCGGATTTTGTGGAAATGTTTGTCGGCGTCGGCGCATCCCGTGTGCGTGACCTGTTCAAGCAGGCGCAGCAGTCGGCTCCGTGTATCATTTTCATCGATGAGGTGGATGCGATCGGTAAAAGCCGAGATTCGCGTCTGGGCGGCAACGATGAACGTGAGCAGACGTTAAACCAGCTCCTTTCGGAGATGGATGGATTTGATTCCTCCAAGGGTCTTCTCGTCATGGCGGCGACGAACCGCCCGGAGATTCTGGATCCGGCGCTGCTTCGTCCGGGACGTTTTGACCGCCGGATTATCGTGGATAAGCCGGATTTAAAGGGGCGTGTGCAGATTTTAAAGGTACATTCCAAGGATGTAAAACTGGATGAGACGGTTGATTTCGAGGAGATCGCGCTGGCGACATCCGGCGCTGTAGGTGCGGATCTTGCCAATATGATGAACGAGGCGGCGATCACAGCCGTTAAGAATGGCAGGAAAGCCGTTTCCCAGAAGGATTTATTTGAGGCAGTTGAGCTGGTTCTGGTTGGAAAAGAGAAGAAAGACCGCATCCTGAGCCAGGAAGAGCGCCGGATTGTTTCGTATCATGAGGTTGGCCATGCGCTGGTCAGCGCCCTGCAGAAGGATTCGGAGCCGGTACAGAAGATCACGATTGTGCCGCGTACCATGGGTGCGCTCGGCTATGTCATGCAGGTGCCGGAGGAAGAAAAGTACTTAAATACTGAGAAGGAAATCCGCGCGATGCTGGTCGGATTTTTAGGCGGACGTGCGGCTGAGGAGATCGTTTTTGATACGGTAACGACAGGTGCGTCAAATGATATTGAAAAAGCAACCCGGATCGCGCGTGCGATGGTAACCCAGTACGGTATGTCCAAGAAGTTCGGTCTGATGGGACTGGAAAGCCAGGAAAATCAGTACCTGAACGGGAGAACCGTCCTGAATTGCAGTGATATGACGGCGGCAGAGATTGACAAGGAAGTCATGCATATTCTGAAGGTTTCTTATGAGGAGGCAAAACGCCTGCTGAGTGAAAACCGCGAGGCACTTGATAAGATTGCGGCGTTCCTGATCGAGAAAGAGACGATCACCGGTAAAGAGTTCATGAAGATTTTCCATGAGGTAAAGGGAATCCCGGAGCTGGAGGAAAAGAAACAGGAAGGCGAGGACCGGATTGAGATGCCGGAGGCTGCGAAAACAGGCGATGAGGTGCAGCCGGTAAAGACTGCGGAGGAAACGAACGCGGAAAACTCACAGAACCAGCAGAAGCTGGAAGAAAAACCGGCGGATGAAGCACCGGCAGACGAAACACCGGAATCGGCAGAAGCTGTAGCAGCAGAGAGTCCAAATGAGGATGAGATGCGCGGTGGGAGCTCGTTCGACCGGAAATAAAAGTGATGTATAGCATAAAAGAAATATTTATACAGTAAATAGAACGGCTGTATTTCAGCAATGTGAATCCATATATTGAAAAATCTATGAGTTCTGTTTTGCTGAGATACAGCCGTTATTTATATAGGATTATATCAATTACTGGTACAGGCGGTTGTGCTCATATACCGGCTCGGAGGTCAGTTCGATGCCGAGACGTTTGAAGGTCTTGATATCAACCTCCGACAGCATGACGGAGGTGTGAACCTGGCAGCCGCGCAGTTTTTCGAGCTGTTCCAGGGCGATCTGTGCGTGTTTGTTGGTAGCGGCGCACATGGACAGCGCGATCAGAACTTCATCGGTGTGGAGACGCGGGTTGCGGCTTCCGAGGTACTCGACTTTCAGCTTCTGGATCGGCTCGATCGCGATCGGGGAGATCAGGTGCTCATCGTGCGGAATATTGCCAAGTACCTTGACAGCATTCAGAAGCAGGGCAGCGGAAGCGCCGAGCAGGTTGGTTGTCTTTCCGGTGGCGATGGTTCCGTCCGGAAGTTCGATGGCAGCAGCCGGAGCACCGGTTTCTTCGGCGCGTTTCAGGGCAGCCGGAACAACCTTGCGCATATCGGTGGTCAGTTTTGCCTGCTTCATCAGAAGTTCGATCTTATAAACTTCCTCTTTGCCGACATCCTCTTTGACAACGCGGTTTAATGCCTGATAGTAGCGGCGCAGGATTTCCTGACGGGATGCCTCGCAGCAGGCTTCGTCGTCAATGATGCAGTTTCCTGCCATGTTGACGCCCATATCAGTCGGGGATTTGTACGGGTTCTCGCCGTAGATTCCCTCGAAAATAGCGCTCAGAACCGGGAAAATCTCGATGTCACGGTTGTAGTTGACCGTTGTTACACCATAAGCCTCCAGATGGAACGGATCGATCATGTTGACATCGTTTAAGTCAGCGGTCGCTGCCTCGTATGCCAGGTTGACCGGGTGCTTTAACGGGATATTCCAGATCGGGAAAGTCTCAAATTTGGCATATCCAGCCTTGACGCCGCGTTTGTTCTCGTGGTAGAGCTGGGAAAGGCAGGTTGCCATTTTTCCGCTTCCCGGTCCCGGCGCGGTGACAACAACGAGTGGACGTTTGGTTTCAATGTAATCATTTTTACCATAACCTTCATCGCTGACGATCAGCGGAACATTGCCCGGATAACCGTCGATGGTGTAGTGGCGGTAAACCTTGATGCCCATGGATTCGAGCTTGTGTTTGAAGACATCCGCAGTGTTCTGCCCGGAATAGTGGGTGATTACAACGCTTCCAACATAGAGTCCCTTGTCGGTAAAGGACTGAATCAGACGGAGTACGTCTACGTCGTAAGTAATGCCGAGGTCGGAACGTACTTTGTTTTTCTCGATATCTGCAGCACTGATGACGATGACGATCTCCGCCTGATCCGCTAACTGCAGAAGCATCCGCAGCTTGCTGTCAGGTGCAAAGCCCGGAAGGACCCGGGATGCGTGGTAGTCATCAAACAGTTTTCCGCCAAATTCGAGGTAGAGCTTATCACCGAACTGGTTGATACGCTCACGGATATGTTCCGACTGCATTTTCAGGTACTTGTTGTTGTCAAAACCGATTTTCATCTAATCCTCCGTTCTTAGTTTCGTCCCGCACAGAATACCGGTATCGCGGTGGGGGCAGATGCCGGTTTCTATCTGGTGGGATGAAAATCATATGTTTGTATGGATGATTGCGCCGCCAGGTCACAGTCCATGTCCGGCACATACTGCCATTCGCAGTCGTTTATGTCGATGCTCTTTGTGTGAAATGAACGCAGCACAGCAGACCGCAAAGAATCACAATTAGTTCTATTATCCTACAAAAAAGTCTATTTGAGTAGAGGGAAAATAAAAAAAATTTAAAATCGGAAAAATGACGGATTTGGTTTTCGGAAATGTAATATTTTCTGGCGAAAATTTTTGTGTACGGGCGATGGGGATGGAGGAAAGAAAATCTGGATGTAAATTGATAAAAAACAGAAAAGGGCATACAAAATGTGATATAATGAGCGCAGAAGAAAAGAATGCGGCTGCGAAGCAGACATATTCTTTTCTTGCGCCATTAACGAACGAACAGCCATGCGAAGCAGGGCGGTAGAGCGCGATAGCGCGGGTTCGTGAGTGGACGGGTGAGAATACGTTCATATGATATATATGAACACTTAGCGATGCATTTTCGATCCTAGTGCGAGTCATACCTAAATACTTAATGAAGCCAAGCCAAAGGCGATAGCTGAATTTAGTATTTATGGTATAATAGAATTACTTGATGAGATATTTTCGAGTTTAATTTTTCGATTCAAAAGGAGCTTTCTATATGAACACAAAAAACAAGATCATGACCTGCCTGATGCTGTCCGCCGGCGGCGCAGTTTCACTGGCACTTTTAAATAAATATATTCAATTTTCTGCCACCTCCCGCGGTCTGACCCGGGAAGAGAATTCTCTCTGCTACAAATGGCGGCTGGGAAATATCTACTATACAAAATGCGGTTCCGGCAAACCGCTTCTGTTGATTCACGATCTGCACTTTGCATCGAGCGGCTATGAGTGGGAATCCATCCGTGAACAGCTCAGCCGCTCCTACACCGTCTACACGCTCGACCTTCTCGGCTGCGGACGTTCCGAGAAGCCGAACCTGACCTACACAAATTACCTGTTTGTCCAGCTGATCTGTGATTTTATCAAATCTGAGATCGGACATCGGACCAACATTCTCTCCACCGGTGATTCAGCGGCACTGTCTATCATGGCGTGCAGCAACTCTCCAGAACTGTTTGATCAGATCATGCTCATCAACCCGAGCAGCCTTACCGACTGTTGTCAGCTTCCGGGTAAAAATGCCAAGCTTTATAAGCTTCTTCTGGATCTCCCGCTGGCTGGAACGCTCATTTACCACATTGCGTGCAGCCGCTCTATGATCGAAGAGGCATTCCGCACCAAATATTTTTACAATCCGTATACCGTAAAACCGGTTCAGATCGACCGCAGCCACGAAGCCGCACATCTCGGTGAATGTCCGAAAGCGATCTTCTCCAGTATTGAATGCCGCTATACCAAGTGCAATATTTCCAATGCTCTCAGGAAGATCGACAACAGCATCTTCATCATCGGCGGTTCCGAGGAACCGATGATCGAGGCGACGATTCAGGATTACAAGATTTATAATTCCGCAATCGAGTCCTCTATCATCCCGAAGACCAAACATCTGCCGCAGTTAGAACAGCCGGATGCCGTGATGGATGCGATCCATATGTTTTTTTCTTAAAAAAGGATAATGAGTATGCATCCTGCGGAGCGTTTTTTCGTCATAGGACGAAGCTTATTACTGTTCACGCATACGTGCCCAGTAACGGAATTTGCCGCATTTAAATACGGCAAATTCCTGCTACCACCACGTTTTCTTACGGCACTTTCGGTTCCAACAGTGCCTACCCGTGAACAGCTACTCTCTCTTTCCCACATCTCCATAAAAATTGCTTTTTCATACTCATGCCATGATGCAGATACCATTTTTCCAGTATCTTTCATATTCACATCGTCATCCTTCCGTGCGCCTTGTTTGTTTCTTCTTGATAGGAACGGTCCTAATGTTTCATCCAGGTCCCGCCGCACTATCTATATACAAACAAAACCCCCGGAATGCTCCTCTTTATTCTACATTATTCCCACTCGATCTCCTCGGCTTTCGCACAAAAAACTATATTCTGTAACGAAAACTCAAATTTTATAAATTTTCCCTATTATTTCCAGCTCTGCCATCGCCTCTACCTGCTTCTCCAGATTTCCTCTGTCATATGCCTGATACGGCTTCTGGAACACAATCTTCCAGGACAAATATTCAGTCGTACATTTTTGTTTAAACCCCGCCTATATAAAAAAGAAAGACTGCATACTCTACGTGTTCCATATACAGTCTTTCTCTATCCACCTTTTGATTGCTTTATTTCAGCGGCTCCCGCGACGGCGTTCCCGCTTTTCTCGGATACTTCTTTCCCGTCCTATCTGTCTTATGAATCCGGACCAGGTTACGCTCATCCTCATTGGCAAGGTGGAAGGAAATCACATCCTCCAGCTCGCCGCCCAGCTTGCGGATCGCACCTTTTCCCGTCTTCATCTCTTCCTCCAGTTTGCCTGATTTGTACGGTACAAACCAGCCTCCCACCTTGACAAATGGCAGGCAGTATTCCGACAGCGTGGACAGATTTGCCACCGCGCGTGAAACGCAGAAATCAAATGTTTCACGTGAAACATTATCATGTGCCGCATCCTCCGCCCGTCCGTGAACCGCCTGAATTTTTTCCAGTTCCAATGCCTGAATTACCTCGTTCAGAAAGTTGATCCGCTTATTTAAAGAATCGAGAAGCGTGACCTTTAAATTTGGAAATGCAATCTTTAACGGAATACCCGGAAATCCAGCTCCCGTTCCAACATCGATCAACGTATACTCTTTCTCTGCCAGATCCGGCACCGCTTTCACAAGTGCCAGACTATCCGAAAAATGTTTGGTCACAACTTCCTTCTGTTCCGTGATCGCTGTCAGATTCACCATCGTATTCCAATGAATCAACAGTTCATAGTAATCGTAGAACTGCTTGATCTGGTGTTCATTTAACGCGACGCCCATCTCCTGCGCTTCTTTCTGAAGCTGCTCGGTAAAGTCTGCCGGAGGCAGAACCACACCGCTTTCTACTTTATTTTCTTCTGCCATAAATATACCCTTTATGATATGTTCTATTTTTTCTCAGGTTCTTATCTATCTTACATTTTGAGTTGCTGCAATGCGTTTACCTGTTTCCATGCAGTCTCTGACTCGTTACTGTTCACGCATACGTGCCCAGTAACGGAATTTGCCGTGGCTTCGCATTTAAATACGGCAAATTCCTCCTGCCACCAGGTTTTCTTACGGCACTTTCGGTTCCAAAAGTGCCTGCCCGTGTACAGTAACTCTGAATCCGCTCATTTCTATTTTACAGTTCTTTCTTCTCTTCCCCATGTTCCGCATGGCGGCTCTGCTCTAAGTGTACCAGCAGCACCGAAATATCCGCCGGTGACACGCCCGCGATTCGGGATGCCTGACCGATATTTGCCGGTTTATAGAGATTTAATTTCTGTACTGCCTCACGGCGCAGGCTTCCGACTGTGGAATAGTCGAAGTTTTCATCCAGCTTCCGGCTCTCCATCTTCTTGAACTGTGCAACCTGCTGCAGCTGGCGGCGGATATAGCCGTCATACTTGATGTTGATGTTGATCTGCTCGATCACATCTTCCGGAAGTTCCGGACGGTTCGGATCCAGCTCTGCCAGTGCTTCATAGCTTAACTCCGGACGGCGTACCAGCTCTGCCAGCGTTGCCGCGGTCTTGAGCGGGGTGCTTCCGTGGCGCTCTAAAAATTCCTGCACTTCTTTTCCAGCGCCAATGTTGATCTTCTCCAGACGCTTTGCCTCTTCCTCGATCATTTTTTCTTTCCAGAGGACACGCTCATACATCGCATCACTGACCAGTCCAATCTCATGCCCGATCGGGGAAAGACGCAGATCCGCGTTGTCCTGACGCAAAAGCAGGCGGTATTCCGCACGCGACGTCATCATCCGGTACGGTTCATGGTTTTCTTTGGTAACCAGATCGTCGATCAAGA
>OLOQ01003509.1_pt1 | contig 11334 bp, 10 predicted proteins | sample 1673101 | NCBI WGS metagenome assembly OLOQ01 (sample SAMEA3136754, study PRJEB25190) | human gut metagenome | biome: human gut; feature: human-associated habitat; material: faeces | place: Austria | collected 2013 | reverse complement strand
GGAGGCGCCGAGGTCCTCTTTCTCATTATACGAGGCTGGTTCCGCCGTCGATGATGGTATACTGACCTGTCACATAGCTGGACAGATCGCTGGAATAAAAGAGGACGGGGCCAGCGACCTCTCCGCGCCGGCCTGGGCGGCCCATGGGGCACTGCGTGTTATAGGACTGCAGGAACGCCTCAGATTTAAACAGGGTCTCAGCCGTCATCTCCGACTCAAACAGGCCGGGACAGACACAGTTAGCGGTAATATTGTAGCGGCCGTAAGAAGCGGCTAATCCTCTGGTCAGTCCGATAACGCCCGCTTTAGACGAATTGTAGGTATGACGGATAAACATATCGTTCTTGTCGGCAATAAAGGCATTGACAGAGCTGACGTTGACAATTTTTCCGTAATTCTGTTCTATCATGTGGGGGATGACATACTTACATGTAAAGAACATTCCCTTCAGATTGGTGTTAAATGCGCGATCCCAATCTTCGCTGGTGAGATCTGTCACACCGCCGCGGACGGCAACTCCGGCATTGTTAAGCAGAATATCAACGCGGCCGAAGACGCGGATCACCTCCTGGACAGCGTCTTTTACACTCTGCTCATCGCTGACATCGCAGGCTATGGCAATGGCGTGCACACCCATGCCGCACAGCTCTTTGGCGACAGATTCCAATTTGTCCACACGCCGTGCCAGAAGCGCTACATCTGCGCCCGCCTTGGCATAAGCGCGGGCAGAATCTGCACCCAGGCCGCTGGAAGCGCCGGAAACAACAGCAATTTTCCCCGTTACGCCGACCCGGACCTGATCCATCAGGTGGTGTACAACCTGCTGGACAACGCCATCAAGTTCACCCCGGCGGGCGGCACCATCCGCTTCAGCGTGGAAAAACTGGGCCCGGAAACCGAGATCGCCGTCTGGAACTCCGGGCAGGGCATCAGCCCGGAGGCACTGCCCTATGTGTTCCAGCGCTTCTACAAGGAGGACCGCTCCCGCGGCCTGCACGCCCGCGGCGCGGGCCTGGGCCTGAACATCTGCAAGGTGCTGGTCAACCTGTCCGGCGGACAGATCCGGGTGGAGAGCCAGCAGGGCGAGTGGTGCCGGTTCGTATTCACCCTGCCCTCGCAGGCCCCGAACCCCGGCGGCATGAAGCGTCTGCCTGACGAGGCCGGCGGTGCCCCCGCCGTGGAGGACCCAGCCAGCATGAAACCGGTGGAATAACCGCACAGCCAGACTGCCCGGACGTCAGGGCGGTCTGGCTGTTTTGTGTTTTGCGTCGGAGGTCATTTCAAATCGTCAATACGCCGCCCGCAGGGCCAAAAGAAAGAGGGCAGATGGACAAATCTTTCAAATTACGACTTTTCGGTGAAAAACAGGCCGGCAGGTTTGATTTTTTGTGCGTTTTCATGTAAACTAAAGATATCCATGCCCCGGTATTCCGGAAACCGCAAATCTGGAAAAATACCGGGCCTGTGAGGATAAAAACTTTTGAATATAACGGAGCGTAACGATATACTATGGCGATTGTAAGTCCTTCGATCCTTTCGGCTGATTTTGGCAAGCTGGGCGCGGACTGCCGCACGGTGCTGGACGCCGGTGCACAGATGCTGCACTACGACGTGATGGACGGCCATTTTGTGCCCAACATCAGCTTTGGCGTGCCAGTGCTCAAGAGCCTGCACAAGACCCTGCCGGATGCCTTTTACGATGTGCATCTGATGATCAGCCACCCGCTGCAGTACGCAGAACCCTTCATCAAGGCGGGTGCCACCCTGTACAACTTCCATCTGGAATGCGAGGACGATATCCAGCAGACGCTGGATGCCGTGAAGGCGCTGGGCTGCAAGACGGGCCTGACCATCAAGCCCGGCACCGCCCCGGAGGCGCTGGCCCCCTATCTGGACCAGCTGGACCTGGTGCTGGTGATGAGCGTGGAGCCCGGCTTCGGCGGCCAGAAGTTCATGCCCTCGGCACTGGACAAGCTGCGCTGGCTGAAGGCGGAGCGCGAGAAGCGCGGCCTGCACTATCTGCTGGAAGTGGACGGCGGCGTGGACGACACCACCGCCCCGCTGTGCGTGGAGGCCGGTGCCGACGTTCTGGTGGCAGGCAGTGCCGTGTTCGGCAAGGACGACAGGACCGCCGCCGTGCGCCGTCTGGCTGCCCTGTGAGAGGGAGCGTTGTATGGATGAAGCATTGATCCGGGAGCAGGAACAGCAGCTGCAAAAGACCGGAAAATATTACAAGCACATCTGCTGGATGGCGGTGCCGCCGCTGTGCATGGCCTGCTACCTGTACGGCCTGCGCCCGCTGCTGCTGTGCGGCATTGCCATGCTCACCGGCAACCTGTGCGACCGTCTGGTGTCGCTGCTGCGGCACCGCGTATATCAGGACAGCGACCTGTCCAACGAGAGCTTTGGGCTGGTCATCGCCCTGCTGATGCCGGTCACCGTGGACATCTATGTGCTGGTGGCGGCGGTGCTGGCCGGTGTGCTCATCGGCAAGGAGGTCTTTGGCGGCTACGGCAGCTACCCCTTTAACCCGGCCGCCGTGGGCTATGCCGTGGCGGCAGTGTCCTGGCCGGAACAGGTGTTCCGCTACCCGCAGCCCTATACGGCCATCCCGCTGTGGGATGCCTCCGGCGTGCCGGTGTCCAGTGCCATTGAGGACACCCTGAGCAGCGGCGGCATGCTGAACTACAGTTCGATCGCGCTGAGCCTGGGCGAATACGCCGCCCCCATGGGCACCGGTGCCGCCCTGGTGCTGCTGGCCTGCGGGCTGTTCCTGTGGAGCCAGAAGGATGCCCATATGACGGCCTCGGTGAGCTTTCTGGCCACCTGCGCCCTCATCGCCTTCTTCTTCCCGCGGCAGGCGGGTCTGGCGGAAAGCGATGTGCTGGTCAACGCCCTGCCCCGTCTGCAGTGCGTGCGGGACGAGCTGCTCACCGGCGCGGTGCTGTTCAGCGCGGTGTTCCTCATCAATGAGCCCTACACCTGTGCCCACCACCGGATGGGACGCATCCTGTACGGTGTGCTGGTGGGCGTGGTAAGCATGGGCTTCCGTTATTACGGCGTGTACGAAACGGGCGTGTGCTTTGCCGTGCTGGCCGTCAACAGCATCTCGGCGTGGATCGACCGCACCGAGGTGCGGCTGTACCGTCTGCTGCACCTGCCCGCATCCGGTGCCGGAAAGGAGGCCGCAGAATGAGAAAAGCGACCGCAGAACTGATTTTGAAGGATCCCGACCGCTTTGCCCACCACGACCGCGTGTTCCTGAACAACCCCGTGGTCATGCAGGGCATGGGTCTGGCCCCGCTGGTGGTGCTGGCCACCACCGCCCATAACGGTGTGATGCTGGCGGCTGCGGTCACGCTGCTGCTGGTGCCCTCCCGCGTGTTGGCCTGCCTGCTGAGCCGTCTGTTCCCCCTGAACAGCGAGAACCCGGCCCCGGAAGAGCTGCAGAAAAAGCTGCTGCCCCGTGCGCTGGTGTACAGTCTGAGCGCGTCGGTGGTGTATCTGGCGGCCTATCCCATCCTGAATGCAATGTTCGGCACCAGCCTGCTGACCCTGGGCATCTACCTGCCCCTGCTGGTGGTGGAGCCGCTGCTGACCTACCGCTTTGGCCGCGTGCAGGAAACGCTGCATAAGGCCGTGTCCAAAGGCCTGCGCATCACGGTGGGCTATGCGCTGCTGCTGATGCTGCTGGGCTGCGTGCGCGAGTGGCTGGCACTGGGCACGGTGTTCGGCACCCCGGTGGGGCAACGGGCCGTGCTGCCCATGGCCGGGATGCCGGCGGGCGGCTTTATCGTGCTGGGCGTGCTGTGCGCCGTGTGGCGTGCACTGGCAGCCCGGCGCAAGGCCTATCTGGTACGGGAAGCGCGCAGCCTTGTGGATGTGCATGCACAGAAGGAGGCGGACGGCGAGCAATGAGAGATGTTGTGAATGCCTGGGTGGTGTTCTTTGGCTATGCGGTGCTGGCCGTGTTTGCCCAGAATGCCATCTTTACCCGCGCACTGGGCGTGTCCCGTCTGGTGCAGCTGGTGGGGGATGACCGCACCAGCAGCTGGCTGTTCGGCCTGCAGCTGTGCATCACGCAGGTGCTGGTGGCCCCGCTGGCCTGGTATGCCGGCAGCTGGATCGTCCCGCTGGAAAACCGCGCCCAGCTGCGCCCGCTGGCGTATGTGGCCGCCATTGCCGTGGTCTGCACCGCCGAAGAGCTGGTGCTCGGCCTGGGCCGCCGGCTGCCCATTGCGGGCAAGCTGCTGCGCATCGTGCCCGTTGCAGCCCTGAACAGCTGCGTGCTGGGCACCGTGCTGGTGGAGCGCACCCAGAGCTTTACGCTGATGCAGAGCCTGGGCTTTGGCCTGGGCAGCGGCGTGGGCTACCTGCTGGCTGTGCTGCTGGTCACAGAGGCCCAGCACCGCCTGCGCAGCAAGGCTATCCCCTCCGCGTTCCGCGGCCTGCCCATCACGCTGGTGTACATCGGCGTGCTGGCGCTGGCCATTTATGGCTTTACCGGCCATTCGGTGATCCTGTAAAGGGAGGTAAGTCAAAATGGCAAAGTATAAACGTCGGCCCAAGGTCAAGCGCTACCGCCGCAGCTTTTACAGCCGCGGCATGCGCATCCGCAAGATCGTGGGCATCGTCGTGCTGGTGGCCGTGGTGCTGGCCGCGGCATGGTTCGCCGCGCCCCATGTGCTGGACTGGGCTACCCACACCTGGTACACCGTGGTCAAGGACCGGGATCTGGAAGCCGAGAGCGCATCCCGCGCGGCGGCATCCTCCCAGGCAGCGGCTTCGGCAGCTGCGTCGGAGGCGGCTTCCTCGGCGGCATCGGAGCCGGAAGAGGACGTTTTTGACGGCAAGACGATCGTTTCTGGCCGGTGGGCGGAGCTGGACACGGCGGCCCTCACGGACGATGGCACCCTCCGCGCCACGGCACAGCAGCTGAAGGCGCAGGGCGTGGAATACGCCGTGCTGACCCTGAAAGATGCGGCCGGAAACATCTACTATGCATCGCAGGCGGCGGCTGCGGCGGGCGGCATCGTGGCCGAACCGCTGGACGCCGGGCACATCGCGGCCATCCTGCGGGAAGAAAAGCTCATTCCGGTGGCGCAGCTCGCGGCCTTCAAGGACCCCATCTCGCCCCGCACCGACCCCTCCATGGCCATCCACTACAACGGCAGCGCCCTGTGGCTGGATGCCCAGAAGAACGGCAATCCCTGGCTGAACCCTTATTCCACGGCGGCAGTGGAGTATGTGGGCGACCTGGTGGAAGAGGTGCAGCAGCTGGGCTTTGAGCAGGTGGTGCTGACCAATGTGCAGTTCCCCAAGCTGAGCAAGAAGCAGGACTACGGTACCACCAACGGGGTCTCCCGTGCCGACCAGCTGAAGGCGGACATCGCCGCCCTGCAGGACCGTTTGTCGGGCAAGGTGACCCTGTGGTTCAGCTACACGCTGGATCAGTGCAATAACAGCAGTGTGGCGCTGGATGTGCCGGCCCTGACCCTGGGCGTGCAGAACCTGCTGGTGACCTCGGACGCGGCCATGGATGCCGATGCCCTGCAGGCGCTGGAAACGGCGGCCACGGATGCAGGGGTGGAGAACCTGACCGTACACGCCGCAGACCGCTTTGAGACCGACCGCGTTTCGGGCTGAGTGATGCAGTAATTGTCTTTGATGATACGGGAAAGTGAGGAATCGACCATGAACACCACAACTTGCTTTGCACCTGCGCACATCCTTCTGCCTGCGGAGCAGATCCCGCTGAAACAGTGGGGCTGCATTGCCTGCGACCAGTTCACCAGCGACCGCGAGTACTGGCAGCGGGCCAAAGAAGCGGCTGACGGCAGCCCCAGCACCCTGAACCTGATCCTGCCGGAGGTGTATCTGGAGGACGGCGACGCGGACGCCCGGGTGGAGCAGATCCATGCCACGATGGCGGATTATGCACAGAACGTGCTCACCCGCGCCGTGGACGGCTTTGTGTATGTGGAGCGCACCGAGCAGAGCGGCCGGGTGCGGCAGGGCCTTGTGGGCAAGGTGGATCTGGAAGCCTACAGCTATCAGCGCGGAGCAAAGTGCACCGTGCGGCCCAGCGAGAGCACGGTGGAGAGCCGCATCCCGCCCCGCATGAAGGTGCGCACCGGTGCCGCACTGGAAACGCCCCACATCATGATGCTGGCCGACGACCCTCAGTGCACCCTCATCGAGCCCATCGCGGCCCGCAAGAACGAGCTGCGCAAAGTGTACGAGGGCGAACTGATGCTGGGCGGCGGCCATGTGGCCGGTTGGGCCGTGGAGGACCCGGCCATGATCGACCAGATCGAGACGGCACTGGCTGCGCTGGGCAGTCAGGAGGCCTTTGATGCCAAATACCCGGATGCTGCCCGCCGCGACCCGCTGACCCTGGCCGTGGGCGACGGCAACCATTCGCTGGCCACCGCCAAGGCCTGCTGGGAGGAGCTGAAAAAGACCCTGACCCCGGAGCAGGCCGAGAACCACCCGGCCCGGTGGTGCCTGGCCGAGGTGTGCAACGTCCACTCGCCCGCCATCGAGATCGAGCCCATCCATCGGGTGCTGTTCAATGTGGACTGCGCTGCCGTGCTGCTGGCGCTGATCACCTGGAGCGACGAGAACATGGCAGGCTGCTGCTTTGGCGGCGAGAAAAAGCAGCCCTTTACGCTGGCCGGCCCTCACATGGCCAACGTGCTGAGCTTTGAGGAGCCCACCGCGCCGCTTACTGTGGGCACCATCGACGAATTTATTGAGTATTATCTGGAGCGTCACCCGGAGGGCCGGGTGGACTATGTACACGATGAACCGGCTGTGCGCGCGCTGTGCAAGAAGGGGGCTGTGGCCTTCCTGATGCCGCCCTTTGCCAAGAGCGACCTGTTCAAGGGCGTTGTGCTGGGCGGCGTGCTGCCCCGCAAGACCTTCAGCATGGGCCATGCGGAGGAAAAGCGCTATTATATCGAGTGCCGGAAAATTACGGAATAAACCCTCTCAGTCAAAACCTGACGGTTTTGCCAGCTCCCCCGAAGAGGGAGCTTTCGGGCTATGCCGGAACCCCATCTCTCTGCAAAAAAGCTCCCCCCTTGGGGAGCTGGTGAACGTATGCGAGCCTGAGAGGGTTCCGGGGTAGAACGAACGATGGAAACGAATCATAGGAGAACCATGACATTTGAAGAACTGAATCTGTCCGCCCCGCTCCTGCGCGCTGTGCAGGAGGCAGGCTATGAGACCCCGTCGCCCATTCAGGCAGCGGCCATCCCGCCGGTGCTGTCCGGCCGGGATCTGATGGGCTGTGCCCAGACCGGCACCGGCAAGACGGCTGCTTTTGCGCTGCCTATGCTGGATCGCCTCACTGCCAACCCGCCCCGCCGCAAGGGGGCCGTCCGCGCGCTGATCCTGACCCCCACCCGGGAGCTTGCCTTGCAGATCGGCGAGAGCTTTGACGCCTACGGCAAGTACCTGAAACTGCGCAGCACCGTGATCTTTGGCGGTGTGGGCCAGGCCCCGCAGGTGGAGGCCCTGAAAAAGGGCGTGGACATCCTTGTGGCCTGCCCGGGCCGATTGAACGACCTGATCGGGCAGGGCTTTATCGACCTGTCGGATCTGGAGATCTTTGTGCTGGACGAAGCCGACCGTATGCTGGATATGGGCTTCGTGCACGATGTGAAGAAGGTGATCGCCAAGCTGCCCAAGGTGCGCCAGAACCTGATGTTCAGTGCCACCATGCCCGCCGAGATCGAGCAGCTGGCCGCCGGCATCCTGCGGGACCCGGCCTTTGTCAAGGTGGACCCGGTGTCCAGCACCGTGGACCGCATCCAGCAGAGCCTGTACCATGTGGAGAAGGGAAACAAGAAATTCCTGCTGCCCTGGCTCATCCAGAACCTGCAGCCCCCGGTGGTCAACGCGCTGGTGTTCAGCCGCACCAAGCACGGGGCCGACAAGATCGCAAGAGACCTCACCAAACAGGGCATCCCGGCGGCGGCCATCCACGGCAACAAGAGCCAGACCGCCCGCGTGACCGCACTGGAGGACTTCAAGGCCGGTAAGACCAGGGTACTGGTGGCCACCGACATCGCCGCCCGCGGCATCGACATCAGCGAGCTGTCGCATGTGTTCAACTACGACCTGCCCGAGGTGCCGGAGACCTATGTGCACCGCATTGGCCGCACGGCCCGTGCCGGAGCCGACGGCACCGCCGTCAGCTTCTGCGCCCCGGAGGAGCAGGAGTATCTGGCCGGCATCGAAAAGCTGAACCGCCGGAAGATCCCGGTGGTGTCCGGCCACCCGTGGGACGGCGTGCCCGCCCCGGTGCGCCCGGAGCCGCCCGTGCGCGGCAAAAAGCCCAAAGCTGCCCCCGAACAGGCCGGGAAGCAGCCGGAACAGCAGGCAAAGCCCGCGAAGGCGGCCGCCCCTGCAAAGCCTGAAAAAAAGGCTGCTGCCGTGCCCAAAGCGCAGGCAAAGCAGCCCGTAAAACTGGAAAAAGAGGAACGAACCATGGATGATCCCAAGCGTACTTCCGGCGGGCGCAGCAATGACCGCCGTTCCAACAATAACAACAACAGCCGCCCCCGCCGGGAGCAGAACGCCCCGGCCCGCGGCAGCAATGCCCAGCCCAAATTTGACCCGCACTTTGTGAGCGCCCCGGAGGCAACGCCGCTGCGCTCGGCCAGAAAGGCCCCGGCTGCTCCCGCTGCCCCGGCCATCAAGACCGCGCAGGGTGCTCAGGCCGTGCAGGGCCAGAATGCCCCGAACGGCGACCGCCGCAATGCAGGCCGCCGCAGCGACCGGAACACCCCGAATGACCGCAATGCCCGCCCGGCTGCAGCCGGTGGTGCAGGCCGTGCTCCGCGCAGTGAACGCAATGAGCGCACCGGCAGCCCCCGCAGTGCCGCCGGCGGCGCAGGCCGTGCCCCCAAGGCCGACACCGGCCGCCGCAGCCGTCAGCCCGCTGCAAAGGACGAGGACCCGGGCCTTGTGCTCATCAGCCGCCGCCCGCCGCAGCAGAAGTTCACGAACTTTGAGGAGTACATGAACGCCCACGGCGGTGCCACCGCCCCCATTGAGGACCACAGCGACGAGGTATGAGCCTGAACGAATTTGCCCCCTGGCAGTGCCCCCTGTGCGGCGCGCCGCTTGCCGGGGATGTGTCCCTGAAATGTGCCCGGAACCACAGCTTTGACCGTGCAAAAGAGGGCTACTGGCATCTGCTGCCGGTGCAGAGCATGCGCACCAAAGCCCCCGGAGACAGCAAAGAGATGGTGGCGGCTCGCCGCGCTTTCCTGAACGCCGGATATTACGGTATCTTCGGGCAGGCGGCGGGAGAGCTGTGCCTGGAATACGGCCAGCCTGCCGCCCCGGGTGCCGCACTGCATCTGCTGGATGCGGGCTGCGGCGAGGGCTGGTATGACCGCTGCATCGCGCAGCAGTTTGCCAAGGCGGGCAGGCCGCTGCAGACGGCCGGGTTCGACATTGCCAAGCCTGCCGTGCGTCTGGCCGCCAAAGCACTGCCTGCCGCCCGGTACGCGGTGGCCTCCAGCTTCAGCCAGCCGGTGCGCACCGGCTGGGCCGACCTGCTGCTGAACTGCTTCTCGCCCTTTGCGCAGGAAGAGTTCCAGCGGGTATTGCGCCCCGGCGGACGCATGATCTATGTGGTGCCCGGCGCGGAACACCTCTACCAGATGAAGGCCGTGCTCTACGACACGCCCTACAAGAACCCGGTGCAGGAAGTTGCCTACCCGGGCTTCCGGGCCATCGGCGAGCGGGAAGTACAGGGCACCATCACGGTGCCCCACGACCAGCTGGAAGCGCTGTTCGCCATGACCCCCTATTACTGGAAAACGCCCCGCGACGGTGCGGCCCGTCTGGCCGCCCTGCCGGAGCTGACCACCGACATCGCATTCCGGTTCTTGCTGTTTGAGAAGCTGTGACCAAAAAGCTCCCCTGACCACAGGTCAGGGGAGCTTTTTTCATGCGTGATATTCCATCCACTTGCCCTTCCAGGCGTAGAGGATCATGAGCCCGGCACCCAGTGCCCAAGACACCGGGTACAGGATGAACACCCCTTCGATGCCGGAGAAGAGGGGCAGCACCCACTGGATCCACACGATGCGGAACAGGCACAAGGACACCAGCAGTACCACCATGGGCGGTACGCTGGCACCGGTGCCGCGCACCGCACCGGCCAGCCCGTGCAGGATGCTGAGCAGGAAATAGAAGGGGCAGAACCAGTGCATGGCGGCTTCGCCGAAGAACACCACGGTCTCGTCATTGGTGAACAGGTGCATGATGACGTCCTGCCCGAGCAGCAGCAAGGCACCGGTGGCCAGCGTGTACACGAGGCCCATGGCCAGGGTGACCCAGGTGCCTTTTTTTACCCGGTCCAGCCGGCCCGCGCCGTAGTTCTGGCCCACAAAGGTGGTGGCGGCCATGCTGATGCTGCTCACCGGCAGGATGTTAAAGCCGTCGATCTTCATGTAGGCGGCAAACCCGGCCATGGCGGCGGCACCGTAGCTGTTCACGCTGGCCTGCACCAGCACGTTGGAAAAGGAGATGACCATGTTCTGGATGCCGGTGGGCAGGCCCACCCGGATGATGCGGGCGGCCATCTTTTTGTGCAGGCGGATCGCGCGGGGGATCACCCGGCAGTCGTCGGTGGATTTTATCAGAAACCGCAGGCTCAGCACGCAGGATACCAGCTGGCTGATATCGGTGGCGATGGCGGCCCCCGCCACGCCCATGCGGAAGATCACGATGAACACCAGATCCAGCACGATGTTGACCACCGCCCCCAGGCCCACGGTCATCATCCCGGTGCGGCCGAAGCCCTGAGACGTGATGAAGGGATTCATCCCCAGGCCGATCATCACAAAGATCGTTCCCAGAAGATAGATGGTCATGTACGCGTCGGCATAGGGATAGGTGGCGTCGCTTGCGCCGAACAGGTAGAGCAACGGCTGCTTGAACCATAGAAAGACGGCAGTGACCGCAGCCCCAAAGATCAGCAGCAGGGTGAAGGCGTTGCCCAGCACCCGCTCCGCCTCCTCATTGTCTCCCTGTCCCCGTTTGATGGAACACAGCGGCGCGCCTCCAGTTCCGCACAGGTTGGCAAATCCCATGATGATGGATACGATTGGGATCGTCAGTCCCAGCCCGGTCAGGGCCAGATGCCCAGGCAGACGCCCCAGGTAGACCCGGTCCACCACGCTGTACAGTACGTTGATCAGCTGCGCGGCGGTCATGGGCAGAGCCAGGGACATGATATTGCGGGGGATGCTCCCTCTGGAAAAATTATGGACTTCTCTTTTCACCATCTCCCGCCTCCTATGGCCGCGC
>OLOQ01003507.1_pt1 | contig 11338 bp, 13 predicted proteins | sample 1673101 | NCBI WGS metagenome assembly OLOQ01 (sample SAMEA3136754, study PRJEB25190) | human gut metagenome | biome: human gut; feature: human-associated habitat; material: faeces | place: Austria | collected 2013 | reverse complement strand
GAGAACGCCGGTCGGAATTTATCACGGAAAAGAACGGCGATACAAAATAATCAACAAACAAAAGGGAGTAAAAGCAGGAGATGTAATGAAAACCAAAAGCGGTAAGATTCGCTACGAAAAAGACCCATGGGGACGAACCGGGGGAACCTTGCGCCGCGGCTGGACAATAGGAAACATTACAAAAAAAGCAAACGGTTATGAAATCGAAATCATAAACCCAACCGAGTACGCAAGTTACGTGGAATTCGGACACCGACAAACGCCGGGAAGATATGTTCCTCAGATTGGAAAGCAACTGAAAAATACATGGGCTTCCGGAAAGTTTATGATGACCGTTACCGAACAGGAAATCCAAAATACAGCGCCGGGACTGATTGAAAAGAAGTTTGAGAAATTCTTGAGGGAGGTGATGAGCGGTGATAAATAAAATCGCAGCGAGTATTTCACAAGCGCTCAATCGGGAGTTTGGGGACGGATATTCCATTTATCAAAACAATGTATTGCAGGGATTAAGCGAACCCTGCTTTTTTATTGCCGTTCTGGAATCTTCCAAAGAACAGTATTTACAGAATCGCTTTCTTCAGCGCAGTTCGTTTGACGTGCACTATTTTCCAAAGGACGAAACCGACAACAGGGAAATGCAGGACACAGCCGAACGAATGCTTGCCTGTTTGGAATGGATTCTTCCCGAACAGCCAATCAGAGGCACGGATATCCGATGGCAGGTAAAAGATGGGGTTCTGCACTTTTTTGTAAACTACAATATCGTCAGAAACCGCATGACTTCAAAAGAATTTATGACGGAAATGGAAAAGACAATCACAACGGAGGGATAAAATGCAGGAAAAAGCAGATGTTTTTTTAAAAGAAGATTTGATGAAATCAAAGGCATATCGGCACAGGCAGGATTTGCTTGATGCGCTTTTGGAAGACGGCAAAGCGTACACCGTTCGGGAAGTACAAAATAAGATAGAACAATTTATGAAAGGCAAGGTGGAATAGATGGCTTTAGGCGGAGGAACATACACTTTTCAAAATAAAATCCTTCCGGGTTCTTATGTCAACTTTGTGTCGGCGGCAAGAGCATACGGCATTTCTCGGCGAGGAATTGCGGCTTTACCAGTGCAGCTTGATTGGGGCGTGGAAGATAAGGTATTTGAGGTAAGCGCAGAACAGTTCCGGAGGTATTCGTTAAAACTGTTTGGCTATCCGCTCACAGACGAGAGGATGAAAGGAATGCGGGACCTGTTCAGGCATTGTGAAAAAGCATATTTTTATCGCTTAAATAAAGGTGCAAAAGCAACCTGTCAATATGCCGACGCAAGGTACAGCGGCACAAAAGGAAACGATTTAAAGGTTGTAATAAAAAAAGATGCGGATTCGTCGATTCTCGCCTCTTCCGTGACCGGAACAGCGCTGACCGGCGAAGCAATTTTGGGCAGGTCGCAGGAAAAATACCGCGTGCAGACCCTGATGGGATTTCAGCTTGTGGACGAGCAAATTGTTACGGAAAAAGGCGAACTTGCCGACAATGACTATTTAGTTTGGAAAAAGGAAATGCCTTTGGAAGAAACGGCTTCCACACCGCTGACAGGAGGCACAAGCGGAGAGCCGGTCACCGGAACAGAATATCAGGCGGCTTTGGACGCGCTGGAAAGCTATCATTTTCAGGTGTTGGGATGCCTTGCAGCTACAGAAGAAGTCAAAAAACTGTTTGTGGCATATGTCAAACGAATGCGCGAACAGGTGGGCGTTAAGTTTGTGGTTGTCATGCACAAACAGGCAGACAGCAACTATGAGGGCGTAATCTCCGTAGAAAATGACACCAAAGACAGTGGCTGGTCGCCGTCTTCGGCGGTGTATTGGGTAACGGGGGCGCAGGCAGGATGTGCGGTCAATCAGGCGCTGACCAATACTGCTTATGACGGAGAATTTGAGCTGGACCTCAATTATACGCAGACACAGCTGGAAGAAGCCATGACCGGCGGACAGTTTATCTTTCACCGGGTGGATAATGATGTTCGAGTACTGGACGATATTAACACATTTACTGCATTTACGGAAGAAAAGCGGGAGGATTTCAAAAGAAATCAGGTGATTCGTGTACTTGACCAGATTGGTAATGATATTGCGGCGCTGTTTAACAACAAATATCTCGGAAAGATTCCGAACGATGCGGCAGGAAGGGTTAGCTTTTGGAGCGATGTTGTAACCCATCACAAGCAGCTGGAAGCCCTGCGGGCAATCGAGAACTTTGACAGTGAAAATGTGAAAGTTCAAAAAGGCGATAAGCCGACAGCAATCGTAGTTACAGATCATGTTACTCCGGTCAATGCGATGACACAGCTTTATATGACGGTAATTGTATCTTAGAGAAGGAGGAATATAAATGAAAAACTTGATGGAAGCAAGAGATTCGGTCAGCGGTTCGCTTGCGGAATGTTATGTTACACTGACAGGAAGAAGATATTGCCTGATGCAGCTCACTGAGTTTGAATCGAAGTGGGGAATTACCTTGACAGATGTTCCGATTTTGGGCAGAGTACAAAAAGGAAAAAAACCGACAGGAGCGGTGGGAACATGGACAGCGAAAGCGCATTACAACCAGTCGGTGCTCAGAGCATGGCTTTTGCATTATAAAAAGACGGGAATGATTGAACCGTTTGAAATTCAGGTCAGCAACGAAGACCCATCCTCCCGAGCAGGCAGACAGACCATTACTCATACAGGATGTTATCTGGATAATACGATTCTTGCAAAATTTACAACAGGCGATGAGATTTTGACAGAAGAGCTTTCCGGAACCTTTGATGACTGGGATATGCCGGAAACATTTACAGAATTGGAAGGAATGTAAAAAAAGACTTGATTTTTCCTTTGGTTTAGAATATAATCAAAATCAAGGGAGATGATGTTATGGCAAAAGCCCAAAACCAGGTAATTGCGGGAGATTATCAGGGCAAGATTGTTTGTTTGAATAGAGCAGGATTATACATTGCGCTGAACATTACAGGCAGTAAAATGGTGATGCTTGATAAATCTCAAGTTGAAAGTTATGAGCTGATTACATCGGAAACAAGCAAGAGCGCCTCCAGCGGAATTATGAGAGGCGCGGTAGGGGCTGCCTTCTTGGGACCTATCGGGCTTTTAGCCGGTGTTTCTGCTAAGAATGTCGGAATCAATACCGTTGCAATCAGATTTAAAGACGGAAAGAGAAGTCTGCTTGAAATTGATGAAGCAAAGTATAAAAGATTAATTCAAAACTTTTTTTAAGGTCAAAAAGAACCATTCTCGAAAGAGAGTGGTTTTTTTGTACCTTTTTTCAGTGAGAGATTCAGTAAGGGAGGAAAAAAGATGAGCTTACAGGCATTTTTTAAAGAACAGGGGAAACGACCGGAAAACATAAAAAAGGTGGTTTCCAATCGTTTTACAGATGAAAAAGGAAATCCAATCGAATGGGAACTGCGCGCCGTCACTGCAAAAGAAGATGACGAAATCAAAGCGGAATGTACAAAAACAGTAGCAGTACCGGGCAAAAAAGATCGTTATACGATGCAGATGGATGGTGTGGAATACACAGCCAGACTGACAGCCGCCTGCGTTGTTTACCCGGACCTTTACAACAAAGAGCTTCAGGACAGCTATGGAGTGAAAACACCGGCAGACCTGTTGGGAGAAATGCTGCTTCCGGCAGAAAAAACAGACCTTACCGTTTGCGCGCAAAATCTGTGTGGCTATGAATTGTCAATGAACGCAGAAATTGAAACGGCAAAAAACTGATATTGGACGGGGATGCAGAAGCGACTGTAGTGCATTATTGCTTACAGGAGCTTCATATTCTTCCGTCCCAATATCTCGAGCTGCCGCGAAAGGAAAAAGCGTTTATCGCAGCATCTATTCTTGTAAGAGCAAAAGCGGAAGAAGAACAACAAAAAGAATTGGAACGCCAAAGAAAATGCAGATAGGAGGGGTAAGAAATGGCAACAATACAAACTGCAATCCAGCTTTATGACGGTGTTTCTGCTCCTCTGAAAGCGATGGATCATGCACTTGGAACGATAATCGGGTCGTTTCAGGAGATGCAAACCGTGTTAGACCAATCGGTAAATATCAGTAAATTTCATCAAACACAAGAAAGCGTATTTGAAATACAAGTTGGAATACATCAATGGGCTGATGAAATAAGTAATGCCACAATTCAGCAAGATAATTTCAACAATAGTTTAAAAACCGGCAAGAATCAAACCGACAATTTAATGAATACCTTGAAAGGTATGGCAGGCATTCATGCCATAAAAATGTTGGTTGAACGATCCGACAGAATGACCGAAACCGCAGCAAGGCTTAATATGATTGTGGATGACGGCGGCAGCGCAGAAGCGTTGGAAGAAAAAATCATGCAGAGCGCGCAGCGTTCCAGAACATCTTATCTTGATACGGCGCAGGCAATCTCGCAGATGGGATTGATGGCGCCGGACGCATTCCAAACAAACGATGAGTTGATTCAATTTGCCGAAACACTGAACAAGCAGTTTGTAATTGCCGGAGCAAATCAGGCAGGAGCGCAGGCGGCAACCTTGCAGCTGACTCAGGCGATGGCAAGCGGTGTTCTGCGCGGTGAGGAACTGAACTCTGTATTTGAGCAGGCACCGAATGTCATTCAGTCAATTGCAGATTATCTGGATGTGCCGATTGGACAGATCAGGGAAATGGCATCGGAGGGGCAAATTACAGCCGATGTTGTTAAAAATGCCATGCTCGGCGCAGTAGAAAGTGTCAACGAACAGTTTGAAAGTATGCCTGTGACATGGGAGCAAGTTTGGATACAGATGCAGAATATTGCTTTGGTTGCTTTACAACCTGTCTTGGATTTGATTTCTTGGACAGCAAGCAATATTGAAATCATAGGACCGTTGGTTCTGGGGGCTGCGGCAGCGTTTTTGACCTATCAGATTGCGGTAAACGGTGTGACTATGGCAACAAACGCATGGAAAGCAGCAGGGGAAATTTTAAATGCTGTTATGAAGGCAAATCCGATCATACTCATTATCATGGGGATCATGCTGCTGATTGGAGTTATCTTTGCGGTGGTAGCGGCAGTCAATAAAGTGATGTGCACTTCGTTGTCTGCGATTGGTATCATAAGCGGTGCATTGGCAGCAGCCGGAGCATTTGTTATTAACCTGTTTGTCGGTGCGATCAACGCTGTAACGCAGCTGATTTGGTCTGCATTTGTGACTCCGTTTATCGGTATCATCGAATGGATTTTAAATGTTTGTATGGGTGGATTTGATTCCTTTGGCGCAGCGGTAGCAAACCTGATCGGACAAATTATCGGGTGGTTTCTCAGTTTGGGAAAGGTTGTTACCACCATCATCGACGCTATTTTCGGAACAGATTGGACAGCAGGACTGGAAAGTCTGCGTTCGGAGGTAGTTGAATGGGGGAAAAACGAAAATGCAATCACAGTGGAACACAGCGCACCGCAATTAAACCGGGTTGAATACGGAAAAGCGTGGGATGCCGGATATGACTTCGGCGCAGGAATAGAAAGTAAAGTCGGGGATATGTTTGGATTCGGCACAGCGGCAAACCCGTTGGACAGCATGGAAAGCGATTTGGCGGCGGTTGCGGGCAATACCGGAAAGATGGCGGATTCGCTGGAAATTACGCAGGAGGATTTAAAGTATATGCGGGATATTGCAGAACAAAAGGCAATCAACCGATTCACCTTTGCGGATGTGTCCGTACAGATGACAAACCACAACAATGTCAATTCCGAGGTAGACCTTGACGGTGTGGCAAACCATGTGTTTGATGTGCTGTACGAGCAATCACAAATGCTTGCAAGCGGTGTTCACAAGTAAGGAGGGGACAGGATGTATCATGTCTATCTTGACGGAATGGAGCTGCCTGTCACTCCTTCCAAGATTACGGCGAAAATTAAAAACCAAAATGAAACAGTAAACCTGATAAACGAAGGGGAAGTCAATATCCTGAAACAACCGGGATTGACTTCCTTTTCTTTTGATTTTGTACTGCCTGCAAATCCGTATCCTTTTTCAAACAATGCAATCTCTCCGGCGGCAGCGCTTGCCCGTCTGGAAAGTCTGAAAGCGGAAAAAGCGGTGTTCCCGTTCATTATTTCTCGTGTAACGCAGGGAGGGCAGCTTTTGCACGATACCGGTATCAATGTTACTCTGGAAGATTATAACATTGCAGACGATGCAGGAGAGGGATTTGATACAGTTGTTTCCGTTGATTTACTTCAATACAAAGATTGGGGTGCAAAGACGGTAAAAATCAAAACAGGAAGCGCAACGGGAAGTCTTGTTTCTCCCGGGAAAAGCTCAGGAGGCAAGCAGCCTGCAAAAAGCTACACCGTGAAAGAGGGGGACACACTGTACAATATTTGCCAAACCTGCCTCGGAAACGGGGAAAAATATCTTGAGGTGGCAAAGAAAAACGGAATCGGTAATCCAAGCAGGATTTTGACAGGACAGGTGATTGTTTTTTGAGCAGAGAAAAAAACGATATTGTTTTACTGATTGAATCGGGCAACGCGGTGATTCAGCCGGCAGTTGAGGATAATATTACATGGGAAACAAACCGAAAAAACACCCCGGGTAAACTCACCTTTACTGTAATACAGGACCAGGGGATTGAATTTGCAGAGGGAAGCGCCGTTTCGTTGCAGGTAAACGGAATCCCTCTTTTTTATGGGTTTGTTTTTTCCCGCAGCCGAGATAAATCTCATAAAATCAAAATTACCTGTTATGACCAGCTGAAGTATCTTGTCAAAAATAAGAATACATACCAGTATGAAAATAAGCAGGTAGGGGAAGTGGTGCGCATGATTGCGGAAGATTTTCAGCTCAATACCGGCACATTAGAAAGCGGCGGTTACGCGATAACGCAGTACGAAGAGGAAGAAACGCTCTATGACATCATCCAAAACGCGATGGACCTTACGCTTATGAATACCGGAAATCTGTTCGTTTTGTATGACGATTTTGGCAAGCTGACACTCCAAAATATTGAAAGCATGAAAACCAATCTTTTGATAGATGAGGAAACGGGAGAAAATTACACTTACACTTCTTCGATTGACCAGCTTACCTATAACCAAATTCATTTGTACTACGACAACAAAGAAACCGGAAAGCGGGAAATCTACCTTGCAAAAGACAGTGGAAATCTGAACCGTTGGGGTGTGCTGCAATATACAGAGCAGCTCAACGAGCCAACCGGAGGACAGATGAAAGCCGATGCGCTGTTGGAGTACTACAACAAGGTGACAAGGGGACTGGATGTTTCCGGGTGTGTGATGAAAGGAAAGCTGCAAGCCGGAAATTCAGTTGGGGTGATTCTCAATCTGGGAGAAGTGAAACTTCAAAACTACATGGTAGCGGAGAAGGTAGTCCATCACATCACCACAGACCATTGGACAGCTGATTTAAGATTGATTGGAGGGGAATTTATTTAATGGGCGCCATAGAAGTTTTAGAAGCGATGAAACAGATGTCGGTGGATGCGCAGAACTCCCAAAAGCCAATGATTATCTTGTTTGGGCAGGTTATCAGCGAAAAACCGCTGCAAATTTTTGTGAACCAAAAACAGACTGTCAAACAAGAAGTGCTGATATTGACCCATGCAGTCAAAGATTATGAGGTCGATATCGAAGTAAGCCACTATACCGTAAACGATAATTTCCTGAACACCATGCACGACCATCCGAATGTTGCAGAGAATGATTTTGATTCTCACCACAAACACGCTTATAAGGGAAGAAAGAAAATCAAAATCTATAACGGTCTGAAAATGGGGGAAAAGGTGATGATGATTCGTCAAAACGGCGGCAGCCGATACATTGTGCTGGACCGTGTTGATGACCCGAAAACAGAGGGGGAATGGATTTGATACCCAAAACACAAGGATTGCTCAAAGAACCGATTGAGATGATCGAAGAGCCAAGTCTTACCTATCGGTTGGATTTGGACAGCAATATTATATCCGGAATGACGGACGGTCTGGAAGCCGTCAAACAGGCTGTGTATCACAGATTGGGGATAGAGCGGTATCAATATCCAATCTATTCCTGGGACTATGGATTGCAAACCTATGACCTGTACGGAAAACCGATGCCTTATGTGATGCCGGAACTCAAAAGAAGAATTATAGAAGCCCTGTTAAAGGACAGCCGTATCACAAAAGCGGACGGTTTCTCTTTTGAGCATGAAGGAACAAAGCTGCATACAACATTTCAGGTGAAAAGTAAATCAGGGGAGTTTCCGGTCGGACTTACTTTGACGGAAAGCGGGGTGAATTTAGAACGTGTTTGAAAATATCACAGCGGAAATGATACGAAACAGGATGCTTGACCGCATACCGCAGGGGATTGATAAAAGAGAAGGTTCCGTTATCTGGAACGCAATCGCTCCGGCAGCGCTGGAACTGAAGAATATGCTGGTAGAGGCAGACGGAATCTATCAGGAAACCTTTGTTGATACCGCTTCTAGATGGGGACTTATCCTCAGAGGAAAGGAAAGAAAACTGGAACCTTACCCTGCAAGCAATGCGATTGGGAAAGCGGTGTTTAATATGGAAGTAGCAATCGGCAGCCGCTTTTCGGTTGATTTGGTGAATTTTGCAGTTGTTGAAAGAATGAGCCGGAATACTTACAAAGTTCGGTGCGAAACAGCAGGCAGCGAAGGAAACCGCCATCTGGGGGATATGATTCCGATTGAATATATCCCAGGTTTGACCAAAGCAGTGCTGGAAGAAATCTTAATCCCGGGAGAGGACGAGGAGGATACCGAATCGTTTCGGCAGAGAATTTTAGATTCCTTTTACGATATGTCTTATGCCGGAAATATTGCCTATTACAAAAAGGAAATAAAAAAGATTCCGGGTGTAGGAGCTGTAAAGGTAACTCCGATCTGGAACGGACCGGGAACGGTTGGAATCGAATTGCTTAACGGAGAATATGACATTCCGTCCAAAGAGATGATAAAAGATATTCAGGAAAAGGTTGACCCGCCGGGATTGCACGGGCATGGAATGAAAATTGCACCGATTGGACATTACGCTACGGTGATGCCTGCTCAGAAACTGGAAGTGAATATTACCTTTCGTTTGACCTATCAGGCAGAGTATAACTGGGAGAAGGTAAAACCCGATGCGGAAAAGAGTATTCGTGAATATTTGCTGGAACTGACAAAAGAGTGGGAAAACAGCGAAGCTCTTGTTGTCAGAATTTCGCAGATTGAACGCAGAATACTTGACCTTGAGGGGGTAATTGATATTACCGAAACCAAGATAAATGCAAAAGACAGCAACCTTTTGCTGGACAAAAGCCGGATTCCGCAGTTGGGAGTGATTGCAGATGAGGCAAGCTAAGATTGAAAACTACCAGCCGCCGTTGGTACGAAATCAGCGGGAAATGGGGTATATCAACAATACGGAAAATCCGGAATTTAACTGGCTTTACGGTATTTTGGATACTGCCATGAAAGATCAGTTTATTTTGACGGCGACGGAAATAGGAATCAGCCGATGGGAAAAAATCCTAAAAATCAAGCCGCCGGCAAAAAGTACGCTGGAACAGCGCCGGGCAGCGGTACTTGCCAGATTGCTTGCAAGAATCCCGATTAACCTTGAAGTAGTGCGGCAAGTGGTAGAAACCTATTTAAGCGTACCCGTAGATATTTATCTTTGGTGGAATGAGGATATGCGCACATGGGAAGAAATCGAAGAGGATTTTGATAACTGGGAAGCGGTGTCCTTTTTTAAGTGGGAAGATTTTTATATGGAATTGGAACCGTACACCATCTTGATTACATATAAAAACACTCTTGAGGTGGCGGATGTATCTCCGCTGATTCGGATGCTGTACGAACTGATTCCGGCAAATCTAAGAGTAATCGTCCGCTTCCTGTATCAGACATGGGAAGAAGTGGAAGAAAAATATGAAATATGGGAAGAACTTGAGGCAACAACATGGGAACGAATAGAACAGGGGGTAACATAATTTGGATGTAACAAAATTATTGGGATTAAAGGTAGCGGGACCAAAGGATAGGGCAAGAATCAGCGAGGTTACCACAAACTTTATTGCCCTTGACGAATTTGCCGAAAACTGGAACGGATTTTCCAATACCGGAACAATCCGAGCAGAGGGAACGGATTTCCGGGTTGAACCGGCTTTGAAAGTTGTAACAGAACTGTTTTCGCTGACTTTAAAAATGCCCCGCGCATACGCCGAGGGCGACACTGTAACGGTGGACGGAATCGCGTATAACCTCTATCAGGGCACCGACCCCGCGCTGAGCGACGCGTGGAAGTCCGGCGAGGTGGTAACGGTAAACTTTGACAAAACCTCCCGCCGGTGCTGGGCTTCTGCGGGCGGCGGCGCACCCAGACCGCTCCCTGCGCAGGTGAGCAATATGCAGGCAAGCACGCCCGAAGGGGAAACGCCGTCGATTGTGTTCAGCTGGACAAACCCGCAGGACGAAAACTTTGCGGGCATGGTGCTTATCGTCAAAGAGGGCAGCGCGCCCAACAGCGTGACCGACGGCACACAGGTGTACAAGGGCAGCGGTACTGCCTTCACCTACACCGAGGGCGTGCAGTGGGAACACACCTATTTTGCCCGCGGCTTTGCCTATAATTCGCAGGGGAAATACCAGCTGGACGCCACCGGCGCCATTGCAAGCGCAACGCCGTCCGATGTGCCGGACACGGTCAGTGAATTAAAATTGGAAGGTAATAAGGGGAGTGCGGTACTCAGTTGGGTAAATCCGACACAGCAGAGCTTTCAAGAGGTTAAGGTGGTGCAGAAAATTGATTCTGCGCCGGAAAATCCGAGCGACGGAACGGTACTTTACACCGGCAAAGAAACCACCTTTACAGCAACCAATTTGCAGGACAGTATTCATTACTATTTTGCGGTCTTTGCCTTTGGGAAAAACGGCAAGTATAAATCTCCTGCTGTAAAAGAATATACCCCAAAGATTTATCCGAAGTACACCTTTACGGGAAATCATACCCTTGTGAAGGACGAAAATAACCACTGGCGCATTAAATTTTTGTCATCCGGTGTGTTGGAATGGTTGGATGAGGATATGAATCTTGATGTTTATCTCGTCGGCGGCGGAGCAGGAGGAGAAAAAGGTTCAAACGGATCCAGCAGCGGTTGGGGAACCGTAGGAGGGGATGGCGGATATAGCGGGTATACCAAGACCGTGAAAAAACACTCAATACATAAAAATGACCGAGTACAGGTTGAAATCGGAGCAGGTGGAAGCGGACTGCTGCGGAAGGACGAGGGCGACCAGGT
>OLOQ01003504.1_pt1 | contig 11348 bp, 12 predicted proteins | sample 1673101 | NCBI WGS metagenome assembly OLOQ01 (sample SAMEA3136754, study PRJEB25190) | human gut metagenome | biome: human gut; feature: human-associated habitat; material: faeces | place: Austria | collected 2013 | reverse complement strand
TCGCATCGGCTTTGACGCCGGCGGCTCCGACCGCAAGGTCTCCGCCGTGGTGGATGGCCGCACCGTCTACTCCGAGGAGGTGGTCTGGCACCCCAAGACCGCCGCCGACCCCCGGTATCATCAGCGGGAGGTGCTCTGCGCCCTCCGCACGGCGGCGGCCCATCTGCCCCGTGTGGATGCCATCGGCGTCTCCACCGCCGGCATCGTCCGGGGAGATGAGCTGATGGTGTCGGCGCTGCTGGCTGCCGTCCCGCCGGAGCGCCAGCAGGAGGGACGTACCCTCTACCGCAGAGCCGCAGCCGCCATGGGGAATGTCCCGCTGGCGGTGGCCAACGACGGCGATGTCACGGCGCTGGCGGGCTATATGAGTCTCGGCACCGGCCCCGTCATGGGCATCGCTATGGGGACCAGTCAGGCGGCGGGCTATGTGGATGCACAGGGCCGTGTCTCCGGCTGGCTCAATGAGCTGGCCTTTGCGCCGGTGGATCTGGCAGAGGCGGCCCCCAGAGACCCGTGGTCCGGTGATACCGGCGTAGGGGGGCAGTACTTTTCACAGGACGCCGTGATCCGGTTGGCCGCTGCCGCAGGAGTTCCCACAGATGCGGCCCTGCCCCCGGCTCAACAGCTGCGGCAGGTGCAGGAGCTGGCCCGGCAGGGCCATCCCGCTGCCCGGAGGATCTTCCGGGATATGGGGGTGTGCCTTGCCCATACGCTGGCCCTGTATGCTGAAATTTACCCGCTGCGCCATGTGATGGTGCTGGGCCGTGTGGCCTCCGGTATCGGCGGGGAGTGGATGACGGAGACCTGCCGCCGTGTGCTGGCGGAGGAGTATCCTCAGCTGCCGCTGGAGGTGCTGCTGCCGGACGATCGCTTCCGCCGCATCGGACAGTCCGTGGCCGCCGCCAGTCTTCCGCAGGTGCGCCCGTAACGCTGCCATCCCCGAATCGGCAGATCTTTCCGAACGGTGTGTGCCGGTTGGAACGCCTTGCTCAATGAGGTGTCCTGCCAAATGGTGCACCCTGCCGAGTGGAACACCCTGCCGAGTGGAACACCCTGCCAGATGGGCCGCCTTACCAAATGCGGCACCGTGCCGGGTGAGGTGGCTTGCCAAATGACTTATCCTATAAACCGTGAATTTCCATTTTTTGTTCTGCTCCCGTTGCCGGGCGGCAGGCTATCGAATGAAAAAATATCAGAATGACCCTCCGGCTTTTGCAGGAGGGTCATTCCGTTGATCGTTCTTCTTGATGACAGGTGGAGTTACTTCGGGGCCGTAGCGCAGATCACTCCAGACGGTCCGAAACGCCCCATGATCGGACATCCGGTTTTCCAGTGCCGTTTTTGCCGGGTATTGCAGAAATCTGTACGGATAGCTGTAATGGAACCGGCTATCCAGCACATTTCGGTATTCTGCGTGAGGAATTTCATCGGCGGCATAGACCACATAGCCCCGCCCGTGCTGCGCCGCAGTGGACAGAGAAAATACCCCGAAAATGTCCCGAAAATGTCCCGCTGTCCATAGAAGCCCTGATAGCCGTAGGGGGAGGTATCCTCCTCCAGAGAGTGGTAGGGCGCCCAGAAGGTCTCCCCGCCCCGATCGTACAGAACCCGGCCGGCGACCTCTCCGGCGGCGCTCCACAGCTCATCCGACTGGTATACCGGCCAGAGCTGTATGGCGGCTGTCCCATGGAAGGGCGGGGCCGTGTTCCAGAGAAAGTGGTGGAAGGTCATCCAGCCGGCAGGCTCTCCCGTCAGCTTTACCCCTACCCCGGTTATGCACAGCGGGTTGGAGCCGCTGCTTCGGCAGAAGCCTCCCTCCTGGTCGAACTCCTGAACACTGACCACCACCTGTATGGCCCCACGACAGGCCTCGATCTCCTCCCGCCGCAGGAGCCGGAAGCCCAGTAGCATCAGCACCAGCCCGATGCAGGGCAAAGGGTAGTTCAGTCCCCAGAGATTCGTCCCCAGGGCGATCAGAGCCGTGCCTGCCAGCACCCGGCCCATGGCTCGCTTTCACGGAGTGACCGCCGCCACCTTATCCGGCAGGCGCTCCGGTACGCTGGCCTGCAATGCGGCCTCGAAGGCCTTTTCGTTCAGAAAGCCCCAGCCCTCCTTAGGCACGCTCATCACCTCCCGGCAATTTCCGCAGCTGCCGTTTCAGCTGGTATAGCCGTCCCTCCACCGTCCGCTCCGTAAGCCCCAGCTCCAAGGCGATCTGGGCGGTGGAGGGCAGATAGTAGTATTTTCGGTAAAACAGAAGCCGCTCACCGGCGGATAGCTGCCCCAGCGCCGCTTGCAGGGCGGTCTGCCGCTCCTGACGCAAAAGCACTTCCTCCGGCGTCAGCTCCGGGGAGGGGGGATCCTCCGACAGGGCCTCGGCCCCACCGTGCCGGGAGATCCGCCGGGCGTGATTCAGCGCCGCATGACGGGTGAGGGAGGTCAGCCAGCCATTCCAGCTTCCCCGCTCCTCCTGAAAGGGATCGATTTTCTCCCAGACCCGCATGGTCACCTCGGAAAGACACTCCTCCCGCTCCTGAGGGTCCCGCAGAATGGGAGCGATGACGTATCGCACAGCGGCCCATCGTGTACCAGCAGGGCGTGCAGCCCCTGCTCGTCCCGCTCACGCAGCAAGGCGATGATCTTCCGTTCCTGCATACGGTCTCCCTCCCTTCGCTTCTGCTGGATCATACACGGTATCCGGAAAAATCCCACGTTTTTTGCGGCAGCTGTCAAAAAAGGATGAACCACAGAGAACATGGTTCATCCTTTTTCATACATTATTCATCCGTTCTTACGGTAGACTATCCACTCCAGCAGCCGCACGGTGGTGTTGCCCACGTTGACATACTGCCGCTCCGCCTGCCCCGGCAGGGAGAGGCAGTCCCGGCTCTCCAGCCGGAACACTTCGCCGCCGCAGGTGACCTTCACCGTTCCACTGAGCACCGTCAGGTACACATGAGAGCCGGGGACGTGGTCCGCCGCCTCATAGACACCGCTGATGAAAATATCCATCTGGCAGCTCTCGCTGCGGCTGTCGGTATCAAAGGGGAACAGGGGATAGCGGATGACTTTGCCGCCGTAGAGGCGCTGCCCGGCCACGTCTACCGCCCGGTACAGAGTGGCGGGAGCCTCCTCACGGTTTTCAATGAGCAGCTCCAGAGGGACGTGGAGTCCGGAGGCGATCTTGCCCAGCACCGCCAGCGTGGGGTTCACGCTGCCACGCTCTACCTGCCCCCACATACTCACAGAGATGCCGGCCAGCTCCGCTGCCCGATCCATACTCAGTCGCTGGGACTTGCGGATGCGGTGAATATTTCCGGCCACAGCCTGATGCAGTTCCATACCGTTCCCTCCAATATTTTGCCTGTTTTCTCTATCATATTACTGAAATCGGGCAGATTTGTCAATACCTGACGGTGGAATATACAGATGATATTCGGCGGTATCCGCTTGGGAGAAGTCACTCTGCGTGCCGGTGAGGAGGTGAGTTTTCCAAGCAGCAATTTCTTTTCGTGCCTCCGGCGGGTGACTTTCTGCCAATAGCGGCAGAAAGTCACCAAAGAATGCCAGCAGAAACCGATGGTTTCTGCACTTCCTTTACCTTCAAGAGTCTTGTTTGTTATGGGGCGTAGTGGGAATTGACTGTGCAACAGACCCGCTGCCGCTCCTGCTCTGATGAAGGAGCGTGTGGGTCTACCGCCGGGGGATACGGATTCCCACGACCAGTCTGCGGACTGGTCTCGGAATGACAGAATTATCTTATGCGAGAACTCCCAGCGGCCGAACAAGACTTGTGCCTTCTTGACGTGTCATTGCGGAAACCGCCGAAGCGCCGCCTGTGGCGGAAGCAGCAAGGCGGTTTCGAGGAAGTGTCCCAGTTTCCATGCCACAACGTGGCTGGAAACCGGCTGACACGACGGTGAATCTTTCTGCCGCTATTGGCAGAAAGTTACCCGCCGGAGGTAAGAAAAGACTGCTGGCAAAAAGTAGGCCGCCGGAGACAAAAGAGGAAAGAACTGCCGGAGAGTAGGGTGCCGACAACATACCATCGATGAACAAGGGCAAGTACGCCTGCCACCGATGGTAACAAAAGGGGAGGAGAACGGCGCAGGCATTCTCCTCCCCTTGATCTATGAAAGCGTTATCTCTTCCAGCGCACACCACCGGGGATGTCCGTGATCTCCACGCCCATGGCCTTCAGATCGTCCCGGATGCGGTCCGCCTCGGTGAAGTCCTTGGTCTTCTTGGCGTCGTAGCGGGCCTGCAGCAGAGCCTCCACCTGAGCGTCCGTCTCGCCGCTCTCGCTGACGATCTGGAACCCGCCGGAGGCCGGAGCGGTCTGCTTCTGTTCTGCCTTTTTCCGGGCGGCATTTTCCAGCAGGTCCAGACTCAGCACCCGGTCAAAGTCCGCCAGCACATACCGCTTGGTGGCCCCGTTGGTCTTGGCCTTCAGCACGTCATACAGCACCGTCACCGCCATGGAGGTGTTCAGGTCGTTGTCCATGGCCGTGCGGAACTTCTGCTGCAAAGCCTCTTCCGCAGCCGTATCCACCGCACCGTCCTCCTCCGGCAGGGCGGCGATCCTGGCGATGAGCTTGCCATAGGCCACGGCGGCGTTGTCCAGATTCTCCCAGCTGAACACCAGGCTCTTGCGGTAGTGGCTCTGGAGGCAGAAGAACCGGTATACCACCGGCGCATAGCCCTTCTCCTCCAGCAGGGACACCGTCAGGAACTCGCCCTTGGACTTGCTCATCTTGCCGCTGCTGGTGTTGAGGTGGGCCACATGGCACCACTGGGGGCACCAGGGGTGGCCCAGATAGCTCTCCGACTGGGCGATCTCGTTGGTGTGGTGGGGGAAGGCGTTGTCCACGCCGCCGCAGTGGAGATCCAGATACTCACCGTTGTACTTCATGGAGATGCCGGAGCACTCGATGTGCCAGCCGGGGTAGCCCACGCCCCACGGGGAATCCCACTTCAGGGCCTGATCCTCAAACTTGGACTTGGTGAACCACAGCACAAAGTCGTTCTTGTTGCGCTTGTTCACGTCCTCCTCCACGCCCTCCCGGACGCCTACGGCCAGATCCTCCTCGTTGTGGTCGTTGAACACGTAGTACCGCTCCAGCTTGCTGGTGTCGAAGTACACGTTGCCGCCGGCCACATAGGCGTAGCCCTTCTCCAGCAGGCGGGAGATGATGCGGATGTAGTCATCAATGAGCCCCGTGGCGGGCTGCACCACGTCGGGGCGCTTGATGTTCAGCTTGCGGCAGTCCTCGAAGAAGGCGTCGGTGTAGAACTGGGCGATCTCCATGACGGTCTTGTGCTCCCGGCGGGCGCCCTTGAGCATCTTGTCCTCGCCCTCGTCGGCATCGGAGGTCAGGTGGCCTACGTCGGTGATGTTCATGACCCGGTTCACATCGTAGCCCACATAGCGCAGGTACTTCTCCAGCACATCCTCCATGATGTAGCTGCGGAGGTTGCCGATGTGGGCAAAGTGATACACCGTGGGGCCGCAGGTATACATCTCCACGTGGCCCGGCGTGTGGGTCCGGAACTCCTCCTTCTTATGGGTGACAGAATTATACAGATACATAGTCAAGCTCCTTTTGGCTGCAAATTTTAGCTGCAAAATTCGGAAAGCTCCGTGAAGAACAGAAAACGCCTCCCATGCCCGCAGGCATGAGAGGCGAAGCGGCTGCTCCACGGTTCCACTCTCGTTTATCGCTCTATGGCCGGTGACGGCGGCCTGCCGGAGGGCGTCTGCATCCCCCGCACTCCCGGACGCACTTTCGGCCCTTGCTCCGCAGGACGGCTTGCAGCCGGTGGCCATCCCTCTCTGCCCGGAGCGCCGGGCGTACTCTTTCCGATCAACGTGCTATGTTACGATGCTTATGGTATCAGGATTTCCCGCCGGTGTCAAGTACGGCTTTTCCCCACCTGTCAAGGGTTCCGGCACTCCGGTACGCTCTGCAGTCTCCCTCTATGCGGACGCAGGCGGATAAAAACGGGCCGGTATCTTTTTGCTATTCGTGGAGGAATACCTTTATGCCTATTTTGACCCAGCTGCCCTTTTTCTTCTTCTGTGAAATGCGACCGAACAAGAGCTTACCCGCATCCATCAGCCGGGCAAAGATCACATTGTCCTGCCTCGGCACATAACCGATCTTTGCCCCGGCGGCCGTTTTTATTACAATGGCTTCCGGATCATATCGGTTATCCGGCTCACGGAAAAAATCCAGCCTGTCGTCTATATGGATGCAGGGCTCCAGTTCCTTCATGCCCTCGATGTGGGTTGTTCCTGCAATATAGGTATCAAAAAGGAATATATCCTTTTCAAAGGGCTTGGGAATGGTCAGCTCGCCGCCCTTGCCGTGCAGCAGGCTGACTAAGCCGCCGTTTTCGATTTTGGCAATATCATGCATCATTCTTTCCCAGCATTTCTGCTAACCTTGCCTTGTATTTTTTTATAAGCTCCTGGTACTGCGCCAAGGCGCTTTCAATCTCTTCCCGCCGCTGCTGCTCCTTTTGGGGGTCCTCCACGATGTCTTTGACCGTGTAGGGGAAGCGGCTCTTTATGTCGGCTATTTGCTCCCGAACGGAGGAAAGCATTGTTTCAAGCCGTCGGCTCTCCTCTGTCAACATGTGCATAGCCTCCCGGGCTCTGTCCGGCAGCACCGGCTCTGCGACCATGGCCGCTATGATCCGCATGGCGGCAAGGTCGCCGTTTTTATAGGCGGATATGGCATTCGTCAAAAGTCGGAGCTGCGCTTGCGTTACATTCGGGTTTACATCGGGGTGCAGGCGCTTGACAATGCTGCGGTACAACTTTTTAAGCTCTTCTGCCTCTGCGTCCGTCAGGATTCTGCTCCGACTCCGCTCAAGGGCCTCGTTCATCTTTTCAATTTGACGGTTTAATTTCCTTTGATACTCTGCAAATTCTTCATCTAGGACCCGCTCAACGTCTGCTATGATGACCTTTTCCTGTCGATTTATCCGCGCCTGGACCAGCTCCACCATTCTTTTCAGCCTGAGCGCAGCGCACTCCGTCTCATAGGCCTTGTACTCTATGGCGCCCAACTTCAGATAATAGGCACTTTCAATGTTCTTGCAGATCACAAACTCCAGCTCATCCCGCTCCAGCAAAAGCATAGACAGCTCCGTTCGCAGCCGATCCACCTTTTCCTTACACTCCTGATAGTCGGGAAACAGTATTATGCTATTCGTGCTATCAGTGCCCATTTTCATATCCTCCGCTTTTCAGTTTTCCTTGAAAACATCCCAGTTTTTGGCGAAGTACTCCACGCCGGAGTAGACGGTGGTCACCAGAATGACACCCTGGCACACCAGATTCAGCCAGTGGGGGATGCCGAAGAGCATCAGGCAGATGCACACCATGGTGCTGGCGGTCTTGACCTTGCCGGACCAGCCTGCGGCGATGACCCGGCCCTTCTCCACGGCAATGAGCCGCATCCCGGACACGGCGAATTCCCGCAGCAGCACCACAGCCAGTACCCAGCCCACCATGTCGCCGGTCTCCACGAACCAGCACAGCGCCGCCATTACCAGACACTTATCCGCCAGCGGATCGGCAAACTTGCCAAAGTCCGACACCTGATTATAGTGTCGGGCCACATATCCGTCCAGCAGGTCCGTCAGGCAGGCCAGAATGTACACCCCCAGCGCCACATAGCGGCTGCCGGGGAAACCCCAGTATGCGATCACAAGAAACAGCGGGATCATAAACACCCGTGCAAGGGTCAGTTTGTTGGCAGTGTTCATAGGCATAGCTTTATTCCTCCTCAGAAAGTTCCTCCACCGCTTCGCCGGTGAGGTCGCCGTCCATGGTGCCGGTGATACGCACCATGACAAAGTCTCCGGGCTCCACATCCCGCTCCGCCGTAAAGAAGATGCACCCGTCGATGCCGGGGCTCTCGGCGTAGCTGCGGCCCACATAGCTCATGGCCTGAACGTCATAGCCGTCGCACAGCACCTCCACGGTGTCGCCCATGCGGCTGTCGTTGAACTCGTCCATGACCTGTGTTTGAATCTCCATTACCAGCTCCGCCCGGCGCTGGGCCTCCTCGGTGTCCACCCGGTTCAGCATTCTGGCCGCCGGAGTTCCCTCCTCCGGAGAGTAGGGGAAGGCCCCCACCCGCTGGAGTTTCTGCTCGCCCAAAAAGTCGCACAGTTCCTCGAAGGCCGCCTCGTCCTCATAGGGCAGTCCCGTGATGAGGCTGGTCCGCAGCACCACGCCGGGGATGCGCTCCCGCACCCGGCGGAACAGCTCCTCCAGCCCGGCCTTGGTCTCCCGGCGGCGCATGGCCTTGAGAACGGTGTCGTTGCAGTGCTGGATAGGGATATCCAGATAGTTGCAGATCTTTGCCTCCCCGGCGATGGTGTCAATGAGCTCGTCGGAGAGATTGTCGGGGTAGAGATAGTGGAGCCGCACCCAGTGGAAGGGAAGCCTGCACAGCTCCCGCAGCAGCTCCGGAAGCCGCCGCTCTCCGTACAGATCTACGCCGTAGCGGGTGATATCCTGAGCGATGACGATGCACTCCTGCACCCCGTCCTCCGCCAGCGCACGGGCCTCCTTCAGAATGTCCTCCATCCGGCGGCTGCGGTAGTTTCCCCGCAGGGAGGGGATCACGCAGTAGGCGCAGCGGTTGCTGCACCCCTCGGCAATACGGAGATAGGCGTACTGCCGGGGGGTGGACAACACACGGGGCAGCTCCTCCACGGGGCCGTTGATGTCGGCAAAATGGCGGCACTCCTGACCGTTCACCACCTGCTCCAGCGCCGTGACGATGTCACCGAAGCAGCCGGTTCCCATGATGCCGTCGATCTCCGGCAGCTCCTCCAGAATGTCCGCCTGATACCGCTGGCTGAGACAGCCCGTTACCAGAATTTTGCCCACCTCACCGGCGGCCTTCAGCTCCGCCGCCGCCAGAATGGTATCGATGGCCTCGCTCTTGGCGCTGTCGATGAAGCCGCAGGTGTTGATGACCACCACGTCGCTGCCGGAGCAATCCTCCTGCACGGTATGTCCGGCCTGCAGGCACAGGGCCATCATCTGCTCGGTGTTCACCCGGTTTTTGTCGCAGCCCAGGGATATAAATGATACATTCATGCTGTGTTTCCTCTGATGTTTGGTATGTGGATTTGTGATCTTGCAAAGGAGCATTCAAGGAGATGCTCTCTGGATAGACGATAAAGATGTGATCTGCTCCCGCCGGAGGAAATAAGAAGAATGATCGGCAAAAATATGCCGCCGGAGGTGGTTTTGCATAGGAGCAATTTACCTTTGGGAAGGGATCCTCCCTATTCCTCCGCCATTTCCTCGCCCAGACGGTTCAGCACCGGACGGATATCCTGCCAGGAAAAGCCCCGCCGCTGGAGAGCGGCAGCCAGCTTGCGCTGCGTCTCTCGATCAAGGGGCTTCCCTTTACACTTGCTGCGGATAAAGCGCTCGATGGCCTCCTCGCCCTCCGGCAGCAGGGCCAGCGCATCGTCCCACAGCTCCTGCGGGATGCCCCGGCGCTGCAGCTCCTGCCGCACCCGGCCGGGGCCGTAGCCCATGGCGGCATAGTGCCGGGCAATGGCGGCGGCGTAGGCCGACTCGTCCACGGCCCCCAACTCCTCCAGCCACTGGGCTGTATCCTCCGCCAGCTCCCGGTCGCCGCCCTTACGGGTCAGGTGCTCCATCACCTGCTTTTTCGACAGCATTCGGCTGCCGGTGAGTCGGGCGCCACGGGCCTTCATCTCCGACCGCTTGGCGGACTGCTCCACCTGCGCCAACAGCTGCTCCGGCAGCTCCAGACCGGGCCGCAGCCCGAAGACCAGCAGCTCCTGCTCCGTTACCCGCAGCAGGTCGCCCCCCTCCAGGAATACCAGTACCCGGTCCTTCCTGTGGCGGGAGGGCTCGATGCGATCAATCCGCATCGTCGAAGTCGTCGGCGGATACATCCACCGCACGGCCTGCGGCCCGTGCCGCCACCTTGGACTGATTGCTCATCAGCTTGTGGAAGTCACGGCGGATGTTGGCCTCCAGTGCGTCGGCCTCGTCGGGATGATCCCGCAGATATTGCTTGGCGGCATCACGACCCTGACCCAGGCGCACCTCGCCCATGTTGAACCAGGAGCCGCTCTTCTGCACCAGATCCAGCTTCACGCCCAGATCCAGCATCTCGCCCAGCTTGCTGATGCCCTCGCCATACATGATATCGAACTCCGCCTCCCGGAAGGGGGGTGCCACCTTGTTCTTGACCACCTTGGCGCGGGTGCGGTTGCCGATCATCTCGCCGCCGGACTTCAGCGTTTCGATGCGGCGCACGTCGATGCGGACGGAGGCGTAGAACTTCAGCGCCCGGCCGCCGGTGGTGACCTCCGGGTTACCGTACATAACGCCCACCTTCTCGCGAAGCTGGTTGATGAAAATAACGATTGTGTTGGTCTTGCCCACCGCACCGGTGAGTTTCCGGAGGGCCTGGCTCATCAGCCGGGCGTGAAGGCCCACATAGCTGTCGCCCATTTCGCCCTCGATCTCCGCCCGGGGCACCAGCGCCGCCACGGAGTCCACCACGATCACGTCGATCGCGCCGGAGCGCACCAATGCCTCGGTGATCTCCAAAGCCTGCTCGCCGGTATCCGGCTGAGAGATCAGCATTTCATCGATGTTCACGCCCAAGGCCCGTGCGTAGGTGGGGTCCAACGCGTGCTCCGCGTCCACGAACGCCACCTCGCCGCCCTTTTTCTGGGCCTCCGCCGCCACATGAAGGGCCAGCGTAGTCTTACCGGAGGATTCCGGTCCGTAGATCTCCACAATGCGGCCCCGGGGCAGACCGCCCACGCCCAGCGCCACGTCCAAGGACAGGGAACCGGTGGGGATCACATCCACCTGCAAATTATTCTGGTCGCCAAGACGCATAATGGAGCCCTTGCCGTACATTTTTTCGATCTGGCCCATAGCCGCTTCAATAGCCCGCTTCCGATCCTCCGCCGGGGCGGCACTGGCCACGGGGGCTTTCTCTTTTGCCATACGTTCTTCCTCCCAAATCTGATTTTCTATCTTGCTTGCCCGGTCTGCCGGGCGTTCTTACTCGCTGTAAACCTCTCCGCAGAGGGTGCCGAACACCACGCGGGGGATGTCGTTGTGGTCCTTCACCACCTGAATGTCTCCAAAGCCCTGGGCGCGCATGATCCGGAGCACCGCATCCGCCTGACCGATACCTACTTCAAAATACAGCCGCCCGCCGGGAGCCAGCGCCGCCTTCCACTTCTCACTGATGGCCCGGTAGAAGTCCAGACCGTCCTCGCCGCCGTCCAGCGCCAGATGGGGCTCGTAGTCCTTCACG
>OLOQ01003501.1_pt1 | contig 11357 bp, 11 predicted proteins | sample 1673101 | NCBI WGS metagenome assembly OLOQ01 (sample SAMEA3136754, study PRJEB25190) | human gut metagenome | biome: human gut; feature: human-associated habitat; material: faeces | place: Austria | collected 2013 | reverse complement strand
TTGGTGACCATGCCTCTACATCTACTGATTTTACTTTCAGATCAGCCAGGTCTCCGGAGCAGCACTCCAGAGTACGAACCGGAATATCCATGGAACGGAACAGGTCCACGGTGTTCTTCCACAGTTTGTCATACCACATCTTGCTGTCTTCCGGTTTGCAGACAACGATCATTTCCTGTTTCTCAAACTGGTGGATGCGGTATACGCCTCTCTCCTCGATGCCGTGAGCGCCCTTCTCTTTACGGAAACACGGAGAATAGCTGGTCAGTGTCTTCGGAAGCTCTTCCTCCGGAACTACGGTATCAATGAATTTACCGATCATAGAGTGCTCGCTGGTACCGATCAGGTAAAGATCCTCGCCCTCGATCTTGTACATCATCGCATCCATCTCATCGAAACTCATAACGCCGGTTACAACATTGCTGCGGATCATGAACGGCGGGATACAGTAGGTAAATCCACGGTCAATCATGAAATCTCTTGCATATGCGATAACAGCAGAATGAAGTCTTGCGATATCGCCCATCAGGTAATAGAAACCATTTCCAGCTACCTTTCTGGCACTGTCCAGATCGATGCCGTTAAATTTCTCCATAATCTCGGTGTGGTACGGGATCTCGAAATCCGGTACAACCGGCTCGCCGAAGCGCTCGATCTCTACGTTCTCGCTGTCGTCTTTACCGATCGGAACACTCGGATCAATAATGTTCGGGATGGTCATCATAATCTTTAAGATGCGCTCGCCAAGATCCTTCTCCTGCTCTTCCAGCTCAGACAGGCGGGCAGACTGCTCTGCTACCTGTTTCTTCAGTTCTTCTGCTTCCTCTTTCTTTCCCTGACCCATCAGAGCGCCGATCTGTTTTGCAATCTTGTTCTTGTTCGCACGCAGATCATCTGCTTCCTTCTTCGCTGCACGGTTCTTGGCATCCAGCTCAATTACCTCATCTACCAGCGGAATTTTCTTGTCCTGGAACTTATTTTTAATATTCTGCTTTACAATGTCAGGATTTTCTCTGACGAATTTAAGATCTAACATATCTTCCTCCTACTGTTATGCAATTAACTGCACGAAAACTAGTTATAATTATACTACAACTTTGTACGAATGAAAAGCCCTGTTTCAAGAGTTCCTCTGTTCTTCAAATCATTTTGTTATTGTTCACGCATACGTGCCCAGTAACATCATTTTTGCATTTTGAAACAAAACAGGATAGACTGCCCATTATATTTAACTCAACTTCGTCAAATACGACAGACACGCCTCCAGGCACAGTCCGTCCTGCTCCGGGGCACCAAGTTCTTCTGTCTTTTCCACACATTTTTTTGTAAAAGCTGCCGCCCGTCTGACGGCTTCCTCCATCGGCACACCTCGCACCATGCTGGCACCGATGACTGCTGCAAAGACATCCCCGGTTCCGTGGTAATTGCCCGCCACAAATTTAGTTGCATGAAAGACCGGCTCCTTGCCGCGCTCATGGATCACGTTGAGGATCTGTTTACCCTTGACCACGCCTGTCAAAATGACTGACCGCGCGCCCAAAAGGTGAAGCTTCCAGGTCAGATCTGAGAGCTTGCGCTTACTCCATCCATTTTCCTGATACAGCGTGTCCGTCAGGGCACAGGCTTCGGTCAGATTTGGTGTGACAACGTCCGCATACTGCATCAGCTCCCGCATCGCCTCGATCAGATCCTCGTCACAGACGCTGTAGAGATGTCCGTGGTCACCCATCGTCGGATCTACCAAAACCTGCGTATTTTCCCGTTTGAAATCCCGGATAAAATCTGCCACAATCGACGCCTGTCTGGCAGAACCTAAGAATCCAGTCATGATTCCGTCCATCTCAAATCCCATCTTCCGCCACGGCTCCAGGTATGCCTCCATCCGATCGGTATAATCATCCATATAGCATTCCGGATATCCCGCGTGATTGGACAGCACCGCCGTCACCACCGGACAGCACTGTACTTTGAGGGCGCTGATAACCGGCATTGCCGCCGTCAGCGAACAGCGCCCGTAGCCTGACAGGTCATTTAAAACCGCTATTTTCTTCTGAATTCCTTCCATGTATAATTTTTCCTCATTTTCTTAATTTTAAGATACCAGGGTCAAAAGGTCAGAAGTTCGACGCAAGCTTGCTTGCAGGAGAATTTTTGACCTTGGGACCCGCCAAAAACATGAGTAAGTAGCCATTTTTCAAAGAAAAATTTCATAAGCCGCACACTCCAATGACACAACAAGGAGACTGCGCCCGGACAGATGTTTTTCCCATTCTGCCCAACCACAGTCTCCTGTATGTATTTCATTTTAATTCTTCTCGACTGAGATAAATTGCCTTATGCTCTCGCTTCTACAGACAATGCATCCAGAAAACCTGCCTTGCGGAGTGCCGGACGAACTGCCATATATATAACAACAGACGCAATCGTAGATGTCACCGCATTGATCGAAGTCGCTGCGATATTCCATGCAAGTGTGAGCTCTGCCGCCGGTTTACCAATGATCCAGAGTTTATAATAATATCCGATCAGCGGATCTGCAATGACGTTGAATAAAAGACCTGCCACCGCTGCTGCAATCGTAAAACCAAGGATGTGGTTCTTATCGGTGCTCCGGTCAATCTTGCCCAGACGATGTGCTACGAATCCGGCGATCAGTCCGATGCAGAGTTTGCAGATAAATGTCTTCGGTGCATATACAATATAAACCGGATCGAGAAGGTCACCTATCGTCATGCCGATAGCACCTCCCAAACCGCCGTAAAAGCCGCCGACTAAGAGTGCCCCGATGACACAGACTGCATTTCCCAGATGAATGGAAGTTGCATCGCCGCCCGGAAGTGTGATCTTCACCTGTCCGTATGTAAATACGACATAGGAGAGAGCTGCCAGCAGACCGACCATCGCGATCTTGTAAGCCTGATTTGATTTGTTTGCCATGATGTTTCATCCTCCCTTGTTATTGGACTCATCATAGCACAATCTTGTCCCCTGAAAAACATACAGTTTTTATCATTTTAAGCAGGTCAGTTATAACTTGCCACTTTTTTATACGGATTAATCATGTGCCTCCACGCACAAAAGGACGCCTTTCTCCAGCTCCAGAATGCCCTCTTCCCGTTTGAGTTCATTGCTGATGCAGAGACTCGTCCCCAGCCCGATCGTCCGCCGCTGGAGCGGGTATTTAAATCCCCGCAGCGTCAGTCCCTCGACAGTCTCGGTCATCGGCAGGAACGAAATGTATTTTCCATACACCTCTTCCCGGTGAAATACCTTATGCCCGCCCAGAAGATACAGGCGGTTGCGGGCATCATAAATATTCACTTCCATTCCCTGGCAGAAAAACTGATACATCAGCTGGATATTGCCGATGGCGTGATCCATACGGCCGCCCAGCGCCCCCAGGATATCAACTGCCTCACAGCCCTGGCGCGCCGCCGTCAAAAGCGCCAGCTCCGTATCCGTCTCATCCTTCTCCGGTTTATGGATCTCAAATTCGATGCCCGGCTGGTTCTGATATTCTTCCAGAACCTTTTTATCCACCGTGTCCAGATCGCCGACCACCGCATTCGGAGAAATATGCAGCGGGCGCAGAACCTCCAGCCCCGCATCTGCCGCAATTACATAGTCATACGAGCGCTGTGAGAGAAAATCTTTCGCAAACGCAATATCAATCGTTCCGCCTGTCACAATCAAACAACGCTTCATCTTCATCATCCCTGTTCAAATTCCTGAAAAATATTTAAAAATGTTTTTACATTCCCAGCCGGGTTTCCCTTAAATACGGCGCTTCCCGCCACGATCACATCGGCTCCTGCCTCTAATACCGTCCGCACATTGTCCGGCGTGATTCCGCCGTCCACCTCAATGCGGGTGGAAAGTCCCCTCTCGCTGCACATTGCGCGCAGCTTCTTGATTTTTTCTACCGTATATGGAATAAATTTCTGACCGCCAAATCCCGGGTTGACCGTCATCAGAAGAACCATGTCCACCTCCGGCAAAATAACATCCAGTGTCTCAACCGGGGTCGCCGGATTTAACGCTACACCTGTTTGCAGCCCTACCTCACGGATCTGCGCGATCGTGCGGTCCAGATGAAGACAGGCTTCCTGATGCACACAGATCAGATCCGCCCCCGCTTTTTTGATATCCTCTACATAACGTCCCGGTTCTTCCACCATCATGTGTACGTCAAACACACGATCCGTCACCGGGCGCAGGCTCTTAATTACCGGCATTCCAAAGGAGATACTCGGCACAAACGCGCCATCCATCACATCCAGATGGATGTACTGTGCGCCTGCCTTGTCCACCTCAGCGACCTGCTCTCCCAGCTTCGTAAAATCTGCCCCCAGAATCGAAGGTGATAATATAATCATGGTTCTTTCCTCCCAATTTCTTGTAATGTACTCTCGGAATCTTTCTGTGCTTGATTTTGTGAGATGTTTTTTTGTCAGTTGTGCCCAAATTTCTGAGGCGTACGCGGTGCGTACGTTGATGAAATTCGGGTGCGGCTGGCGGAAAATCAGCCACAAAAGCAAGTGCAAAAAGACTCCGAGAGTACATTTGTATAATATCCTCAACGGCTGCTTCTGCCGTATTTCTTTTTCTCTTTTAATTCCTGATACATCAAACGGTAATTGTCATACCGGCTCTGCCCGATCTTATGCTCCTGCACCGCCGTCTTGACGCCGCATTCGCGCTCGCCAATGTGGACACAGCCTAAGAAACGGCATTCATCCTCATATGCCTCAAATTCCGGGAAAAAGTCCTTGAGCGCCTCCGGCTCCAGATCCTCGATATAGAGAGAACTGAATCCCGGCGTATCCATCATATAGGTGCCCTCTTCCACGAAAAACAGTTCTGAATGGCGCGTCGTATGTTTGCCCCGGCGGATCTTCTCACTGATACCGCCCGTCTCCATCTGTGCCTCCGGCTGGATAAAGTTCGTGATCGACGATTTTCCGACACCCGAAGGTCCTGCCAAGACCGTTGTTTTCCCAATGATCAACCGATGAAACTCCTCCAGCCCTGATTTTTCGTAGGTGCTGATAAAATGCACCGGATAGCCCGCCGGTTCATAGATTGCACGCAGCTTCTCCTGCTCGGCTGCATCGACCAGATCGATCTTGTTGAAACAGATGCTGACCGGAACTTCCTGCCGTTCCATCATGACGAGGAAGCGATCGAGAAGATTTAAATTTGGCATCGGATCGGTGATGGCAAAAACCACCACCGCCTGATCAACATTTGAAACCGCCGGGCGGATCAGACGGTTTTTACGAGGAAGGATCTCATCGAGATTGCCTGTCGCCTTCTCCTCATCGAGAACACTGATCTCCACGTCATCGCCTACCAGCGGCTTGATGCCGCGATTTCGGAAAATTCCCTTTGCACGGCATTCATATACCTTTCCAATACCGTCGTGTACATAATAGAAACCGCCGATCCCTTTAATTATCTTTCCCTGCATATCTGTACCTTACAACTACCTCTTATTAATTATCTGAAACTTCCACAAATTCAAGCTGATACGTTTTTAGAACCCGATCGTTCGTCAGATCGAGGATCTGCAGCTCGCCTGTCTGCACACCGTCCGCTCCCTCGATATTATAATGAATCGGAAGCGTGATATCGCCGCCGATCTCCCTCGGTTCCATGACCGTCTTAGTCACAGTATTGCCGGCAATCGTCTGCTTCATCACAATACTGACGCGGATATGCGTATCTCCGGAACTTGGTCCAAACAGTTCACTCATCTGGAATTCATCGTTGATCGCCGCCACATAGCGGGTTCCTTTTCCCAGACTGACTGTATAGCCAATGGCACTTCCCTCCGGTGTATCTGTTTTCTCCAGGACATCCTGACTGATGATCTTGCCCTTTGCTACTTCTGAACTCTTCGCTTCCTTGCGCTCGCCAAGCTCTAATCCGACCGCTTCCAGAACCACTTTTGCATTTTCCTCTGAAAGCCCTGTAATCCTCGGCATCGGTACCGTCGGTACGTTCGGACCTGTGCTGACATACAGCGTCACCGTACCGCCCGGATCCACGCTGGACGGGCTGTATCGGATCACTATACCGGAGGCAACCGTATCGCTGCTCTCTTTCTGCACTACTACGGTCAGTTTATTTTCTTCTGCCAGAAGCGTCTCTGCATCCTCGCCGGACATCTCTTCCAGTCCAAGTTTCGTCAAATCTATTGCCTCATTGCCTTCTCCGATCGTGACGATAACTTCCGTCTGTTTCGAGACAACCGTGCCGCTGGCAATACTCTGACCGATGACCTTCCCTTTTTCAGAGGTTTCCGACTTTGCATATTCATAACGGATTTTCAACGACTGCTTTTCCAATGCTGTCTTCGCCCCATCCTCCGTCATGCCGTCCAGCGACGGAACCCTGCACTCCGTTGATTCCAGACTCTCGCTCTCAGACGCCTCCGAAGAAGCTTCAACGGTCGTCTTCGGAGACTTCTGACTACCAGAGCCCAGATTAAAGATGCCTGTCAACTTCGCAGCAATGACAATCACAACCACCACAATCAATACGGCTGCACCGATTCCAATCATTGTAAGCAGGCGCTCCATCTGCGGATTGACATCCTCGCTGTCTTCTTCTATACGGCGTCCCTTCCGCCTACGGTCTGGGCGCCTTGAGGTTTCTTCCTCATAGACATCCGTCTCTTCTTCCTGCCAGCCTTCTATCTCTTTCTCCGGCTGTTCCGGCTCTTTCCAGACTACCTCACCACGTTCATTTTCTGTCGGAACCGGTCCGGTCTTTTCACTCACTGCCGGATGTTCCATCGTCTGTTCCAGATTTCGATTTCTCTGTGCCTCCATCTGGCGGTTCAGTTCCTCTGCCCCGCGCACGACTGTCGGGGAATTTTCATCAAATTCCGGTTCTTTTTTCAGAAAATCATCATTTGGATCCACCAGCGCATGGCGCAGATCCGCGATCAGCTCATACGCATTCTGGTAACGGCGTTCCGGCTTTTTCTGGGTACATTTTAAAATAATGCGGTCCAGGCTTGCCGACACCTCCGGGTTGATGCGGCTCGGCGGCTGCACCGGTTCTTCCAGATGTGCCAGTGCCACTGAAACCGGAGTATCCCCGTCAAACGGAAGTTTTCCTGTTAGCATCTCATACATCGTGATTCCCAGTGAATACAGATCGCTTCGTCCGTCGCTATAATTTCCTTTTGCCTGTTCCGGCGAGATATAATGCACGGAACCGACCGCATTGACCCCGATCGTCTGGGACGATACAGCCCTGGCAATACCGAAATCCGCCACCTTCACCTTGCCGTCACGCGATATAATCATATTCTGCGGTTTGATGTCCCGGTGCACAATATGCTGGTCATGCGCCGCTGCCAGCCCCTGCGCTACCTGGATGGCAATTCCAATCGTTTCTTTGACGCCCAGATGACCTTTCTTGAGAATGTAGCTTTTCAGCGTGATTCCCTCGATGAGTTCCATGACGATATAATGAAGACTGCCCTCATCCACAACGTCATAAACACTCACAATATTTGGATGGGAAAGCCCTGCCGCCGCCTGCGCCTCCATCTTGAATTTGCTGACAAAATTCGCATCCTGGCTGTACTCATCCTTTAAAACCTTGATCGCCACCAGACGGTTCAGAGTGTGGCATTTTGCCTGATACACCTCTGACATGCCGCCCGTACCAATCAGTGAGAGGATCTCATAGCGATCCTGCAGATAAGTTCCCGGTTTCAGCATCATGATTCTCTCACCTCCTTGATCTGCGGGTCAATCAATATGACCGCGATATTATCTTTCCCGCCGTTCTGGTTTGCGAGCGCCGTGAGCGCCCTTGCCTTGGTATCCAGGGTTCCCGGCAGAAGCACCATCCGGTAAATTGCTGAATTATCCACCATATTGGTTAACCCGTCCGAACACAGCAGTATGTAATCGCCCGGGTTCAGTGAAACCTCAAAGAAATCCGGCTCCACATGCCCACCGATCCCGACTGCGCGGGTAATGATATTTTTCTTCGTCTCATATTCCCGGCTGCCGCGGCTCATCTGTCCCAGCGAGACCATCGCCTCCACGTAGGAATGATCCCGGGTAATCTGATGAATTCCGGAGCGCTCAATCCGGTAGAGACGGCTGTCCCCCACGTTTGCCACATAGAGTGTATTTCCCTGAATTGAAGCCGCTACCAGCGTTGTTCCCATGCCGGCAAGCTCCTCGCGCTCACAGGAAAGGGAATAAAGTTCCTGATTGACTGCCTCGATCCCCTTTCGAAGCGCCGCGACCGGCTCATTCTCACCACTCTCTTTGATATATTCCGGCATATGCTCGATCAGATAGCGCGAAGCGAAATCTCCCGCCTGATGACCGCCCATTCCGTCCGCCACGACAAACAGGTTGGAGAGTTCTCCCACCGGCTCCGTGCTGGCAAACTGGGCGTCCTGATTGACCTTACGCATTTTTCCGATATCCGTCAGTGCGTATGCTTTCATTTGACCGCCGCACCTTCTTTCTCCTGCTCTTTATCCATATAGCTCTTCCGGAGCTGTCCGCAGGCACCGTCTATGTCGCGCCCCATCTCGCGCCGGATTGTCACATTGATTCCCTTAGATTCCAGACATCCCTTAAATGCTTCGATCGCTTTCCGTCCCGACTGTACATAAGAGCGCTCCTTGATCGGATTGACCGGAATCAGATTCACATGCCCGTGCTGATCCTGAATCAGCGCCGCCAGCTCGCGCGCCTCGTCCAGATTGTCGTTGACTCCCTGCACCAGGCTGTACTCAAACGTCATGCGGCGTCCCGTTTTTTCAAAATAGTAATGACAGGCCGCCAATACATCCTTTAACGCATATGTACGCGCGATCGGCATCAGGCTCTTCCGCACCTCGTCATTCGGCGCATGCAGAGAAAGTGCCAGCGTGATGGTCAGTCCCTGATCTGCCAGCTCCCGGATCTTCGGAACCAGTCCACAGGTGGAAACCGTCACATTCCGCTGACTGATATGCAGTCCGCCTTCCTCCGTCAAAAGATGGATAAAGCGGATCAGGTTATCGTAATTGTCCAGCGGTTCACCCGATCCCATCACAACCACGTTGGAAACGCGTTCACCTGTATCGCGCTGAATCTGATAAATCTGGTCCAGCATCTCCGACGGGCGCAGGTTCCGTTCCAGGCCGTCCAGGGTCGAAGCACAGAAACGGCAGCCCATCCGACACCCCACCTGCGAGGAAATACAAACGGAATTTCCATGCTTATAACGCATCAAGACACTCTCGATGACATTGCCGTCCGCGAGGCGGAACAGGTACTTGCGAGTTCCATCGATCTGCGAAATCTGCACCCGTACCTTTTCCAGCGATACATACTCGCACGCGTCCTGCAGCTTCTGCCGGAGTACCTTGGAAAGGTTTGTCATATCGTCAAAGGAAGATGCCAGTTTTTCATGCATCCACTGATAGATCTGGGCGGTCCGGAATGGTTTTTCGCCCAGACTCACCAAAAAGGCTCGCAGTTCCTCCTGCGTCATTGATTTTATATCCTGCTTTTCCATATCGGACTGCCTCCCTCTCTCCTATATGCACTCTCGGAGTCTTTCCTATATTTATTCATACACTGTTCCGTCCAGTTATCCTTTTCTTTTCATCACAGAGATGAAAAATCCATCACACGGATGAACGCCCGGATAGAGCTGGATGTATCCCTCTTTCAGGCTGTCTTCCTGAAAATCAATCCCCAGACGACCACTGATATCAACCGGCTCAAATGGATATTCGTTTAAAAACCATGCCCTGTTTTCATCATTTTCCAGACGGTTGACCGTGCAGGTGCTGTAAACCAGCGCTCCACCCGGCTTCACGTACTGCCAGACCACCGACAGCATCTGCCGCTGCAATGCAGCCAGGTCCCGGATTCCGTCCATTGAAGCGTTGTATTTGATATCCGGCTTGCGTCCGATAATGCCAAGTCCTGAACACGGCAGATCGGCAATGACCACATCCGCTTTCTGCTCCATCGAAGCATCGAATTCACACGCATTCCAGGCGCAGGCAGAGACGTTTGTACAGCCGCTGCGGGCAATATTCTCCTCGATCAAAGATACCTTGTAATCACTCACATCCCGGATCTCAACCTGTCCAGTTCCGTGCAGCAGATCCGCCGCATGAAGCCCTTTTCCACCCGGGGCCCCACAGACATCGAGTACAAAATCACCCTCTTTAATACCCGCCGCATCACCAGCCAGCGACGAACTCAGATCCTGAATCCGGATTAGTCCTTCGCGCCGTCCGCCGCGATGGGGGAGGCGGCGATGGAGAACGTGTAATCGCCGGGCAGCAGCTTGATGCCGCGACCGTGCTCGTCAACGTAGAGCGTTTCGCTCACAGAAGAGCCGTCGGAGTCCTGGCCACTCACCTGCACGGGGATTTTTGAACCGGTGGAGCAGTCGAGCCCCGCGGCATGTACGCCAATTTGCACCGACATCATGGTATGGGCGTTTGCGGCAACCACGGTGGCCTGCTCTTGCTGGTATCCGTTCCAAGCCGCATAGCCCGCGCCGCCGGCGACGAGCGCGACGGCAACAACGCCTGCCACCATCAGGTTGCGTCGCTTGGGCGACATCTTGCGGTGACGGGCCTCGGCCTCATGTGCCGAGGGAACGGATGGCAGGGGAATATCGCCCATGGCGATGGTCTCGTCTACGGCAGGCGCGGAGCCCAGGCCGGGGAGCTCGCGGGTGAGCGAGTCGTCGGCAGGCAAGCTGCCAAGCAGGACGGTCTCTTCTCCCGAGTCGGATTCCGGCTGGTCGTCGCCCTTGCTATCGTTCTGTTCGGCTTCGGCCTCGGCCTCGTCAGGAGCGTCTTTGGCGTCGCTGTCTTTGTCCTTGGTGCCTTCGTGTGCCTCGTCCTGCGCGTCGACGGCCGAATCGCTCAACGAGAGCTCGTCTAGCGCAATCCGGTCAAGGCTCTCCAGGGCCTCGGCACATGCTTCCGCATCCTGGGCCGCATCCTCGCGGCCACGCGTCTCATCGCTCATATATCCCCCAATGCAATATCGGCTCAACACTGTACCCAAAAATGGAGTCATATAAAGCGCGCGCGAAATATAAGATCCGATTTAACCTGGGCACATCGTTCAGCCGCATCCTCGCGGCAGCAAAAAGCCCCCGGAACGTGAGCGAATCACATTCCGGGGGCTCTGCAATGCGGTGAGTTGCGCGGAGCCGGCTATGCCGCTTCGTGCTCAAGCGATGTTTGCGTCAGGCGCGTTACTCGGCGTGTGCGTAATCCACCTTGGCGCGGCGAGCGGTGGCCTTCTCCCAATCGCTGGTGCCCTCAAAGACATCCTGCTTGTAGGGATTGCGGC
>OLOQ01003500.1_pt1 | contig 11359 bp, 8 predicted proteins | sample 1673101 | NCBI WGS metagenome assembly OLOQ01 (sample SAMEA3136754, study PRJEB25190) | human gut metagenome | biome: human gut; feature: human-associated habitat; material: faeces | place: Austria | collected 2013 | reverse complement strand
CCGCAAGCCGGTGTTCCTGCTCAGGAACTGCACGGTGCAGTCAAAGCGCGCGCTCAAGGAGGGGAAGTTCACCTCGATGGAGCTTCGGACAGGCGGCACAGTGCTGAAAGCGATAAGCTTTGCAATGCCGTTTGCGAAATGTTTCGCGGATACCGATGGAAATCGGACCGTGCGGGATTTCTCCGGCAAGAAGGGCTTCTGCCAGTGTCATAATCTCTGCCACGCCCGCCTTGTCATCTGCACCGAGCACCGTTGTTCCATCGCTTGTGATCAGCGTTCTGCCGGCCAGGGATGGAAGATGCGGGAATACTGAAACTTCCAGTGTTCTTCCGCTGTCAGCCAGCTTCAGATCCTTTCCGTCATAATTTTCATGTACGATCGGATTTACCGCATGATCTGCAAAATCAGATACCGTATCCATGTGTGCGATAAATCCCAGTTTTGTCTTTCCTTCGTATCCTTTTGTTGCCGGAATTTTTCCATAGACGTAGCATTTATCCTCTACACGGACATCCGATACGCCGAGCGCTTTCATTTCTTCTGCAAGCTGGTCTGCCAGGACTCTCTGACACTCGGAAGACGGATGGGTTCCGCTCTTCTCATTGCTCGGTGTCGGCACTTTAACATAATTCAGTAATCTTTCATATGCTTTCATTTTCTTCTTCTCCTTCTTATTTCATCAGCTTCTGGATGGTTTTGCAGAGCTCATCCACGGCGCCTTCTTTTCCCTGCCGGATATCCTCCACAACGCAGGATTTGATGTGGCTGGAAAGCAGTACCTTGTTGAAGCTGTTTAATGCAGACTGGATCGCGGATACCTGGGTCAGGATATCGACGCAGTAGCGGTCGCTCTCCACCATTTCCCGTATTCCGCGCACCTGGCCTTCAATTCTCGAAAGACGGTGGATCAGATCTTTGTATTCTTTTTCGTCCCGCACTTTTTTCCGGTCGCATTCACTGCAGTGTGTACAACATTCACCCATGAGGTTTCCTCCTTGTGTTCCGTCACTCTATATACCCCGTCTGGGTATGAATTTATGATACTCTTTTGCCCAGGCTTTGTCAATCTTCGATTTTTGCCGCAAGCGCGCCGTACAGCTTCTGGTTTACCAGACTTGCCGCGCCGCACTCCGCCTCCGGCGCGTTCGCCGACGGCTCTCCGCAGAGATCGACCGCGAGCACCTTTCTCCCCGCAAGACAGTCCTTTGCAAGGGACAGCAGCTCATCCACACGCACATTTCCCTGATCCCAGTTCGTATCAAGCTCCTCCTTTGACAGAATGTCCTTATCGACCGACAGATATACCGGAAATGTTCCCGCATGGGATGCAAAAATCTCTTTGATCTTCGCCGCTCCGCTTCCGTCGTCGAGCTCTTCCTGTGTCACAAACCAGACATGCTCCATCGCTTCTGTTTCCCGCACCGACGCCTCCGGCGGGCCGATCACACAGATTCCTTTGATGTTTTGATACGCCCCGGCAGCATCCCGGATCCAGGAACCGCAGGAGAGCACCGGAAGAAGCGCCGGCGGCTGCATATCGGTATGGTGGTCGAATACGGCTAAAAACAAATCTTCTTTTTCAAGTCCCAGCAGCAATTTGCTCATATAGTGATAATTGCCAGAATCCAGAAGGCGGATCCGCGGCAGCTCTTTCGTTTCTTTTTTTCGGCCAAGTTCCGCTTCCAGAAACTGCTCCGTCTCTGGATCGAGATAACCGTCAGTTCCCCGGAGCTCTCTCAGATCCCAGATCTTTCCCGCCTGCTCCCAGGCATATCCTTCGGACTCATAAATTCCGGAAAGGCTAAAACAAAATGGTTTCATCTTCTCTTTTACTCCTGTTATTTATTTAATGGATTCAGCTTTCTTCCCGCCGTCACAAGAAGAACGGCTGATATCAGAAGCTGCAGAACGGCACTCGCCTCCGGCAGATAATGGATCAGCGGATTCTGTCCGTAATTTCCAAGCAGATAGCAGAGCTGTTCCATCTCTCTTCCATTCCCAAGCTGGCGGCTGATGATCCCCGCAAACGAGGTAAACGGATTGAAAAGAAGAAGGTAAATTACACCTCCTACATCGATCTGCTGATAAGCTGCCGTCATCTCCTGCTGCAACAGTCCTGCGTAGTAGGCAAGCCCCGTGCAGGCGCATATTCCTACGACCAGAAAAACGACAATGACATAGGAAAGAACGGTCGCCAGTGTGGTCCGCTTAAAAACAACCGAACAGAAAATGCCGATACTGCCGACAAAAATTCCGGTCAGAAGAAGGCCTCCCGCCATCAGAAGCAGTCCGCCAAGGCCGATACCGCCGAACACCACAACAAGGGACAGCACCGGCAGTGCCGAAACCGTCAGTATCAGAACAACGCCAAGCGATGCCTCCAGCTTTCCCGTAATGATTCTCCACGGGTTCAGGTTCGTCGTCAGCAGCACATCCAGCGTTTTTTTCTCACGCTCCAGCGAAATGCTTCCTCCCGCAACCGCCGGAACCGAAAGGACGACGAGAATAAACAGAAGATACGTCATCAGAATATAGCAGTTCATCGGAACGCTGTAACTGACCGGTGCCAGATAGCCAAGCTGGCTGCTCTCCCCGAAATAGCAGACAAACGCAACCACGGCAAGCAGCAGATTGCAGACAAAAATAATCCAGGAAATCCGCGATGACCGCGAGTTCCGCTTCATTTCTTTTTCAAATACAGGATTTAACCGCACGTTTCGTTCCCTCCTTATCCGATCGTGTTTCCGAACGTTTCTGTGTTTCGGCTCTTCTGTTCCGTTTCCCCGGTCAGATGGAAGAACAGAGACTCCAGGCTGTTGTGTTCCCGTGCAAACGAAACCACAAGGATTCCGGCATCCACCAGTTTCTGCAGCAGATACGCCTCCTCCTCCCGGCTTCCCGAAAACCAGGCCGCAATCTTGTTTTCATCCACAGAAAGGCGGCTGACCTGCGGATCCTGCCGCAATAGTTCCAGCGCCTTTGGCACCTGGTTCAGCACAGTGATGCGCAGCGGATTGGAGCTGTCGATCGCAAGCATAATGTTTTCCAGCTTTCCCTGCTGTACCATGACACCTCCGTTGATGACACCGATGCTGGTGCACAGATCTGCTAATTCCGAAAGAATATGGGAGCTGATCAGAATCGTATAATCCTCCCGCGCCAATCGCTGCAGGAGAAGCTGAAAATCCTTTCTCGAACGCGGATCCAGACCGGAATTCGGTTCATCCAGCACCAGAAGCTTCGGTTTATGGATCATCGCGCGCGCCAGACAGAGCCGCTGCTGTATGCCCCTTGAGAGCGAATCCACCATCTGCTCCTCTTTTCCTGATAGTTCGACCATCTCCAGCACTTCCCGCGCACGGACGGTTCCTGCCCGCCCGTAAATTCCATACGATGCGGCAAAAAATTCCAGATACTCTATCACGCTTAAGTTTTCATAGACGCCAAAGAAATCAGGCACAAAGCCGATCAGGCTTTTCTGCTTCAGAATATTTTTTGTCGTCCGCACGCCGTCCAGCCACAGATCGCCGCCGTCGCTCTTTAAAAGCCCTGAAATAATGCGCAGCGTCGTTGTTTTTCCCGCACCGTTCGGTCCGACAAAGCCGTAAATATCGCCTTTTTTTACTTCCATATCAAGACCGTTCAGGGCATATGTTTTTCCGTATTTTTTGGTCAGTTTCTCAATTTTCAGTATCGGCATTTGGCTCCTCCGCTAACAGGTTCTCCAGATATTGCTCCGGTGGGATCTCTTTCGCCTTTACGATCAGATTCGGTGCCTCATAGTATCCATAATTTTCATGATACTCTTCTCCCTTTTCCTCTTCGGAAAGACGGTACCGCACACGGATCTGGTTGTCCGCATTCACATACTGCGCCTCCAGCGCCGGATCACTCGCAAAATCGATCTCCCAGTCGGAAATTTCATCATACGTTCCCGTCTGAAAATTGTACAGCTCAATGATTCCATTGAAATTCCGGATCTTGGTCCCATCCTCCGTGCGGGCTTTCTCGAAAGCAAGCGAAAGAATGGTTCCCCGTTTTCCTCCCCCGCCGGTTTCTGCCGCCTGGATCTTATCTTCTAACGCCGTCATCGCATACGGCCAGAATGCAGGATCATAGATTCCCTCGGAATCCGGCTGCATCACGTCTTTGGCATACGTTCCATACAGCCGCCAGATGTTGTTGTTTTCAAAGACGCCGTTCAGATAATACGTTACTTCTGTTTCCTCTTCCGAGATTCCGCCGGAATTCGGTCCCATTTCAAAGCTTACCGTGTTTCCGCCGTCCCATCCGCTGTACTCCTGCGCATACGGACAGTACACAACGCCGGCCTCTTTCATGTCCACAGACACTTCCTGATAGTAATACGAGATTCCATACGCTTCGTATCCGCTGTCAAGCTGGAACGTATCGTCATTGCCTGCCAGCTTTCCAAAGAAAAGGCAGTTGTCACTCCGGTTCGGCATGTGATTATAGATGACACCGTCCAGATAATTTTTCTCTATCTCCGGCAGATCTTCTGCCGCACTCCAATTTCCGAACTCCCGCACGCTGTCCGCTTCTATTCCATCCAGCGTGATCGTCTCCCCGTTTTTGATGTCTCCAATGAGGGCACAGTAACCTGGAACGGCGATCACACAGCTCTCCAGATCATAGCCTGTCTTATTTTCCACGGTTCCGCTGATCTTCTGATCCCAGAAATGAAACGTGCCTTTCAGTCCTTTGCCTTCATCCAGCGTTTCCATCCGCTGCATGCCGAACTCATTCAGGGCAAATGCAGCCTGATTGGAAATTTCTGCCCTGTTTTTCTGTTCTCCGAAACTGATCTCCGTCTTTTCATATTCCGCATCCTCCGTTTCCGGCTGTGCCGTGCTGTTGGACATATAGTCCATACGGTTGTACGTCACCAGATCGTAGGACGGATCCAGATACAGCTCATAGGAAGCATTGTACGGCGCCTGTGCACAGAAATTAATGTAATCTTTCTGGTATGTATCGTACTGCCAGATTTCTCTTACATACGTCAGCACCGGGGCCTTGAGCCTCGTGCTCTGGCCAAACAGACTGATCAGCATAACAAAGACGGCCGAGCAGGCACAGATCGCCCCCCAGAGATACTGACGTTTTCCTGTTTTTTTCAAAAAGAAATACAATCCCGGCCCTGCCAGAACCAGATAGACCAGAATCAGGCCGCCGTACAGCACCGTATTCGGACGGTTCCGGATCTTAGTGTTTTCCAGAAGATCGGAAATCGTATAGTATTTCTGATAATTCGTATTTCGTTTTGCCAGAAGGCGGCTGGTGGTCTCTTCGTCCAGAATATTTTTCAGAAAATCTACCGGCGCTTCTTTAAACGCACTGCGCTGGCTTTCCGCAAATGTCTCGTTTCCCGAAAAGGTAATCAGAAGACCTCCCTCTGCCTGCCAGAGATCAATTTCTTTCTGGATTGTCTCATCCAGTTCTTCTTTGGACTGCTCCAGAAGGATCAGCACATCCGGCGAATACGACTCCGCAAGCCCGACAAGCTCCTCTGCCCGGACAGATGCAGCTTCCACCTCATAAATCCCGTCGTTCAGCGTAACTCCATTCAGCTGCTGCCCGTAATTAGTTTCTTCTTCCACAACGCAGACTTCCACCTTGGACTGGAAGAAGCCTTCACTCGAAATCGTTTCTTCCCGACTGTACACCGTGTCCCTCTGGCTGTTCTCCAGGCGCAGGACACAAAAAGACGTATTTTCCACCAGAAGCCCTGCAGAAAAAGTCTTTGTAACGGTTCCGTTCGCCGGAATATAGATTGGAAAACGGTACGTAAAAAGGCTGTTTCTTCCATCGCCCGACCGCTTGACCCCCGGAAACAGTTTTGAGAGAATGCCTTCTCCACTGTTTCCGCGGTAAATCGATTCCGCGGCGTTTTTTATCTGAAAAACAAAGTATCCTTCAAATTCAACAGCGCTCTCATTTGTGATTGTCACACGAATCGGTACGTGATTCCCATCCTGATAGTTTCCTTCGAATCCATAAGAAAAATCAATCTGGTATTCCCCTGCGTAGCTGTTGGCAAGAAGCTGCTTTTCTTTCCCGCCGCTTCTTCCGCCATCCGACGGCGTGTTCTGATAAAGTTCTGTCCGCGTTGTCATCGCAGACACCCTCTGAACTCCCGCCAGAAGCAGAATCAGCAGCAAAATACCGGACAGACAGCAGATTTTGCTTCTTCTTTTCCTGTTCATCGCTTTTCGTCCTCTTTCTTCCCCTTTGGCATTCCGACCGGCAGTTCCACCTCAAAGACGGTTCCCTGCAGATCACTTTTTACCCGCACCTGTCCGTGATGCAGTTCCGCAATCTGCTGTACAATCGCAAGTCCAAGTCCCGTCCCACCGGTATCGCGGCTCCTCGACTGCTCTGTCCGGTAAAATTTCTGGAAAATATGATCCAGTTCCTGTTTTGGAATGATCCGTCCGTAGTTAATGACACGCGTGACCACATATTCGCCCTCTTTTTCCATTGAGACGCGGACCTGTTTTCCCTCTTTTCCGTATTTGACAGCATTGTTCAGCAGATTTCCAAAGAGCCGTGCCAGCAGCTCACCGTCCGCCTCGAGAAAAATCGCATGTTCCGCATGCAGAAATTCCACCTGAAGCTCATTTTTCACAAAAGACGGCGTCATCTCGTCGAGCATCTGCTCCATCAGCTGCACCAGATCAAGTTTCCCGAGATGCAGCTGCATCTCTTTGTGCTCCAGCTTGACGAATCCAAACAGCTCGTTCGTGAGCTGCTCCAGACGGAGTGCTTTCTGATAGGCAATATCGATATAATGATTTCTCATCTCCTCATCCAGATCCGTCCGCGTGCGCACCCAGCCGAGATAGCCGATAATCGAAGTCAGCGGCGTACGGAGGTCATGTGCCACGGATGAGACGAGATCGTTTTTCGTATGCTCCGCGATCCGTTCCCGTTCCATAATTTCCTTGATATTCTGCTGCATCGTATTTAAGTTCTCCGCCATCACAGAAAACTCGTCATTTCCCTTTACCTCGATCGGATGATCAAAATCCCCTGCTGATATCTCCTTTACCTTTTCCAGAATCTTCCCAATGTATCGGATGGTTTCGCGCATCAGGAAATAAAAGGTCAGGCAGAACGAAAGCAGCGCAGCCGCCGTCAGAATCATCGTCCGCACCGATGGGCGGAGGCCTCCCGGTCCGATCCAGGCGCTCCGGTAACCGATGTTCATCAGTCCATTGCCGAAAAAGGTCAGAATCCCGTCGGTAAGCATCACTACAAGTACCGTGACAAGTGCACTTACAATCAGATCAAAGACCATCCTCTGGCTGAAGTTTTTTATAAAATCAGGCTTCAATTTTGTATCCCACTCCCCAGACTGTTGTAATAATCTTATCTTCTCTTGTGTCGTCTTTCATTTTTCCGCGCAGACGGCGGATATGTACCATAACCGTGTTGTTCGCCTCATAGAATTTTTCATGCCAGACGCGCTCGAAAATTTCGTCTGTACCGAACACGCGGCCCGGGTTGGAGGCCAGCAGATACAGAATATCAAATTCGATCGGTGTCAGCTTGATGCTTTCTCCGTAGCAGACAACCTGATGAGTTACCTTGTTGATTTCCAGATGCTTTAAGGAAATCACTTCCTGGCGCTCGTGCGGCTTCGACGGATTCAGTTCGCGGTAGCGGCGGAGCTGGGATTTTACACGCGCCATCAGCTCCAGCGGATTGAACGGTTTTGCCACGTAATCGTCTGCTCCCGTTGACAGACCGACGATCTTGTCGATATCCTGCGTTTTGGCACTTACCATGATGATCGGAATGTTGTTCGTCTCCCGGATGCGGCGGCACATCGCAATACCGTCCATATCCGGCATCATCACATCGAGCAGCACCGCATTCTGGAGGAGAAAAAAATCGAGCAGCACCAGGTCGATTTTTTTCTCCTCCAGAATGCGGAGTCCCTCTTTTGCACTGTACGCTTTTAATACCTGAAATCCATCGCTGATCAGATAAATTTCCAGCAGATCCGCGATTTCTTTTTCATCATCCACAACTAAAATATTTGTTTCTTCCACGTCGTTTCCATCCTCTCTGTTTTTAACTACCGTAATGGTACCATGAATATTCAAAAAAATCTTTACTTAATTCTTACGTCTGTATTATCTATTATAAAAAGAAAAGCCTCCTTCCACAAGAGGCCGCTTTTCTTTTCTTCTTATATTTTTTATCTTCGTACTGCGCGGCGGTATACCACAAGAGAAACCGCTGCGGAAATGACCTCTGTGATCCAGAAGGCGTGCCATACGAAAACGCCGCCTCCCAGATGGGACAACAGGTAAGCTGCCGGGAGAATGACAATGACATTTCGGCAGAGGGAAATGATCAGGGAAGATCCGCCTTTTCCGAGTCCCTCCAGCGCACCGGAGGATGTGATGGAAACTGCCGAAATCAAAAAGCCCGCGCTGATGCGTGTCAGTGCCTGTCCGCCAAGACGGATGGTCTCCGGATTGCTGCTGAACAGTCCGATCAGCTGTTCCGGAATGGCAAGGCAGATGCCGGTTCCAATAAGCATGATCACCGCACACATAATCAGGGTGATCTCATAAATCTTCCGCACACGCTTATGCTCGCCTGCGCCGTAGTTGAAGCCGATAATCGGGCGCATGCCCTGTACAATGCCGTTTGCTGTCAGATAGATGAACGTCTGCAGCTTGTAGTAAATGCCGAGCACGACAACGTAGCTTTGGGAATACACGGCCAGGATTCCATTCAGTGCGGAAATCAGAAGAGACGGCAGCGCCAGGTTCAGGATCGCCGGGACGCCGATCGCGTACAGTCTTCCGACCAGATTTTTTCCTTCTTTTAAATATTCCGGACGGATTTTGACCGAAATCGGGCGGATCTTGTAAATGATCCAGTAAATCACGACCGGTGTCACCTGACCGATACCGGTTGCAAGCGCCGCACCCTCAATTCCAAGACGCGGGAACGGTCCGATTCCGAAAATAATGAGCGGATCCAGAATGATGTTGACAATACAGCCGATCATCATACCGGTCATCGTCACTTTCATCCGGCCGACCGCCTGAAAGACCTTTTCAAAGTAAAGGTTTGCCATGATTGCTATGGTAAACAGAAAGATAATCCGTGAATACCGGACACCAAGATCGATGACAGTTTCGGAAGAAGAAAACATCCGCAGGAAACGCTCGATGACCAGAAGGCTTCCGATCGTTAAAATAACCGCATGCAGCATGGTAAGGGCAAGACCCTGCGTTGCAGCACAGCCGGCTGCCTTTTTGTCACCTGCTCCCAGATAATACGAAATCACCGCATTCAGTCCGATTCCAAAACCGATGGCAACGGCATTTACAAAATTCTGTACCGGATAAACCAGGGAGAGCGCCGTCATGGCATCTTCGCTGATCTGTGCGACAAAGAAGCTGTCCACAATGTTATATAAGGAATTGACCAGCATCGAGATTACCATTGGAAGCGCCATCGAAACCAGCAGTGGAAATACTGGCTTTTCTTTCATAAAGTTTTCGTTCATTATTACCTCCATTTGTGATCTTTTCTGTTGGTGGGCTTACGTGCAGGCACGGACTTTGCTTCATTGCCCACAAAAAAAGCCACGCAATTATCTGCTTTCGATAATTGCGTGGCGAAAAGAACTTTATTACAAGTTGAAAAATCCACACCAAGTTTGAGAGCAATATACCACACTTTGCCCGGGCTTGTCAAGATTTCTCCTGTAACTTTTTTTATTCTGCATTTTTCAGTGCCTCGTCCATCGGAATCTTTTGGATGTGGCGGAACTGCAGCACAGCGATAACAGCATACGCCGCAAGGCCCATCAGATACATTTTTCCGTAAATTGCCGGATCAATATAGTATGTCAGCCAGCCGCTGTACTCGGAAAGCATAATGACATAAATCAGGCGGATCAGCGCGGAGGCAATGATCAGGCTGACACCGATTGAGACGATCACAACCCAGGTTGTCGCCGTCAAATACAGACTCAAAATTTCCCTGTTCTCGTAACCGAGAATCTTTACCATCGAAATCGAAGTCGTATTCTTCTCGATGATCAGCTTCGTCAGCAGATAAATCAGCAGCATGAACAGTACAATCGAGAAAACATTGATCAGCTGGAACATTTCTCCCATCGACACATTGAGCTGCCGTGAAATCTTTGTCATATCATCTTCCGTAATTTTCGTCGCGATATACGATTCCTCCAGGTCCGTGATCGGCTCGTTGGAGAAATAGCCGTTAAAGTAGTCCTCTGGATGATCGAATTCCTCGCAGAAGACATCCATCGGCAGAAATACCGCAAGGGCTCCCGGGTAGGCATAAATACTTTTTACTTCAAAGCTGTACGTTTTGTCCTCATACGGCTCTTTCAGTTCCAGCGTATCACCAACTTTCATTCCATATTTTTCGGCATAACCGTCGGAAATCGTCACGCCGTTCTCAAACAGTTCAGCGGAAACATATTTGCTGTCTTTCTGAATTCCATATACCGAAATGCTCTCGCCCTCCCGGTTTTTCGGAATATTTTTCAGCGATGTAAGAGCAAACGTTTCCACGCATTCCGTATTTGTCTTCAGCGATGGCGTCAGAAGTTTCTGCACAATTCCCATCAGCGTGTACTCATCATCCTCATCGATCGGATCCGGGACATTTAAAATATACTGGTAATCTGCCAGCATATTTTCCACCGCCTCCGTCTGGTAATGTGACAGCAGCGGTTTCATCATCATACCGAACAGCAACAGAATATTGGCAAATACGATACCGAGAAACAGGGTAAAGTAACTCGATTTGTTCTGCAGCAGGATCCGCAGACGAAACCGCGAGAAGAACCGGAAGTTCGGAAGACGCACCGCATGGCTTTTTCCTTTCTTTGCAAAATCGTGGCGCAGAAAACGCAGCGGTGACAGACGCAGACGGCCGGAAATCAGCACCGCGTTGATCACAAACATCAGAATTGCCGGAATTACGGTCGTGAGCAGAAATGCATTGGCATTCCACCGCGTCTGATATGTCGGCAGACTGTAGCTTCCATAATACATACCGGCGCAGATATCTTTAAACACGGTGTATCCCAGAATATTTCCAATCACCGCCGACAAAATCGTAATCAGTACCGGCAGGGACAGATAATGCAGCAGAAGTTCCCGTCTCGTATAGCCGGATGCGCGCAGCGTTCCGATCACCGACGCTTCTTTTACAATCGTATTGTTTGTCGTAACTGCAAAAATGAACGCCATGATGGCAATCAGGATGTACAGCAGTATCTCCACCATCGCCTTGTCCCCGCCCATATCGTCGCCGGTAAATTTGATTGCCT
>OLOQ01003499.1_pt1 | contig 11363 bp, 12 predicted proteins | sample 1673101 | NCBI WGS metagenome assembly OLOQ01 (sample SAMEA3136754, study PRJEB25190) | human gut metagenome | biome: human gut; feature: human-associated habitat; material: faeces | place: Austria | collected 2013 | reverse complement strand
CCCCCATCTGAAGGGCCAGCGCCCGAATCGAATCGCCCCGCCAGAAGGCAAAGTCGTATTCCTGAAGCGCCCCCTCCAGATCATTCTGCCAGTGCGCCGGCAGCGGCGGCATAGGGAATGGCCCTGGGGTCGTGCCCCGGCGGGAACGCTCCACCGCAGACTCCACACAGCCGGTGTCAAACACTGTATAGGAGATTCCGTGGGACTGCTCCCGCAGCGGGATGGCCTGATCGAAAAAGTTGCCCCGGGCCCCGGCCTGCTCATTGACCCAGCGCTCCCCTGCCTCGTTGACGAAGATCACGGAGGGGTCAAAGAGCATGGCCTTGAGGGTGACATAGGGGGTGTCGTCGGCGGGCATGAACAGAGGGCCCATCAGCCGCAGGCACAGACTGTCCCAGTCCAGTTTCGCTCCGGCCCGGGCCGCCAACCTCAGGCCGTCCCCGGTGTAGGCGGAAGATCGGTGGGGACTACGCACCTTTTTCATGGCGGCAAATTTGGGGTCCACCCGCTCCAGCACCCGTTGGTCTTCGATCCAGCTGCCGGTGGCCACCACGCAGCTCTTGCACCGGATGCGGATCCAGCCCCCGACATCCCGGCACAGGGCGCCGGTGACCCGGCCCTGCTCCGTCAGCAGCTCCACCGCCTGGGTGCCCGTCAGCACCCGAGTGCCCTGCTCCAGGCACAGCCGGAGCATCTGGTCGGTGACGAATCTGCCGGTACCCCCCTGGTCTCCGTGCCGCATCTGTTTGAACACCGGCACCTTGGGGCCGTCGGGACCGTCAAAAATATAGAACCCCTCCCGGAACTGGTCCTCTACCTGGTCTCCGGTGTCGCAAAGCCAGTCGAAGAATTTGCCGGTGGCCTCAAAGCAGTTTCGGGCCAGCCTGGGGTCCAGCTTCCAATAGGTAAAGTCCATGGCCTGGCGCAGGCTGTCCTCCAACACGTCTGGGATCCCCCGCTGGCGCTGCCAGCGGCTGTTGAACACCTTGAAATCCGCGGCGTACCAGGCGCCGCCCCCGGTCCTTTGCTGCTTTTCCACCAGCACCACCCGGGTCCCTGCATGCCAGCCCGCCCGGGCCGCCGCCACCAGGCCGCTGCCGCCGCCCCCAAGGCCGCTCCCGCCGCTGCTCCTGCCGCCCCCGCCGCCAAGGCTCCCGCCGGCGCGCAGGCCATCAACGCCCCCATGCCCGGCACCATCCTGGCGGTCAATGTAAAGCCCGGCCAGGCCGTTAAGCGCGGCGACGTGCTGGTAGTGCTGGAAGCGATGAAGATGGAAAACGAAATCATGGCGCCCAACGACGGCACCGTCGGCACGGTGAACGTTGCCAAGGGCCAGAGCGTGCAGAGCGGCGCTACCCTGCTGACCCTTGCCTAAGACGGAGGGAGAAGCATGGAAACCATTATGAACTTCCTCCAGCAGACCGGCTTTTCGATGATTCCGGAAAACTGGAAGATGCTGGTCATGATCGCTATTTCCCTGGTGCTGGCGTATCTGGCGATCGTCAAAAAGTTTGAGCCGCTGCTGCTGCTGCCCATCTCCTTCGGCATGCTGCTGACCAACCTTCCCGGCGCGGAGATGTTTCATGAGCAGCTCTTTGCCGGCGGTCATGTCAACTGGGATCTGCTGGCGGGCAAGACCGTTGAAATCGATGGCGTGGCCACCACGATCTCCGCAGGCCTGATTGACTACCTGTACCTGGGCGTCAAGCTGGGCATTTACCCCTGCCTGATCTTCATGGGCGTGGGCGCTGGCACGGACTTTGAGCCCTTGCTTGCCAACCCCAAGACCTTGCTGCTGGGCGCTGCCGCGCAGCTGGGCATCTTTATCGTATTCATCCTGTCCCGTCTGCTGGGCTTTACCCCGGCGGAAGCGGGTTCTATCGGCATCATCGGCGGCGCGGACGGCCCTACGGCCATCTACACCACCATTCGCTTGGCGCCCCATCTGCTGGGCCCCATCGCGGTAGCTGCGTATTCCTACATGGCGCTGGTGCCCGTGATTCAGCCGCCCATCATGCGCGCGCTGACCACGCAGAAGGAGCGCGAAATCGTGATGAAACCCCTGCGCAAGGTAAGCAAGACCGAAAAGATCATGTTCCCCTTCGTGGTAACGATCTTTGTTGCGCTGCTGGTTCCCTCGGCTGCGCCTCTGGTCGGCTGTCTGATGCTGGGCAACCTGATGCATGAAACCGGCGTGGTGGATCGTCTGGATCAGACTGTGCAGAATGGCCTGATGAACGTTGTCACCATCTTCCTGGGCGTATCCGTCGGCGCGACGGCTACCGCCAGCACCTTCCTTACCTGGAGCACCATCAAGATCATGCTGATGGGCGTGTTCGCCTTTGGCTGCGGCACCGCCGGCGGCGTATTGCTGGCCAAGTTCATGAACCTGTTCCTCAAGGAAAAGATCAATCCGCTCATCGGCTCTGCCGGCGTATCCGCCGTGCCGATGGCCGCGCGCGTATCCCAGAAGGAAGGCCAGAAGGCCAACCCCGGCAACTTCCTGCTGATGCACGCTATGGGCCCCAATGTGGCCGGCGTAATCGGCTCTGCCATTGCCGCGGGCGTGCTGCTGGCGCTGTTCGGCGCGCATTGATGGAGGATTTAGCAAATGGCTAAGATCTATATTACCGATACCATTCTGCGTGACGCGCATCAGTCTCAGGCCGCCACGCGCATGCGCCTGAGCGATATGCTGCCCGCCTGCGAGCTGCTGGACAGCATTGGCTACTGGTCGCTGGAGTGCTGGGGCGGCGCGACGTTTGACGCCTGCATGCGCTTCCTCAACGAGGATCCGTGGGAGCGTCTGCGCCAGCTGCGCAAGCATATGCCCAATACCAAGCTGCAGATGCTGCTGCGCGGCCAGAACCTGTTGGGCTATAAGCACTATGCCGACGACGTGGTGGAGGCCTTCTGCGCCAAGTCCATCGAAAACGGCATCGACGTAGTCCGCGTGTTCGACGCGCTGAACGATACCCGCAACATCGAGTGCGCGGTCAAGGCGGTTAAAAAGTACGGCGGCTGGTGCGAGCCTGCCATCAGCTACACTGTCAGCCCCGTGCATAACGAGGAGTACTTTGTCAAGCTGGCCAAGGAAATGGAGCAGATGGGCGCGGACAGCATCTGCATCAAGGACATGGCGAACCTGCTGCTGCCCTTCGACGCCTATAACCTGGTCAAGAAGCTCAAGCAGAGCGTCAAGGTCCCCATCCACCTGCATACCCACAACACCACCGGCACTGGCGATATGGTGTACCTGATGGCCGCTCAGGCGGGCGTGGATATCATCGACACCGCGCTCTCGCCCATGGCCAACGGCACCTCTCAGCCCGCTACCGAGTCCATGGTGGCTACCTTCAAGGGCACGGAGTTTGATACCGGACTGGATATGGACAAGCTGCTGCAGGGCGCTACCCATTTCCGCAAGGTGGCTGACCGCCTCAAGGCCGAGGGCTCGCTTGATCCCAAGGTGCTCAATACCGACGTGAAGACCCTGGTGTACCAGGTGCCCGGCGGCATGCTGAGTAACCTGATCAGCCAGCTCAAGCAGGCGAACGCCGAGGATAAGTACTACGACGTGCTGGCCGAGGTGCCGCGCGTCCGCAAGGACTTTGGCTATCCGCCCCTCGTTACGCCCACCAGCCAGATCGTCGGCTCCCAGGCCGTGCTCAACGTCCTGTCCGGCGAGCGGTATAAGATGGTCTCCAAGGAGTCCAAGGCCCTGCTGCGCGGCGAATACGGCCGCCTGCCCGGCCAGGTCAACGAGAAAGTGCGCCGCAAGGCGATTGGCAGCGACACAGTGATTACCTGCCGTCCTGCCGATCTGATCAAGCCCGAAATGCCCAAGTACCGCGAGGAAACCAAGGGCGTCGCCACCTGCGAAGAGGATGTGCTCAGCTACGCGCTGTTCCCGCAGGTTGCTTCCACCATCTTTGCCAAGCGCGGCGAAAAGGTTGCCGAGGCTGATCCCAACGCCGTGCGTGAGCTCTACGTTGAGGATATGGGCAACTGATTTTCTAATTTCTTACAGGGAGATGCTTGTTCATCTCCCTGTTTTTGTTTGTCTTTTTTTACCTGTCGTGATACAATAATGCCATCGAAAGGGGGAAAAGCCATGCTGACCATTTTGGGCGCGCGCACGCGCAGGCTTTGGCCGCATCTGCGCAGCCAGGCCGCTGCGGCGCTGACCGCCGGCAGGCGCTGCGTGCTGCTGGTGCCCGAGCAATATACCCTGCAGGCGGAGCGCGATCTGATCCGCGATTTATCGCTGCCGGGCTTTTTTGACATCGAGGTTTTTTCCCTTTCGCGCTTTGTGCAGCGGCTCTTTCTGATCTGCGGCAGCAACCGCGTGCGCGTGGACGGCAACGGCAAGAACATTGCCCTGGCCCGCGCGCTGCTGTCCTGCAAAAAGAATTTGAAATACTATGCGCGCTCGGTGTCGCGCAGCGGCTTTATCGCGCAAAGCGGCGAGTGGATTGCCGATATGAAGCGCGCGCAGATCACGCCTGATAAGCTGCAGACATACGCCGATTCCCTGCCGGAGAGCGCCTATGCTGAAAAGATGTGCGATCTGGCGCGCATCTACGGTGGGTATTCGGATATCCTGGCTGATAAGTTTGTGGATGGCGAGGACGTGCTTGCTGCCGCGATCGACGCGGTGCCGCAGTCCAAGCTGGTGCAGGACGCCGATGTCCTGGTCTATGGCTTTGATGTGATTACCGATGATTTTGCCCGGCTGCTTTGCGCCATCACGGCCAGCTGCAGCGCGACGTGGGTATATCTGGTGATGGATCGGCAGGACGCGCCGGACGGCGACTGCTTTGCGCCTGTGCGCGACAGCGCGGAGCGTCTGCGCACGCGCCTGCGCCAGGCTGGGCTGCGCCGCGAATGGCTGTGGCTGGATGGCGAGCCGATGGATGCGCCGGAGGATATCCGCGCGCTGGAAGCACGCCTGCTGCGCCCCGCGCCCGCGCCGTATCAGCAGATCCCGCAGCATATCACGCTCTTTGAGGCGGCAACGCCTTATGCGGAGGCGCATTATATCGCGCAGGAAATCGTGACCTGTGCGCGGCGTGGCGTGGCCTATGGCGATATCGCCATCCTGTGCGGCAATATGGCGGCCTATGCCTCCGTGCTGGATACGGTGCTGCGGCAGTATGATATCCCGGCGTATATCGCCGTCAAGGAGCCGCTGCTGTCCCACGGCCTGGTGCGGTTGCTGTTGTCCGCCGTGCGCGCCGCGACGGGCGGCTATCGCGCGGAGGATATGCTGGCTGCGATTAAATCCGGCTACGCGCCGCTCAGCCAGGAGGAAGCCTGGCAGCTTGAAAACTATGCGCTGGCCTACGGTATCAACGGCGCGCGCTGGCGAGAGCCCTTTGCACGCGGCAGCGAGGAGGAACGCGAGATCCCTGAGCAGGCGCGTCAAAAGCTATATCCTATCCTGAAGCGTTTGCAGGATGGTCTGCGCGAGGCCAGGGACGCGGCGCAATCGCTGCGTGCGCTGATGAATCTATTGACGGACTGCGATGCTTATCACACCTTGCTTGCCCAGGAGGATGCGCTGGTGCGCGCGGGCATGACGGATGAGGCAGTGCGCACGCGCCAGGTATGGACGCGCCTGCTGGCGCTGCTGGAGCAGATGCATGAAATCGCCGGCGGCGCGCGCATTCCCGGCTCCACTGTGACGGCATGGATCGAGGCGGGCCTGATGGACGAAGGCATCTCGTCCCTGCCGCCCTCAGAGGGCTGCGTCACGGTAGGAGAAATCGGCAATCTGATTGCCTTTGAGCCCAGAATTACCTTTGCCTGCGGTCTGCATAGCGAGGGCGCGGGAGCGGGCGATCATAGCCTGCTGACCGATGAAGAAAAAAGCACGGCATGCGCGGATATGGAGGCTTATCTGGGCATGGGCGAGGATGAGCGCGATCTGATGAACGAGCTGGATATCTGGAAGGTGCTCAGCTCTCCGCGCGAGCTGCTGTATCTGAGCCACGCGCAGGCCAATCAGGCGGGCGAACCGCTGCGCGCAGCCCCGGCGATTGCGGCGATCCGCCGCATTTTTCCCGGCCTTACGGTGCTGGGCACGGTGGAGGGCGCGCAAGGTGCGCTGCATCCGCTGGCCCCCCAACCGACGCTGGATGCAATCGGCACGCGTCTGCGCGGAGGGGACCTGCACGGCGAATGGCTGCAAGCCTTCCGTTGGTTATGGCAGCAGCCTGATTATCATGGCGAGATGCTAGCACTTCTGTCCGCTGCGCGGGATGAGAAGCGGGAAGAAGCGCTTGCACCGGGTATGGCGCGCGCGCTGTTTACCGACCGCGTGGTTTCTATCAGTCGCTTGGAAAGCTATGCTGCCTGCCCGTATCAGCATTTTGTGCAGTATGGCCTGCGCCCGCAGGAGCGCAAGACCTGGGCCACGGACGAGCGAGATCGGGGCGTGTTCTATCATGCCGCCATGGAGGGCTTTACCCGCGTGCTGACTGCGCATCCAAGCTGGCCCAATATCACCCGCGAAGATTGCGATGCGCTGATGGACGCGGCCATGCAGCCCTTGACGGAGCAGTGGCGTGAACAGGCCATCGGCGACAGCGCCCGCGCGCGCGCGGAGGGCAGGCGCTATATCCATGTGTGCAAGCGCGTGGCTTGGGCTTTTACCAAGGGAGCGGCGCAGAGCAGCTTCCGCCCGCAGTACGGCGAGGTGGCCTTTGGCTATCCCGGTGGGCCGCCGCCGCTGACGCTGAATTTGTCGGATGGCACCAAGGTAAGCGTGCGCGGGCGCATTGACCGCATTGATCGCTTTGACAGCGGCGAAAGCGTGTATTTGCGCGTGGTGGACTATAAATCAAGCGCGCAGAAGCTGGATCCTGCCCGCATCAACATCGGCATGCAGCTGCAGCTTTTGCTGTATCTGGAGGCTGCGCTGGCGGGGGATAGGGACGCGCTGCCCGCAGGCGCGTTTTATCAGTGGATGGGCGATCCGCTGGTGGATCAGGATAAGCAGAGCATGATCGAAAGCGAACTTGCCAAGCGCCTGTGCCTGAAGGGCGTAATGCTCTCCGACGTGCAGGTGGCACAGTGGATGGACGCTTCGCAGCCGCCTGTGAGCATTGAAAATGTGTTCAACAAGGACGGCTCACCCAAGAAGGGCAAGCTGGTATGCACGCTGGATGAGCTGTATCGCTTGATTGAGCGCGCGCACAGGACGGCTGTGCGTCTGACGGAGGAAATCCGCGGCGGCGGCATCAACGCCGCGCCAGTCTGCGAACGTGGGGAGGCAATCAGCTGCCAGCGTTGCGCATTTGCGGGCGTTTGCAGGCGTGATCCGCGCAATCCAGCCTTTGATCGCGCGCTTTCTGATGCATCACTGGAAAATTTGATTAAAAAATCTCCAAATAGTACATAATCTGTTCAAAAAGATACTTGGCAGCAGCCGCCAAATCGTGTATAATATAGGTACCCGGAAAAACTGCGCGATGCAAGCGCAACTAACTGTAAAGGGGGCATTTTCCCATGATTCAAGTAATATACGGCAAAAAAGGTTCTGGCAAGACGAAGCGCATCCTGGATATGGCCAACCACATGGTGGATACGCAGCACGGCGACGTCGTGTTTGTGGATGATGATAACCGCTACATGTTTGACCTGCGCCATGAGGTGCGCTTTGTTAATGCCGGTGAATACGGCATCCGCTCCGCGGATATGTTCTTTGGCTTCCTGGCCGGTATGCTGGCTACCAATTTCGACGTGAAGGTCATCTTTATCGACGCTTTCCTCAAGCTGACCAAGACTACCGACATCGCCGAGATGGGCTGGTTCTTTGAAAAGCTGGATGCCTATACCAAGGCGCACGAGATTGACTTCGTCCTCTCCATCGGTCTGGACGCCGATGATCTGCCCGAGTTTGTAAAGCCTTACCTGATCTAAAATTAAATTAAAAAATATTTTCGTATCTTGTTTCAAATGTCCTGCTTTCGTGTATTACTATAATGCAAGCCAACAGGGCTTGCAGCAAGGATCAAGCAAGATTAACGGAGGTAAGTTATTATGAAATGGGTTTGCAGCGTTTGCGGTTATGTGTATGAAGGTGAACAGCCCCCGGTCAAGTGCCCTCAGTGCGGCGTACCTGCCAGCAAGTTTGTGGCGCAGAAGGATGAAGAAAGAGTCTGGGCTGCCGAGCATGTGGTGGGAGTAGCCAAGGGCGCGCCTGAAGAAATCATCGAAGGTCTGCGCGCTAACTTCGCCGGTGAGTGCTCCGAGGTGGGTATGTACCTGGCCATGGCGCGCGTAGCGCACCGTGAGGGCTATCCCGAAATCGGCCTGTACTGGGAAAAGGCTGCCTTTGAAGAAGCCGAGCATGCCGCCAAGTTTGCCGAACTTCTGGGCGAGGTCGTAACCGACAGCACCAAGAAGAACCTCGAAATGCGCGTGGAAGCCGAAAACGGCGCGACCATGGGCAAGATGGAGCTGGCTAAGCTGGCCAAGCAGCATAACCTCGATGCCATCCATGACACTGTGCACGAAATGGCACGCGACGAGGCCCGTCACGGCAAGGCGTTCGAGGGCCTGCTGAAGCGCTACTTCGGCAAGTAAGAAATCCAGTAAAATCAAGGGTTTTCAAGGGAACTGCCCTGAAAAGGGTGGTTCCCTTTTTCTACTTCTTTGCCATTCTGCTGTTGGTTTGGGTGTATTTTCAGCCCTCCTTTATGTCATTCCTATGTCGCGCCCAAACCACTATGTCATGCTATGTCACAAACTTTGAATCGCTGCTGCTGAAAGAATTTTCTTCAAATGGCATGATCAAACCACTCAATGCCATTATAAGTGTAGCAATTTTTTCTGTCAATTTTCCTTTACAAAGAAAAAAGGGTCGCAACTTACTGCAACCCTTTTGGATCTTCATATCTTTTTTCGACAGCAGCCAGCATCTCTTTCATACCATCTACAACTGACTGAGGACTTTCAATTGTCACCATGTTCTTCAGACCAAACACCCAGCCATAGAACTGAGGGCTAACAGCGATGGGAACAGTAATTCTGAAGTGCCTATCATCAGCCTTCATGAGGGTGACTTCTCTGCCAAAGCGATCCAGAACAGTGCCAACCATGTTGTTAGGGAAGCGCATGGTGACAGACTGAAGCTCACCACTGTACATGCCAAAGGTCTGCTTGGTGTAGTCAGAGAGCTTGATCTTCTTGAACTCCTCCAGACCCTCAGCATCTGCCTTTTCAACCTCCACCCCTTGCATGTGGTCAATGCGATAGACTCGCATCTTTTTGCCATGCGAGTTTGCCAACCTCATCACCTGTGGAAACAGACACAATCCCTTGGCAAACTTCTTGGTCAGGATGATCTTGGAGTTGATGAAGTCGATTTCGTACTGAGTGTTCTTAGTCATAGCAGTATACTTCCTTTCTATTGTTCAAAGTTGTAGGTGCTTCCCTCAACCTTGTATCTATATTATACTTGATGATGTGTCCCATAAATTGAACTTTTCTTCTGTAGCTTATTTGATGATCCCCAACTGGCGCATGAGCATGCTGGAGTATTCCAGCGCATAAACTCCCTTGGAGTCAAGCTCATGTTCATGAGAAATGTTCTGTGGTCGGACTTTATTCTTGGTTGATGGCATATGACATAACCTCCTATGTCACGAAGATATGGCTATGTCACGCATTTGAATGAAATCTTTCAAAAAGTTCTTCAAAGTAGTAAAGGGGTGTCAACGAATTGCAGGGCAAGGCTTCAAAGTTGTAGATAAGTTGTAGAAAGTTGTACGCAAAACCAAGCTTTAGCGCAGGTTTTGATGAGATGGCCCGCGACGAGGCGAGGCATGGAAAAGCGTTTGAGGGCCTGCTGAAGCGGTACTTCAACAAGTAATTGGTTTCAGGGATGCGATGATACGCATCCCTGATTATTTCTCTGTGGGCAACAGCATGAAGCGAAAATATGAACCAGCCCCATATAAACCAACCTATGCCGATGCAGCACGTGCTTATTTCAAGCATCAGCGTGTATTTCGTTACCACATGAAAAAGATTTCTGATATGACAGACGACGAAGTCGTTCAGAAGTGCCATTTGTGGCAGGAAGCGAACTGTAAGAATTACTGGCAGTTAGTCAAGGAAAACTTTCCTGAGCTGGCATAGGCACGCGCTGTGTTCATTCGGTCACAAAAAGCCAAAGACGTTTTCGGGAACTGCTCTGCTGAAGGGCGGTTCTCGTTTTTTCTGTGCTTCAAATGAAATATGACGTTTTGTGCCCTCTTGGTGCCCAGAAAAGAAACAATAGAGAGAGACGATCGTGCCTTTCCCGAAGTGCCGCTGATACAGCAAAGGCATTTCCTTGATCTTGCCAGAGACTGGATCTTTGCCGAAACACTAATATTAATCATGTTTTCGGTTTATATGGAAAAATGTATGGATGGGAGAGATGCGAAAAAGCGTCGCGGTAGGGACATGGGTGGCGTCAATCAGTTACTATAATAGAGCTTTGCTGGAGATTTAACACTCTTGACCGCAGAAAATGGTTATGGTATATTTGAGAAGGTTCTTTAACTTCTTTGTGAGGGCGAGTTTTATGATAGTTTTGCAGCCTTTTTGCGATTGCTATACGGAAGCGTTACTTCCGTTTATTGCGGATTTCTGGGATGTTCATCATGCCGAATTTAGCTTGGAAACGTGTCGTGGCATATTGCGGGATTGGACGAAGGCGGAAAACTGCTTTTTTGTGATTATGCGCGATGACGCGGCGGTGGGGTTCCTGCGCACGCACAATTCAAGCCCAACAGTGTGCTGGATTGATGATATTTATGTGGATACGGCGCAGCGGGGGCAGGGCATTGCCAGCGAAGCAATTCGACAGATGGAAAAGCGGCTGCTCACCGATGGCTGCCGCAGCTTTTGCATGGAGGTAGTGCCGGATAATCTGCCCGCAATGCGGTTGTACCACCGCTTGGGATACGACCGACTGAGCGTGATTACCATGCGGAAGGATTATGATGAGTTTGAAACGGAGCGGGTGGAACATATTGCGAGCCTGCCGATGCGCGTGCGGCACTTTGATTGACGTGACAAAAGCATAATCAGAAAGGAGATCCGAAGATGTTTATTCCAGAAAGATGTCCCCACTGCCATCGCGCGGATGGATGGCATGAGGTCTTTCGTCTCTTTGCTGCCAGCGTTCCGCTTGGCGAGGATGTTCGTTTTCGCTTAAGCGGGGTACGTAACGGATGGGGCAACGAGAAAATGAAAAAGTATCGCTGCGATTACTGCGGGTATGAAAATGAGTATAATGATCGCCCGGAAATGCTGACCAGATAATATGAAAATGAGCTTAATACTGCAAAAACTCGGGCTAAATG
>OLOQ01003498.1_pt1 | contig 11364 bp, 12 predicted proteins | sample 1673101 | NCBI WGS metagenome assembly OLOQ01 (sample SAMEA3136754, study PRJEB25190) | human gut metagenome | biome: human gut; feature: human-associated habitat; material: faeces | place: Austria | collected 2013 | reverse complement strand
TCGCCACTTTGAGAGCCTGATCCTTCGGATAGCCGAAAATGCCGGAGGAAATCAGAGGGAACGCAACCGATTCGCAGTCGTATTCTTTCGCCAGCATGAGCGAAGTCCGATAGCATGAGATCAGCCGTTCGCGCTCACCATGCCGCCCGTCATACCAGCGCGGACCGACAGCATGAATGACATATTTGCAGGGCAGCTTATAGCCCTTCGTGATTTTTGCGCTCCCGGTTTTGCAGCCGTGGAGCGTTTCACATTCCACCAGCAGCTCCGGTCCTGCGGCACGATGAATGCAGCCGTCCACACCGCCGCCACCCAGCAGCGACTCGTTGGCAGCGTTGACGATGGCGTCCACCTTCATTTTTGTGATGTCATTTCTGACGATTTGAAGCGGCATGATCAAGCCCTCCCATTCGGTTACTTCGCGCCGGTCAGCAGCTTGTCCAGCGGGATTCTTTCCGGGTATTTTCCCTCGGTCAGAATGTCATATAAATACCTGTTATCCAGAATCATATCATCCCGGATAAGCTGCCAGTTTGCCTTTTTCCTGAAAAACACCTTGAAGATCAGGAAGTTCATGATCGCCCCAATTACCGGCGTGGTCATGCCGAAAGCCTCGGTGTGAGAGAAATGGCATCCTGTTTTGGTTCTTTTCCCTTCAAAGGTGATGAACGCCGTTTTCTTGTCGCTCCGGAATACAATGCGGAAGTGGTTTTCATCCTGTTCGCATTCCGTAATTGTGCCGGTCACATCGTAGTCCAGCCCCATGACGATCTCGCGGAAGCGGATCTTGCTTCCTGCGTTATAGTTTCCGTTATAGAGATTGCATTCGATGTGGTAGGGACTCCATTTCACAAACTCTTCCTCAAAGTTAGCAGTCCATGCCTTTAGTTTGTCATAGGAAGCCGGAATCTCTATCTGCTCTGTAAGAACAATCATTGTCAGTTTCTCCTATTCTGTCAAAGCGGCATCGGCGTCCGGGCAATCAGAATGACCGCCAGAATCGCGCCCACAAATGCCGCTGCTCCTATGGCTACCAACACCCTTATGCTGAGTTTCTTCTTCGCTGCCTTGCAGATCAGCGCGGCGCAAGCCATGCAGACAGCCGCAGCCACAAGCGCAATGCCCAGCGTTTCCCATAGCCAAGATAATTCATGTAGGATTTTCATGCGATCATCTCCTGTTCGTTAAACTTGAATTTATCGAGTTAATTTCATTTTGATTTCTGCTACATTGATTTTTGAGCTTACCATTTCTTCTCCAGTGGCGACGAAACCACATTTTTCATAAAACCGTATAGCGCGCTTGTTGCCTTTCAAAACCCATAGATATACTTGTGGATAAGCAGACAGCTCCTTCAAGCCCGCTTGCATCAGTTTCAGTCCCACGCCCGTTCCATAGTATTCTGAGAGAATATATAATGCAAATATTTCTCCGGCATTAGGAGATTCCTCTCCGCGATCTCCATAACCAACAAACCCAATTACTGTATTTCCATCCATTGCAACAATCAGATTATCTCGCCAACTGAACGCCATACTTTCGCATTTTTCATAAGTTAGGTTATCGAGGTATTCCTGACTCACGAGGTCAGGATAAGCCTCATGCCAAGCTTTCCAATGAACAAATGCTTTTCCTTTGATTTCTTCGTCTGTTTCCATTCTTTTTATGATTATGTTCATACGATTCCTCCGCACAATCCCGTTTTTTCTCTTCGACAAAGAAGTTGTCAGTCCAAAATCAGGACTCCCGCGCAATCGGACATTTGCGTAAATGAAAGGTCTGGAAAATCTTTTCTCAGTTCCTCAACGACAAAGTAGATTTCATCATTATCCCATGTGTCTCCTGCCTTCAATTTACACTGTTCTAAGTCCTTTCGCGTTTCAAAGGCAACATCGCCGATTATAATTTTACCGTTTTCTTTTAAGTAGTTACGCAAGTCTAACAGAAAGTCGCGCTTTTGCGCATCCGTTAAATGATGCAGAGAGTATGTCGCAACAATATAGTCATAACGAAAGTTCCGCAATGGTTCGGCAAGCCCTTTTGAAAAGTCCCCCTGATATAAATGCGCATTTGGCATTTTCTCAGACGCCAACGCAATCATTCTTGATGAAAAGTCCTGCCCATAAATGGAACAGCCTCGCTCGTATAGTTTTGTCGTTAATGTGCCTGTTCCGAATCCAATATCCAGCACAACGGCATTTTCAGCTCTCATTATGGTCTGAAAAATGAACCCAAGTACCTTTTTATAACCGGCAAAAGGGTATATGTTTTCCTCATCAGAAATGCCGACAGTTTTGTCATATCCATCAGCCCAAAGGTCGAACCCTTTGTTGTTTAGCATACCTACTTCCTCCTCAACTTCCGATTTGTCTGCTCCTCAAAGTCCAAGCTCTTCAACCCACGCCGCAAGCTCCTGATGCCCGACGTTGCCCTCGCGGTAGTTCAGATCAGACTGACGGCTCATTTGTGGTGCTTCCATTATATCATAAGTGCCGACGTTTGTAACCCCTTCATTGCGTATCATCCGCAGAATCTTTTCCTCCATGGTTTCTACTGCCGTCTCGCTGAACGCGACCCTGACCTTGTAGGTGGTTCCGCCGATGCGCCGGGTGATGAACTGTTCCTGTTTCATTTGCTCCATAGGCTCCCTACTTGCGTAATTTGTTGGTTTTTGGTATCATAAATCTGGTTTCGTTGGCTGTAAGCCAACTGCGTCTTTGTGCTGATTCTCCATACGCATTTCTCCTTTCTGTCCGCTGTGTTTTAAGAAAGTAACCTTTGGATTCCACAGTCTGATGTTCCTTTCTCCTGATTATTATCAGGTGTACAGAAGCGCCCGGATTTCCTCAATAGGCATCTCCAGCCCGCTGTACAGCCGGAAGGCCTCAGCCCCCTGGCACAGCAGCATCCCCAGCCCGTCGCAGGTGCGGCATCCGGCGGCCCGGGCCTCCCGCAGCATCCGGATCTCGGCGGGGGAGTAGACCACGTCCGTCACCACCAGGTCCCGGCGGAACCAGGACAGGTCCGTGATGTTGCTGACGTTTTCATAGGGGGCCATGCCCACCCGGGTGGCGTTGGACAGGATGTCGCAGCCGTCGGTGTTGTGCCCCACCAGGCGGCCGTTGTCGTTGACGATGGTGTTCGCCGCCTGGATGGCCCTGGCCGCCGGGGTCAGCTCATCCAGATAGGGAATCACCGCATTCTTGCAGGGCATGGTCACGTTGGCCCCCCGCATGTGCAGCGTCCGGATGGCCTGCACGGCGTCCCCGGCCTTTTCCGGCGAAATGTCAAAGGCCAGATAGGCCCAGTCCAGGCCGTATTTGGCAAAGCAGTGGTTATACATAGCCGGGGATTTGGAATGCTCCACCGGGGTCCCGATCAGCCCCAGCATTGTGGTGGTTCCTGACAGACGCATGTTCAATGCCTCCTTCTTGTTGCCGTTTCCGTGGCGGCCGGTGTTGTCTGCCCTTACTGTAGCGCAATGACAAGGAATTAACAAATCAATTTTTTCTGCGAAACCTATAGTTTTTCTTTATTGTTTGTTGTATACCTGGCGCAGGGAAAGAGAGGGAAAATCGTATGAATTTATTGCATCTGCGATACTTTGTGGAGCTGGCCCATACCCAGCACTATACCCGGGCGGCGGAGCGGCTGTGCATCACCCAGCCCAGCCTCAGCCATGCCATTGCGCAGATGGAGGGTGAGCTGGGGGTACCTCTGTTTGAAAAGCGGGGCCGGAACGTGGTGCTGACCCATTTCGGGGAGCAGTTCCTGACCTGTGCCCAGCAGACCCTGGCCACGCTGGACGAGGGGTGGACGCTCTGCGCCGGGTGGGCAGCGGCGAGGGGGTGATCCGCCTGGGCCTGCAGCGGACGCTGGGGGTGGATTTTGTGCCGGGACTGGCCTCCCGCTTCCTGGCGGCCAATCCGGGGAAGAACATCCGTTTTACCTTCCATACCGGCGTCACCCACCAGCTGCTGGAGGGGCTGCTGGCGCACCGGTACGATCTGGTGTTTTCCTCCCGCTCCGCGCCGGAAATGGGCCTGACGTCCATCCCGGTGAAGCAGCAGGATTTGGTGCTGATCGTGCCCCGGAATCACCCGCTGGCCCGGTTTCGCACCGTGGACCTGGCGGACCCGCTGCCCTATCCCCAGGTGTATTTCAGCAAGGGCAGCGGCCTGCGGGACGTGATCGACGGACTATTTGACCAGATCGGCGGACAGCCCCACATCGCCTATGAGACGGAGGAGGACCAGGTCATTGCCGGTCTGGTGGCCCACGGCTTCGGCATCGCGGTGGTGCCCTACATGGAGATGCTGCTGCGGCTGGAGGTGAAGATCATCCAGATCGTCCGCCCCGTGTGGGAGCGGAATTTCTACATGGTCAGCGACGATCGGGCTTTTCAGTCTCCGGCGGTGCGTCAGTTCTGCCAATTTGTCCTGAGCGGAACGTCCCTGTAAAAAATGCCCAAATGCGCGGGGACGAATTTCAATATATAGACGGATTCTATCGGTTTCATTAGAAAACCACATGACAATTTGAGACTGTCAAAAAACTCGGAAATCTTCCGCCATCGGAAAGGAAGATAGTTACGAAAGAAACCCATCAGGGGTGTCTTTCGTTTGCAATCACAGGTTTTTCAGAACTTGAAAAGTTCTGAAAAACCGCACTCAGCTTGTCAAAAAGGCTTTTTTGACAAGCTGAATTTATGGGCCTGTCACACAAGGCGTATCGTATGGATCAAAGAAAGGACGGATCGCGGCATGAGTATGCATGAAAATGAATGGGAACGGATGGTGTCGGGGCGGCTCTATAACCCGGCGGATCCGGAGGTAGCGAAGCGGCATCGGGCGGGCATGCTGCGCTGCGACCGCTTCAACCGCATCCCCCTGCGGCGGGCAAAGGCCAAGCAGCGGGCGCTGGAGAAGCTGATTCCCTCCGCAGTGGGCAGGAATTTCGAGGTTTTTGCGCCGTTTTACTGCGAATACGGCGTGAACATCCATGTGGGGCAGAGCTGCTTTGTCAACTACAAAAGTGTGTTTCTGGACGTGGCGCCCATTACGCTGGGGAACAATGTGCTGATCGGCCCCAATGTGACGCTGGCCACGCCCAACCATCCCTTTGCCCCGGAGGAGCGGGCATTTGCGGACTATCCGGACGGCCATCATGAGCTGGAGTACGCCGCGGCCATCACCATCGGGGACAACTGCTGGCTTTCCTCCGGCGTGACGGTGTGCGGCGGCGTGACCATCGGGGCGGGGAGCATCATCGCCGCCGGTGCGGTGGTCACGAGGGACATCCCTGCGGGCTGCCTTGCCGCCGGTGTGCCTGCCCGGGTGATACGGAGAATTGACGAGGGCGACCGTATTCACGTCTGGGATACATATCAGAAAAACGAACTGCCTGTTTCCGATAGAAAGAAATAAATCATACAAGGGGCCAGGCGTCAGCCTGGCCCCTTGTATGATTGTAGAAGTGCCTGAAATTGTCAGAAAACTATATGATTTTCGTATTTTTAACTGGATTTTATGTGCATTCGCAGGTGATGTCCACGGCCGTGGGCGGGGTATCCGCCAGGGCTGTATAGGCGGCAGATCGGCGAATGTAGTCGAAAACATTCTCTCTTTCGTCTAACTCGTCGCTGCACAGCTCGTCCTCAAGCTGGAGACGGCCCTTCACGTCCGGAAATCCGATATCCAGCAGGATCTCCACCAATCCGCCCTCCCCATCCGGGAACTGGCGGGTCAGAGCGAAGTGAATCCACTCCGGTTCTTCGCCGAAGGGGTCGGTTATACAGGTGATCAAATCGTCCTGAATTTCCACATTTTCCACGGGAATCCGGCACATTTCCTCAAAATAAGTGACGATTTCAGGAAGGACGGCGGTATCGGGGATTTTCTCCCGCAGGGAGTCCGCCAGCTGGCGGCCCAGGAGGACAGCCGGGTTGTTCGTGGGAGGTTCTGCGCGTTTTTGCTTGGATTTCTTCTGTTTTTTCTGAAAAATACGGTCAAAAATGCTCATTTTTGTTTCTCACTTTCTGCTGCTTCTTCTATATTTTCCCAGCAGAGGGCGGCGGCGTAGCCTGCCGGGGCCGGGAGCAGGGAGAAGGAATAGCCGGGGGCGGAGCAAATGATGGATGAACCGCTCAAATCAAAGTGAACGTGCCGGATTTGGCCCAAAACGCCTCCGCGGCACTTGATAAGCGCCTCTTTCAGGGTCCAGAGCCGAAAGAAATCCGCGTCACAGCGCACAGATTCCCGCTCCTGCGGCGATAAAATGCCCATCAGCCGGGGCGGAACCGGACGGATTTTCTCCACGTCGATGCCCACGGGGACATCCGACACGGCGCAGGACACCAGGCCGTGGCTGTGGCTGATGTTGAAATAACAGTCACTTACCATTGGCTTACCGTTATTTCCGATAAAAACTGTCCCGGGACAGGGCGGGATGTCCCGTTTTTGGGGGTTTTTGTCACGGTACAAAGCCAGCATCTCCCGGGACAGGGCATGCCCCGTCTCGTGGTCGTCGCCATGGGACCACACAAAGCGCCACTCCGTCATCCGAACAGGGTGATCTGGCTGGTGTCCGCCATGCCGGCGAAGGCGCCCAGGGCTTTCAGCTGCTCGATGTGGGTTTTGGACAGCTTGCTGCAGCAGGTGGAAAATTCTTCCACGGAAATGAAGGTCTTGCCCTTCCGCTTTTCCACGGTGTCCTGGGCGGCGGTCTCCCCCAGGCCCCGGACGGAGATGAAGGGGGGCAGCAGGCCGTTGTCGGTGATCTTGAAGGCGGTGGCCTGGGATTCGTAGATGTTGATGGTGTCGAAGTGGAAGCCCCGGAGATAGAACTCGTAGCACACCTCCAGGGTGACCATCAGGTTCTGCTCCACGGCGGTGGCGTCCTTGTTGTTTTCGATTTCGCGGATCTTCCGCTTGACGGCGTCGATGCCGGCGCAGCAGTACTCCGCGTCAAACGCCTTAGCCCGGACGGTGAAGAAGGTGGCGTAAAACGCCAGGGGGCGGTGGACCTTGAACCAGGCGATGCGGAAGGCCATCATCACATAGGCCACGGCGTGGGCCTTGGGGAACAGATAGCCGATCTTGGCCAGGGACTCGATGTACCACTCCGGCACCTCGTGGGCCCGCATGGCGTCCTCCCACCCGTCCTGGAAGCCGCCCTTTTTCACCTTGCCCTTTCGGACGGCCTCCATGATCTTGAAGCTCATCTTGGGGTCCAGGCCCATGTGGATCAGGTAGAGCATGATGTCGTCGCGGCAGCCCACGGTTTCCAGAACGGAGGCGGTGCCGCTGACGATCAGGTCCCGGGCGTTGCCCAGCCACACGTCGGTGCCGTGGGAGAAGCCGGACAGGCGCACCAGGGTGTTGAAGTCCTTGGGCTGGGTATCCACCAGCATGCCCCGGGTGAACCGGGTGTTGAACTCCGGAATGGCCACGGCCCCGGTGGGGCCTAACAGCTCGTCGTTTTCAAAGCCCAGGACCCTGGAGGAGGTGAAGATGCTCATGGTGTCCGGGTCGTCCAGGGGGATGGCCCGGGCGTTGACCCCGGTGAGATCCTCCAGCATACGGATCATGGTGGGGTCATCGTGGCCCAGCATATCCAGCTTCAGAAGGTTGTCCTCCATGCAGTGGTATTCAAAATGGGTGGTGATGGTGTCGGCGTCCTCGGCGTCGGCGGGGTGCTGGACGGCGGTGAAATCCTCCACATCCATGTCGTCGGGGACCACCACCAGGCCGCCGGGGTGCTGGCCGGTGGTGCGGCGGACGCCTACGCAGCCCTGGGTCAGGCGGTTTACCTCGGCATTGCCGGCGGTGAGGCCCCGCTCGTCCAGGTATTTGCGGACGAAGCCGAAGGCGGTTTTTTCCGCCAGGGTACCGATGGTGCCGGCCCGGAACACCTGGGTCTGGCCGAACATCTCGATGGCGTGGCGGTGGGCCCGGGCCTGGTATTCGCCGGAGAAGTTCAGGTCGATATCCGGCACCTTACCGCCGCCGTAGCCCAGGAACGTCTCAAAGGGGATGTCGAAGCCGTCCTTGACGTATTTCGTGCCGCAGACCGGGCAGTCCTTGTCGGGCATATCCGCCCCGCAGCCGTAGCTGCCGTCGGTGACAAATTCCACATGGCGGCAGTTGGGGCAGCGGTAGTGGGGCGGCAGGGAGTTCACTTCGGTGATGCCGGACATATAGGCCACCAGAGAGGAGCCAACGGAGCCACGGGAGCCCACCAGATAGCCGTTTTCCAGACTGCGCTGCACCAGCTTCTGGGCGGACATATACACCACGTCATACTTCCCCAGGATGCTGCCCAGCTCCACGTTCAGCCGGTCCACAACCAGCTGGGGAGGCTGGTCGCCGTACAGGGCGTGGCACTTGTCCCAGACCAGGCGGTTCAGGTCCTCCTGGGAGTTTTCCAGCCGGGGCGGGAACAGCTGGCCCGGAGGCAGCAGCTCGATCTCCTCCACCAGGTCGGCGATGTGGCGGGGGTTGTCGATGACCACCTGGTGGGCCAGCTCCTCCCCCAGATAGGAGAACTCCTCCAGCATCTCGGTGGTGGTTTTGAAGTAAATGGGCAGGGGCGCGTCGGCGTCGGGGAACTTCTTGCTGGCCAGGAGGATATGGCGGTAGGCCTCGTCCTCCGGCTCCTGGAAGTGGACGTCGCCGGTGGCGCAGACGGGCTTGTTCAGCTCCTGGCCCAGGCGGACGATGGTGCGGTTGAACTCCCGCAGCTCCTCCTCCGACTGGACGTCGCCGTTGCGGAGCATGAACATATTGTTGCAGATGGGCTGAATTTCCAGATAGTCGTAAAACGACGCGATGCGCCTGAGCTCGGCCCAGTCCTTGTGGTCCTTCACCGCCTGGAACAGCTCCCCGGCCTCGCAGGCGGAGCCGACGATGAGGCCCTCCCGGTGGGCCATCAGCTCGGTTTTGGGGATGATGGGCACCCGCTTGAAGTATTGCAGGTTGGAGGCGGAGATCAGCTGGTACAGGTGCTTGAGGCCCATTTTGTTCTTGGCCAGCAGGATGATGTGCTTGGGAAAGCGGCTGGACTTGCTGCCCCGGGGCCGCAGCTTCAGCATCTGGGGGTTGATCTGCTGCAGGCGGCGGATGCCCAGCTCCTTTTCCATCTTCTGGAAAAACGGGATCAGCATATAGGCCACCATGGCCGCGTCGTCGGAGGCCCGGTGGTGGTTGAAGGCGGGCAGGTCCAGGTATTCGGCCACAATGTCCAGCTTGAACTTGTGAAGCTGGGGCAGCAGGTTCTGGGCCAGGATCAGGGAGTCCACATAGGTGGGGTCAAAGGGGATGCCCTCCCGGCGGCAGCCGGCCCGGATGAAGCTGATGTCAAATTCGGCGTTGTGGGCCGCCAGGGGGCGGCCGTTCACAAAGGACAGGAAGGCCGTCAGGGCCTCCTTGGGGGACGGGGCGCCGGAAAGCATGGCGTCGGTGATGCCGGTGAGGCCGATGATCTCCGGCGTCAGGCGGCGGCCGGGGTTCACGAAGGTCTGGAACCGGTCGGTGACCTGGCCGTACTTCAGCACCACGGCACCGATCTCGGTGATGGCCTCCCGGTCCACCTTCAGGCCGGTGGTCTCGATATCGAAGCAGACGATCTCGTCGGAGAAGTCCTGGTCCTGGGGACCGTGGACGGCGATGCGGTCGTCCAGGTTATTGACAAAGTAGCCCTCTACGCCGTAGAGGATCTTGATCTTGCCCTTGGCGGTGTGCCAGGCGTCCGGAAAGGACTGGGCCACGCCGTGGTCGGTGATGGCGATAGCCGGGTGGCCCCAGGCGATGGCCTGCTTGATGACGGAGGCGGTGTCCGTCAGGGCGTCCATGTTGGACATCTTGGTGTGGAGATGCAGCTCCACCCGCTTCTCCGGGGCGGTGTCCTCCCGGGGCTTGTGGGGAATCTTCATGATGTGGAAGGGGCGCAGCTGAATGTCCTTGCCGTCCCGGCTCAGCTCCACATTGCCCTGGACCCGGAGCCACATCCCCGGGGACACGGCGTTCTGCATGGACTGGGCCTCCTTGCCCTCCATGTACTTGGTGACGGTGACGGAATTCCGGTAATCCGTCATGTCGAAGGTCAGCCGCCAGACGCCGGGCTTGCGGGTCTCGTAGCACTCGGCGGCAAAGACCTTGCCCTCTATCACCACGGCGCCCATTTTGGGGTTCAGACCGTCGATGGAGACGGGCTTGCCCTTGATCTCCCGGCCCATGAGGACGTCGGACTTGTCCTCTGCGGGCCGGGGGATGCGGAAGTGGAGCCGCAGCTGGCGCAGCTGATACTGGTCCATCAGCAGCTGGCGCAGGGCGGTGACGGCGGCCTCCGGCAAGGGGGCGGAGGCGGTGAGCTCCAGCTCCATGGTGCGCTCCGCCCGGTCCATGCTGCCGCCCACCACACAGGCGTCGTGGAGCAGCAGGCCCAGGTCCCGGGGCGGCACAAAGCTCTCGAAAAAGGTGAAAAACGGTATTTTATCGCACATACGGGACCCTCCCTTACAGCTTGTCGATCTCGTCCATCAGGGCGTCCACCAGCTTGTCCTGGGGGACCTTGCGCAGAATTTCGCCATGGCGGAACAGCAGGCCCTCGCCGTCGCCGCCGGCAATGCCCACATCGGCGGCCCGGGCCTCGCCGGGGCCGTTGACCACGCAGCCCATGACCGCCACGGTGATGGGCTTGGTGCAGCCCTGAAGGCGGCGCTCCACCTCCCGGGCGATGGGGATCATGTCGTACCGGGTGCGGCCGCAGGTGGGGCAGGAGATCAGGTCGGGGCCGGTTTTCCGCAGACCGGCGGCGGACAGGATGTCCAGGGCGGCGCGGACCTCCTCCTCCGGGTCCGCCGTGAGGCTGACGCGGATGGTGTCGCCGATGCCCTGGCACAGCAGGCCGCCGATGCCGATGGCGGATTTCAGCACCCCCAGGCGGGGGGTGCCGGCCTCGGTGACTCCCAGGTGCAGGGGGTAGTGGGTCTGCTCATGGAGCATGCGGTAGGCGGCCATGTTCACCGGGACGTGGGAGCACTTGACGGAGATGCAGATATCACCGAAGTTGCAGTCGTTCAGCAGGCGGACGTGGCCCAGGGCGCTGTCCACCAGGGCCTGGGCGGTGACGCCGCCGTATTTTTGCAGAAGCTCCCGCTCCAGGGAGCCGCCGTTGACGCCGATGCGGATGGGAATGCCCCGGTCCCGGCAGGCGTCGGCCACGGCCCGGACCTTTTCCGCGGAGCCGATGTTGCCGGGGTTGATGCGGATCTTGTCCACCCCCTGGCGGACGCACTCCAGGGCCAGGCGATAGTCAAAGTGGATGTCCGCCACCAGGGGGATGTGGATGCGGCGGCGGATGGGG
>OLOQ01003495.1_pt1 | contig 11374 bp, 9 predicted proteins | sample 1673101 | NCBI WGS metagenome assembly OLOQ01 (sample SAMEA3136754, study PRJEB25190) | human gut metagenome | biome: human gut; feature: human-associated habitat; material: faeces | place: Austria | collected 2013 | reverse complement strand
GGGAGCTCTATTAAAGTTACCCTTTTTTACCACCGATATGAAAAAGAAATTTTTTGCTAATTTATGGTTGACTTTTCATAGCTGGTCTCCTGACTGTTTTTCTCTGTCGTACGGCTAAGTATTAGAAATCCATTTCCTTCGACATTTTTTAGGTAAAATTATCCTCTAAAACGCTTTTTCTGTCAAGTATTGTTTCTTCAAACGACCGAAAATACCAAAAGCACATTTTGGATTTGCAAACGAGTGGCAAGAACTTAGATAAATTTAACCCCCTGTTCGGCGCTGCTGCAAAAAAACACAAGACGAAACGAATGTCCGTCTTGTGTTTTTATATGTACCTCTTACTATGTCTTATTCCCCGATCAAGCTCTTGTATAATTCCTGATATTGTCCGGCAGAATTCTTCCATGAAAAATCTTTGCTCATCGCACGTTCTACGATCTTATTCCAGTCACGTTTTCTGTCATAATAAATTCTTTCCGCATAACGAACTGTATTAAGCATCTCATGTGCATTATAATTAGTAAAGCTAAATCCTGTTCCTGTCTTGTCAAATTCATTATACGCTTCAACCGTATCTCTAAGTCCGCCTGTCTCACGCACAATCGGAATCGTTCCATAACGCAGGCTCATCAGCTGACTTAATCCGCACGGTTCAAACAGTGATGGCATAAGAAATGCATCGCAGGAAGCATAAATCTTATGTGAAAGTTCATCCGAATAAAAGATGTTTGCGGATACTTTTCCGGAGTACTTCCATGCAAAATGACGGAACATATTCTCATATTTCACATCACCTGTTCCAAGCACAACGATCTGAACCGCATCCTGACAAAGTTCATCCATAACGTAATCGACAAGATCAAATCCTTTTTGATCTGTAAGCCGTGAGATCATTCCGATCATCATCGTTTTTGTATCTTTCTCTAAACCGAGTTCTTCCTGCAGCGCTTTCTTATTAAGAACTTTATTCTTCCTGAAATCTTCAACCGAAAAGGTTTTTGCAATTCTAGGATCTGAAGCCGGATCCCAGTCTGTATAATCCAAGCCGTTGACAATACCGCAAAGATCATTTGCCCTTGCCGACATTAATCCGTCAAGACCTTCACCGTAAAACGGTGTTTTGATCTCTTCTGCATAACTGTTACTTACCGTTGTCACTTTATCGGCATATACGATACCGCCTTTAAGCAAGTTTGCATCTTTATATGCCTCCATCTTATCCGGAACGAAATAGTATTCCGGAAGTCCGGTAATTTCGCGAACAGATTTCGTATCCCATACCCCCTGGAATTTCAGATTGTGGATTGTCATCACAGTTTTAATTCCGCGATAGTATTCTCCCAGATATCTGAAATTATCAAGATAAACCGGTATCAGTCCCGTCTGCCAGTCATGACAATGAATCAGTTCCGGACGAAATCCGATCACCGGAAGTATGCTCAGCACTGCTTTTGAAAAGAAGGCAAACTTTTCTATATTCCACTTCGGATCCCCATCATACGGAGCAAATCCACTGAAATAATATTCATTATCGATAAAATAGAAAATAATACCGTTCAATTCAATCTTCAGTACTCCGACATACCTGTCCTGACCTGCAATGTCCATATAAAAATGGGCAACATACTCTAACTTCTCTTTCCACTCCTGTTTCATGCACATGTAATTCGGAATAACAACACGAACATCATATTTTTCTTTGTCGAAATCTTTCGGAAGCGAACCGACAACATCTGCCAGACCTCCGGTTTTGATAAACGGTACACACTCCGATGCAGCAAACAAAATATTTTTCATATCCTGATCCTCCCATTCTTCACATAAATTCCCGGAAAGAATTCTGTTAATTGTTATTATACCCTATTCTCTGCGCAATGAAAAGGACTTTCCTAGTTTTTATGCCTGTATTCAAGCTGAATTGTATCGGCAATCAGCGCAATAAACTCTGAATTGGTCGGTTTCCCCTTTCCTGTACTCACAGTATATCCAAAAAGCTCATCAAGCGTATCCAATTTTCCGCGGCTCCATGCCACCTCGATCGCATGTCGAATTGCCCGTTCGACGCGGCTTGACGTTGTCCGGTATTTTTTTGCAACTGTAGGATACAATATTTTTGTAATTGCATTCAGCACATCCATGTCGTTTACTGCCATCATGATCGCATCCCGCAGATAATGATACCCTTTGATATGCGCCGGTATTCCAATCTCATGAAGCATATTCGTCACTCTGCTTTCCAGATTTTCCCGTCTTGATGAAACTTCCTGTATACTCTCTTCATTTTTCTTTTCAAAAACCGCCGGCTTTTTTCGGATCGATTTGATCCGATCCAATAAAATCGTATGATTAAACGGTTTCATAATATAGTAATTTGCACCTTTATTAAATGCATCTTCTGTAATTTTTTCCTGTCCGACAGCAGTAAGCACTATAAAATACGGTCTTTTGTCGACAAACTCCTGCTTGTTTACTTGCTCCATTACTGTCAATCCATCCATTTTCGGCATGATCAGATCAAGCAGGACAACATCCGGCTGTCTGTCCTTTATGATCTGACACATCTCTTCTCCATTTTTCGCTTTTCCGACGAGATCCAGTTCCTTGTCCGTTTGTATGATGTCGTCAAGCATATCTAGAATTCTCTGGTTGTCGTCAGCGATCGCCACACTCAAATGCTCCATTCTCGTCTCTCCTTTAGTTTTGAGACCATCCCTTTAAAACGCCACTCGCTTATTATATCTATGCCATTTTGCATAATCAAGCGAATCTTGTAGTAACAATTCGACATTTATCCACACATTTCCGGTAAATTCACCTGTTTTAACATATTTTCTATGAATATTCCGTAACCTTTTGTCGAGTCTTGTACGAAAACGTGGGTTACTGCTCCGATCAATTTCCCGTTTTGTATGATCGGACTTCCGCTCATCCCCTGAATAATCCCTCCTGTTTTTTCAAGAAGTTCTTCGTCCGTCACCTTAATCACAAGTCCTTTATTGATCTCCTGAGACATCATGTCGACTTGAGTCACTTCAATATCAAATTCTCTAACTTCATTATCTACAAAACATCGGATTGTAGCAGGTCCTGTTATAATTTCTTCTTTTTTTGCAGTCCTGATTGCCGTCTGTTCTGTGAAAAGTTCATCAATTTTGTCGATTTTCCCATAAATCCCAGCCTCTGTATTTTTATCGATTGTACCGAGAATATTATAATTGTTATAAATGATCATACCCTCCATACTTCCCGGAGATCCGCTCTGTCCTTTTGTGATATCTCTGATACTCGTGCGGTATACATTTCCTTCCGCAATCGACATAAGAACACTTGTATCCACGTCATGAATCCCATGCCCAAGCGCGCCAAACCGACTTTGATCCGTTAAAAAAGTAACTGTTCCCAAGCCTTGTACATTATCGCGAACCCATATACCAAGCCGATATTCTCCCGTTTCATATTCAACCGGCTTTATTTTCAAATCTATCGTCTCCCCATTTCGTCTGACCGTCAACACCACGAACGTTCCGGTTAGATTTCCGACAGCCTCCAAAAGCTCTTTTTTTCCCGTAATTTCACAATGATCTACTGCCATAATATAATCGCCTGCTTTAACAATTCCTTTTGCTGGTTCATGCTCCTTTCCATCCGCTCCGGCAATCTGCTCTGTATTAAGAACCATCACTCCGTCCGTTTCCATATAAATACCAATCGGCATTCCTCCGACAAGCACCGTATCATTATTCATCGCTTCTATTCCCGCATCTGTCGAAACCGGTTTCTTTCCACGAATCATTTGATACTGCAAAATACCCATAGCCGCAAAGAAGAAGGAGAGGAATAGACAGAATACAGCGGTCACATACTTTTGTTTTTTCAACATATCCACACCCTTTCTCTGATATCTCGATAATTTTTTATCCGCATCCGCTCCTTCTTTCCTATATAAAAAGAAACGGATACTTCTCTGTATCCGTTTCTAGTATATGTGGTTTCTTCTTTTTCCACACTAGTATTATATTTCACTCTTTGCCATTTCTTTCATTTCACGGGCACTTTCCATAATACTGGATGTAATCTTATCTCCACCCAGAATACGCGCCAGTTCTTTTACCGAATCTTCTTCGTTCAATAGACGAATCCTTGTTTTTACGCTTTCGTTTTCCGCAGATTTTTCAATCAGAAAATGACTGTCTGCCACTGCTGCTATCTGTGAAAGATGAGTAATGCAAATCACCTGCCTGCTTTTACCTATCAGCTTTAGTTTTTCTCCGACTTTTGCTGCCGTAACTCCCGATATTCCGGCATCAATCTCGTCAAAAATCAAAGTCGGCGTATCTTCCGCATCTGCCAGAACCGTTTTTATCGCAAGCATAATACGGGAAAGTTCTCCGCCTGATGCAATATTCTCAAGCGGCTTTACAGGCTCGCCGGGATTAAGCGCAAGATAAAATTCCGCTTCGTCTTTTCCGTTCGCGCTAAACTGTCCTGCATCTTTTAAATGTATCTCAAACCTTGTATCGAGAAAATTTAATTCCTTCAGATGAATACAGATTTCGTCAGCAAAAACTGTTTTATATCGATTTCTTACATCATGAAGTTTTTTCGTTACACGTTCTACTTTTTTTAACGCTTTTTCTTTCTCTTCTTCAATTTGTTTTATATATGCATCATAATCATTAAGCTGTTCTATTCTATGGCGTTTTGATTCGCAATATGCAAGGACATCGCTTACAGAACTTCCATATTTTGCTTTTAAATGATTGATCAGATTCAACCGTTCCTCTGTCTCTTTGAACTCTTCTTCTGAAAATTCAAATTTTGAGGCATATTCGGACAGTTCTCTGTTAAAATCATTCAGAAGGCTGTCCACATCCATAAGCAGAGCGCACAGACGGTCTCCCTCTTCATCAAATTCCGCCGCCTCCCGAAACGCACGTATCGCCCGAGTAAGACAATCACCTGCATTTGCCGAACTGTCCTCGCATGTATAGCGATAAGTCTGCGCAACTGCATCCGTGATTTTTCTGCTCTCCGTCATCCTTCGGTATGTTTCCTCTAATTCTTCATCCTCATTTTCCCGAAGAGCAGCCTCTTCGATCTCGTGTACTTCAAATTCATAAAGAGAAAGTTCTCTTCGCCTTTCTTCATCATTTAAAGAAGTTTCTTCCGCCTTTTTACAGATCGCCCGATATTCTTTATAACATTTTGACATTTCTGATTTGATCGGAGCAATCTCTTTTCTCCCAAAAAGATCCAGAAGCACCAAATGATTCTTCCTTTGAAGTAAGGTTTTATTATCATGCTGACCATGAATGTCAATCAAAAGCTCTGCCGCTTCTTTCAACTTTCCTGTATTCACTGTCTCTCCATTAATGCGGCTTATGCTTCTGCTTCCTGTAAACTTTCTTGTTAAAGTAACCATACCGTCATCCGGAATAATATCCATCTCTTCCAGTTTTTGTATGATCTGTCCGTCGTCAACCGAAAAAGTCAGCTCTACCAGACCATTTTCCGCCCCGTTTCTCAAAAGATCAGAACTATACTTTCCTCCAAGAGCCAGTCCGACAGAGCCGAGCAAGATAGACTTTCCCGCCCCGGTTTCTCCTGTCAATATATTCAATCCTTGTCCGAAATCTACTTCTGTCTCATCGATCAAAGCAATATTTTTCACATGTAGATTTTGTAGCATACCATTCACCTATACTTCTCTTGAAACGATCTTTCTTATCTTATCCATTACGGCCGCTGTATCTTCTACAGTTCTGATTGCACACATGATCGTATCGTCTCCTGCAATACAGCCTACGACCTCATGCCATTTCATTGCGTCTACAGCGGCAGCCACAGCCATTGCCATACCGGAAACAGTCTTGATCACTAGAATATTCTGCGCCATATCCATCGCCACATACCCATCTTTTAAGACACGTATATATTTTTCACTCATTCCGGGTTCTTCGATCCTGTGAAGAATATATTTCTGATGTCCGCTTCCTGTAGATACTTTTGACAACTTCAGATCACGTATATCTCTCGACACAGTAGCCTGCGTCACTTTAAACCCCGCATTATTCAGATATTCTGCCAGTTCTTCCTGTGTTTCAATATCATACTGACTGATAAGTTCAATAATTTTTGCATGACGGCTGACTTTCATATGTTCAATTTCCTTTCATTTTTTTACGCATTGTTTTCATAAAGCTTTCTTTGCTTAATTTGATCAGTTTTGCCGTATGAGACGACCGCTTAATACAAACTCTTTCTCCCGTGACAAGAGTTGTCTGTTCTGCACCGTCAAAGCAAAGAGAAACCTGTTCCTGCCTTCCATAACGTCCTTCGCACACTTCTACCTCAATCAAATCATCGGCTGACAGAACAATACTGCTTGTATTAAGCGCGTGTGAACAAATCGGAGTGATCACGATCATCTGTGCTGTCGGTTCAACGATCGGGCCTCCCGCCGACAGATTATAACCTGTACTTCCGGTTGGAGTCGATATGATCACTCCATCTGCGTGATAAGTATTCAGAAGCGCCCCGTTGACATAAATATGAAAACTTACGATACGAACCTTTCCTTCTCTTGCAATGACAATATCGTTCATCGCCATATCTTTCCGAGAATTACGAAAGCTTCCTTCCAGCATCATCCGTTCTTCAATAACCGGAGTCTCTGAAAACAAATGATCCAATGCACTTTCAAAATCTTCCAGATCCACATCTGTAAGATATCCGAGCGTTCCAAGATTGATCCCAAGCAGCGGAAGGCTTCGCTCTCCAAGATCTCTGACCGCACGGATTAAAGTTCCGTCACCACCTAGTACCAATCCGCATTCTGCTTCCTTAGGAACAGTTCCCGGAATAATATGGCCCTCACTGTCTTTTTCCGACAAAAAACATTTTTTACCGGAAGATTGAATATATTGTTCAATCTGACTCGTGATCGCATAATCTTTATCTTTTAATTTATTTGTAATAATATAAAAGCAATCCATTTTAGTCCTCTTGTTTTTACAAAATACTGCATCGCATACATTACTTAAGCGTGCTGCTTTGCCAGCGTCTCAAATGCTCTGTCTGAAACAATAACAGGATCAAGTCCGCCGAGATTTTCACCGGCCTCATTTTCACTCTTTTTTAAATGAATCAAATACTCTATATTTCCTTCCGGTCCTTTGATCGGAGAAAAATCAAGAGCACACAGATCGAAACCGATCGACATAGCATAATCCATAATTTTCTGAATCACTTCCCGGTGTGTGCTCTTTTCTCTTACGACACCTTTTTTTCCTACTTTTTCCCGTCCTGCCTCAAACTGCGGTTTAATAAGAGCTACGATCTCACCGTCTTTTGCCAAATAATTACGAATCGGCTCCAATACTTTCGTAAGCGAAATAAATGAGACATCAATAGAAGAAAAATCAATTTCTTCTCCCAAATCTTCAGGTGTCACATATCGAATATTCGTCTTTTCCATGCAGATAACTCTCGGGTCGTTTCTCAGTTTCCAATCAAGCTGTCCTCGTCCCACATCGATCGCAAACACCTTTTTTGCACCGTTTTGAAGCATGCAATCTGTAAAACCGCCCGTTGAAGAACCGACATCCGTACAGACTTTATCTTTTACGCTGACATCAAAATTTGCGATCGCTTTTTCTAATTTCAAGCCGCCTCTGCTTACATACGGAAGTGTATGCCCCCGAACTTCGATACTGACTTCTTCCGGGAACGTGCTTCCCGCTTTATCTTCTCTTTGTCCCTCCACAAAAACATTTCCGGACATAATGATCGCTTTTGCCTTTTCCCTTGACTCCGCCAGATTTCTTTTTACAAGTAATACATCCAAGCGTTCTTTCATATTTTTTTCCTTTCAGTTACACATATTCATCAATTATCTGCTTTACGATCGTATCTTTATCAAGACCTACTTCCCTGCGGAGCAGATCTACATTTCCATGTTCTACATAGTCATCGGCTATCCCGAAATTTTTCACGCGTACATTAATACCTGCTCCTGAAATATAATCAAGAACCTGTTCCCCGAATCCGCCTGTCAGCATGTTTTCTTCAATCGTTACATACAGATCGTGATTCTCCGCTAATCTTTCCAGCAATTCTGTATCAAGAGGTTTTACAAACCTTGCATTTACAAGAGAACAGCAATATCCTTTTTCTTTCAGGCCTTTTCTCACCTGATCTGCAAGTTCTGCCATATGACCTACAAATATGATCACAATCTTTTCTTCTTCATACAGCAGTTCACTTTTCCCGTAACAGATCGGACTGCGGAATTGTTTCATTCCTTCATATGCCTCGCCTCTTGGATACCGCACTGCGATCGGATATGGAAAATCTGCCGCAAACCGTATCATATCTGCCATTTCCCATCTGTTTTTCGGAGAAATGATCGTCATATTCGGGATCATTGATAAAAATGACAAATCAAACACCCCCTGATGTGTTTCACCGTCACTTCCGACAAGTCCCGCCCTGTCTACCGCGATCACAACCGGAAGATTTTGCAGACAGACATCATGAAGCGTCTGGTCATACGCTCTTTGCAAAAACGAAGAATATACTGCAAATATCGGTTTCATTCCCCCCGCCGCAAGACCTGCCGCAAATGTCATCGCATGTTCTTCCGCGATCCCCACATCAAAAAAACGATTTGGGAAATGCTTTGCAAACGGAGTAAGACCTGTTCCGTCCGCCATCGCAGCCGTAATCGCAACGATACGCTCGTCTTTTTTTGCAATATCAAGCAGCACTTTAGAAAATACTTCCGTATAAGTATCCGCCCCTTTTGATTCTTTCGCATCTCCGGTCTCAAGATGGAACGGACCTGTCCCATGAAATTTTGCCGGATTTTCCTCTGCCGGAAGATACCCTTTTCCTTTTTTCGTAAGTACATGTACTAAAACGGCATGATCCACCCTTTTTGCCTCATTGAACACACGCACCATCTCTTTAACATCATGTCCGTCCACAGGTCCTAAATATGTAATATCCATATCTTCAAAAAACATTCCCGGAACAAATAACTGTTTAATCCCACTTTTTGTCTTTTTCAGCCTGCTGACGATCCGATCGCCTGTCCCCGGTATTTTTTTTAAAGTATCTTCAACACCCTTTTTCAGATCAGTATACGCCTGTGCTGTCCGCAGGCATCCCAAATATTTCGATACTCCGCCGACATTTTCAGAAATTGACATATTATTATCATTCAGCACGATAATAAAATTACTTTTCAAACGGGAAGCATTATTCAATGCCTCAAATGCCATTCCCCCGGTCATTGCTCCGTCTCCGATCACTGAAACGACATTGTATTTTTCCCCTTTCAGTTCTCTTGCCGCAACATACCCCAGACCTGCCGAAATAGATGTAGAACTATGCCCTGTATCAAAAGCATCACATTCACTTTCTTTTCGTTTCGGAAATCCACTCATGCCGCCATATTTACGCAGATCGTCAAAACCATCTTTTCTTCCTGTAAGAAGTTTATGCGTATAAGATTGATGACCTACATCCCAGATCAATTTATCCTGCGGAAAATCCAGTGTAAGATGAAGCGCCATCGTCAATTCTACAACACCCAGATTTGAAGCCAGATGTCCTCCTGTACAACTGATCTTATCAAGAAGAAATCCCCGGATCTCTTCTGCAAGTTCTTTTAGCTGTGTATGATCAAGTTTTTTTATATCGTTCTCTTTCTGGATCATTTCAATTATCATGATTGATCCTCCTAGTTCTATTTTTCTCTGTATACAAGTCTTCGGAGCAGTTCCTCCATAAATCCGCACTCTTTTCCGATAGAACGAAGTTCTTCTACCGCCTCTTCCGTCAGACGAGCAGCCTCTTCTTTTGCCTTTTCAAGCCCCTTCCAAGTAACGTAAGTCGTTTTTTCGTTTTTTTCATCGCTGTGCACCGGCTTTCCGAGTATTTCTGTCGTACTCGTCACATCAAGAATATCGTCTTGTATTTGGAATGCCAGTCCTATTTTCCCGGCGATTTCTTCCATTTTTCCGATTTCCTCTTCTTTTGCCCCTGCAAGAACAGCTCCGATCATTACAGACGCCTCAATAAGCGCTCCTGTTTTCAATCTATAAATAAACGCAAGAAGTTCTCCTGATATTTTGCATCCTGCAGATCTTACATCGACCACCTGACCTCCGATCATTCCGTAAATTCCGGCTTTGCCTGCAAGAATTTTCAGAGCTCTTCCGATCAGGATGCTGTTTTGAGGATCTGTTTCAAAGGCGCTGCATGCAGTCTCAAATGCGTAATTCAAAAGTGCGTCCCCTGTCAAAATTCCCATATCTTCTCCGTATACGACATGAGTCGTCTTCCGTCCTCTTCGATAATCATCATTATCCATGGCCGGAAGGTCATCATGAACAAGAGAATATGTATGGATCATCTCGATGGCTGCGGCGCAGGGATAGCCCGCCTGCTCAGGCAGGCCATATCCGCGCAGCGCGGCAAACAACAGCCGCGGGCGCACGCGCTTTCCCCCGCCGAGCAGGGAATAAAACATCGCGTCCACCGTGCGCGAAGGCGTGCATCCTTCTTTCAGCGAACGCAGATACGCTTCAAAATCAGACATCCTGCCCCTCCTCTTCTTTGACCTCGCTCAATACGCTGACGCGCTGTTCGAACTGCTTGAGCCGGGCGTCGCACTGCTTGACCAGCTTCAGCCCTTCTTCAAACAGCGTGATGGCTTCTTCCAGCTCCACCTCGTTTTGATTGAGCCTGGCGATGATCTCGTCCAGCCTGTCCATGGACTGTTTAAATGATTCCTTCTTTGGCATCGTCATCCTCCTCTGCAATCACTGCGTCTTTCACGCCGTCGCCAAAGCGCACGCGGATGCGGTCTCCGGCATGCAGCTCTGCCGCCGACCTGACGACGCGCCCGTCCTTGACGGTCATGGTATACCCGCGCCGCAGCACGGCGAGCGGGCTGTATGCGTCCAGCAAAGCGGCTCTGTCGGCCAGCTGCTGCCGCCGCTGCCGTCCAAGCGCCATGATCCGCTCATCCAGCATCTCCTGCTGCTGCGCCAATGTCTTCTGCGCGCTCACTTGCCGCTGCTTCATGAGCTGCAGCATCATCTGCTGGCGGTGCGCAAGGCCCTCGCGCGTGTTCAGGATCTTCCACTTGGCCTGTTCCAGCTGCGTGCCTGCCCACGCCAGATGCATCTGCCACTCTGCCGCATAGGTGAGCGGATCCTTGAGATACCGGTTCTCCTTTGCGACGTCGAGCTGCCTTCTCGCCTGAGAAAGCATCGTCTGCAGACGTTCCTGCAGATATCTCGCGCTCTGATACAAATTCATTTTAACATCCCTGATGTCGCATGTCACCATGCTGGCCGCT
>OLOQ01003489.1_pt1 | contig 11381 bp, 9 predicted proteins | sample 1673101 | NCBI WGS metagenome assembly OLOQ01 (sample SAMEA3136754, study PRJEB25190) | human gut metagenome | biome: human gut; feature: human-associated habitat; material: faeces | place: Austria | collected 2013 | reverse complement strand
ATTTAGATTTCTGCTGAATATCCCATCAACGACACCTCTTTTATACTTCTTGAGGTTATCAACGAGGGACTGCTGCGCCTCTATTCGACGCTCTAACGCAATCATGAAGTTTGCGATTTTTCGCTGCTCCGCTAAATCCTGCGGAATGTAATGTTTTGCGTCAAAGAACTCATCAGTTGGCACATTCAAAAGCCCGTGATTTCTTGCTCCTTCGGCAGAGATCATGTAAATCTCACGATACCATTTGAGCGAATCGAAGTAGGCTTTTATAAAATCAGAATCGTGTTTCTTGAGTGCAAAGCAGATGTAGAGTGTAGAAAGCGCACCCATATCGTAGCGGTCAAGACGCTTAACGGATCCAAAATCGTACCCGACTGAATAACTCTTGTTGTAGGCGTATTCACCATTCTTCAAGAGATAATAGCCACTCATGTCTTTGCTGGCTACGGTCTTATTGAAGTAGCTGATTTGATCCACAAGCCCATCTTTAGACGAAATTGTGAGAGGCAGACTCGTTTCGTTATTGGTATTCTTCCGTGTGACACGATCTGCAAAATCTGAAAGTTTCTCAGCCTTCCACGGTTCATCAAAGCCCGGAAACCGGAGTTTCGGACGCTTCTCAAGACCGTTACTTGAGGGCTATTTCAGCAATTAAATAGAGGCTTGTAGGCAAAGGTAAATCCCTTGCAGTAGCAGAGATATTCCGCTACTGCAAGGGATTTTTTCGGTCATATAGCTCTATTCTGCTTGCTTGATCAGAAGTATAAAAGAGGTGTCGTTCGCACTCTACTATCACCCAAACACTGCAAGCTCAAGAATGTCGAATGGACAACAGCCAAAATCGGTGATATAGGGACATTTATAAAGGGCGCACCGTTATCTAAGGCAGATATTTCATCCGATGGAACGCCATTCATATTGTATGGGGAACTTTATACAACCTATAACGAGGTCATATCCAAGGTGGTACGCAAAACACAAGCATCCGTAGATAAACAGTATTACAGCCAAATCGGTGATGTGATAATCCCCACCTCTGGCGAAACGCCGGAGGAAATATCGACCGCATCGTGTGTAATGCTCCCGGACATCATTCTTGCTGGTGATCTTAATATTTATCGTTGCACTCAAGTAGATGGGCGAATTATGAGCTACATTCTAAACCATGTAGTTAATGACAGAATTGCTCGTGTTGCCCAAGGCAAGTCCATTGTTCATGTTCAAGCGACTGAAATCTCTAAGATTGAGATTACATACCCTGATTTGATCTCACAAAAGAAACTGATTGAAACCTTCGACGCAATTACAGCCAGAATTGATCAGAGCATGAGAGAACTTGAACTATTGCAAGTTTATCGCAAGGCATTACTGCAACAGCTTTTTATATGAATAGTTGTTGCAGAAGGGCTTTCCTTGTTTCCATCAGTGCATATAAGGTTCGTTCAGCATTATAGATTTTGGCATCAAAGGTAGAAAGCATTTTTGAGATTTTCTTTCTTTCCTCTACGGGTGGAAGCGGCAACCTGCATTCGTTCAGGATTCCTTTGGTTATCTGGTTGATCGTTGCCGTTCCCGTATCTTTGAAGACTTGAGAAAAGAACATCTGACTGTTCAAATAGTGAAAAATATATGTGTCATTTAGTTTGCTCCGGACAATCATCATAAATGCCCCCCATGTTGTCTTGGGCATATCAATTGGAATCAAAGCAGTTTTTCCGACAAGACTTTTACTGCCATTTCGCACACACATAATGACATCTGCACATTTGACTTGTAAACTCTCAGGTATTGATTTGTCCACATAAACACAGTCATCAAAGGAAAGAGTACCATTTTGAATGTTGGATGATCTCAAAACAAGATGCCCTGCATTTGCAACATCACTCGGACTATAAGTGAGTCCTTGCAAGAAATCTGCAACTTCGGATAAGTATACCGTTGGATATATCTTTTCGTCAGTGTTTGAGAAAACCTTGTTTAATAATCCTCTTTTATACTTCTTGAGGGCGACTACTAATGTGCGCTGATTTTCTATCCGTGTGTTCAAGCACTCCAAAAAGGCGGCAATCTTGTCCTGCTCATCTTTACACGGCAAATCGAATTTTGCAGCCTTCAAAGCCTCAAATGAGAGAACTACCTGACTTGTGCCAACTGCAAGTACTGACAGCTTTTTCTTTACACGCGGTGATGAATTAAGAAACTCTGCCATGAAGGTGCTATTTGCATTAGTAAATCTGAATACTGGATAAAACTTACTTACGATAGCCTTTTCACTTATGGTATTGATGTTAAATGCAAACTTCCCGTCATCGCTTCTGTTTCGATATGTGCAGTAACCAAAAGGTATAATGTTATACCCGTCTGTATCATGCCGCTGTTTAGAACCAAAATGATCTTCTTGTCTTTGAAGACCTTCGCGAGAGGATGTTAAAACTTCATAGTCATGTTCTCCGTACACCTTTTCTGAGTATGGCTCGATAATGCAGCCAAGAGAAGTCTGTCTCCAACAAGGGAAATGCGATCCATCTGTGTTTCTAAATGCTAATCTCGGACGCTTCTCAAGACCGTTACTTGAGGATACATTTGCCATAATTATTTGCCCTCCACATCAAAGGGAAAATCAAGTCCCAGCTCATCGAAAAACGGTTTCAGTTGTGCGTCGATGTCTTTGATCTCAGCCTGAATATTGCGGATTTCTGCTGCAACAGCATTGAGGTCAATTTCCTCTTCCGGCTCAAAGGTATCAACATAGCGAGGGATGTTCAGATTGAATCCGTTCTCTTCAATCTCCTGCATAGTGGCAACATGGGCGTACTTATCGACATCCACACGATGCTCGTAGGTTTCGACGATCTTATCAATGTCGCACTCGCGGAGGATATTCTGATTCTTTCCGGCTTCAAAGTCGTTGGACGCATCAATGAAGAGGATGTTATCAGAGTTGCCGTTGCGCTCCCTCTTGAGGACAAGAACACATACCGGAATGCCCGTGCCAAAGAAAAGGTTTGCAGGAAGACCGATAACAGCGTCCAGCACATTCAGCTTTTGGATCAGGTGCTTACGGATCACTTCTTCGGCTGCGCCCCGGAACAGAACGCCGTGAGGCAGCAGGACAACAGCTCGTCCGTCTTCGTCCATGTGGTAAACCATGTGCTGCACAAAAGCAAAGTCAGCCTTGCTCTTAGGCGCAAGTTTGCCGTATTCATTGAAACGCTCGTCCTCCATGAAGTGCATATCAGCAGACCAATTTGCAGAATACGGAGGATTTGCAACCTGAACACGGAACTTCATGTCTCCGAAGTAGTCATGCTCAAGCGTATCGCCATTGTAGATATTGAAGTTGCGATACGGGATGCCGCGAAGGATCATGTTCATTCGGGCAAGGTTATAAGTGGTCGAGGTCAATTCCTGACCGTAGTAGTTACGCACATTTGCATAGTTCTTGAGGCGAAGCAGCAGAGAGCCGGAACCGCAAGTCGGATCGGCTGCGTCCTTAACATCGGTCAAGCCAAGACAAGCAAGGCGGCACAGCAGCTCGGCAGGACCCGAAGGCGTATAGAACTCACCGGCTTTCTTACCGGCTGTGGCAGCGAACTGACCAATCAGATACTCGTAGGCATTACCCAACACATCAATCTTCGTGTCATCCACGCTGAAATTGATCTCGTCCAGCGAAGCAATGATTTTCGCCATGACAGCACTTCTATCTTTAACGGTATGCCCCAGCTTCGTAGAATCAAGCTGCATATCGGAGAACAATCCGTCAAAGTCTTCCTGCGAATCGTTGCCGATAGTGGATTCCATCAGAGCGTTGATTGCTTTCTGCAAGAACTCAATGTCGAAGGAACGGTTCTCAACCATCTTGACCATCTTGCGGAACAAATACTCAGGTTCGATGATGTAGCCGAGGTCACGCAGAGCTTCTTCTACGATAGCAGCCTTGTATTCTTCGTCATTCCAAGCAGCCTCGTAACTGATATTATCGTCTTTGAGAAGATTAACCATGTACTTCTCGGTCTTATCGGAGAGGTAGTAATAGAAGATCATGCCCAAGATATAGTTCTTGAACTCGTATGCCTCCATGTTACCTCTCAGGGCATTTGCCATCGCCCATAGTTTGTTGCAAAGCTCTTTCTGGTGAGCCTGAATAGAATTATCCATTGTTCTCTCTCCTTATTGGTATTTCTCGGTGTGCTGCCGGATAAATTCGACGATCCGGTTGACCAAAGACCTCTTCTTGAGCAGCGGCATGGGCTTCTCAATACGGTCACGGATGTTTCCTGCATCCATTGTGCCGGAGAACTCATACTCAGAAATGATGTCCGTCAGCATGGAGGAATCAATATCCTCAGTCTTTGCGAAAGCAACGATTTCTTCTCGTTTCGCTTCATTTTCAAAGTCGTTGTATGCAGCATCAATCTCGTCCGCACTTTCAAGTCCAACAACGACACGATCCAAGAACGCTTGAAGAATTTCAACCTTGCGAAGCAACTGCGGATTATCCGTTCTGCTCAATTCTTCCTTGATGTGCTTGATGTCGTAGTCCTTCTGCTTCTTGTCATCAAAATGGATGTTGCGGATCAAGTTCATGATGTAGGCAACATTGATACGGTCACTCTCCATGATCTCAATGCAGAAGTCCACATCATTCAGGACAGATACGACTTCTCGATCAGTTTTTTGCCGGGAGTAAAGCATCAGATACTTGCTCTTGTAGTCCTGATACTCCTGCTCGGACATGATGAGCGCATCCTGATCAAAGCTGAACTCAATGAATGTCTGCAAGGATTGGAGGTATTTTGTCAGCTCACGGAAAGTGATGACAAACTTCTTTTGGTCATCTTCGCTCTGCATGGTATCGACGGACTCAGGGTAGAGTGCCACTTCCTTGAGCTTCATAACCATTTCATTGAACTTCTCAACAAAATACTGATAGCCCGGAACGACAATGCCGGAGGTGTCCTGGCTCTTGGAGAAGAGCGTCAGCGCATCATCTGTCCGTTTCTTGAGGTTGCGGTAGCAGATGATGATACCAAACGGTTTGGTTTCTTTCTCAACACGGTTCGTGCGAGAATAGGCTTGCAGCAGATCATGGTACTTCAAATCCTTGTCCACATACAGCACAGAGAGCTGCTTGCTGTCAAAACCGGTCAGGAACATATTTACGACAATGAGAATGTCCAGAGACTTCGTTTTCTTGCCTTTGACACGATCTGAAATATCCTTGTGATACGCGGAGAAGGTGTCGGTAGAGAAATTCGTGCCGTACATCTCGTTATAGTCCTTGATGATACGCTCCAAGGCATCTCGGCTATGCTCGTCCTTGCCCTCGGCATCTTCGTTCTGCCCATAGGAGAAGATACCGCTAATGTTCAGATCATGTTTGATCTTCTTGAAGATGTCGTAATATTTGACAAGAGCTTCAATGGAGGAAACAGCAAAGATAGCCGTGTACTGACCATTTCTTGTTTTGGCTTTGTGGTTCTGGACGATGTGGTTTGCAATGAGGGACATTCTCTCATCCGACATATAGAGTTCGCCAACATCAATCGCGTCAGCCAATGTCGGATCGTCCCAGTCAAAATCGCCTTCCATCGTCTTTATGTACTCAATATGGAAACCGAGGACATTGTTATCGAAGATAGCATCCTTGATCAGATAGTTATGCAAACATTCCCCAAACAGCATTTCGGTGGTCTGTGTGATCTTGCCCTCCGTCTTTCCGTTCACTTCAAAACGGGGCGTACCGGTAAAGCCAAAGAACTGCGCTTTCTTGAAATGCCGAACAATATCCTTGTGCATATCTCCGAACTGGCTGCGGTGGCATTCGTCAATGATGAAGACAACCTTTTCGTCACGGTATGCGTCCATTACCTTTTCGTATTGAGGACGCTTAACGGCATTTGCCATCTTCTGCATCGTCGTGACAATGAGCTGCCGGTTCTTATCCTTCATTTGCCGCACAAGAATGTCCGTGCGATCTGTGACATCCACAGAGCCAGCCTCAAACTTGTTGAACTCTTCGGTGGTCTGAGAGTCCAAGTCCTTACGGTCAACAAGGAAGATAACCTTCTTGATGTTCGGATTGGCTGCGAGGATTTGAGCTGTCTTAAAGGATGTCAGCGTCTTTCCTGCACCGGTGGTATGCCAGATATAGGCGTTGCGATTTGTGAGCGTAGCCTGCCTTATAAGGGCTTCTACGGCATACACCTGATAGGGGCGCATAACCATCAGAATCTTATCCGTATCGTTCAGAATGGTATAGCGTGTCAGCATCTTGATGATGTGATCCCTTGCCAGAAAAGAGATTGAGAAGTCCTTCAGGTTGGTAATACGGATGTTGTTGAAATCCGTCCAGAAGAAGGCGAGGCTATACATCAATTCCCTGTCGGAGTTGGCAAAATATTTGGTATCAACGCCGTTTGAGACAATGAAAAGCTGAATGAAGTGATATAGTCCGTTATAGGAGTGCTTCTTATAGCGCATGACCTGATTGACCGCCTCTCGAATGTCAATACCTCTGCGCTTTAGCTCGACCTGAATCAACGGCAAGCCATTCACAAGAATCGTCACATCATAGCGGTTGACATACTTTCCTACAACCGTTGTCTGATGTGTAACTTGGAAGATATTCTTGGTGTGATCCTGATCGAAGAAAGACAGGTAAACCTTCGTCCCGTCCTCACGCTCAAGGACAAACTTGTCTCTCAGAATTTTTGCGCTCTGGAACACGGACTTTCCAAGCATGAGGTTAAAGATACGCTCCCACTCTTTATCGGTGATAGGCGTATCAAGTTTGGGTGCATTGAAGGCTTCAAACTGAACTTTGAAGTTCTCCACCAGCGCGTCATAATCAGGAATTGCGACTGTGGTATATTCCTGCTTGGTCAGTTGCTCAATAAACTGCTGTTCAAGAGCCGCTTCGCTTTGGTATGCCATATCTTCATCTCCAATACTTGAGGATCATTTTTTGTTGCCAACCGATCCTCATTTTATTTTATCACGGCTACTGTCCGATATAACGGACTCATTTTCGTCTTATTTCCAATGTCACATCGCCATTATCCGCAATGGACATTTGCATCGTTTTCAAATACTTGTCCACAAACTGTTTCTGTTCCGAAGAACTCATTTCAATTCGAGTCGCTTTTAACGCCTCTGTGAACATCTCGTAGATATTCAGCCGCACCGCCTGGTCTATGTAATGATACATCTCTTTGAACAGTGCGCCGATCTTAATATCCTCTGCATTGCCGGAGTAGAAGTCATCAATGTAGCAATAGAATATACCGGCATTGACAAGTGCGTTCTTCAAATCCGGTCCGCAGTTTTCGCGCTCTATCATGACAAGGAATCGAGCCTCCGGTAAAGAAGAAATCAGTCCCCAATAGTCGGAGTCGCTGGACACCAAAATAAAGGAATCCACATTGTTTTTGTAATGCTCCTGACAAGTTCGGGCAATCAGCATCACATCGACCAGAGACTTGTTCTGCTTTACCCGTTCGGTCATCATGTGTTCGACCGGGATGTGGGTAAAACTATCCAGAATACGCCAAGCAGATGCACTATGCACATCATCAAACAGGATGATGGATGCTATCTTCTGTGTGTACTGATAGTCAAGATTCTTGAGCGTAGCGCAGAGCTTGTACGGATCAGAGTTTTCACAATCTACCACTACGACAACCTTTTCGCTGCTACCAATAAACTCGTAGATGCTTCCTTTAATGTAACTTCCAGCATCAGAAACTTTACTGTACTCTGTAAAGTAGTCACCGTTCATTTGATAAAGCAGCGTCACGAATTTTTTATCGTTATAGAGCAGATTACCGACATCCTCCGGTTCCCAGTTTATATACATCTGGTAAGGATAAAAGAGCAAGTGAGCGTAATAAATATCTGCTGCTGCTTTTGTCCCTTCCTCTTTCAAGCCATCTGGCATGAGAAAGAGGTTTTTTACATACAGCCAATTCAGCCAAAGAGGAAATAGCTTCTTGCAATTATTGATCCGATCAGAAATCAGCTTGTTTATCTCAACGATATGCTGATTTAGCTTCGTGCTGGACTTCTTTATAAAACTAATGCCATCCGCATTTAGTTGTTGAAGGCTATCCTGCGGCACATATTCCGGCATACTGCTGATTGAGAGATAACTAAACTTCATGCGCTCGTTGATATGCTTGAAGTTTCTTTCAATCGCTGTCCTGATGATACACAAATGACGGATTATCCGTGCCGTTTTGTCTGCATCAAGTTTTTCGTATATCTCTATTTTGGGTGCTTCATGCTCATTATCAAAAATTCGTTTCGGAACACCAATCAAATATGCAACCTTAGAAATAATTTCATAGGTGCTGTCTTTGTAGGTGACTCGATCATCTGTGGGAAACGCCTCCGCTTCAACGAGGGCATTTTTCTCAATCACAGCATTCTCAAGGACATCCATATATGCTCCTTTCGCTGAGGTATTTTTCTCTACCTATAACAAAATAGCCGCACGAAAACTCGGACCTACTTCTTGCCCGTTCGCACAGCTTCACATATATCTCCAATGTCACAATTCAAATAGTCGCAAATGCGCAGCAGAACAGAGAGAGCTACATCCTCGTTCTTATTGAGCTTACTCATCGTGCCGGGAGACAGCTCTATATCCTTGCGTAAAGTTGATTTTGGGATCTCTCTTTCAATGAGCATTACCCATAATTTCTTATAGCTTATCTTCATAAAAGCACCTCTCTCAAACGCTTATAGTGAGACTCATTATATTATACACCAAACGCTTCAAATTTTCAATACGATGCTCCAAAAATTCAAAATATATTTCAAGTTCATGGAGCGCATTACGAAGAAGAAAGCCTGAGCCGATTTATTCATACGGCTCAGGCTTTGGTGGTTATTCCAACTCGCTACTTTTGGCTTTTTCATGCTCCTGTGAAAGCGTTGGACTGAGGAAATCATCGACATTTGCCTTCATGGTATCAATCACTTTAGCCTCTTTTTTGAGCCTTGCTCGTTCGTCGTAGAGACGCTGCTGCTCTTCCAAAAGGCGTTGCTGCTCGGCTTGCAGAGACTTCATACTTGGAAGTTTTTCACCATCTTGCATAGCAAGCAATGTACTCTTTGCTGCTTCAAAAACGACAAGCTCTGCCTCGTGCGCAGCTCGAAAACTCTGCTTGTTCTTCGTCTTTGAGTAGGCATCATAGACCGGCTTGAGCTTTTGATAGGTTGAGATATTCTTGATAAGCGGCTGCACCTTTCGGAGCTGCGCTTCAACGACTTTCAAGTCAGCGCCGGTACGCTCATAAGAACTATGGATGTCTTCGACTTTCTTTTCAAGATCGGCATATTGAAGTAGCTCGTTCTCAGTGAGGTAATTGAGCGTTCTGGCGGCTTCTTTGAGGATCTTAATCTTCATAGAATGCTCAAAGCCCTTGCTGTCGATCTGCTTAATTCTGTTTTGAATATCGCTGATGAGAGAGATGTTCTTCCTACCGTTCTGCATCTGCCGTCTGCGGGCATTGCGTCCTTGAATGCGTTCCTTGATCCGGTCCTCGGTGTAGTTATCTCCGATGGTTTTTGCACGGGTGAAACGCTCTTGCCCTTCGGCACGGAAGGAGATGTATTTGCCGGTTTTGATTTCATATCCGGTGTCCTGCATCAGCTTCAAAAACTCATCGTAGTCCTTTGCTGTGACCACGCAGCGATCAATGGTCTGCTTGAGTTTTTGCTTCCAACTTGTACCGCGTTTGGCTTCGGTGTATTCCTTGTAGTCCATGCCTTTTCCCTGAGAGGGAGGAATAACTGACAGCCCGTGTTCAGCACATATCTCATCACTGAGATGCCGCATCTCACGATAGGTTTTCTTATTGCTTCGGTACGCATGGAAGTCAACATAGTTGACAGCGTTAAAGATAATATGATTGTGGCAATGCCCCTTGTCGATGTGCGTTGCAATCACATACTCGTACTTTCCCTTGAGCCATTCGTCGGCAAACTGCTTACCGATTTCATGCGCTTGTTCCGGCGTGACTTCATCAACCGCAAAGGATTGGATCAGATGTCGGGCGATCACCTTCGGTATCTGCATTCCTTGTTGAGCAGCAAGATTTCTTGTCCACTCAAATTCCTTCGCTGCGGCATCGCTGGCAGCGCAACCATAGGAAGAGACATAGAGCTGGTCATCTGTTTTCTGCGGATCAAGAATGTATGCGAGAGCCTTGTTCACAGTTCCTCGGATTGGCTTGATTTTAGTAATCGCCATATCTCAGCCTGCCTTTCTTTCAGCTCTGCAACATCGTCCTCATAGAAGTGTCCTGTGGAGTTGATTCGGCGGCAAATGTGGTTGATATTTGCCGCTGCGCGAGATACTGCTGCGGCAAGTTTCTTCTGCTGCGTGTAGTCCACTTTGATGATGTAACCGTCAATCGCCATCTTGCGAAGATACGCTCCCATGTTGTTTGTACCAAGCTGTTTCATCTTTCCTTTGATAATCCGTTTCTCGTCATCTGAAACAAAGAAGAGTATCTGATTTGGTCGTGTTCTGTTTGCCATAAGCGGTTTGTCCTTTCATAAAGATAGAGGGTTTGGGAGACATCCCAACAAGCATTTTCTGGATTAAGGGGAGGGTTTCCTTAATCCAAAATCGCCGTGTGTATATACACCGGCTGTGCTTGCTATTCTCTAAAATCGTAATCTTAGTTGGAAGTCCCCCGTAAATTACCCCTTCGTAATACAACGGACAAATTCCGCGTTTTTGTCTCACGCATAAAAGAAAAAGACGCTCGAAAGCGTCTTTTTAGTATTGTTCAAGCGATGAGAACGCATCACTCTCAATGGTCAGAATGTCATCCATCGGAATCTTTGTGCCGTCCTGCATGGTAATCAGCCGCTCAAAATCATCCAGCTTTTTCACGATGCCTGTTGCTTCAAGATAAGCACCACCGGCTTTTCTCTCATCTGCTTTGAAATATGTGACTGCTACCTCCGGCTCATCTTCAAGGTGCTCCACAAGAAACTGAAACTTCAAATTTAGACTATGGAGTTCTTCATCATCCAACTCAATCTTTGTGTCGGTCAGACGCCCGGTTTCTTTGATAGCAGCATCATAACCAGTGAGAGCTGCGAACGGAGAAAACTGAGCTGCACGATCTGACATCGGCATCTGCTGACGAGTGGGAGAGATATGGTGTGGAAGATTGATAATATCTTCGTAGCCTTTCATGCAGCTCATTCCTCCTTTGGCTATTCCATTATATTGCTTCTTTCAATTCATGAAAGCTAAGAACCTTATTATCGTAAAGCATTACAACGGGCTTATTGAATCCTTGGAAGTCAAAAAGGCTGCACGAATCAGAAACGAGAGCTTGCAGCGTCAACTTGTA
>OLOQ01003485.1_pt1 | contig 11389 bp, 10 predicted proteins | sample 1673101 | NCBI WGS metagenome assembly OLOQ01 (sample SAMEA3136754, study PRJEB25190) | human gut metagenome | biome: human gut; feature: human-associated habitat; material: faeces | place: Austria | collected 2013 | reverse complement strand
GCAGCCAGGCGGATGCCACAGCCTGCAGGATGAGCCAGCGGGCCACGACCTGCTCGTCGCTCCAGCCCTTGTTCTTACGCACATGGTCGTGCAGCGGGGTGCGGGTGTTCTTGAGGATGGAGATGTGCAGGAAGCGCTTCAGGCTGATCTTCAGGATGCCCAGGCTGCCGTCCACGATGAACACGATGGCTGCCAGCAGGAAGGCAAAGGGGTGGCCGCACTTCAGGGACAGGATGGCGATGAAGAACCCCATGGCGCGGCTGCCGGCATCGCCCATCAGCAGGGTGCTGGGCTTTGCGTTGGACCACAGGTAAGCCAGCAGCGCACCCATGAACACCACACCGGCGGTGCTGTAGTCGGCCAGCTCTTCGTGGTAGGCGATCAGGTAGGTGCCGATGGTCACCACGGCCAGACTGGCGGACAGGCCGTCCACACCGTCGGTGCAGTTGACCACGTTGATGCTGGCCCAGATCAGGATGACGATGAGCAGCAGGTACACCGCATACGGCAGGGTGAAGCTCCACTGCAGGAACTGCACGCCGCAGCCGTTGAAGTTGAGGTAGGTCACGCCTGCCACCACGGCGATGACAAAGTCGATGATGCCTTTTTTGTATTCGTTCCAGGCCTTTTCGGCGGCATCGTCAAAGTAGCCGGAGAGCATGGAAGCGATGAGCAGCACGGTGTAGATGACATATTCCACCCGGAACGGCAGGAATGCCAGCGACACCAGCGCGATGCACAGCACGAAGATCAGGCCGGAACCGCGGGCCTTGCCCTTGGACAGGCCGCCATTGACGGCAAATTCACGGCCATGGTCGTGGGGAAGCTTGTTGTGGAACAGCGAATCGGTAAGCGCAGTGAGCGCAAATGCCAGCAGAAACGCTGCGGCATCCACTCCGCGCTGCCCGACGACAGACACCAGAGATTCGATCATATTTCTATTCTCCTCATTTCTTTTGCAATTCATGCCTTGTGTTGTTGAGTGTATCACGCCGCACCCAAAAAATCAATCACCGGGCACAAAAAGGCCACCTTGATTGACTTTTGCCCGGCCCGCCCTTATAATAAGTGATTAGACTCATCATCCGCTATTCTGACCTTGAAGGAGGAACCATGTCCATTACCCTTGAACAGCTCTCGGCCAAAATGCGCCAGGGCGAGCAGGTGCCGCTGCGGCAGACCGCGCAGATCGTGCTGACACTGAGCATCCCGTCCATTCTGCAGCAGATCGTGGTCACGGCCATGGAGTACATCGACGCCGCCATGGTGGGCCATATCGGAGCTTCGGCCACCGCATCCATCGGCATCGTCAGCTCCAGCACCTGGCTGCTGCACGGCATGCTGGCCGGGCTGTATATGTCTTTTTCCATTCAGGTGGCACAGTATCTGGGTGCCGACCGGCAGGAGGATGCCCGGGGCGTGCTGCGGCAGTCCATGCTGTTCAATCTGTTCGTCGGTCTGGCGGCAGCCGCTTTCGGCATCGGCATCAGCCGGTATCTGCCCGGCTGGCTGGGGGCCGACCCGGCCCTGCAGGCGGATGCCTCGGCCTATTTTGCCATCTGGGCGGCTTCCCTGCCCTTTGCCATGGCCATGGGCACCTACTCTTCCATGCTGCGTTCCACCGGTGACGCGCTGACCCCCGGTCTGATCAGTGTGCTCACCTGCATTCTGGATGCCATCTTCAACTATGTCCTCATCAACCCCACCCGCACCATCCTGCTGGCCGGGCACAGCATCACCGTGTTCGGCTTCGGCTGGGGCGTGCCGGGTGCGGCACTGGGCACTGCGCTGTCCAATGTGGTGGGCGGCCTGCTGGCTCTGGCACTGCTGCTGTTCCGGGACGGTGTGCTGTGCATCCGCCGCCCCGGCTCCTGGCGCATCACAAAGGCCTGCCTGCAGAACCTGTGGAAGGTGGGTGCGCCGCTGGCCGCCGAGCGTGCGGCGCTGTCGTCGGCGCAGGTGCTGCTGGTGCGCATCGTGTCCGGGCTGGGCACTACCGCCATTGCGGCCAACAGCCTGGGCGTGAGCGCCGAAAGCCTGTGTTACATGGCAGGCTACGGCGTCCAGGACGCCTCCCTTGCCATGGTAGGCCAGGCCGTGGGCGCCCACCGGCGGGATATGGCCAAACGCATTGCCTGGCTGTGCACCGGTATGGGCATGGCCATCATGGCGCTGACCGGCGTGGGCCTGTATGTGTTTGCTCCGGCCCTGATGGGCATCTTCACCGCCGACGCCGCCGTCATTGCGCTGGGTGCGCAGGTGCTGCGCATCGAAGCCTTTGCCGAGCCGATGTTCGGGGCCAGCATCGTGGCCAGCGGTGCCATGCAGGGTGCCGGTGACAGCACCGGCTGCTTTGTGCTGAACCTTGTGAGCATGTGGGGCATCCGGCTCACGCTGGCCGTGCTGCTGGCTCCCCGCTTCGGGCTTGTGGGCGTGTGGTTTGCCATGTGCGCCGAGCTGTGCACCCGCGGTGCCCTGTTCCTGCTCCGGCTGGCCCGCGGCAAATGGCTGGACAAGGGCGCGCTGGCCTGATAGATTCTTTCCCATTATAAAACAGCTCCCCGGCCGGGACCGCTGCAATTGGGCAGCCCCAGCCGGGGAGTTGCTGTTTGATTGAGAAGAAAAGAAGAAAGAAAAGAGAAAAGCAAAAATTACTTGCGGCCGTGCAGGATGGGAGACAGCGGCTTGTAGATCAGCAGGCAGAGCACGGCATCCAGCAGGCCCTTGACCAGCGTGAAGGGCATGTTGAAGATGACCAGGCACTTGATCAGGCTGTTGGCCGAAGGCAGAATGGCCTGGTACATGCCAAGAATGGCTTCCAGCGGCATGTGGTAGAACTCCACATAGGCCGGGTAAGTGATGAAGTAGTTGGACGGCACACTGAACACCGCCATGGCTGCGGCACCGGCAATGGCACCAAGGATGGCCGTTTTGCGGCTCTTGCGGTGTTTGTAGATGAAGCCCGCCACCGCCGAGAACACCGCGCCCAGCATGAAGTTGCATAGCTCGCCCACGCAGGCGGTAGAGGTGCCCTTGATGACGATGTGGAGCAGGTTCTTCATGAAGCTGATCACTACGCCGTACACGGGGCCCAGTGCAAAGGCACCCAGCAGGGCCGGCAGGTCGGAAAAGTCCATCTTGACAAAGCTGGGAATGAGCATCGGGATGGGAAACTCGATGAACATCAGGATAAAGGCCACCGCGCTGAGCATGGCGGCAACGGTCAGGTTGTGGGTCGTATTCTTTCGCATAGGTTTTGTCCTCCCCCGGGGTTCGCCCCGTTCAAAAAATTGATTGGAAAGCCCTTTTCGCATGGAACTCGGAACGGGTAAGACAAACAGAAAAGCGCCCTGCTGCAACAAAAAAACTGCAACAGGGCGCGTAGACACAAACGTTGTCTGCCGTTTCTTGCATCCGGACTATACCGTTGGTCCCGGAGTTGCACCGGGTCAGCACCCTTGCGGGTGGTCGCGGACTTTACCGCCAGTGGGGAATCGCACCCCGCCCTGAAACGAACTTTCTGGCACAAAGTATAGCGTGACGGACCGGTCTTGTCAAGAGGTCAGCACACGATTTGTGCATCTTTTATCGAAGTCATTCTTTTAGGCAGTGTTCCCGGCGTACCGCTCGACGCGCTTGCCCGCATCGCGCAAATATGTTATCATAATCTTATTGTGTAAAAACACCGGAGGTTTTGTATGATTTTCTCGATCCGTGATCTTTCCTTTGAGCTCGGCTCGATGCTGCTGGAGGGCTGGCCCGCCTTTGCTGCCCGGGCCGTATGCGCTCTGCTCATTCTGCTTGCGGCATGGCTCGTGCGCCGCTGGCTGACCCACAAGGGCTTCCCCGCCCTGGAGGCACGCAGCTGGCATTTCACCGGCACGCCCATCCTGCTGCGCAGCTTTGCGGTTCCGGTGCAGCGCATGTGCACGGTGGTGGGCATCTATCTGGCTGCGTCCAGCCTGCCGTGGGCCATTCCCGGTGTGCGCAAGCTGTTCCTGATGGCATTCCAGCTGGTCATGACCCTGTTGGTGTGCGAGGGCCTGTATGCAGCTTCTGAGCTGGCCGATCTGGTGCTGGCATCCTGCAGCCCGGAGATCCGCTCCAACAAGACCCTGCTCTCCCTGCTGAACACCACCTACAAGGTACTGGTCATTGCAGTGGGCGTGGCCGCCGGTGCGCAGGAGGTGGGCTTCCCCATCGGCAGCATCGTTGCCGGTGCCGGTCTCATCGGCCTGACCATCTCGCTGGCGGCGCAGGAAAGCGCCAGCAACCTGTTCAGCGGCATCGTCATCCTGCTGGACAAACCCTTCTCGGTGGGCGACTGGATCACCGTGGGCGATGTGGAAGGCGAAGTGATCGACATCAACTTCCGCTCCACCCGCATCCGCTCGCCGGACAAAACCGTCAATGTGATCACCAACAGCAAGATCTGCTCTGCCACCGTGCAGAACGCCGCCCTGCGCACCATGCGCCCCTACAAATTCACGCTGGGTGTCACCTACAGCACCACCCGCCCGCAGCTGGAAAAGCTGATGCAGGACCTGCAGGCCATGCTGGATGCAAGCCCCCTCACCAACCACGGCACCAACATCGTGCAGCTGGCCAGCTTCGGAGATTCCAGCATCAACATCCTGATCTCGGCCTACCTGCTGACCAACGTCTACGCCGAGTTTCTGCAGATGCAGAACGACCTGAACCTGAACATCATGGACATCATGCAGGCTGACGGTGTGGATTTTGCCTTCCCCTCCACCAGCGTCTACATCGAAAAGAACTGATCGCATCCACGCGCAAAAAGAGCCCGTTTCCGTCTTATCCGGAAGCGGGCTCTTCTGCTTTTCTGTTATTCGTTCACGGCCGTGCAAGAGCTCCCGGTTCCCGTTGCGAGCATTTCAGCTCTGTGCCCGGCAGACTGAATTTTGTTACGGTATGACTTTTTTACAGTGCCACGTCCAGTGCCATCATCAGGGCAAACCCCAGCACGATGCTCACCACCCCGGCGGGTTCGTCCTGCTCCACGGCTTCCGGGATCATCTCCTGCGCCGTCACGCACACCATGCAGCCCGCCGCCGCACTCATGAGCCAGGGCAGTGCCGCCTGCACCCACCCGGCCAATGCGAATGCCGCCAACGCGCCCAGCGGCTCCACCAGACCGGATGCCGCCCCGGCCCCGAACGCCTGCAGGCGGGTGCGGCCGCTGTGCGCCAGCGGCAGGCTGACGGCGGCCCCTTCCGGGATGTTCTGCAGCCCGATGCCCAGGCTCAACGCCAGCGCACCGCTCACGGCATCCGGTTCCCCGCTCAGGGCCAGCGCCGCCGCAAGGCCCACCACCATGCCTTCCGGCAGGTTATGCAGTGTTACCGCCAGCACCATGCGGCTCTTGCCCCGCTGCAAAAGCTGCCCGGCCATGCTTTCCAGCCGCAGCAGTCCTGCTGCCCCCAGCACCAGCCCTGCCGAGGGCGGCACCCACGCCGCGACGCCCAGCTCCCGGGTGCGCTCAATGGCCGGCAGCAGCAGGCTCCACACGCTGGCCGCCAACATGATGCCCGCCGCCATCCCGCTGAGCACCCGCTGGGTGCGCGGTGCCGCCGACCGACGCAGCAGGAACACCCCGGCCGCCCCCAGTGTGGTGCACACCGCCGGGAACAGCAGCACCCCGGCCGCAAAAACGATCTGGTTCAAAACGCATTCCCCCTTTGCCCATTTTATGTTCCGGCAGCGCAAAAGGTGAACGCGCGGCAGAAAAGCCTGCAGGTTTCCCCGCAGGCTCTTCTTCATGCAACAACTACAAAAAGAGGTTTGCGAATGTCAGAACGAGATGTCCTCTTCCCCGTCCTCTGCGGGTTCGGCCCCAAGCGGCACCTTCACTTTTTTTCCTGGAAGCAGCACGACAAATCGTCACAGAACTGTCATCTCCACTAAGATTCTTTTCCACGAGCTCCAAAGGTGGAATCTTTACGAAAGCAGTTTACCAAAAAGTGTTCTACTTTTGGCGCAAAATTATAACAAAAGCGTAGATTCTCCCGAAATATTGCAATCTTTGCCTAAAATCCTCTTGATTTTTTTTGTAAAAAAGACTAGAATATTGCCTTGCAGACAGGCCCCGTACACAAGGCCCTCTGTGAAGATATTTTTTGAGAAACAAGGAGATTATAGATATGAAACTCAAGAATGTTGCTGTTGCTGTTGTTGCTCTGGCTCTGGCTGCTGGCATGACCGCTTGCGGCGGTTCTGCTTCTTCCACCGCTGCTTCTTCTACCTCTGAGGCTGTGTCCTCTTCTGTTGCTGCTTCTTCCGAGGCCGCTTCCAGCGAGGTGGAGACCGAGTCTGCTTCTTCTGAGGCTGCATCCAGCGAGGCTGCTGTTTCCGAAGCTGCATCCAGCGAGGCTGCTTCTACCACTGCCGCCTGAGTCTGAACACTCACACAGGTTGCTTAAAATCTTGCAAAAAGCCTCTGCACTGGTTTTCCGGTGCAGAGGCTTTTTCCTGTTCAGTGGTTTTTATCTGATTCCAGCAAGGCACGGATCTGGGCAAGGTCTGCCGCAAAATGGATTCCTGCCTGCCGCTGGGCCGAGGAAAGTCCCTTGCAGATCATCTCGTTCAGCAAGGCTTTCAGGCTGTCGTAGTAGCCGTTGAGATTGTAGAGGATGCAGGGCGCATCCAGCTGCCGGAGCGACACCATGGACATGACCTCTGCAATCTCTTCCAGCGTCCCGGTGCCGCCGGGAAACGCCACGAATGCATCGCCCAGCTCGATCATCTTCGCCTTGCGCTGGGCCATATTCTCCGTGACGATGAGTTCGGTCAGACCGTTGTGCTGCAGCTCCTGTTCCACAAAGAACCGCGGTTCCACCCCAGTCACCTGCCCGCCGGCGGCTAATACGCTGTCGGCCAGCAGACCCATCAGTCCGCTGCGGGAGCCGCCGTAGACCAGCGCGTTGCCGCTCTGACCGATCCAGCGGCCAAGCTCCTGCACGGCTGTTTTCAGCGCCGGGTCATTGCCCTCGCTGGCTCCCAGATATACTGTGATCTTCATCGGATCGCTCCCTTCCCCGGCGCAGTTTCGGCCGGATGCCCGCTGTTTTTGTTTCAGCATACCATACCCCCGCCCATTGTGCAAGCGGCATGGGATGATTACATTTCCCGGCTTTCCCAGCTGAACCAGAAGGCCGGGCAGCTCATGCGGGAGTACATGGACGGGCACCCGGAAGCCGACACCGACGCCCTCATCCGCTACGCCTACGCCCTTGTGACCAAGTACGGCGAGGGCAGCGCAGAGCTTGCCTGTCAGATGTACGACGCCCTGGCCGAGGCGCAGGGGGTCACATTGCCCGCCGCAGAGCCTGCACCCACCGCCACCTATGGCGAGGTGACCGGCATGGTCAAGGCCACGCAGGACAGCCCGCCCAGCCTGCAGCAGGGCGTTTCCCGCATGGTAAAGCAGGCCGGTGCCGACACCACCACCCGCAATGCCATCCGGGACGGCGCGGAGTGGGCATGGGTGCCCCACGGCGACGCCTGCCCGTTCTGCCGGATGCTGGCTTCCAACGGCTGGCAGCGGGCCAGCAAGAACCTGCTGAAGAAAGGCCACGCCCAGCACATCCACGCCAACTGTGACTGTGAGTTTGCGGTGCGGTTCAGCCGTGGCTTTGACGTTGCCGGGTACGACCCGGAAGCATACCTCCGGCAGTACCGTGACGCGGGCAGTGATATCAACAACTGGCGGCGCATTGATTATGCAGCCAACCGGGAGCGCATCAACGCGCAGAAAAGGGCGGCGTATGCGGTAAGAAAAAACTTCTCTGTTTATTCGAGCTTGAACATGGAGCCAAAACCTGTTACAATGCAGTCAATCAGCAATGTCAAGGCGTTCAGCTGTGACACGCTGGATGCTACTGGACAACAGCAGCTGAAAAATGCGCACAAACGTCTGCTTATGACCGCATCCAAGCAGCCGCTTGGAGTGGAAGTTGGCAGGGCATACGATTTGAATATGAAACCGCTCACAAAAGAGTTAACAGGAGCAGCAGAGCGCTCAACAGTGTCGGTGCCAAAACAAAATGTGCCGTATATTGTTATCCATACACACCCTGACAGTAACATTTTCTCACAACGGGATTTGAGTAACTTTGCAAATAACGTAAACCTGAAAATGCTTACAGCTGTTGGCCATGATGGGCACGTTTATGCGGTTGAAAAATCAGCTTCGTTTGACGCAAAAGCCGTAAAAACACTGGTTTCTGATCTCGGAGAATCCGTCAACGGCATTGCAAATCAATATGATCGGAAAGAGATTTCCTATCAGGAAGCCGCCGAATCGTTGAATTTTCTTGTTCGCAACTGTCTATCAGAATTGGAGGGATACGGTGTCAAGTTCTACGAATGAAAAGTTCTTTACCCCGGAACGCATAAAGAAAATGCAGCAGTATCTGATAGACCATCCTATCGACCATAAATATGACGAACTATGCGCCCAAGATATCTATGATGGGGATGACGTTCCGCCACGGCAGCTGGCTGCACGAGGTTATTATGACGTTCTGAAAGAACTTGGAAAACTCCCGGCGGGAGTTGAATGACCGTTAAACCACGATGCACACGCACCGTGGTTTTTTGTTGCCCATTTTTTTAAAGCACTGTGCAAAAAATGCACGGTGCTTTTTTCATGCCGTCTTAGCTCATTCTGGAAGAGCGCCGGTCTCCAAAACCGGAAGCGGGAGGTTCGATACCTCCAGACGGTGCCACGCTGCAAGATCTGCAGCAAATACACGCCACGGCTGCGGAAAAGCCGGGAAAGGAATTTATCACCATGGCAGAAACTGTACATCAGGAACCCACCACCCCCGCTGCCGAGGGGCAGCAGCCGGAGCGCACCTTCACCCAGGCCGAGATGAACGCCATCATCTCCGACCGGCTGAGCCGGGAACGCTCCAAATACGCCGACTACGACGATCTGAAAGCCAAGGCCCAGCAGTTCGATGCCGCACAGGAAGCGGGCAAGACCGAGCTGCAGAAGGCAAACGAGAAGGCCGCAAAGCTGCAGGAGCAGCTGGACACCCTGACCAAGGCCAACACCCTGCGGGACATCCGCGGCAAGGTGGCGGCCGCCACCGGCGTGCCTGCCGAACTGCTTTCCGGCGACACCGAAGAAGCCTGCACTGCACAGGCGCAGCATCTGGCTGGCTACCCGCTGGCCGGCTGCCCCAGTGCCGTACAGTTTCTGGAGCTGCTGTATAATGGGATGGTGAGAGGGTTGTAAATCGCCTTGATACCGGCAATTTGGTTACAACTTTTTGACAACTTTTGTAGCGGCAATATGCTGCCCTTTGCGCCCATATCGTGCACTATCTACCCAACTCAAAAAGCAAGAAAACCCGCATGAACACTGAATTTTTCAGCATTCATGCGGGTTTTCATTAGTATGCGAGGGAGGGGACTCGAACCCCCAAGGATAAACCACACGCACCTCAAACGTGCGCGTCTGCCAGTTCCGCCACCCTCGCATATTCTGTTCGCGCAACCCTGCGGACATCTGAGGTGGGAAGCCGTTTGTGCGGACTGCTTGAATATAGTACCACATTTGCCGGAAATCGTCAAGCGTTTTTCGGCTTTTTCATAGATTTTTTCGGCGTTCATATCTTAATAGAGCCAACAAAAATCCAGAAACAACGTGCGAGGGAGGTTTTAGCATGCGTTTGTCTGTACCACGTCTGCGGCGGGTGCTTCTGGGGGCGGGTTTCCTTGCGGGTATGGCAGCTGCTTTTGCGGCCGGAATGTGTTTTCCGGCGCGCAGTCCGGCTGTCTGCACACAGGCGGATCTGACCGTCCGGCCGGATGCAGCGCCCTTCTCCCCTGCTGTGTCCACGATGGCCACAGCGGAAACGCAGCCCAATGCCGCCTTGCCGGAAAAGTGGGTCTGTCTGACCTTTGATGATGGCCCCAGCAAGACCACGCCGGATGTTCTCTCGGCCCTGAATGCCGTCGGGGTGCATGGCACCTTTTTTGTGGTGGCTACCGACTACAACGAGAAATATTTGCCCCTGCTCACCGAAGCTGCATCCGCCGGGCACCAGATCGCACTGCACTCTGCCTCCCACGAATACAGCGACATCTACCGCAGCAGCGAAGCCTACTGGGCGGACATCGCCCTGCTGAAAGAGCGCATCGCGCCCTATGTGGACGCAGAGAGCATCCGTTATCTGCGATTCCCGGGCGGCAGCACCAACACGGTGAGCCGCCGCTACGGCGGCAAATGGCTGATGAAGCAGCTGAAAGCCGAAGTGGAACAAAAAGGCTGGCAATGGGTGGACTGGAACGTCTGCGCCGAGGACGCCGTGGGCGGCCACCCCAGTGCGGACACCATTTACCGCAATGTAGTGCGGGAGACCGGCGAGCAGACCCATTGCATTGTTCTGATGCACGACTCTGCCACCACCCGCACCACCGCCGAGGCACTGCCGGATATCATCCGGTGGTATGCGGACAACGGCTATACCTTTCTGACCGTAGCCGAGGCGCTGCCGCTGGGGTGATGCGCCTTACAGCCACTTTTCCATGCAGCGCCCCAGCAGCACCCCGCCGGATGCCAGCGCCGCCAGCCAGAGCCAGCCTGCACCGCCGGTGACTACCCACCCTGCCGCCATGATGGCGGCAAAGGTGCACACCGGCGGCAGCACGATACGCGCGATGCGCAGCAGCTTCTCCCGCCGGGGTGGAAGCCCGGTGTCAAGCTGCTCGGGATGCACGGCATCGCAGCAGATCTCGTCCCGGTACTTGCCCGGATTGCGGTAAGCTTTATACGGAATGCCATCCAGCGAAAACTCCGGGTACATCCCCTCTTTTTCAAGGCTGAACTGCATCCCGTTGGCCTTTGCGTAGGTCTGCAGGGCCGCTGTGAACTCCTGTGGGGTGTTGATGCTGCCCTCCGGGATAAAGGAAAAATGCCTCTGGTGCTGCACCTGTGCCAGCGTGCGGTAATCCTGCAGCCAGCCAGAGCAGAACGCACCCTGTACGGCAGGCTTTTCCATCCGGGTCAGGCAGGCATCCACGTCCAGCGTTTCTGCCTGCGGCCGCTGCCGGGCAAGGTCGGCACAAAACTGCATAGCTGCCGCCAGATGCGCGGCCTGCTGCTCCAGCACGGTCTGCTGGGCTTGCAGCGCCTGCTGCAGGGGCCGTTCCCCGCGCAGCACCGCCTTGATGGTGGGCAGCGGCACATCCAGCATGCGCAGCATTCGGATGAGCTTGAGGGTGCGGACATCCCCGGCGGTGTAATCGCGGTAGTCATTGCCCTGTCTGCGTGCCGGTGTAAGAAGCCCTTCTTTTTCGTAAAAGCGGATGTTCGGGGCGGACACGCCGCTTTGTTCGGAAGCCTGTTTGATGTTCATTT
>OLOQ01003482.1_pt1 | contig 11393 bp, 5 predicted proteins | sample 1673101 | NCBI WGS metagenome assembly OLOQ01 (sample SAMEA3136754, study PRJEB25190) | human gut metagenome | biome: human gut; feature: human-associated habitat; material: faeces | place: Austria | collected 2013 | reverse complement strand
CTGGTCCATGAGCCCTCCGAGCTACCCGCGGCAATCGCCAAGGCGTTTGAGTACGGCGACAAAGTGCTGGTCGAGAAGTGCATCGAGGGTACCGAGATTACCGTCGGCGTATACGGCGAGGATGACGTGCGCGCCCTGCCGATTGTTGAGATCCGTAAGCCCGGGGACTGCGAGTTCTACGATCTGGACGTGAAGTATGTGGACCCCACGGATATCCATCGCATTCCGGCGCAGATTTCGCCCGAGAACTATGCTCGTGCTCAGGAGCTCGCCTGTGCTGCCCATAAGGCACTCGGCTGCCTGGGTATCTCGCGCAGCGACTTTATCGTGAGCGAGGATGGCCCCGTCATCCTCGAGACCAACACGATTCCCGGCATGACCGATACGTCGCTGTATCCGGATGAGATTCGCCACACCGATGACATGACGTTCCCACAGGTCTGTGACAGTCTGATTCGTATGGGACTTCGTCGAGCGGGCGTTGCATGCTAATCGAGGACGCTGTTTCGTCGGGAACGCCGCAGTTTGTCATCGATTCCTATGCCACGCTTGCCGAGCGTGCCAAAACCCAATCGTTTGGTCTCATCGAGGAAGATGTTATCGTCCTCGATACCGAAACCACGGGTCTTTCGGTGCAGGACAATGAACTGATTGAGATCTCGGCTGCCCGTCTTTCGGGCCGCGAGATCGTCGACCGGTTCGATACCTTCGTGCACCCCAAGCAGCTGATTCCCGCCGAGATTACCGAACTCACGAGCATTACAAACGCCGATGTGGTGGATGCCCCATCGGCCGTCGATGCCGTGGCCGCTCTCGCCGATTTTGTCGGCGGCTGCCCGGTGATTGCGCATAACGCCACCTTCGACCGTTCGTTTATCGAGTCGGTCAAGGGCGGTGTCAACGTCAGCGACATCTGGATCGATTCGCTGGCACTGTCGCGCATCGCACTTCCGCGCTTGGCCTCGCACAAGCTGTCTTTTATGGCCGACTTGTTTGGGTGCGATTCGGTGTCGCATCGCGCGAACGCAGACGTTGATGCCCTGTGCGGTGTGTGGCGCGTGCTGTTGGTTGCGCTTACCGACCTGCCTTCGGGCCTTATGGCGCGCTTGGCGGACATGCACGCGGACGTGCCTTGGTCCTATCGCCCCATTTTTTCTTTTTTGGCCGGCCAGAACCCGGGTTCGATATTTTCGCTCAGCGCCGCTCGTGCTGACGTGCTCAAGGCCGATCGTGCAGACGATCGCGTTGATGCGGACGAGTTGCCGGTCCTTAAGATGCCGAGCCGTGAAGAGATCGAGGCGGATTATGCCCCCGGTGGCCTAGTCAATCGCATGTATCCCACGTACGAGCCGCGCGATGAGCAAATCGCGATGGCGCTCGAGGTCCGTGACGCGCTCGTTACGGGAACGCATCGCGTGATTGAGGCGGGGACGGGCGTCGGCAAATCGATGGCTTACCTGGTGCCTTTTGCCGAGGCCGCACGCCGCAACAACATCACGGTTGGTATCGCGACTAAATCGAATAATCTTGCCGACCAGCTCATGTATCATGAGCTGCCCAAACTTGCCGATCAGCTGGACGGAGGCTTATCGTTTTGCGCCCTCAAGGGCTATGACCACTATCCATGCTTGCGCAAGCTTGAGCGCATGAGCCGTAGCCAAGTCGAAATTACGACTAAGCGTGATCCTGCCGACACGCTTACGGCGGTCGCGGTCATCATGGCGTACGTGTGTCAGTCGGCCGATGGCGACCTCGACTCGCTCGGCATTCGTTGGCGCAGCGTCAACCGTCCCGACTTTACGACGGCCTCGCGCGAGTGCGCCCGTCGCTTATGCCCGTTTTTCCCCGATAAATGCCTGGTCCACGGCGCCCGCCGCCGCGCGGCGCATGCCGATGTGGTGGTCACCAACCATTCCCTGTTGTTCCGCAATGTTGCGGCCGAGGGCAGAATCTTGCCTCCGATTCGCCACTGGGTGATCGATGAGGCCCACTCCATCGAGCGCGAGGCGCGCCGTCAATGGGCGCGCGTGGTGTCGGCGGATGAATCGCGCGTTCTGTTTGAGCGCCTGGGTGGCTCGAGCACCGGTGCGCTGAGCCAGGTTTCCCGCGATTTGGCAACCTCGGAGGGCTCTACGCTCTACCTGGGTCTTACTGCCAAGGCGACGTCGACGGCTGCCCGCGCGAGCATGGCGATTGCCGATGTGTTCGATGGCGTGCGCGAGCTTGGCCGCCGTGCCCGCGGGGGCTATGACAACGCGAATCTGTGGATTGGCCCCGAGCTGCGCGTGTCGGATGACTGGCACGATTTTTTGCAGTCGGCCCATACCGCAATTGATGCGCTGGGCCAGGCGGATAAAAGCGTAGACGCGCTGGTGCAGGCCGTCGCCGCCGATAAGCCCGAGGTCGTCGTCGACCTGGGCGACATTTCGCGCCGTCTGCACGAGTTGGTCGAGAATCTCAAGCTCATCATTGAAGGCACGGATGAGCACTACGTGTACTCGCTGCAGGTTAACCGTCGGCTGCGTGCGGGCGGGGAGTCTATGACCGCCGAGCGCATCGATATCGGCGAGGCCCTGGCGAACGAGTGGTTGCCCGAGGTGCACACGGCCATCTTCGCTTCGGCGACCATGACGGTGTCCAAGAGCTTTGAGCATTTCAACCATGCCGTCGGCCTTGATCGCATCGGTGCGTCGACATCCTCATCGCTGCACCTGGATTCGAGCTATGACTTTGACTCGAATATGGCCGTGGTCGTGGCGGGGGACATTCCCGATCCGCGCGATCGTGAGCGCTATCTGTCGGCGCTCGAGTGCGTGCTGGTCGATGCCCATCTCGCCATGGGTGGATCGGTGCTCACGCTCTTCACTAACAGGCGCGATATGGAGGATCTGTATGCCCGTGTCGAGCCCAAATTGGCGCGAGCGGGTCTGGAACTCAATTGCCAACAGCGTAACTCGTCCCCACGTCGTCTGCGCGATCGGTTTATCAACGAGCCGACTTCATCGCTCTTTGCGCTCAAGGCCTTTTGGGAGGGCTTTGACGCCAGCGGCGAGACACTGCGTTGCGTCATTATCCCCAAGCTGCCGTTCTCGAGCCCCACGGATCCTCTTTCGTGTGAGCGCAACCTGCGCGAGGACCGCGCTTGGGCGCGCTACTCGCTGCCCGAGGCGGTGCTCGAAGTCAAGCAGGCCGCCGGCCGTCTCATCCGCTCGTCGACTGATTGCGGCGTGCTCATCTTGGCAGATCCGCGCTTGGTGACAAAGGGCTACGGCAAGAAGTTCTTGACGTCGCTGCCCACGACTTCCTACCAGCGTATCGAGTCGGCGCAGATCGGTCATTATTTGCAGCTGTGGCGTGCACGCCACGAGCGACGCCGTTAAAGCGGGCAGGTCAGGCTCTTCGCCATATCGCATAGACGCAATGCCTGGGCGGGGTCATCCAGTATGCGGATGGCTCCGCCCGCTGCGATTACCTGGCAGAACAGCCAGTGCTCTGACCCATAACGCACGGTCACCGTCGCCATGTCTGCCCCGTTTGGCTCAATCGACATGATGCCGGCCCAGTCTAGGCGCTCTGCCATGTCGAGCGGCATGAGGAGTTTTGCGCTCTGCTCCGCTTGGGAAAGGGATTCGTGGAGGGACAAGGACGCGGATGTGTGGCGCTCCACAGAATCGTCGGTAAGGGCAAGGCCTTCGATTTTGTCCATGCGGTAGGAGCGCTGCGCATCAACTTCGACATCCCAGGCAATCAGATATGTTTGGTCGCCATGCGTCGCGATGCGCAGGGGGTCGATGAGACGCTCACGCGGCCGTGTGTCGTCCATCGAACGGTAGATGATGCGGCATCGAACGCCGTCTTGAATCGCGCAGTTCAGCTGTTGCCAGTGCGATCCTCGGGCAACGGTATCGACGACGCGCTGGTTGTAGCCGAGTTTCTCGGGTAGGAGGGCGTGTCGGATACGCTCTGCTGCCCGAGAGTCGATTCCCATCGATTCGAGTTCGTGGTTGAGCACGGCACCTTCGGCGGCACTTAGGCGCAAGGGCAGCACACGCCCCGCATCGCCTGTCAGGATGATGCACTCGCCGTGGCGTTCGCAGATGATGCGTGCGCCCGACTCACGGTCAGCGAGGGTCGAGACGATATCGATAATTTCGTCGAGCGCCGCACCCGTGATATCAAAACGGCTGCAGATATCCCCTCGTGTCATACCGGTCTCACCGGCAGCGTAGAGGGCCTCCATGATGTCAATCGCACGCGAGAGCCTTTGCTCGCTGGTGAGTTTACGCGCGGGCATGCTCGTGCACCGTCCTTTCGATGAGGTGGTTCCACGCCAGTTTAAGTGCATCGGGGGCAACGGGTCTCATGCCGTCCATGGCGTGCTCCATACAAAACGAGGCAGCGGCATTAAGGTCGCGCACGCCGACGGTCCAGGTCCAACCCTCTTCGGTGTGCGTGAGCTCCCCGCGACCGCGCGTTAGGCCGCTGACCATGTCGGCCTGGGCTTGCGGGGCAAACGAAAAGGTCGCCATAACGGGCTTGCAATCGGCAAAATCAAACTCGAAGAACAGGCGATCGTTCAGGTTAAAGTCGGCGGGGATGGAGTAGGCCTTCGAGGGGCGCCATGCGCGAACGATACGGTCGCAGCGAAACGTCCTGATTTCATCGGTGGCGTTGTCGAGTCCGCAAAAATACGCCACACCCTCGTGCTCAAACATGCCGTATACGCAGACGGTGCGCTCTTTTTGCTCCCCGTGCCCGTTTTGATACAAAAAGCGCAGTGCGCAGCGTTCGGCGAAAGCGCTCCACACCGCATCGACGGCGGGTAAGCGACGGGCGGGAGGCTCTTCTGCGGCCGATGCGCCGGTGAGGTAGGCGATCTTGGAGCGTATGTCTGCAAGCGGCGTGGCAAACGCGGCCGAACCGGTCGCAAGGGTCTGGTCGATAGCGTCGAGCAAGATGTCCGCGTCGTCTGCGGTGATGAGGCCACCGGCCGCAAACGTGTGCTCGCGATCGATGGTCCACGCGCTTTCTTCGGTTTCTTGGGCGCCTGCTGCGCGAACTTCCTTGATCGTGATTCCGCGTTCGAGGAGTTTTTCGCGATCGCGGCGAAACTTGCGCTTGTCCGAGTCGATATTGCCCGACCCATAGCCAAGATCGGAATCCAGGACAATTTGCTCTGTGGTCAATGGCTCGGGAGAGCTGTTGAGGACAAAGAACAGATTGAGGATGCGCTGGGCGGTCTTGTCGAAACCGGGTTCCGGCGCCCCATTTTTATTCGTTACGGTTGTATCGCTTGCCGTCATAGAATCCTCGCATAGGAAGGTGTTTGATGCCATGATTTTAGTCCGATATGGAGATTAGGCTATATCCTTGTCCGCTTGGGGCGTTAAGATGCCCAGAATTCGGCCGTTTGCGCCCGCTCGGGGTATACTTTCGACTATATACGGTTCTAATGTGCATACATTGGGCCTATTTGTCGGATTATGGATGTGGAGCGCATATGGCGAACACCCAGAACTATATTAACCACCTGCTGCAGAACACTGGCATCACGCCGGCGTGCAGCGAAGAAGAGCGCTTGGCCGCCGAAGATATCGCTCAAATTTTCCGCAACCACGGCTTTGATCCCGAGGTGCAGGAGTTTAATGCTCCCGCGCCGAGCAGGATGGCGTTTGCCGTTACGGGCATTCTGGCATTTGCCGGTGCCCTGCTTATGGGCATCGGCGGCGGTATCGGCTTAGTCGGTACCCTGTTGGCCATTGTCGGAGCCGTGCTCTATGTGCTCGAGAGAACCGGGCGCCCCGTGATCTCGCGCCTGGGCAAGACGGGCGTGAGCCAAAACGTCATCGCCTACCACAAGGCGTCGGGCCCGCTTGCCTCTCCGCGCAATCGCCCGGTTGTCGTCGTCGCGCACTATGACTCCCCGCGCGCCGAACTGCTCGCTCGCGAGCCCTATGCGCCGTACCGAGCGCTGATCGCCAAATTGCTCCCGATTGCCACGATTGCTCCCGCGGCTATTGCCATCCTGCGCATCTTGCCGCTTCCCGGCGCGTTGAAGGTCCTGCTGTGGATTGTCGCGATCCTTGCCTCCCTCGTGGCGCTCGCCAATGCCGCCAATATCATTTCCAATCGTTTTGTCCTTCCCTACACGTCCGGCTCGGTTTGCAACAAGTCCTCTGTTGCCGCCATGCTGGGCGTCATGGATAACGTCGCCCCCTATCAGGGTGAGAACGAGTTCCCTGACGATATTCCGTTTGACACGTATTTTGGCGAGCAGAAGCGTCGCGCCGAGGAGATGGCGCGCGCGGCAGCCGAGTACGCCGCGGCCCAGCAGCAAAACGATTACGGCAATACCATCGAGTACGAAGAGCCTGCCTATACCGAGGATGAGTATGGCCAGCCGGTCGCTCCCGAGGGTGAGCAGGGCGAGGCTTTTGATGAGCAAATCGATGGATTCGAAGGTGCTTCTGCCGACGAGACCCTGATTGGCGTCATTGCACCCGAGTCCCAGGTCCAAGATATTCCGGCCGAGGAGCCCGTTGCAGACGAGTCCGCTGCCGAGTCGGCAGAGGAGCCTGCCGCGGCCGAGCAGGCCGAGCCCGAGCCCAAGCTTTATCGCAATGCCGCCGGCAACATCCGGTTTGGCTCGAATGCCATCCGTGCCCTGGGAATGCTTCCCGAGTCCTGTACGCTCGATTACGAAGAGGGCGAGGAGCCGACGTTCGAGCCCGCGCCCCAGCCCGATCCGGTCGTGGCTGCACAGCCCGATGAGGCCAATGCCGTCGAGACGGAAGCCGATGCGGAGACTGCTATCGATCCCGCAGCCGGTCTGGACGTCATGGCGCCTGCCCCGGCGCCCGAGGAGCTCGATAATACCGAGGACGACTACGATGCGTATCCGCAGCGTGTGTCCTACGAGAGCGACACCGATTTTTCTGCCGAGCTTCCGGTGACGACGCCCCATGCCGATATCGCTTCCGCGTTTTCTTCGATCGGTGCCAGCGCCTCCCATTTCTTTAAGGGGGCATTCGAAAAGGGCAAGAAACTCGTTGACGACTTTGAGGAAAAGCGCGTCGCTGCCCGCGAGGCAGCCGAGCGCGAGGCTGCAGCCCAGCAACAGGCGGCCGAGGCCGAGCGCGAGCGCGCGGCACAGGAATTTGAGCAAAACGACGCCGAGCAGCCGGTATCGCCGGTATCCGTTGATGTTGCCGACGCCACGACGTCTTTCGAGGCGCCGCAGCCTTCGCCTGCGGAAGTTGCCGGGGAGACGGCGACTTTCGAAACCCAACAGCCAGTCGACAGCACTGTGTCGTTTGATGCCACGATGACGTTTGAGAAGCAGGGCACCGCTATCGCCGAGCCCCTTTCCGCTCCTGTCGAGGACGAGCCCGCTGCGCCCGATACGGTCGAGGATCAATCTGCGGCGGAACAGGTCGCTGCGGACAGCTCCGAGCAAGAGCCTGAGCCCGTGGCCCCCGAAGCTCCGCAGGCGGATGAGTCGAGGCCCTACTCTACGCAGATCTTCACCATGCCCGCGCCGAGTGATCCCGGCGCCACGGTTGCCAATGCTGCTCCGTCGCAGGCCGAGACGGTCGATGCTCTGATGGCTCAAATCTCGTCTCAGGCGTCGCCGCGCCCGAACATGAACGTTCCCGACCCGGCATCCGCGCCGGCTCCCATGCCCTCTGCGTCTCCGCTGGCCTCGGTCCCCGATCCCTCGATGCCTTCGATGCAGCAGGCCAATGTCGCCTCGCGCACCTCGCTGTTCGACCTTCCCGACCCTTCGGCTCAGGTCAACGATCCCTTCGCGACGGCACAGGGTCCCGAGCCCATATCGGCTCCGGTTGTTCCTCCCATGCCGGCCACCTCGGATGTTCAGCCGCTTGAGACTATCTCGGCTCCTGCCGCTCCGGCCGCCAAGCCGCAAAAGCGCGGCTTGGGCGGTCTGTTCGGTCGCAAAAAGAAAAACGAGCAGGACAGCATGAGCGATTGGCTTGGTGTCGAGGATGATTACGACGCCAAGAAGTCTGGTCGCGGAATCGGCTCGTGGGATAACTTCGAGGATGACGACGACGGCTGGAAGGGCGGTGCCACGTCTTCCGATGGAGCTTCCGCCGAGGATATGCTCGCTGCCGTTGCCTCCATGGGCGATGACGAGCTGCTTGGCCACGACATCTGGTTTGTGGCTACAGGCGCTTCCGATTGCGACGGCGCCGGCATGAAGGCGTTCCTGGCCGCGCATCGCGACAAGCTCCGCGGCGTGTTCTTTATCAACCTTGAGTCCATTGGTGCCGGTAGGCTTTCGGTCGTGACGGTCGAGGGCGAGCAGCAGCTGCTCAAGGGTGACCGACGCATCATGAACTTGGTCAACAAGGTGTGCAAGTCGTTCCATGTCGATTGCGGTGCATTTGAGATGCCCTATGCCAAGACCGATGCCTATGCTGCGCTCGAGGCAAGCCGACGCGCCCTTACCATTGCCGGCGTCGACGGCCCACGTTTGGCATGCGCTCACACTGAGGACGATCTGCCGTACAACGTCAATCCGACAAATATCGCTACGGTGTCCGAGGTCGTGACCGAGGTCATTCGTCGTTCGTAGGTTGACCTATAAGGAGTCTGCGTGTTTTCGTACATCAAGCGCCACTGGCCCGTCTATCTCATCTTGGCCCTGATCGCCATTGTCCTTGGTTTCGGGGCCGCGTATATCGTGGGCGTTAAAGGCTCAACGCCTGAGTCCACGATTAGCGAAGAAGTGGAGCACGAGCAGAGTTTGGGAGCCGATGGCATCTCCGAGTCCGATCAAGCGCTCATCGACGGTGGGTCTGCATCTGGGGAATAGCCATTTCGCCACGAACGAATAAGAGGCGAGCCGGGAGACGGGCTCGCCTCTTTTTTATTGCGTCAGCGACGTTTTGACGCCAGCTTTAGATGGGCAAACCAGATTGCCGCGGCGCCGGAGGTCACGAAGGCGGTGAGGCAGGCGGCAATGGGAAGGGAGCCCGTTGCCGGTAAATCTTGCGGCATGGCGCATCGCTGGATGACGCGATCCTCGTCATGTGATTCAAGGTTGCTACCGCCGCCATTGCGACAGAGGTCAACGCGAGCGCTGTTGGCGAGTGCGGTCTGAGGCGTGTAAGACGACGCGGCCTGCATATGGATGACGGCACCGTGAATATCTGAGTCAAGGACGGCGCTCACATCATCAAGGTCGTCATGCTCGTCTTTGAGGTCCTCGCGGGTCCAAGATTCTGCAGCGCCTCTTGTCGTGAAGTCGGCCGATACGGCCCCGTACTCAAGACGAATGCCCGTGACGGCGGTATCGTCCAAAAGAGCGAGCTCTTTTGCCTCGAGGGTGACCGACTCCGTTGTTGGGATATCGGCTTTCCAAAGATGCCAATCGCCGTAATCGACCATGCGCAAATCGTCACCTAGGAGCTTTTTGACCTCGTCCGTTTCGAGCCAGGGGTTGTCATGCCCGTCGCTGAGCGTTGCATTGGTCTGTTCGCCCGTATCGATACTTCCCACTGGAGACGTTCGATACCACACGTTGCAAAGACCGTCGATGTCCCCGGTCGCGACAGGGGTTTCGATGGCGATGAGTTTGGCAGTGCCTTCCTTGGCGCATTCGAGATCGTCAGTGATGGTGAATTCATCAACCCAGGTATTCGACTCATTTTTAGCATCGAGCGTATAAGAGAAGGAGCCGTCCGCATCGGATTGTGCCACGGCTCGGTTTTTGCCATCGCCGTTGGCGACGAGACCCTTACCGATAGGGCGGGCGATCTCTTGCCGCTTGTCGACTCTGCCCTCGATCTCGATGGGTGCGTCCTTCATGGTTACCGTCTGCACTTCTCCTGTGGCCTTAATTTCAAACGTCATGTCTTCGGCAAGGTCGTAAGTGCGCGGGGGCATCACTTCGCACAGGGTGTAGGTGCCGGGCAAAAGATGCTCGATGCGATGCGGTTTGTCAGAGGAGGTCCAAGCGTCAATTTCGGTTCCGTCGGCACCGTGGAGGGAGAGCCGAGCGCCTTCCACTTCTTGTTTGCCGGTCAAATCTACTTTGGAGATGTCGATTTTGGTGTAGTCGTTAGAAACATCGAGGTGCGCATTGATCACGGGTGTTTCCTGACCGGCATACGACAGCTCGACGGTGTGGACGCTTTGGTCGAGCAGGTAACCTTCGGGTGCCTGCACCTCGATTACCTCATAGGTGGCGGTTCCGCACCCCAGTGAAAGATGAGTCGCGCACGCAAATCCCCGCTCGTCGGTCGTGATGGATGTGACGGTTTCGCCGTCCAGGGCAGCAATGCTGCCGTCGGGGCGCACGATATCGCCCGCGGCACGGATATCAAAAACAGCACCGGCAAGGGCGCGCCCACCTACGGCATCGTTCTTGACGATCTCGATGCTTCCTGTTGCCGCGTCGTCGTAAAACGAGGCGACCGCGACGGGCGTTAAGTTCATGTCGGCGGGAATCGTTATCTCCAGATCTTCACCAACAAGATACGGTTCCTTGGCGGAAGTCTCTCGTATGTAATACGTGCCCGGGTTAAGCGATTCGGGTAGGGTGACGGTGCCGGTTTCATCGGTCGTAAAGGTATTCATAACGGTATGGGCGGGATGCCAGGATGTTTGCGAGATGGGCTCACGGTCGCCGTTGAGCAGCTGAAAGGTGAACCCAGCGCGTGGTGCGGCGTTGCCGGTCTGAGCATCGCGCTTCACGATTTGAAGATGTGTCGACAGGGCGTGGTTGTCTACGATGTACTGAAGCTCTGCGCCGTCCGTGATCTGCTCTGCTGTGATAGTCCATTCCCCTGCCTGCTTAAAGCCGTCGGGCACAGTGTCGACAACCTCACGAATGGTGTAGCCGGCACGGCCATACGGTATGGTTCCGCTGACGCCATCGGGGCGCTCTCCTGCGCCAAACCATGCTCCGGCCTGGTCTTTGGTCGATGCGAAGCCGTAGATATTGGTGGTCAGCGTTCCAACAACCTGCTGCGAAGTGTTGCTTGCCACTTCAAAGACCACGCCTTCCGCCGGCTGCTCTACACCAGATTCGTCACTATTACCGCAGTCCTTGAACTTTGAAATCTCGAGGTCAAAAGCGATGGGGATGTTGGGGATGCGACGCTCGAGTTCAACGACGCCCGCGTCTCCGAGCTGGTCGGCACCGATGGTATAGCTCCAGGTTTCATTGGAGGGCAGATAACCCTCGGGAGCTCTCGACTCATAGATGCTAAAGGTGCCCAGGGGGATGTCGGTAAGTGTTGCCCGGCCGTCCTCATCCGTCGTGAGGGTGTGCGTCCAGCCCGGGGTAGACTGTGAGACGCAGGTGAACTCAGCGCCGGCAAGTGACGCGCTGACTTGAGGGCCTGCCCCTGTCGCGGCATCGA
>OLOQ01003479.1_pt1 | contig 11407 bp, 10 predicted proteins | sample 1673101 | NCBI WGS metagenome assembly OLOQ01 (sample SAMEA3136754, study PRJEB25190) | human gut metagenome | biome: human gut; feature: human-associated habitat; material: faeces | place: Austria | collected 2013 | reverse complement strand
GCTCACGACGCTGCTTTTGTACCGAAACGGTTTTTATGTCGGCAAGTATATCTCCTTGGAAGCCAAAATCGCCAAAAACAAGGATCTGTACTACGATGCGCTTGCACAGGCGCAAACCGGCTGGCATGAAGGAACCGAGGATGCAGTTCCTTTTATCAAGTATCTGCTCGGGACGATCCTTGCGGCATATAAGGACTTCGAGGATCGTGTGGCGCTTGTGGAAACCAAACTGTCCGCACTGGAAATGGTGCGCAGAGCAAGCAAGAATAGAATCGGGCGGTTCAATAAACAGGACATCCGGGAGCTTTGCCCAACGCTCAGTGACAGTTCCATTGAGGGTGCTTTACGGAAGCTGATTGAAGCCGGAGAACTGAAAAAAGAAGGAAAAGGGAAAAATACCTGTTACTTCAGACTGAATTAAATTTCCGTCAAATTAGAGGGCCGCACCTGTTCATACGAGTAGGTGCGGCCCTTTTGTCCCTTTTGAGGAAGTCGCTGTGCCATTCAAAGTTTGAGACACAATGGATAAGAGAATAGGGTACTGTTAATCAAATAGAAGATATCTCTATTTGACTGTAGTCGTGATATATTCCCTTACTTCATTCCACATGGTTCTTGTCTCTCATTATCCAATTCCTGAACATTCCATTGGATCTTTCAGCAGTGCAAGAATGTTATTGATCCGCTGGTCACCATATTCATCATCAGGGGTTCCAGGGCGCACAACCAGCATCTCATACATATACTCGATGCCACCTCGGGCATAGCTGTTAAAGAGCTCCATACCTGCGTCATGCTCTTCCTTGGTCTCAGGGATCCGAAATGCGCTACGAATGCGTTCCTCTTCGTTGAGGCCACGGCTTTCATCAAGCATCAACACCAGCTTCATAATCGGCGCTAATGTTTGATATGTATCGGTCAGTTGCATCATCTGGATTGTACGCCGCTTGTCATCTCCTGCTCGATCGTCGGGCAGACGCCGCTTAATTCGGAGACCAATAACAGCCGCAATTGCATAAAGATCGACTAAGCGTTTTACCATGGATTCCTGGACTTTGTTTTGAACCCACATCTTATCGACATATTCCTTAAAACGGCCATTGATAAAGACTTCGCTGGTCTTAAAATACTCAAAGGTATGGGGCGTTTCTTTTTTTGCTGCCATTATTCGAACCCTCCTCTCTCGATAGTAGAGCTATTAGCTTTCTCTTCCTTCTTCACACGATAGCAATACTCAGGCAAGACAAATTCTTCAAGGCCAGAAGAGGCCCAGTCTTTATCCAGCATAAAAATGATAACCTGCTCCGCAAATTCCGGAAGTTTTTTCGCAACCAAACTGGTGTTTTCATTGCTCAGAGTGGAGAACGGGCCATCCAAAACCAGAGGCAGGTTGATGATGCCACTGTCCATCTCACCTTCGTCGGCTTCCTCCGCAGCCTTACGCCGTGCCAACTCAAGCACAGAGACGATGTAAACAAAGTTGATAGCGGTCGCCTCACCGTTCGAAAGGTTCTGTTCCTCATAGTCCATGGAGCCACCTACGCTGTGGTAATACACATGGATACGGTAGTCATCTTCCAGTTTGGCATATTTTTCACCGTCGTTGAACATTTTATCGAAGTTCTCAGCAATGATTTCATTCAACTGCTCAAACACGCCACTCTGTTTCTTTTTTAGTTGACGATCGGCCATAGCGTAGACTGCCTCTGCATAAGCAATGGCTCGGTTGACAGACTCGTTTGCCTCATTTTGACGGGATAGAACATCAAGCTGCTGATTCTTACTATCACGGTTTTCTTTATCAGAACCAAAATTTTGGAGCCGTGCCGCATCATTATTGTTCCGAATGTCTGCATCGATTAATGCGATATCTTTCTCTAAGTGTTGAATGGAGTCACTTTCAAAGGATAGCTCTGTCGTAATATGATCTTCATCTTTCTCAAGATTGCGTATTGACTTAAGGGTTTCAGAAAGTTCACTATTTAGCTCATTAAAATTGTCGATTACTCGAGGCTTCAGAAGACATATCGAATTATACTGGTCTTGGAGTTTTTGAATCGCATCGGCTATTGGTTCATTACGATCCGAGAAAATTGCTATCCGCGCATAATCATTGTCATTTAATACTCGAGGGTGTAATGGCAGATTAATTACTGCCCCGCCATGGCTTGTGACATAATACTGAAATGCTTCGATCCTTTTTTCCCAGTCTTTCTCGATTTGAATCTTGACATTTCTTAATCGAGCCCGCTCTTTTTCGTTCTTTATTGTGTCTAAATCCAAAAGAAATTCAACAACTCGTTTTTTGGATTCTCTTATTCCCAAAACGGGCATTCCAGATAGAATATCTGACCAGCCGTGTTTTTGTTCGATAAACATAGCTGAAAAGATAATTTGTAAGTATAGCTTCCTCTCATTTCCATCCGATGTTCCGACCATGGGAAGAGAAATATGTAAGAATTCTTCTAAAAAGTTATGAAATCCTTTTTCGCTGGTAGCCGCATTTTGAATATTGACATAAAAGTCAGATACCTGAGTTTTTTGATCCTTTATAGCATCATAAGTGCTGTAGTAGACGCTTACTAAACGGTTATCTTTACTTTCTGAAACAATATTTCTATAGATAGTCACAGTATCGTGTCCATTAGAGATTTCCAAATATGCACCAGATTCTAATACTCTATAAGAATTTTGATTATCTTCAATTTCGGATTTAAATACGGATGTTAGCACTTTGCTCCCAATACCGCCAGTGCCACCTATGATTTGTTCCAATCCTAAACAATAGTATATTGCAGCAAGGATGGAGCTTTTCCCGCAAGTATTATCTTCGCTCGCAATAAAGTTTAGACCGGAGGAGAAAGAGGTATCAATTCCGTATACTCCGTTGACGGTATTAATTTCAACCCGTAGACGATTAATTCGAAGCATTGTTAGTCCTCCATAAGTCGGCCAATTCTTTGATTTTTACCTCTGTTAGTTTTTTGGAAAGATCCCCTAAACTGGATAATTCACTCGTCATTAAGTCACCAACAATTTTGATTCTTTCGGCCAAATTATGGCCTTTAGTAGTTAGCTTATAATTTCCATTTCGCTGTTGAGAAACAAAGCCGTATGCTATGGCAAATGTTAATGCTTTATTGACTGCTGGATCAAAGTGCACAATAGGAGCAGGGCCATAACCTTCTGCATAATTAATAAGTTGGCTCATTGTTTCCGATGAGAAGAGCGCGTATGAGATCATCTGTAATTTAATCAGAGAACAGGAATCACCCCAGCCACATATCCGCATAATTAGACAGAGTTGAGACACTTTATAGCTTATTCGATAGTTGTATGGAACAGCATCTGGTTTTGCGTTAAATACAATATCTCCTTTAATTAAGCTATTATCTACCATTATCACATACTCCTAAATTCCATTGAACAGTCCGCAAGCCAGCTGGCAATTAAGTCCTGCTTAACCTCTGCTATTGATGCTTGGTTAAAAATTGTTGAAAAGTCCTTTTCCAACTTCTCACCGAAGTCAGATAATATGGTGGAAAATACAGATTGATTCATTAAGTGATCAGTATTCATTAATGTTCTAATGGATACTTCGTTTTTGAAACTTTGCTCAAGCCTGTACAGGTCTTCATAAATCTCAGGGAAACCAATTCGCAGATTGGACATATTTTCCATTCCACTGATGTAATAATCAACATATAGGCCAATTACCTGATTCAATGCTGGATCTGCAGTATCATCAATGTGCATTACGGCTTTAATCTTTCTGCGGATGTTTTCAACTTTTGCGGAAGCACATTTTGTCCAATCAGGGGAAGAAGTGTGCTGAACTGCTAAATTTATCCTGTTATTTGTTATTGTTGTTCGGATGATATTGCTAATTTCAGGTGCCAGATCTTCTGCGATTTTTATTATGATTTGAAAATCGTCTGCTATATGGCTATAAATGCTTGGCTTTTTTGACCTCTCGGATAGCACTTCTGCTTGTTTTGTTGTTGCATGCATAAGAATTCTCGAGTCTTTATATTCGGGTATGTTGAAATGCCACTCGTGAATGGGCGGAATTCCAAGCGATTTTATACGCGAGCCATTTTCCATCAATTTTTTTATATCTGCTGATAATTTATCTCGCTGGTGGTCATACAATTCGTTATCCGAGTAACTACGTTCAGGGCAATAACATTGGTGTACAATGCCGCTCTTTGTATATCCTTCGATTCCAGCATCGCCCTTATGGACGGCAGGAATCGCTACATAATGTTGCTCTTGATACTTCATTCGATAGCAGCGTACGCAGAGATCCTCCCAAGCGTCTCCGTTTATATTTCCTTCAATTAAGTTCAGAATTTTGCCCATATAATTAGACCTCCACGAAAAGGTTAATGTCTAAAGTATTTATTTCAATATTAGGCATCAAGGAAATGGCGGAAATATCGGTGTAAAATTCATCAAAATTGTGCAAATAGCGAACTTTCACAATATCAAAACCGACTAAGATATCCTCGATAATTGCTGCTTGATGTATTAGATAGACTATATCTCCAATTTGGGGGAATGTATTTCTTATCACTTAAGAGCCCCCCATAATTAATAAAGCCGTATGGGAAAGTCCCACACGGCTGCCTTGGCGGCGCAGAGGCCTACCGTTAACTAATTATAATACAGTTTAGCGAGAATTGCAATAAGACATCACGTTATATAATTGCAATCAAATCCTGCGCCGCAATAGACAAAGAATAAGAAAAACCCCTCTGAAATCGTTGATTTCAGAGGGATTTTGGTCCGAGTGAGGTGACTTGAACACCCAACCTCGACATCCCAAATGTCGCGCCCTACCAGTTGAGCCACACCCGGATATTCAATTTCTGCCATGATACCACGGCGAAGGGTAAAAATAAAGATTTTTCTGTCTGTGGTCATTTATGTGGTCAAAACCGCTTTTGTGCCGTTTTCGGCAATCGGGGAAAATCCCGCAAACGCAGGTGTCGCAAGGCTTTGCGGCGTTTCGACTTGCCCTATCCCGGATACAGCCACGGCACTCCCAAAGCAGGCGCGCTACCAACTGCGCAACACCCCTTTATGAAGTTAGGCGATCCGGCTGGGCGTATTCACCCAAACCAGGCGCGATACCAACTTCGCTACACCCGGATACCCGTCCATTTTACCAGACTTCCCCAACAGATGCAAGCAAAAGTTGACAAAGGGTCGGCCACAGGCCGACCTTTTGCCGTATGTTTTCTTATGTCAGGCGGCCCTTTGTTATCTCTTTTTCAACACGCCCAGCAGACCCCGCTTGAGGATCTGCCCTCCGGCGGAGATCAGCTGCGTTTCAATCTTGGCCGCACGGCGCTCCGCCTTACGCTTGGCCTCGGCTTCCGCCTTTTCCTGCTGGCGCTCGGCCTTGCGGCGCGCCTCGTCCTCCAGCTTTTGCTGGCGGCGGCGTGCTTCATCGTCCAGCTTCTGCTGGCGCTTGCGCGCCTCGTCCTCCAGCTTCTGCTGCCGCTTCTTGTCGGCTTCTTCCTCTTTCAGACGCTTTTTTTTCGCCTCGGCCTCCGCCTTCTCACGGGCCTTGCGGTCGGCCTCCTCCTGCTTGGCGGTCTCCGCCTTTTCGGCCTCCTCTGTCAGCACCTCATAGGCGGACAGATTGTCCACGTAGTCGTCATATTTCTCCATGCCGTCCCGCATCAGCACCTTGGCGCGGACCATGGGCTCCGGTGCGGCCATTAGGCTCTGGGGACAGATGATCTTGGTGCGCTGCACCATGGCGGGTACGCCGCCCTCGTCCAGGAAGGAGGTCAGCGCTTCGCCCACGCCCAACTCCATGATGGCGTCCTCCGCCTGGAAGGCCGGGTTGGCCCGGAAGGCCTGCGCCGCCACCCGGACGGCCTTCAGCTCGGCGGGGGTATAGGCCCGCAGAGCATGCTGCACCCGATTGGAGAGCTGGGCCAGCACGGCGTTGGGAATATCGCTGGGACTCTGGGTGACGAAGAACACACCCACGCCGCGAGAGCGGATCAGCTTCACCGTCTGCTCGATCTTTTGCAGCAGCACGGCAGGCGCATCCCGGAACAGCATATGAGCCTCATCGAAGAAGAACACCAGCTTGGGCTTGTCCAGATCACCGGCCTCCGGCAGATTCTCGAACAGCTCCGACAGCATCCACAGCAGGAAACCGGCGTACAGGGTGGGGTTCTGCACCAGCTTGACGCAGTCCAGCACGTTGATCATGCCATGTCCGTCGGCGTCGGTGCGCATCCAGTCCCGGATGTCCAGCGCCGGTTCGCCGAAGAACAGGTCGCCGCCCTGCTGCTCCAGCGGCAGCAGCGCCCGGAGGATCGCCGCCACGGACTGGGAGGTGATGTTGCCGTAGGTCATCATGTACTCCGAGCGGTGCTCGTTCACGTAGGTCAGCATGGCCCGCAGATCCTTCAGGTCGATCAGCAGCAGGCCCTTGTCGTCAGCAATGCGGAACACGATGTGCAGGATCCCCTCCTGCGCCGGAGTCAGCCCCAGAATGCGGCTCAAAAGCTCCGGGCCCATGTCGCTGACGGTGGCGCGGACGGCGTGGCCGCCCTCCTGATAGATGTCCCAGAAGGTGGTGGGGTATGCTTTATAGGTAAAGGTATCGCGGACACCGAATTTGTCGATGCGCTTTTCCATGCCCTCGCTGTTGACGCCGGGCGCGCAGATACCCGCCACGTCGCCCTTTACGTCGCACAGGAACACGGGCACGCCCGCATCGGAAAAGGACTCGGCCATCACCTTCATGGTGATGGTCTTGCCGGTGCCGCTGGCGCCGGCGATCAGGCCGTGACGGTTGCACATGTTCAGTGCCAGCTCCACCCGCTGGTCGTCCGCCAGACCCATATAGATCTTGCCGTTTTCGTACATATAGCCATCCTCCGTTTTTGATTGACTTTATTATACGATAGATTTTTCCCCCGTGCAAGGGTATGCGCAAGAAAACGCGCTGCGGACTGCCGCCGGATACATATTCTCCCCACGTCTCCACATACTACCGGAAAACTGTGAGGTGAAGCAAATGGAAATGCATCGAACCGGGCGGACGGTGGCCTTTTCCGGCGGCATCAGCGTACTGTCATGGGGCAGCATCGGCGGCAAGCTGGAGGGGCAAGGCCCGCTGGGCAGCTATTTTGACGAGATCGAGACGGACTCCTTCTGCGGACAGGCCAGCTGGGAAAAGGCGGAATCCATTTTCCAGCAGCGGGCGCTGGGCCACGCGCTGGAGCGGGGCGGCATGGGGCCGGAGGACGTGGATCTGGTGCTGGCGGGCGACCTGCTGAACCAATGCGCCGCCAGCAATTTTGCCCTGCGGAACCAGCCCTTCAGCGTGGCCGGACTGTACGCCGCCTGCGCCACCATGGGCGAGGGGCTGGCGCTGGCAGCCATGCTGTTACAGGGCGGCGTGGCCCGCGTGGCGGCGGCCGTGACCTCCTCTCATTACTGCACCGCCGAGCGGCAGTACCGCATGCCACTCCCCTACGGCTCCCAGCGGTGCCCCACCGCCCAGTGGACGGCTACCGCCTCGGGCTGCTGCATTCTGGGCCGCAGCGGCGACGGGCCGTATCTCACCCACGCCACCATGGGTCGGGTGGTGGACATGGGCGTCAACGACGAGTGCAACATGGGCGGGGCCATGGCCCCGGCGGCCATCGACACGCTGGAGACCCTGTTCCGGGATACCCGCACCACGCCCCAGGACTATGACCTGATCGTCACCGGCGATCTGGGTGCCATCGGCCACAGCGTGGTAAAGGATCTGATGGCCCGGGACGGCTTCAACATGGACAGCCGCTATACCGACTGCGGATTGCTGCTGTTCGACCGGGAGAAGCAGGACATGCATGCCGGCGGCTCCGGCGCGGGATGCAGCGCCTCGGTGCTGTGCGCCTACCTGCTGCCGGGGCTGAAAAGCCGCCGGTGGAAGCGGATGATCTTCGCCCCTACCGGGGCGCTGCAAAGCCCCACCACCGTGTTTCAAAAGGAGACCATGCCGGCGGTGTGCCACGCGGTGGTGCTGTCGGCGGAGCGATAAGGAGGTACTATGGACTATCTGTGGTGTTTTCTCTGCGGCGGGCTGCTGTGCGCCGTGGGACAGGTGCTCATCGACCTGACGAAGCTGACCCCCGCCCGTATCCTGTCAGGCTACGTGGTGGCGGGCGTGATCCTACAGGCGGTGGGCGTATATCAGCCGCTGGTGGACTGGGCCGGGGCTGGCGCTACCGTGCCCCTGACGGGGTTCGGCTACTCGCTGGCCAGGGGCGTGGCAAAAGCGGTGGAGGAAAAAGGACTGCTGGGCGTTCTCGCCGGCGGGCTGACCGCCACCGCCGGCGGCATCGCCGCGGCGGTGGTGTTCGCCCTTATTATGGCACTTTTGTGTAAGCCGAAAGAAAAGCGTTGACAAATACCCCACAGGGGTATATAATGCCACCATCAAAATATACCCCCAGGAGGTATGCTCTATGGATTGCTGCCATTGTCAAAAGACGAAGCACCGCTCTGACGAGGAGCAGAAGCGCCTGACCCACCGCCTGAACCGGATCGAGGGACAGGTACGGGGACTGAAGGACATGCTGCAAAAGGACGCCTATTGCCCCGATATTCTCATTCAGGTATCCGCCGTCAGCGCGGCGCTGAACAGCTTCAGCAAAGAGCTGTTGGCCACCCACATCCGCACCTGCGTGGCGGACGGCATCCGTCAGGGGGACGACGCGGTCATCGACGAGCTGGTGACTACGCTGCAAAAGCTGATGAAATAAGGAGGCGGCGTAATGAAAGAAAAATTTGTGGTAACAGGCATGACCTGCGCGGCCTGCTCGGCCCATGTGGAAAAGGCGGCGGGCTCTCTGCCCGGCGTCAACAGCGCGGTGGTGAACCTGATGCTGGGCACCATGATGGTGGACTACGACCCGCAGCAGGTGACGCCGGAGCAGATCATCTCCGCGGTGGAGAGCGGCGGCTACGGCGCGAAGCGGGCATCCGACGTGAAGCAGAACGTCCATAAGGAGCAGGACGCGGCGCTGGCGAAAATGCGCCGCCGTCTGGTGTGGTCCATCGTGTGTCTGGTGCCCCTGTTCTATATCAGCATGGGCCATATGATGGGGCTGCCGCTGCCCTCGTTCCTGACGGCCAGCCACCTGACCCACGCCATCTCCCAGCTGGTGTTCTGCGTGCCCATTCTGATCCTGAACCGCAGCTATTTCACCGTGGGCTTCTCCCAACTATTCCGCCGCAGCCCCAACATGGACACGCTGGTGGCGCTGGGCGCCAGCGCCGGGCTGGTGTACAGCCTGATCGAAATGGTGCGCTTGGCGGCGGGACAGGCATCCGGCATGCCGGAGCTGTACTTCGAGTCGGCGGGCATGATCTGCGCGCTGGTGACGGTGGGCAAATACCTGGAGGAGCGCAGCAAGGGCAAGACCACCGACGCCATTTCCGCCCTGCTGGCGCTGACTCCTGACAGCGCCGTGGTGAAGCGGGGCGGCGTGGAGGTCACCGTCCCGGCGGAGGATATCCAGAAGGGCGATATCGTGGTGGTGCGTCAGGGCGGCAAGATCCCCGTGGACGGCGTGGTGGTGTCCGGCAGCGGCTCGGTGGACGAGTCCGCCATCACCGGCGAGAGTCTGCCGGTGGAGAAAAACGTAGGCGATACCGTCACCTCCGCCACCGTGAACCAGAGCGGCTATCTGGAGCTGGAGGCCACCCGCGTAGGGGCCGACACCACCCTGTCCCAGATCGTAAAGCTGATGGAGGAGGCGTCCTCCAGTAAAGCGCCCATCTCCCGTCTGGCGGACAAAATCAGCGGCGTGTTCGTGCCGGTGGTCATGTCCATCGCCCTGATCGCGGCGCTGCTGTGGGCCTTCGTAGGCGGCCAGAGCGTGCAGTTCTGCCTGTCGGTGGGTATCGCCGTGCTGGTGATCTCCTGCCCCTGCGCACTGGGTCTTGCCACCCCCGTGGCCATCATGGTGGGCACAGGCAAGGCGGCGGAGAACGGCATCCTCATCAAATCCGCCCAGTCGCTGGAGCTGATGGGCCGGGTCAACACCGTGGTGCTGGATAAGACCGGCACCGTCACCCAGGGCAAGCCCCGTCTCACCGACTGTCTGGCGGCGGAAGGCATTACGGAGGAGGAGCTGCTGTGCGTGGCGGCCAGCGTGGAGCAGCCCAGCGAGCATCCCCTCAGCCGCGCCGTCACCGAGGCGGCGCAGGAGCGGAGCATCCCCCTATGCGACGTAGAGGACTTCGCCGCCGTTCCCGGCGGCGGTGTTCACGCGGTGCTGCATGGGCAGAAAATATTTGCCGGAAACGGGGACTTTATGTACCAAAATGGGGTGGATATTGTACCGTTTTCGCACCAGTCTGAGACGTGGGCCAACGACGGCAAGACGGTGCTGTACTTCGCCCAACAGGGCCGGGCGCTGGGCATGCTGGCAGTGGCCGACACTGTGAAGCCTGACAGCGCGGCGGCCATCGCCGCTCTGAAGCGCTCCGGCTGCCGGGTGGTGCTGCTGACCGGCGACAATACCCAGACCGCCAACGCCATCGCCCGTCAGGTGGGCGTGGATCAGGTGATCGCGCAGGTGCTGCCCCAGGACAAGGCCGCCTGTGTGGAGAAGCTGCAAAAGGACGGCCAACTGGTGGCCATGGTGGGCGACGGCATCAACGATGCCCCGGCGCTGGTGCAGGCGGATGTGGGTCTTGCCATCGGCGCAGGCACCGATATCGCCATCGAATCGGCGGATATCGTGCTGATGAAAAGCAGCCTTGCCGACGTGGCCTCGGCCGCAGAGCTGAGCCGCGCCGTGCTGCGAAATATCCGGCAGAACCTGTTCTGGGCTTTCTTCTATAACAGCGTGGGCATCCCCGTGGCGGCAGGCGTGCTGTATCCGGCGCTGGGCCTGCTGCTGAACCCCATGATTGCCGCCGCCTGCATGTCCCTCAGCAGCGTGTGCGTGGTGTCCAACGCCCTGCGCCTGCGGCTGTGGAAGCCGAAAACCAAACCCGTCCCCAGCGCCGCCGGCACGGCGGCAGAACATATTGCTGACAATGAGGAGGAACTGACTATGAAAAAGACCGTTACCATCGAGGGCATGATGTGCGCCCACTGCGTGGCTCATGTGGAAAAGGCCCTGACCGCCCTGCCCGGCGTGAAGGCCACCGTTGACCTGACCTCCGGCACCGCCGTGGTGGAGGGCGATGTGACCGACGAGGCCATCCGCGCCGCCGTCACCGACGCGGGCTATACCGTGAAGGGCATCCAGTAATTCCGCGACTTAATGCGTAAAAAATAAAAAACCTGCCGATAGGCAGGTTTTTTATTTTTTACACAGCCTGTCAAAGAACGCCAGTTCTCGTTATGCGAGAGCTGGCGTTTTAGTCG
>OLOQ01003474.1_pt1 | contig 11420 bp, 9 predicted proteins | sample 1673101 | NCBI WGS metagenome assembly OLOQ01 (sample SAMEA3136754, study PRJEB25190) | human gut metagenome | biome: human gut; feature: human-associated habitat; material: faeces | place: Austria | collected 2013 | reverse complement strand
AAATCTCTGGCAGAGTTCCCCAAGTCCGGGATCTGTTGTGCCATTTCCTACGGCGGGAAAATGAAGAAACGGCCGCGGTCCTGCAGCTTGTCGATGGCATAAGCGTAAGCCGTACCGGCCTCCATGGCTATGAGCGACCCATTGGTACGACGCTCGATATCCCCTTTCCAGGGCTGATATTCCAGGAATCGGTGAGACATCACAGCCTCTCCGGCAGATGCCGTGAGAAGATTGTTGCGAAGTCCGATGATACCGCGCGACGGGATGTTGAATTCAAGATGAACACGGTCGTTCTGAGTCGACATGGATGTGAGCTCGCCTTTTCTGCGGGTCACCATATCGATCATCTTGCTGGAGTATTCCTCCGGAACATTTATGGTCATCTGCTCTACGGGCTCGCATTTCACTCCGTCTATTTCCTTTACGATTACCTGGGGCTGACCCACCTGCAGTTCGTAGCCTTCGCGACGCATTGTCTCTATGAGCACGGAAAGATGGAGAACGCCGCGGCCAAACACCGTCCACAGGTCATCGCGCTGACCTTTAGTCACCCGAAGCGCCAGGTTACGGTCGAGTTCGCGGGTAAGGCGGTCGGCAATGTGGCGTGATGTCACGAATTTACCGTCACGGCCAAAGAAGGGACTGTCATTGATGGTGAATGTCATGGACATGGTGGGCTCATCGATGGCTATGCGAGGCAAAGCTTCCGGCTGCTGGAAATCAGCTACCGTATCACCGATTTCAAAGCCGTCAATACCCACGAGAGCACATATATCACCGCTGCTGACTTCCTGAACCTTCTTGCGGCCCATGCCCTCGAACACATGCAATTCCTTTATACGCTGCTTCACTATGGAGCCGTCCTTCTTCATCAGGGCTATATCCTGTCCTTCGCGGAGGGTTCCGCGGTGCACGCGGCCTATGGCAATGCGTCCCACGTAATTTGAGAAATCGAGCGAAGTGATCAGCAGCTGAGCCGGGCCTTCGAGAGTGACAGGAGCCGGAATATGCTCTATAATGGTGTCGAGAACTGCCGTGATATCCTCGGCCGGTTTCTTCCAGTCAAGGCTCATCCAGCCCTGCTTGGCGGATCCATAGACGGTGGGAAAATCAAGCTGCTCCTCGGTAGCGTCCAGATTAAACATGAGGTCAAACACCATTTCCTGAACCTCGTCGGGACGACAGTTGGGTTTATCCACCTTATTTATTACAACTACAGGCTTAAGTCCCATCTGAATGGCCTTCTGAAGCACAAAACGTGTCTGAGGCATCGGGCCTTCGAAAGCATCCACAAGAAGCAGACAGCCGTCGGCCATATTAAGCACACGCTCCACCTCTCCGCCGAAATCGGCGTGTCCCGGAGTATCGATAATATTTATTTTGTAATCCTTATAGTTAATCGAGACATTCTTGGAAAGAATTGTTATTCCTCTTTCGCGCTCAAGGTCATTATTGTCAAGTATCAGTTCACCGGCGTTTTGATTTTCACGGAAAAGGTTGCCGGCCAATAACATCTTGTCAACCAAAGTGGTCTTGCCATGGTCCACATGGGCAATGATGGCAATGTTTCGAATGTTCTGCATATCCGTTTTCTAATTTTAGGGTGCAAAGTTAGTTGTTTTTTTCCAAAGTGTGAGTATAAAATCTTAACTTTGCAGACACTAACCTCAAAACAGGAAAATGAGCATTACAATCCTCGGCATAGAATCCTCGTGCGATGACACGTCGGCAGCTGTGATAAGAGACGGGCTGCTGCTCTCCAATGTAATAGCTTCACAGAGCGTTCACGAAGAATACGGCGGAGTTGTGCCTGAACTTGCATCAAGAGCGCATCAGCAGAATATAGTTCCGGTTGTTTCGGCCGCTCTCAAACGTGCCGGAGTCGACAAAAGCGAGCTTTCGGCCATAGCTTTCACGCGCGGCCCCGGCCTGCTGGGTTCGCTTCTCGTAGGAACCTCTTTCGCAAAAGGCATGTCGCTGGGACTCAGAATCCCGATAGTGGACGTGAACCATCTTCACGGACATGTGCTCTCACATTTCATCCGTCGGAATCCTGATGACGAAGTGCCTGAATATCCCTTTCTCACCCTTCTGATTTCAGGAGGCAACAGCCAGCTCATTATGGTGAAGAACTATAATGACATGGAGATTCTCGGCGCGACTATAGACGATGCCGCCGGCGAGGCTTTTGACAAGTGCGCCAAAGTGATGGGTCTGCCCTATCCCGGCGGCCCCCATATCGACCGTCTGGCTACTGAAGGAGATGCCATGCGCTTCAAATTCGCCAAGCCACATATCCCCGGACTGGACTATAGTTTTTCGGGACTTAAGACATCGTTCCTTTATACACTGCGCGACAACCTCAAGGAGAATCCCGATTTCATTGACGCTAACCGTGCGGATCTCGCGGCATCCCTGCAGCGCACAATAATAGAGATACTCATTGACAAGCTCAACAAGGCCGTGAAACAGACCGGAGTCAAAACTGTTGCGATAGGCGGAGGCGTGTCGGCCAACTCCGGAGTGAGAAACGCTGTTGCGGCTTATTGTGAAAAAAACGGCCTTAAGGCTTTTATACCCGAACGGGCATTTACCACTGATAATGCCGCAATGGTGGCAATAGCGGGATATTACAAATACCTTGACAAAATATTCTGCGGCTACGACGAAGTGCCGTTTGCCCGAGTTACGGTATAGTTTTTATGGAACAGAGACTTTCAATAATCGCCATTGGCGACGAGCTGCTTGTGGGTCAGGTAACAGACACCAACAGCCCCTTCATCGCCTCGACCGTCGAACCGGAAGGATGGAGCATAGAATCAGTGAGAGTGGTCCACGACAATGCCGAAGATATCCGTCGGGCAATAGAGCAAGCTTTCGAAAGAACGGACATCGTAATCACTACGGGAGGTCTCGGCCCGACTAAAGACGACATCACCAAACCCGTGCTGATGGAAATATTCGGAGGCGAGCCTGTGAAAAACGAGAGTGTGCTCGAGGCCGTCAGAGGAATAATGGAACGGCGCGGGCTCCAGCTCAACGAGTCCACAGCAGCTCAGGCTATCGTCCCCTCCTCCGCACGCATATTTATAAATGAGGTGGGCACGGCCCCGATAATGTGGTTCGAGAAAAACGGGAAAACCCTCGTCTCTCTCCCCGGAGTTCCGTTTGAAATGCAAAGGATGTTTGCCCGGCATATTTTCCCGGCGATTCTTGAGAGATACAGCACTCACGAGGTCATAATACACCGCACGGTTCTCACCACTGATATAAGCGAATCGGATCTTTCAGAACGTCTGAGCGATTTTGAATCGAGACTACTGGAAGGCTTCCATCTGGCCTATCTTCCCAACAACGGTTATTTGCGTCTACGTCTTGACGGACGCGGCACTGACGAAGAGAAAATCAGCCAAATTGCCGACGCTCTACACTCCGAACTGAAAAAAATTTGCGGAAAGCATCTCCTTTATGACCGCGACCTTACACCAGCCGAGATTCTCCTGGAAATGCTCAAGGAAAAGCATCTCACATTCGCCACAGCCGAAAGCTGCACCGGCGGAAACATCTCCCATCTCGTGACCATGATTCCGGGAAGTTCCGAAGCCATGCTCGGAGGAATTGTAAGCTACAGCAACTCTGTGAAAGAAAACGTTCTCGGAGTCAATCCTGCCGACATCGCCACCCTCGGAGCGGTAAGCGAGCCTGTAGCAGCACAGATGGCGGAAGGCGCGAGACGTGCCACCGGCGCCGACATTGCGGTATCTACCAGCGGAATCGCAGGCCCCGGCGGCGCTGTGAAGGGAAAACCTGTCGGAACTGTTTGCCTGGCTGTGGCCGATGCCACAGGCACCCAGACCTGGACAATGCATTTTCCCGGCGACCGCCAGAGAGTGATTTCACGCGCTTCAAACACTGCCCTTATCCTTGCCATAAGGAGATTGCACGCAGGCTCAGGAAAAGTGTAATCGCTTGCATGGTTTTCAAGAAAAACATAACTTTGCGATAACCCTGTAAAAAATCCAGAAACGGACTATGACAACATCAGAAAGAATACGTCTGACTTTCATCGTCGCATTATGGCTCGTATTGTGCTGGCTTGTGGTTACCACACGGCCGTTCACGGCGTGGGTGGCTTTTGTAATCGTGGCATCCGGAATCATAGTTTTCGTTCCTCTCTATAAGAAATACCGTAAGAATAAGAAATGACGGCTACACTACAAGCTCCTCCCGACCGCTCTATCACCCCTCTTGACCCGAGGAGATTCCCGCTACTGTCAGCCATAGATTCTCCGGCCGACTTGCGGAAGCTCAATGAAGATACACTGCCACGCGTATGCACCGAAATACGCGATTTTCTCATAAACTCCCTGTCTACCAATCCCGGGCACTTCGCCTCTTCAATGGGTGCAGTAGAACTTACCGTGGCCCTTCATTATGTGTTCAACACCCCTTATGACCGTATAGTATGGGATGTAGGACATCAGGCATACGGCCATAAACTCCTCACAGGAAGGGCATCACGATTCCACACTAACCGAAAACTCGGCGGTCTGTGCGGTTTCCCCTCTCCCGCCGAGAGCGAATATGATACTTTTTCGGCCGGACATGCATCCAATTCCATTTCGGCTGCACTCGGAATGGCGGTGGCAGCATCGCTCAAACGCGACGAGCCCCGTCGAAACGTAGTGGCTGTTATAGGCGACGCCTCCATAAGCGGCGGACTGGCTTTCGAGGGTATCAATAATGCCGCCAATTCACGGAACAACCTGCTGATTATCCTCAATGACAACGATATGTCCATCGACTCCAATGTAGGGTCGCTCAACACATATCTTGCCCATCTGAACACATCGCGCGCATACAATAATTTCAGACTAAAGACTTATAATTTCCTGCGTAAAATCAGGTTTATATCGGAAAAGAACAGGGGCAGCATTCTCCGCTTCAACAACAGTCTGAAATCGCTTCTGACCCGCCAGCAGAACATATTCGAGGGTCTGAACATACGCTATTTCGGACCGTTTGACGGCCACGACCTTCCCCGCCTGATAAAAGTGCTTGAGGAAATAAAAAATATGGAGGGCCCGAGAATATTGCATCTGCGCACTGTAAAAGGCAAAGGCTACCAGCCCGCGGAACTCAATCCGGCCCAGTGGCACGCACCCGGCAAGTTTAATCCGTCCAACGGAGAAAGAATGCCCGACAATTCCGAGAAGCCAAAATATCAGGATATCTTCGGTGATACCCTCGTGGAACTCGCCACGGCAAATCCCAGAATTGTGGGCATAACAGCAGCAATGCTTTCCGGCACGTCCGTAAGCAAAATGCAGAAAGCGTTCCCCGACCGGACTTTTGACGTAGGTATTTCCGAGGAACACGCCGTGACATTTGCCGGAGGGCTGGCCAAGGACGGAATGAGACCTTTTGTGGCTATATATTCCTCCTTCCTGCAACGCGCCGTCGACCAGATAATACACGATGTCGCTCTTCCCGAGCTTCCGGTGGTGTTCGCCATTGACCGCGCCGGAATAGTAGGAGAAGACGGAGCAACCCATCACGGCCTCTATGATTTGGCTTATCTGAGCGAAATACCCGGAATGACCGTTACTGCTCCCGCAGACGCAGAAACACTTCGTGACCTAATGTATATGGCTCAATTGCCGCAACAGAAAGGTCCGCTGGCAATCCGCTATCCCCGCGGACACTGCGACACATCCGACTGGCGTACGCCCATGAAGGCCCTGGAAATAGGCAAAGGACGCCAACTTAACGACGGCCATCAGGTGACGGTGCTCTCTTTAGGTACAATCTGCTCTGAAGTGAAGAAAGCCATAAAGCGTGCGGAAAACGAAGGTTATTCCGTAGCCCATTATGACATGATATTTCTCAAGCCCATCGACAAAGATATTCTCGAAGATGTGGCAAAATCAGGGACTCCCATCATCACAGTGGAAGACGCATCTGTGAAAGGAGGCCTTGGAAGCGCCGTGGTGGAATGGCTCGCAGAAAGAGGAATCAAGAGAGACGTGCGCCGAATAGGCATTCCCGATAACTTTGTGCCCCACGGTTCCGTAGCCGAGCTAATGCACCTATGCGGCATAGATTCGGAAGCCATATACTCAGCAATAGTCAACTCCATAAATCCTAACGCGCTATGAAAATAGTGATTGCCGGAGCCGGAGAAGTGGGCTCTCACCTCGCCCGACTTCTATCCCGAGAGAATCAGGATATCATTCTGGTTGACCAGAATGATGAAAAGCTGGCTCTTCTCGACTCCACATGCAACATTCTCACTCAGACGGGTTCGCCGACATCCATGACCATGCTTAAAACGGCGAAGGTGCCGCAATGCGATCTCTTCGTGGGCGTCACGCCCTATGAGACCACAAACATACTCTCCTGCAGCATGGCGAAATCACTGGGAGCAAAAAAAACCATGGCCCGTATCGACAATTACGAGTTCATGGAACCGTCCAATCTGGAATTTTTCGGCCAGATAGGAATTGACTCGATGGTCTATCCGGAATATCTTGCCGCCATTGAAATTCTGAAAGCCCTTGAATGCAACTGGATGAGAAACTGGGTTGAGCTTCATGACGGAAAGCTTATTGTGGCCGGCGTGAAGATTCGCGCAGGCGCTCCGCTTGCAGGAAAACATCTGCGGGAACTGTCTGAAATGGAACACTTCTTCCACGTAGCAGCTATAAAGCGCAACCATGAGACCATTATTCCCCGAGGTGACGACAGCGTGCTTACAAATGATATAATCTATATCACCACAACCCCCGATCACATAGAGGAACTGCGGAAGATCTGCGGCAAGAAAAAGGTTGACATACATAATGTTCTGATAATGGGTGGCAGCCGTATAGCCGTAAGGCTCATAAACATGGCCCCGGAGCGGTATCGGTTTAAAATAATAGACATAAACCGGGAACGCTGCGAGGAACTCACCCAAAAATGTCCCGGCTGCAAGATTATCCATGGCGACGCACGCGATACCGATACCCTGCAGGAAGAGGGCATCGAAGCGATGGATGCCTTCATAGCCCTGACCGGAAGCTCGGAAACAAACATTCTCACCTCACTGACCGCCAAGGAATACGGTGTAAGAAAAACCGTGGCAGAAGTTGAAGATATCCAGTTTATATCGGAAGCTGAAAACCTGAACATAGGAACTATAATCAACAAAAAGCTTCTTGCATCAGGAAAAATTTTCCAGATGCTGCTTGACGCCGATTCCGAGTCGTCCAAATTCATGGCTATGGCTGATGCGGATGTGGCGGAAGTCGAGGTAAAACCCGATTCAAAAATCACCAAGGCCGCGGTAAAAGACATGAAACTGAGCCACGACCTCACCCTTGCCGGCCTGATAAGGAACGGCAATGTGATGCTCGTAAATGGAAATACACGGTTTGAGGCCGGCGATCATGTGGTGGTATTCTGTCTGGCCGGAGCGATTCACAAAGTAGAAAAACTCTTCTCCTGAACCCACTGAAACTCCTATTCGGCAATGATAGAAAGATCAAGACGACGACACATCAACATCCAGATGATACTGCGCGTGATGGGCTGGCTTCTTATGATAGAAGCTGCATTTATGCTTTTGCCGCTTGTCACGGGTCTGATATACGACGAGATGAAAGACGTTAAAGTCTTCGGTCTCACATCAGTGATTACATTCGGGTGCGGTGTACTGCTTACATTCGGCCTTCATCCCCGAGACACCAGAATGGGACGACACGAAGGCTTCCTGCTCACCACTCTGATATGGATTCTTTTCTCGGCATTCGGAATGATTCCTTTCATGTTGTGTGACAGGCCCGTATCACTGACAAACGCGTTTTTCGAGGCGATGTCGGGTTTCACCACCACCGGCTGCTCCATTTTTTCATCAATCGACACATATTCTCATTCAATCAAAATGTGGCGCGGACTGATGAACTGGATAGGAGGCATGGGAATCATACTTTTCACCCTCGCCGTATTACCAATGCTCAACCATTCGGGTGGAATGCAGATGTTCAATGCCGAGGTGACTGGCATCACACACGACAAACTCCGCCCCCGGGTGAGTCAGACGGCCAAAAGCCTTTGGACTATTTATATTGTCTTGACAGTATTAATAATAGCGCTCCTATGGATTGGCCCTATGGATCTGTTTGACAGTATCTGCTATGGATTCTCCACAATCTCCACAGGAGGCTTCGCCCCTCATGACGAATCCGTGGCCTATTTCCGTTCGGATTATATTTCAGTGGTGATAATGGTGTTCATGTTTCTCGGAGGAACGAGCTTCGGACTCATGTATAAGGCTATCCACGGCAACTGGAATGCCTTATGGAAAAACGACGTTTTCCGTGCATACATCATCATTATACTGATGTTTCTGGTAGTATTCGATATTTATATAATATACACAGGAGACTATAAAGGAATCTCATCCATCACCATTCAGCCGTTATTCCACATAATCTCAACCATTACGTCGACAGGTCTTGGAGTATTTAACTTTGAGGAATGGGGAGCGTTTATACTTTCTCTTCTTTTCATTCTCATGTTTTTCGGAGCATGTGCGGGCTCTACCAGCGGCGGCGCCAAGATAGACAGAATGCTGTTGCTGATAAAATATACCGGTAACGAGCTATATCGCTGTATACATCCCTCGGCAGTAACATCAGTGCACATCAACGGACGTGTGATGCCTCAGCCGGTTGTCGCCAAAGTAATAGCATTTCTTTGCATCTACGTGATGCTGATGGCCTTCGGAGGCATCTTGCTCACCGCAGTAGGCCTTCCGCTGGTTGATGCGTTTTTCTCGTCGTTTTCCTGTGTGAGCAATATCGGATTCGGCGTAGGAGTGACCGGCTCGCAAGGAAGCTTCGAACTCATACCTGACTTAGGCAAATGGATCCTGTCATTGCTCATGCTCATAGGGCGTCTGGAACTATTCACTGTACTTATCCTTTTCAACCCTGAATTCTGGCGAAAATAGACCACTCTCTGATTCACGTATCTGAGACTATAAAATGGGGTAACTTTATACCTCCTGACTCATAGCGGGGCTATGGGTTAACAAAAATTGTAACAGAGGCAGTGAGGCCAATTCGGGAAAAATTAGTATATTTGCACATTGAACTAACAATCAGAATTAGAACCCATTTGCGATGGAGCGCAAAAAAGTACTCTTCATTTCCCAGGAAATCACCCCTTACGTTCCAACTTCCGACCTTTCCTCCCTTGGCCGCGCACTGCCCCAGGGAATTCAGGAAAAAGGATTTGAGGTAAGAACGTTTATGCCCAAATACGGATGTATCAACGAACGCCGCAATCAGCTTCATGAAGTTATCCGTCTGTCGGGACTTAATGTTATCATAGACGACACAGACCATCCTCTGATAATTAAAGTGGCAAGCCTGCAGTCTGCACGCACACAGGTATATTTCATTGACAACGATGATTACTTCCACTACACAACGGAAAAGGTCCTTGAAACCGAAAGCTCTCCGTCAGACAACGACGAGCGCGCGATGTTCTTTGTGAAAGGAACTATCGAGACGGTAAAAAAACTTCGTTGGGAGCCTGCGATCATACATTGTGTGGGATGGATATCGGCCCTGGCGCCATTATATCTCAAACGTCTGTATTCCGACGATCCCACGTTCAGTGGTTCTAAAATAGTTTATGCCATCAGGTCGGAAGGCTTCGAGGGTCAGCTTGACGCAAGATTCAAGGAAAAGCTCAAGATGTGTGATATTGCCGAGGAGGATCTCACGACACTGGGAGAGGCCGCCGACGTCAATGACCTCCATAAACTCGCCATTGATTTTTCCGACGGCATTATCCTTTCCTCCGAAAATATCGCTCCGGAGGTAATAGAATATGCCAAAGCTTCCGGAAAACCGATACTTGGCTATTCAGAGCACAGTGAGGAAGGATTTTTTGACTCCTACGCTGATTTTTACAATGAATTATTGAAGTAAAAAGAATCCAATGAATTTTACCCGCATATTCGCCGCAGCCTTCGGCTGCGCGATAATATTATCAGCCTGCGATGACGACAAGTCAACCACAGTAGGCTCATCACTGGTAACTTCGCCGGTGAAAATCGTGGTCGATTCCACTTTCCAGCTCACAGGCCACTCCATACGCAATCAGGACATACAGTCGCGCACTATCCAGCAATTGCTTGGTGTTATAGATGCCAAGGAATACGGAAAGTTCAGCTCTGAAATCGTAACCCAGTTCATGCCAGCCCTCACATTTGATACCACAGGCATAAAACGTGATTACATCGACTCGATAAAGCTGGTGTTCTTCATGGAGAACGGTAACTTCACGGGCGATTCCCTGGTTCCGATGGGTATGAAAATCTACCCCCTCACCAAACAGCTGGAAGCCCCGATCTACAGCAATTTCGATCCCACCGGATATTACGATCCAACAAACTGCTGGACTCCGTCATCCGCTATATATACTGCAAGTGCCCTTCATTCCGATTCGCTCAACAGTATGTCTTATCGAATAATCGAGGCAAAACTTCCCAAGTCTTTCGCCCTCGAAATCTTCGACCGTTACCTGACCCATCCGGAGACATTCTCTACCCCGGAGTCATTCACAAAATATTTCCCGGGACTTTATATAGCCAACTCTTTCGGTTCGGGACGTGTGGTAAACATCGGTGAAAGCCGCATAAATATGTATTACCGCTATGAGACAACCATAGAGACGGATTCCACTTCAACCGACACCATACTCTCGTCGGCACGCACCATCATGGGCGTAACTCCGGAGGTTCTCACCAACAACATTATCAAGCTGAATCTCAGCGACCAGCTCTCCAAGCGCATAACCGATGGCGAGAACCTGCTTGTGGCTCCCACCGGCTATGATATTGACTTCACCTTCCCCGCCCAGGAAATAATATCGAAATTCCGGGGTGAAGGCGGCGAGAACGCCGTGCTTAATAATCTCACGTTCGAACTTCCGCTTGAGTACATCTCCAACGACTACAGCATAACTGCACCACCATACGTTCTGATGGTTCTTAAAAACAAACGGCAGGAATTCTTTGCAGACAATAAGGTTAATGATGATGTGACTTCGTTCCTCGGAACATTTGACCTTACGTCTCTTGAATACAAATTCAACGACATGCGTTCCTACATACTCGATCTTCTCGAGAAGGAAAATATCACGGCCGACGATTACACTTTCACTCTGACACCTGTATCGCTTGTAACTGAGCAACAGACCGATTACTACGGCCAGGCATCAAATGTGGTTACTGCCATCAATCCTTATGTAGACGGACCTGCAATGGTAAAAGTTCTTCTGGATAAAGTTAAAATCACCCTGGTATTTACACGCCAGTAACTACTTAGGACATCAATAATAAGAAGGCGGTGTGCTCTTTGAGC
>OLOQ01003464.1_pt1 | contig 11445 bp, 9 predicted proteins | sample 1673101 | NCBI WGS metagenome assembly OLOQ01 (sample SAMEA3136754, study PRJEB25190) | human gut metagenome | biome: human gut; feature: human-associated habitat; material: faeces | place: Austria | collected 2013 | reverse complement strand
AGATATCCTTTACATACCGCGCGGACGCGGCGGTGCTGCGCACGCGCATTTCGGAGCTGCGCGCCGCGGCCCGGGCCGCGCAGGACCGCGAGGAGGCCGAGCGGCTCAAGCGGCGCATTGCCGAGCTTCAGGTGCTGCGCCGTCAGTCGAGCGAGCTGGCCGAGCTGACGAAACGCTATTACGAAAGGAACTATCACCGCGATGAAAGGTACACCCTATAGCATCCGCAACAACGAGTTTTACGGCGACATGGCGGCGTGGCTGCGCGCCAACGCGCAGGACAACGACGGTGAGCTGCTTCGGCTCAAGCGCAACCTGCGCCTGGCGCGGCAGGAGGCGCTGACCGCGCGGCAGCGGCAGCTGCTCCGGATGAATTTTGAGCAGAATAAGACCGTGACCGAGATCGCGCAGGAGCTGGGCGTCAACAAGTCCACGGTGTCCCGCACGCTGCTGCGCGCCAAGCGGCGGCTCTATCAATGCCTGCGCTACGCGCTGTAGTCCGCGCTTGACTTCGGCACGCGGTGCGCATACAATAAAAAGCACAGGGAAAACGGGAGCGGAGGGAATGTCTATGCTGCACAAAGCGATACAGAACCGGTGGTGCCGCCTGGCTCTGGCCGTGGCCGCGACGCTGCTCTACGCCATCGGCGTGAACTGGTTCATTGTCCCGATGGGACTTTACACCGGCGGCCTGCTGGGCTTCTGCCAGGTCGCCCGCACGCTGATCGTGGAGGCGCTGGGGCTGTCGCCGAACGTGGACTTTTCGGGCATCCTGTATCTGGCGGCGAACGTGCCCATCCTGCTGCTGGCGTGGCAGGCGCTGGGAAGGGGCTTCCTTGTGCGCACCGCGGTGTGTACCGTCACCTCGTCGCTGTTTCTGAGCCTTGTGCCGCCGCCGGCGGCGCCGCTGGTGGAGGAGACGCTGACGAACTGCGTGCTCGGCGGCATCCTCGTCGGCTTCTCGCTTGGCATCGTGCTCACCTGCGGCTGCTCGACCGGCGGGCTGGACATCCTCGGACTGTGGCTCGCCAAGAAGGGCAAGGGCTTCAGCGTGGGGCGCTTCAGCCTGAGCTTCAACGCGCTGCTCTACACGCTCTGCGCGGTCCTCTTCGGTCTGCGCGCGGCGATCTATTCTATCATTTATACGGTGTTCTGCGCGCTCTTCATCGATCGCGGGCACCAGCAGAACATCACCGAGCAGGTGCTCATCTTCACCAAGGACGAGGACCCCGAGCTGCCGAGGAACATCATGGCACGGCTCGGGCGCGGCGTGACCTACTGGGAGGGCAAGGGCGCCTACACCGGCGAGGACCTGCGCGTGCTGTGCGTGTGCGTCTCCAAATTTGAGGAGGCCGACCTCTACGGCGTGGTCCACGAGCTGGACCCGAACGCCTTTTTTATCACGCAGGAGGGCGTGACCATCCACGGAAACTTCATCCGCAAGCTGTCCTGAAGCAGGGGAGATGCCGCACGGCATCTCCCTTTTGCATGATTTCCTGCAAAAAGTCGGAAAAACGACGGAATTTGTGCATATCAGATAATTTGATGGAGTGATTCGGAATAATTTTATTGCATTTTTGGGAAAAGTGTGATAATGTACGACCTAATCTTTTATTTTTGAAGGAGGCGGCTTGCTGCATGTATACCGACAACTATTTCAACCGATTTGAGCTTGCGCCCGAGGTGGCGGAGGCACTGAAGAAGTGCAAGTGCATCGCCTACGCCGAGACGAAGGAGGAGCTGCAGGAAATGGCCTACGGCCCCACGCACACCTCCCGCTACGATGTGGTGTATCCCATCGAAGGGCTCGGCACGGTCAAGGAGGCCGAGGTGGTGCGCTGCAAGAACGGCTGCGTGGTCAACTTCATGGAGGACTATATGCGCCGCCGCGATCCGAACAGCATGGCCATCGGCGACGAGCTGCCGACCGACAAGCCCCGCTTCAAGGACCGCTTTGGCTATGAGTTCTCCAAGCTCCGGCAGGAGACGCTCGACTGGCTGAGCAATCAGCAGATCGTGATGCTGCCGTTCTACGCGGGCCCCAACGGCCACGGCTACCCGAGCCTGATGATCTGCCCGATGAACGCGGCGTTCTTCGCGCTCTCGCTCGCCAACATGCAGGGCTTCGTGAGCATCGCGGACGTGCCCGAGCACTATAAGCCGCGCGCCATCATCTATGTCGCGCCCCCGTTCCGCCATACGCACTTCGACGGCAAGCAGGTCGTCGTCCACAACCGCAGCGCGGAGCTGCACGAGGTCTGGGCCTACAACCTCTACCCGGGCCCGAGCGCCAAGAAGGGCGTCTTCTCGTTGCTGCTCGACATCGGCGAGCACGAGGGCTGGGTCTGCTGCCATACGAGCGCCGCGATGGTCGAGACGCCGTATGAAAACGAGATCGTGTTCATGCACGAGGGTGCGTCCGGCGGCGGCAAGAGCGAAATGCTCGAGGACTTCCACCGCGAGGACGACGACCGTCTGCTCATCGGCACGCACACGGTCACGGGCGAAAAATATTATATGACGCTCGGCGAGAGCTGCAAGATCCACCCCATCGCCGACGACATGGCGTGCGCGCTCAAGTCCATCCAGGACCCCACGAGCGGCAAGCTGCGCATCCTCGACGCCGAGAACGGCTGGTTTTTGCGCATGGACGGCATGAACGCCTACGGCAACAACCCGCTCTACGAGCGCATCTGCATCCATCCGAGCGAGCCGCTGGTGTTCTTCAACATGGACGGCATCCCCGGCTCGACCTGCCTGATCTGGGAGCACGTCATCGAGTCGAACGGCAAGCCCTGCTCGAACCCGCGCGTCATCCTGCCGCGCAAGATGCTCGACAACATCGTGCCCGACACCGAGCCGGTGGAGGTCGATGTGCGCAGCTTCGGCGTGCGGATGCCGCCGAGCACCGCGAAGAACCCGAACTACGGCGTGATGGGTATGCTGCAGGTCGTGCCGCAGAGCATCGCTTGGCTGTGGCGTCTGGTCTCGCCGCGCGGCTTCAAGAACCCGTCCATCGCGGACACGAACGCCGGCAGCGGTCTGAAGGCCGAGGGCGTTGGCTCCTACTGGCCGTTCGCCACGGGGCTCAAGGTCACGCAGGCGAATCTGCTGCTCGAGCAGATCATGAATAGCCCCAACACCACGAACGTGCTCATCCCGAACCAGCACATCGGCGCTTACCACGTCGGCTTCATGGGCGAATGGCTCAGCCGTGAGTACCTTGCCCGCCACCTCGGCACGGTGCGCGCGAAGCATCTGGTGCCCGCGCGCTGCGCGCTGTTCGGCTACGCGCTCGATGAGATGAAGCTCGACGGCCAGTTCGTCCGTCAGACCTTCCTGCGCCCCGAGACGCAGTCCAAGCTCGGCACCGAGGGCTACGACGCCGGCGCGAAGATCCTCACCGATTTCATCAAGGAGCAGGTCGCGCAGTTCGTCTGCGACGATCTCGACCCGCTGGGGAAGGAGATCATCGACTGCTGTCTGCACGACGGCACGCTGGACGATTACCTCGCCCTCACCCCGATGAAGCTGAAATAAAATTGCAAAAGGTCGCTGCGGCTGTTACAATAGCCGCAGCGCTCCATTTTATTTCACCGCGCCCACGGGCGCGGTCACCGACGAGGTAGGTCCTATGGAGCAGCACAGCATCAAGGTCATCGCGCGCATCCGCAGCGATTTCAAAACAAAGTTCGGCGTGCCGCGCCAGAGCGGGCTGGTGGAGGCCCTGCGTGCGCGCATCGTGTTCGAGCCGGAATACCGCAATGCCGACGCTCTGCGCGGCATCGAGGGCTTTTCCCATCTGTGGCTCATCTGGCAGTTCTCCGAGGCCGTGCGCGAGGACTGGTCGCCCACCGTGCGTCCGCCGCGGCTCGGCGGCAACGAGCGCATGGGCGTGTTCGCCACACGCTCGCCGTTCCGCCCGAACGCCATCGGCCTTTCCTGCGTGCGGCTCGAGGGCGTGGAGCAGACGGCGGAGGGGAGCGTGCTGCTCGTTTCCGGCGCGGACCTGATGGACGGCACGCCCATCTATGACATCAAGCCGTACCTCCCCTACGCCGACTGCAAGCCGGAGGCGAGCGGCGGCTTTGCGCCGCAGCGCGGCAAGATGCTGGCGGTGGACTTCCCGGCGGAGCTTCTATCGCGCGTGCCGGAGGACAAGCGTGATGCCCTCACAGGCGTTCTCGCGCAGGATCCGCGGCCGCACTACCAGAGCGATCCGCAGCGCATTTACGGCATGGCGTTTGCCGGGCTTGAGGTGCGCTTCCGCGTCGCGGACGGCGCTGTGTATGTGGTGGAGGTGACGGAGGAGCGGGACGGTTAACCGCGCGTTAAGAGAAAAGTTTATAGCGTAAAGGCGGCGTGAAGAGAGCGGCAAAGCCCTTGTGCAGGAAAACTTGCAACCTTATAATGGGAACACCAAGAGAAAAGAGGAGCGTGTTTCCCAATGAATGAAGTTTCCAATCTGTTTGTGTGTCTGATGGGTATGGGCACCACCTTCGTGGGCCTCATCTGCATCATCTTCCTGACCATGCTGATGGGCAAGGTCATGCAGAAGCTCGAAAAGCCCGAGCCGCCCAAGGCGGCGCCGGCCCCCGCCGCGCCCGCTGTTCCTGCGGACGGCCTGACCGCCGAGGTCAGGATCGCCATTCTCGCGGCGCTGCAGCAGGAGCCCGGCTTCGATCTGGCCCGCGTGAGCTCGATCGACATCCGCAGGATCTGAGCGGAAGGACACACCCTTACATAACTCCGACATAGATTCTCACTTCTCCCTTTAAGCATCAGGGGCGGCGCAGCGCGCCGCCCCTGATGCTTTTTCATTCGCCGGTGCGGCAAAAACGGATGGGAATTGAACAGAAATGGCTTGCAAAAACGGAAAGCTTAGCAGATAATTAGCAAGAGATATGATACAATGGTCATCATAGAGGGTGACCGGAGGGGAGCTTGCTATGAAGGACCTGCTGAGCCGGATCGGACAATGGACCGAAAAAATGTGGAGAAGCATACCGATCCACCTGCGTGACGCGATATTCACCGCGCTGCTGCTCGGTATCGCCGCGGCGATCTGCTTTGTGCTGCGCAGTATCGACGAGAACGGCAGCTTCACGCTGCTGATCTTCGTGCTGGCGGTGGTGATCATCTCCCGCTTTACGGAGGGCTATTTCTGGGGCGTTTTCAGCTCGCTTTTCGGCGTGATCTGCGTGAACTTCGTGTTCACCTATCCATTCTGGGCGTTCAACTTCAGGCTCACCGGCTATCCGCTGACCTTTCTGACGATGCTGGCGGTGTCGCTCATCATCAGCGCGATGAACACCAAGATCAAAAAGCAGGAGCGGCTGCGCACGGAGGCCGAGCGCGAGACGATGCGCGCGAATCTGCTGCGCGCGATGTCGCACGATATCCGCACGCCGCTTACGAGCATCGTGGGCAATACCTCCGCCATTTTGGAAAACGGAGACACGCTCTCGACCGAGCAGCAAAGAGAGCTGCTGCGCGACGTCAACGAGGACGCCCAGTGGCTCATCCGCATGGTGGAGAATCTGCTCTCCATTACCCGCATCTCAGGCGAGCAGACGGCCATCAGCAAGGAATATGAGGCGGCGGAGGAGATCCTCGCGGCCTCGGTCCACAAATTTGAAAAGCGCTTCAAAAGCAACATCCGCATCGCGGTCGAGGTGCCGCGGGAGGTCGTGCTCGTCCCGATGGACGCGACGCTCATCCAGCAGGTGCTGCTCAACCTGATGGAAAATGCAGTGCTGCACGGCGAGAGCACCACGGAGCTGCGGCTGAGCGTGGAGCACATCGGCGACGAGGCCTGCTTCACGGTCAGCGACAACGGGCTCGGCATTCCGCGCGAAAGACTTGCGACGCTCTTCGACGGCTCGCTTTCCGGCGAGAAGAGCGGCGGCTTTGATATGAAGAAAAACATGGGCATCGGTCTTTCCGTCTGCCAGACGATCGTCAAGGCGCACGGCGGCAGGATCATCGCAGAAAACAGGCCGGAGGGCGGCGCACAGTTCCGCTTCTACCTGCCGCTCAAGGAGGAAAAAGAGGATGAAGATCAGGGATAAGGTATTGATCGTCGAGGACGAGCAGAACATCAAGAATTTCATGTCCACCATTCTGGCCGCCAACGGCTTCGACACGCTTATGGCGGGCAGCGCGAAGGAGGCGCTGTCGATGATCTCGTCGCATTGTCCCGACCTGATCATCCTTGACCTCGGCCTTCCCGACATGGACGGCATGGAGGTGCTCAAGCAGGTGCGGGCCTGGTCGAGCGTGCCGGTCATCGTGGTCTCCGCGCGTACGCACGAGGGCGACAAGGTCGCGGCGCTCGATCTCGGCGCGGACGATTACATCGAAAAGCCCTTCGGGACGAGTGAACTGCTTGCCCGCATCCGCACGGCCATCCGCCATACGCGCACGGGCCTTGACAACGACTCCATCGCGCAGTCTGGAAAATATACGGTCCGCGACCTGACCATCGACTACGACAAGCACCATGTTCTCATGCGCGGGGAGGACGTTCACCTCACGCTCAACGAGTTCAAGATCGTGGCGCTGCTGGGCAAATACGCCGGTAAGGTGCTGACCTACGATTTCCTCATCCGCGAGATCTGGGGCCCCAAGGCCAAGGCGGACAATCAGATCCTGCGCGTCAACATGGCGAACATCCGCCGCAAGATCGAGAAGAATCCCGCCGCGCCTGAGTACATATTCACCGAGATCGGCGTGGGCTACCGGATGCTCGAGAACGAGTAAAAAACGATAAAAACCGCCCGAAGGCGGTTTCTATACCAGGGGACGAGAGTCCCTCCACACAATCACGCAGACAGCTCTTGCCGAAGGCTCGGCAAGAGCTGCTTGCGTTTTTTACGTCATGCTGAACAGCGTTGCGGCGACCTGTGCGCGGGTGATGGGCTCAGTGGGGTGGATACCGCCGTCGGCGTAGCCGGAGAGCGCGCCGATCGCGCAGAGCGTGTTGATGTGCCCGCGCGCCCAGTCCGCGATGGCGTCGCTGTCGGTGAAGCTCCACTCCGGCGCGGCGTAGCCCAGCTCAAGGAGACGGCCGAGCATCGTCAGCGCCTCCTGACGGCTGATGGTCGCGGTGGGGAGGAAGCAGAGCCGGCCGTAGCCGTCGTAGCTGCCCTTCGTTACGCCGAGGGCATACATGGCGCGCACGCCGTCCTTCGCCCAGTCGGCGATGCTGCCGTTGTCGGCAAAGGGCAGCTCAACGGAGGAGGTGTCCTGCGCGGGCGCGAGCCAGCGGCAGAGCAGCACGGCAAATTCCTGACGGGTGATGGGGCTGTCGGGATTGAAGTTCCCAAGATCGTCGCCGGTGGTGACGCCGCTCGCCTTCAGGAAGCTCACGGCGGCGTTGGCCCAGTGACCGTCCGTATCGGGGAAGGCGGCGGACAGCTCCGACGGGGTGATGCTTAGGCCGGTGCGGGCGAGGTTGCCGCTCGCGTCGCCGGCGATGACGGCGATGCGGTGCGCCTTGCCGTCCGTGGCAGGCAGCGCGGCGTGGAGCGCGCCGGTTTGGTGGTCGTAGGTGAAGCTGAGCGCTTTGCCGTCGAGCGTCACGCGCAGCGTGGCGAGCGAGCCGCCGTCCACGGCGTCAAAGACCTTGCCGGTCAGGGCCGTGCCGTCCTCGGAGAGGGAGACGGAGATCTCCGGCGCGGCGGTATCGCTCATGCCCTCGCGGGCCGCGACGAGCTGATCGAGGTACAGCGTACCGGTCAGAGCCGACGGCAGGCGCAGGGCGAAGCCGGTGACGATCTTCGCCTTGCCCGGGAGGGTAAAGGCGAGCTGCTGCCAGCCGGTGAAGTCGATCACGGCAGCGTTCGTTTCGCCCGCATCGGTCGTGAGGGCGAGCGTCCCGCGCTGTCCATCGCCGTAGACCCAGAGCGTTACACGGTCATAGCCGGAGGGGACGGCGTAGGTTCGCTCCACGCTCAGAAGGAGCTCCTCCGCGTTCTCGGGGACGTTCTCGGCGCGATAGTCCCAGCGTGCGGAGGCGGAGCCGAAGCGGACGAAGCCCTTGTCGGTATTTTGGGTAAGGACGGTCTGCTCGCCCTCGAAGCCGTCGAGTAGGACCAGAGGATCGGAGGTGACGTAAACGGGGATGGTGCGCGTGGTCTCGCCCGCGCGGACGGTCAGGCTGCCGTAGGCGGCATGGCCGGCGGCGGTAAAGACGCCGTTTTCATCAACCGTGCCGACGCCGCCCTCGGTGGTCCAGGTGAAGCAGGAGTTCTGCGCGAGCAGGGAGAGGTGGTTTTGGTAAGCCTGCGCGGTCAGCTCGACGCTCGCGCCGGGGGAGACGCGCAGCTCGGTGAGCGTGCCGCTTTTGCCGAGGCGGATCTCGCCCGGCGTCTCGATCACGCGGAGCTCGGCGGTGGTGTACTTGCCGCCGACCTTTGCGCCGACGGTCACGGTGCCGGCGGTTTTCGGCGCGGTCAGGACCGTATTGCCCAGCTCGTCGGTCTGCACGCTGCCGCGGTCGCTCGCGATGGATACCTCCTTATCCATGGGGATGTAGTTCGTGTCGATGGCGGCGGCGCGGAGCAGGACCTGCGCGCCCGCGAGCACGCGGTCGCTTTCCGTGCGCAGCGCGATGTGGTCGAGCGTGCCGCTCGGCTCATTTGACGCGACAAGGAAGATGTGGTTCGTCACGGCGCGCAGGCTGCCCTCGGAGGGGGTGTTGTAGACGCCGGCATTGCCGTCCTCCGGCAGCGTGACGCACAGAGTCGTCGAGCCGCCGCCGTCCAGGCTCAGCGCGGTCACGCAGCCGAGCTCGATCATGCGCTGCGCGACCTGTGTCAGGCTCGCGCCGATGGAGTAGCCCTTCCGGCGGCCGTCGATGGTGTAGAGCACAAGGCTGCCGTCGGCCTTTTGACCGATGGCGGTGCGCGGCGCGGCGCCGGCCTCAAGCCCCTTGCAGACCACGCCGTTCTCCACGAGCTGATAGAGCGCGCCGATCATGTAGTCCACGTCGTTCCAGCCCTCGTCCGCCGCGCGGACGGTGACGGTCAGCGTGTCGCCGACCGCGAGCGCGCGCAGCAGAGCAAGGTTCTCCTCGCCGGAGAGGAGGTTCGCCGTCAGGACGTATTTGCCCTCGCTCACGGCGGTGTCGGTGGCCTCGGGCAGGATCTCGTCCACGGTGAGCGTCAGCGCTTCGCCGATGCTCAGGCGGCCGTCGACCGCCGAGCAGACCACATCATAGCCCGCGGCGTTGGTGCCGGTGGAGCGGCGGGCGTTGAAATCGTAGGTGTAGAGGTAGATGCCGCCGTAGGAGTAGCGCACCTGATTGACGGCGGCAATGGAAAAGGACGTGTTGGCGCTCTTGACCTGCATTGCCAGCGCCGGAGCGCCGAGGATGGCTGTGCCGTCCGCGCGGAAGCCGACGGCATAGTTGCTCGCGGAGGCGACGCGCAGCACGCCATCGGTCATCACCGTGCCGAGCGGCGCGCCGTTGAGCGTATCGTAGTAGTCGCCGTTGATGCCCGCGACCACACGCAGGCCCTGCTCCTCCAGCCGCTTGGCGGCGGCGGAAACGGTGCTCGTCGCGGTGGTGTAATCGCCGTAGGTGACGATGGGCGTCACGCTCGTGTTCGGCGTGTAGACGACGTAGTTTTCCTGCCGCAGGTCGGAGAAGGTGTTGCTCCAGAACGTGCCCTCGCCGAGCTCGGCACCGCGGTTGAGCGTCGTCGAGCGCAGGTCAAGGTCGTCGCCCAGCGCCTCGGAGGCGAGCGCCGTCGGCGCGAGCGTCAGCAGCAGGGTGAGGGATAAGAGAAAGGCGGTGCATTTGCGGGACAGTGCTTTCATAATGATCTCCTTTTGAAATACGGCACATACCTGTTTTTGCTATGCTTTTGCACAGCAAAAGTTGACATAACATTACTATACCATAACGGCCCTTAAAAGTAAAGACGAAGAAAGGCGGAAAAAAGTTCCGTCAAAGCTCCATTGTTTCCAAAAGATCGACAAGGATGGCGTTGGAGACCAGAAAGCCGCGGGGCGTGAGGGCATAAAAGCCGCCGGAAAGATGGGCGAGGCCGTGGGCTTCACAATTCCGGAGAATGCGCCGCGCGGCTTCCGGCAGCGTATCCGCGGCGACGCCGCGGGTCGTGCGGAGCGCGAGCATGACGCGCTCGGTCTCCCGCTCACGCGCCGAGGGCGCGGAGCACTCGGAATAGACGATGTGTCCCGCAAGGTAGGCGTCGAGATCGCGCGCGAGCGCAAAGCGCTCGCCGCCGAAGTCACTGTGCGCGCCGGGGCCGAAGCCGAGGTATTCCGCGAGCGTCCAGTAGCGGCTGTTGTGGCGGGACGCCCGTCCCGGGCGGCAGAAGTTGGAGATCTCATATTGCTCATAGCCCTGCCGCGCGAGAAGCCCGACCGCGGAGAGGTACATATCCGCCTGCGCGTCGTCGTCCGGCAGCGTGAAGCGCTCGCGCCGCGCAAAGAGCGGCGTGCCCTCCTCGACCTTCAGCCCGTAGCAGGAAAGATGCTCGGGCGCGAGCGCGAGCGCGGCGTCGAGGTTTGCCTGCCAGCGCGTCATCGTCTGCTCGGGCAGACCGTAGATGAGGTCGAGGCTCAAATTGTCAAAGCCCGCGGCGCGAGCGTTCTCCACCGCGCGGACGGTCTGCGCGTGCGTGTGGACGCGCCCGATGCGCCGCAGCTCCGCGTCGTCCGCGGACTGCATCCCGAGCGAAATGCGCGTGAAGCCCGCCGCGCGGAGCCGCCGCAGGGCGGAAATATCCTGCGCGCTGTCGGGGTTGGCCTCGAGCGTGATCTCCGCGCCGGGGGCGACGCGGTAGCTTTGAAAAACCGCGTCCAGAAGGCGGCGCAGGCGGTCGGGGCCGAGATAGCTCGGCGTGCCGCCGCCAAAGTAAACGGTGTCTACGGTGCAGTCCGCCGTGCGCTCCCGCCACGCGGCGAGCTGCGCGGTCAGCGCGGAGACGTAAGCGTCCATCTGTCCCTCGGCGCGCGGCAGGGAGTAGAAGTCGCAGTAAATGCACTTCGCCTTGCAGAACGGAATGTGGATGTAAAGCCCAAGTGAGCGCATGGTATCACCTCGCGTCCATTGTAGCCGATTTTGCGGGGAAAGGCAACGATGGATAAAAATACTCCCGCTGGAAATGCTATGCCAAAAGGAGTGATCTTATGGATATGTCACCGCAGGAATATCAGGCGTATATCAAGCAGAAGTCGCCGAGATCCCCCATCGTCAAGGATACGGCGCTCGCCTTTCTGATCGGCGGCGCGATCTGCGTGCTCGGTCAGCTCATTTTGGACGGCTACAGGTCCCTCGGGCTCGACAAGACCGACGCGGGCACCGCGACCTCCGTCACGCTTATCTTTTTAGCGGCGCTGACCACGGGGCTGAACCTGTATAATTCCCTTGCCCGCTTCGCGGGGGCGGGCACGCTCGTGCCGATCACGGGC
>OLOQ01003451.1_pt1 | contig 11475 bp, 10 predicted proteins | sample 1673101 | NCBI WGS metagenome assembly OLOQ01 (sample SAMEA3136754, study PRJEB25190) | human gut metagenome | biome: human gut; feature: human-associated habitat; material: faeces | place: Austria | collected 2013 | reverse complement strand
AGTTGGTCAGGTAGCCGTACTTGATGGCCTCGCTCAGGATCTTGCCGGGGTCGGCGGTGTGGACATGCAGGTTGATCACATCATCGTCCTCGATGCACACCACGCTGTCGCCGTTGGATTCTGCAAAGGCACGCATCTTTGCGGCGCTTGCGCCCTCGTACTTGTTGATGAGGAACTGGGTGCAGTAGCCGTTCTTGATGTCCTCCACCTTCATCAGGTCATCGGTGAACACGCCCTTGCCGGCGTTCTCGGTGGAGAGCTTTGCCTTGTTGGGGGCAGCCTCGCCGCCAGCCACGATGGGCTCGCCGTGGAACACCTTGCCCATGCCCTCAAAGATGATCAGGATGCCCTGACCGCCTGCGTCCACGACGCCGGCTTTCTTCAGGACGGGCAGCAGGTTGGGGGTGTCGTCCAGGGCTTCCTGACCGGCAGCCATCACAACGTCCCACAGGGCGGGCACGTCGGCGGCATCGCTGGCGGCAGCCTTTTCGCTGGCCACGCGGGCCACGGTGAGAATGGTGCCCTCGGTGGGCTTCATCACGGCCTTGTAGGCACCCTCGACGCCCTTCTGCAGGGCAGCCACGATGTCGGCCACGTCGGCTTCCTTCTTGCCTTCCAGCGCCTTGGAGAAGCCGCGGAACAGCAGGCTGGTGATGACGCCGGAGTTGCCGCGGGCACCGCGCAGCATGGCGGAAGCAGCGGTCTTGGCGGCTTCGCCCACGGTGCAGCTGTCATCCAGGGCTTCCAGCTCACGCACGGAAGCACCCACGGTCATGCCCATGTTGGTGCCGGTGTCGCCGTCCGGGACGGGGAAGACGTTCAGCTCATCCACGCGGGAGCGCTGATTGTTGATGTTGTTGGCGCCGGAAATGATGGCGTCGCGCAGGATCTTACCAGAAATCATTGTTTTAAACTCCTTATCAGGCCGGAAAAATTCCGGCAGCCGGGGATACAGACGGACATCAGGCGATCACATCGTCCACCGAGACCACCACGCGGGCGACCTTCAGGCCGGTGGCCTGCTCGACTTCGTCCTTGACGCGGTGCGAGATGCTGCGGGCAGCGGTGGAAATGTTCAGCCCATAGCTGACAGCGATGTGCAGCTCGATCACGAGACGTCCATTCTCCTGCGTGACGCGGACACCCTTTTCGGAATAATCGGAACCATGGACCAGGCTGCGCACAGCGTCGGTCATATCACGGGGTGCCATTGCGGCAACGCCGTAGCAGTGTTTGGTCGCCTCACCCACGAGGGTCGAAAAATACCCGGCGGTAAAGCTGACATCTCCCAGCGGGAAACGGGAAGTGATCATAATCGCTCTGCTCCTTTATGTTATTTTTCAGAAAACACATTCAGGGTCTGGGGCCGTGCAGGCGGGCCAAAACCGCAGACTGCACCGAGAAACACCCACTCTATTATACAACTTCGATGCGCAGTTGTACAGTTCAAATTGCTGGCAGCGGGGATTTTTTGGCTGTTTTGCGTCCTTTGCCCACAAATTTGCGGGCAAAACTGTACGGCTGGGCAGAGCAGTGCGTTCGTTCGACAGGGCATGACCGTCCGGGTGTGATATGCTGTCCGGTGCACAGCGGCCGCGCTGCGGCAGAAGTATGACGGATGCCTGCAAACAATCTGTAAAAAAATTATAAAAACTCCCTCCGGATGCTTTATCCCTCTATGAAAAAGTGCTAAAATGAAAGCAGAGAGAGGGGATGCGCACCGGGCGGTGTGTATCCCCTGTAAAACGAGCAGACCCAAATCATCCATCCGGCCGCACACGCCGTGCATAAAATACCGATTTAGGAGTTGTTGGCATGAACATTCTGTTTTTCCTCTCCCCCAAGCAGGATCTGATGTACGTTTACGACGATTTTACCCTCCGGCAGACGCTGGAAAAATGGGAGAACAACCGCTACGCCTCCATCCCGGTGCTCAACCGCCGGGGCGAGTATGTGGGCACCCTGACCGAGGGGGACATCCTCTGGGGGCTGAAGAAATTCCACGGGCTGGATCTGGAAGCCGCAGAGGACGTGCCCATCTCGGCTTTTCCCCACAAGCGGGATTACAAGGCGGTGACCGTGACCACCAGTATGGACCAGCTGATCGAAGCCGCCATGAACCAGAACTTTGTGCCCGTGGTGGATGACCGGGGCATCTTCATTGGCATCGTGCGCCGGCAGGCCATCATCCGCTACTGCTACGAAAAGTCCCGCGAGGAGAAAGCGCCGCAGCCCGGCCGTGTGGTGCCGGAATACGCCGCCGCCCACTGAGCGCCGGAAAACAACCGGACCTGCAATGCTCCACCTTCCCATTTTTGGGAGGGTGGAGCATTTTTTGTGCAAAAATCCCCGGAAAAAGCCTTGAAAGTCCGATTTATGGGATGCCGCATGTGCGATAATACAGCCACAGGGAGCCACCGGCAGCGGGAACCGCCCGGTGCAGGCAGGCTCCCGACAGAACAAAACAGGAGGGGAACACGATGAAGGATTTTGAGATGCGTTATGTGGGCAGCCATGTGGAGGTGTACACCGGCAGCGGGGTGTTCCTCTTTTCGGCCGATACCGTGCGTGAGGCGATGGAGGAGCTGGCCGAGTGACATAGTTTGAAACAACTAATGTAAAATCTGCGTAAAATGTTTGAAAAGGAACCGTGACGAAACGATTGAAAACCAGCAAAATGTGTGGAAAAAGTGATTTTCTTGTAAAATAAACCTTGTTGTGGCAGGGGGATTGATGGTATAATAAACACAGTGTGAGCGCTGAAACGGTGCCGTGCGCGTGGACGCATGGGGGCGCTGCATGACAAAGGAAAAACGGCTGCCGGGGTACGGGTCCCGCCAAAGGCGGGGCAGGGCCCGGCGGCTGTGTGCTGTTATTGGAAGAAACAGGAAGATCGTATTTAGGAGTATCGCTATGGATATCACACACATTACCTCTCTGCTGGGCGGCATTGCGTTGTTTTTGTATGGCATGTCGATCATGGGCGCGGGCCTGGAAAAGCTGGCCGGCGGCAAAATGCAGGGGGTGCTGCAAAAACTGACCTCCTCCACCATCAAAGGTGTCATTTTTGGCACCCTGATCACGGGCGTGATCCAGTCGTCGGCTGGCACGGTGGTGATCTGTGTGGGCCTGGTCAACTCCGGTATCATGACGCTGACGCAGTCGGTGGGCGTGATCATGGGTGCAAACATTGGTACGACGGTGACCGGTCAGCTGATCCGCATGGCGGATATCTCAGGCGACAGCCTGTGGCTGACCCTCATGCAGCCCAAGACGTTTGCGCCCGTGGTGGCGTTTATCGGCTGCATTTTTTATGTGTTCCTGCGCAACGCCAAAAAGAAGAACATCGGCCAGATCATGCTGGGCTTCGGCATCCTGTTCACCGGCATGAGCCTGATGGACACCGGCGTGTCCCCCCTGCGGGAAAGCGCCGCGTTCCAGAATCTGTTCGTCACCATGACCAACCCCATCCTGGGCGTGCTGGTGGGTCTGGTGGTCACGGTGCTCATCCAGTCCTCCTCGGCATCGGTGGGCATCCTGCAGGCGCTGTCCAGTACGGGTCTGGTCACCTTCAGTTCGGCCATCCCCATCATTCTGGGTGCCCACATCGGCACGGCCTTCACCCCGCTGCTCACCATCGGCGGTTCCTCCAAGGACGGCAAGCGCGCCGCCCTCATCCACCTGTACTTCAACGTGATCGGCAGCATCGTACTGCTGGCCCTGATCTATGCGGTGCAGTTCACCTTCGGCATTCCCATGTGGCATGACGTGATGAACAAGAGCTCCATCGCAAACATCCACACCCTGTCCAGTGTGTGTGCCATGCTGCTGTTCCTGCCGTGCAGCGGGGTGCTGTCCAAGCTGGCCATGCTCACGGTGCCGGACAACGCTGAGGAAGCGCAGGAACTGAGCATGCCGGTGCTGGACGAGCGTCTGTTCAAGAGCCCGGCCGTGGCCCTGCAGCAAGCCAAGAACGCAGTGGTCAAAATGTCCCGCCGTGCCGCCCGCAACGTCAATCTGGCTGCGCCGCTGCTGCTGAAGATGGACGAGGACACCGTGAGCGCCATCAAGGTGCGGGAGAACCTCATCGACCGCATGGAGGTGGCCATCTCCAATTACCTTATTAAGATGACCGATCAGGAGCTGGGCGATGACGAGAGCCATGCCGTGACCGAGCTGCTGAACTTTGTCACCGAGTTCGAGCGCATCGGCGACTATGCCGTGAACATCATGGAAAAGGCCGAGGAGCTGAACGAGAAGGAGGCCTCCTTCTCCGAGAGCGCCCAGAAGGAACTCATCCTGCTGGAAAAGGCCGTGGAGCGCATCCTGACCGTGACCGGCGAGGCCTTTGAGGGCGACGACACCCAGAAGGCCATGCAGGTGGAGCCGCTGGAAGAGGTGATCGACGTGATGGTGGAGCGCCTGCGCGACCAGCACATCCGCCGCCTGAAGGACGGCGTGTGCTCCATCGACACCGGCGTGGTGTTCCTGGACGTGCTGAACAACGTGGAGCGCATCTCCGACCACTGCTCCAATGTGGCCGTGCGTATGATCGGCATGGAGGGCGGCGAGGATTACGACTCCCACACCCTCAAGAGCATCATGCACCACAACCCCACCAAGGACTACATGCTGGAGTACGAGCAGTGCCGCAAGGAGTACCTTGTGCCGCTGGAGCAGATGGAAGCCTGACCCCCAAAAAACAACAGCCCCGGACCATTCGGTCCGGGGCTGTTTTGCGCAGATGGATGCCGGAAATGAGGTGCGGGCTCAGTGCGGCACGGCTACCCACTTGTGCGGGCCATGCCAGCCCTTGCCGTCCTCCGGTGCCTTGAGGCAGACGCCGGGGTTGGGCGGGCCGGAGCGCAGGCTCTTGTTCTGCTGATTGCCGCAGAACTTGCACTTGTAACTGATGCTGACCGGTTCAGACATTTGGATGCACTCCTTCCCTCCGGAAGCCCGGAACTAAGAATCTTTGCTTTGATACTCTGATTATATAATTCTAATGCATCAATGTCAATAAAAATTGGAAGAAACTGAGAAAAATCACCCGCCCAGGTCCTCCAGCAGGGCCTGCAGCTCCGGCAGGCTGTGCACCCGGATGCCGCGCCGGATGCGCAGCACGTCGTTTTCGGGCAGAAGGTTCACATAGATGCCGGTGAGCTGCTGCAGGGCACCGGGGGTGCCGTCGGCATTGCAGGCATACACGGCCACCCGGCCGCCGGTGTCGCACAGGTAGTAGCCCGCCGCCGTGGGAGCTGCCGCCTGCACAAGGGAACTGACGCTGCCGGAAATGGGCGGAGTTTCGTCCGCCGGGGCCTCCGGCAGGGGGAGGCGGGGCAGCGCCATCCAGAACAGACTGAACGCGATGGTGAACACACAGAGCCCGTAGAACAGGCACAGACCGAATTTGCGCATGGGCAGGGAACACCCCTTTCGTGGTTTTACCGGAAGTATGGCCCGGAAGTGCGCCGGAAAATCATTTTTTGCGGTGGAATGCTGTACTTTGCCGGGCCGGATGTGGTATACTGACCATGATTGAATGGGACACCGGCCCCGCGGCAGAAGATTGGTCCTTGCCCGCGTCCGGCCGGCGTGCTATAATATGGTATCGTATGCTGGGTGACCAGCGGTTTTTTGAAAGGAAGATCACAGCGCCGCGTGCGCTGCAGTTTACCAGTATGGGTCAGGAGGCGATCCCTATCTCCAGCAATGAGATGAGAAAGATCCACCGGGGCGGCGAAGGCAGTTCTTCGCAGTCTGCGGCGGGACGTAAGGTAAATGTGAGCCAGAGCCGCCGGGAGCAGCCGGTCAGGGAACCCGGGAAGCCCGGAAAGGCTCCGAAGGAAAAGGCAAAGCACCCGATCCTGCGGTTCATCGGCCGCACCATTGCCACCCTGCTGTGCCTGGGCATCATGGCCGGCAGCCTGCTGGCCGTGGGCATGGTGTACTATGTGGTGCAGGCCACGGCCAACGACGGCGACCTGCTGGACCTGGACAACATCCAGCTGAGCCAGTCCAGCGTGGTCATGGCCAACGATCCGGACACCGGTGCACAGGTGGAGTATGCCACCCTGCGCTCCTCCAACAGCCACCGCGTGTGGGCCGACCTGGAGCAGATCCCCACCAACCTGCAGTATGCATTCATCTGCACCGAGGACAAGGATTTCTACAACGAGCCGGGCGTCAACTTCAAACGCACCATTGGTGCCATGGTCAATGAGTATCTGCTGCCCATCTACAGCTCCAAGCAGGGTGCTTCCACGCTGGAGCAGCAGCTCATCAAGAACCTGACCGATGACAACAGCGCCAGCGGCATCGAGGGCGCTCTGCGTAAGCTGCGTGAAATCTACCGTGCGCTCTGCCTGAGCCGCAGCTACTCCAAGGAGACCATCCTGGAGGCGTACCTGAACACCATCAGCTTCACCGGCACCATCCAGGGCGTTCAGACGGCGGCCAACGAGTACTTCAACAAGGACGTCAGCGAGCTGACCCTGTGGGAGTGTGCCACCATCGCTTCCATCACCAAGAACCCCACCAACTACAACCCCTACACCAACCCTGAGAACCTGATCAACCGCCGAAACTTCATCATGTACAACATGTGGCAGCAGGGTGTGATCAGCGAGGAGGACTACCGCAACGCCGCCGCCCAGCCGCTGACGCTGGCGGAGGACGACAGCGACAAGAAGAACACCTCCGTGACCTCCTACTTCACCGATGCACTGTTCCAGGAAGTGGTGGAGGACATCATGGCCAAGGAGGGCATCTCGGAGGCGGACGCCCAGAAGATGCTGTACACCGGCGGCTTTACCATCGAGGCTACGGTGAACACCAAGCTGCAGTCCCAGATGGAAAACCTGATGCTGAACACCAACGACGCTTACTTCCCGGCCGGCTGGCATGAGGAAGAGGTGACCTCCATTTCGGACGACGACGTGCAGGTGATGAACGAGGACGGCACCCCCAAGACCCGCGTTGCCGAGGACGGCACCGTGTATTATTACCGCAACGTGCGCACCCAGGCGGCCATGGTCACGCTGGACTACGACGGCAACGTGCTGGCCATCGCGGGCGGTCTGGGCGAAAAGACCAAGAGCCTCTCGCTGAACCGCGCCTACAGCGTGGAGCGGCAGACCGGCTCCACCATCAAGCCCATCGGCGCCTATGCACTGGGCGTGGAGTACGGGCTGGTGAACTGGTCCACCATGCTCAACAATTCGCCCCTGTACCAGAAGCAGGACATGGTCATCCGGGATGAGGACTACTGCCGCAAGAACGGCCTGATGGGCCTTTCCGACAAGCAGCTCCATGCCTACCCCAACGCCTGGCGCAGCTGGCCCCGCAACTACGGCGGCAACTACGGCGACAACAGCGATGTGCCGCTGTGGAACGGCCTGGCCCGCTCCCTGAACACCATTGCGGTGCGTGTGGGCGACCTTGTGGGCGCAAGCAACATCTTCAACTTCCTGTACAACACCCTGCAGCTGACCACGCTGGACCCCGCCAATGACGTGGGTCTGGCCCAGATGGTCATGGGCAGCCAGACCAAGGGCGTGACCCCCATGGCACTGGCGTCGGCCTTCCAGATCTTCTACGACGGTGAGTATACAACCCCGCACCTGTACACCCGTGTGCTGGACCGGGACGGCAACATCTACCTGGAAAACAACGCCACCAGCTATCAGGCCCTGACCAGCGACACTGCGTATGTCATGAACCGCCTGCTGAAGAACGTGCTGTACTCCAGCGTGGGCACCGCCAGCGGCCGCTACCCCAAATCCAACGGCATGGAAGCCTTTGGCAAGACCGGTACGGCCAGTGACGAAAAGGATCTGTGGTTCGTGGGCGGCACCCCCTACTACGTCACGGCCGTGTGGTGGGGCTACGATGCGCCCTATGACATGACCAAGACCCTGACCAAGCAGCAGGCTAAGACCAGCACCTGCGTCATGGCCTGGAAGGCCCTGATGGAACAGGCTCAGGCAGACCTGCCGTACAAGGCCTTCCCGGCCTCGTCCGGGGTGGTGGAGCGCCGCTACTGCACCCAGAGCGGCCTGCTGGCCGGCAGCTCCTGCCCCAGCACGGCAGTGGGCTACTACCGTGCCGACGACCTGCCCGACACCTGCACCTACTCGCACGGTGCCTCCACGCAGGCAGCGGATCCGGCGGCCCCGGCAGAGGAAGCTCCCCAGCAGACTGTCATCCCCACAGATACAAGCAACCTCGATACCGACTGATCTGTGCGCCGAGCGTGGACGAAGAACAACAAAAGTCGCACTTTTACGCCCCCGGAGCCGCAATACCGGCAAGGAAAAACGGTACTTCACGAGTCAAAACTGGATAATCTGCCAAAATCACATCCGGCCTCTTGCATTGCAGGGGGTCGGATGTTATTATATTCTCTGCAAGAACACTTGTGTTTGTGAGGTGAACAAGTTGGAACGCCGCTTTTATCTGGTGGACGCACAGGTCCTGCCGGAGGTATTTCTCAAGGTGGTCCGCGCCAAGGAGCTTCTGGCCAGCGGGGAAGCGCGCAGCATTTCGGCTGCGACCCGCGCCGTGGACCTGTCGCGCAGCGCTTTTTATAAGTATAAAGATTGTATCTTTGATTCCGAGAACGGCCGCGAGGTGGTCACCGTGATGGCCACCCTGCGGGACGAGACCGGTGCACTGCAGAGCCTGCTGGCCGGCATCAGTGCCGCCGGGGCCAGCATCGTGACCATCAACCAGTCCACGCCGGAAAATGGGGCTGCCCTTGTGGCGGTGACCATCCGCACCGACACCATGCAGATGACCCCGGAGGAGCTGACCGAGAAGCTCTCCCGCCAGCGCATGGTGGTGGGCGTGCACTGCGGGTACAATCTGTAACAGAGGGAGAGGGAAAACGTTATGGCGAAAATTGCAATTCTGGGCTTTGGCACGGTGGGCAGCGGCGTGTACGAGGTGCTGTGCCGCAACGCTGCGGGCGTGTCGCGCCGCGCCGGGGAGCCGGTGGAGGTCAAGTACATCCTGGACCCGAAGGATTTTTCGGGTCACCCGGCTGCAAACCTGTTCGTCAAGAGCATCGACACCATCCTGCAGGACCCGGAGGTCCGGGTGGTAGTGGAGACCATCGGCGGCACCCGTTTTGCCTACCCATACGTTAAGGCCTGCCTGGAGAGCGGCCGCAGCGTGTGCACCTCCAACAAGGAGATGGTGGCCACCTACGGTGCCGAGCTGCTGGGTCTGGCCAAGGCCCACGGCTGTGCCTTCCTGTTTGAGGCATCCGTGGGCGGCGGCACCCCCATCATCACCCCCATGCATCAGTGCCTGGCCGCCAACGTTATCAGCCAGGTCCAGGGCATCGTCAACGGCACCACCAACTTTATGCTCACCAAGATGGTGCAGGAGAGCCTGAGCTTTGACGATGCGCTGCGGATCGCCCAGGAGCTGGGCTACGCCGAGACCAAGGACCCCAGCGACGATGTGGACGGCCGCGACGCCTGCCGTAAGATCGCCATCCTGTCCTCCATGGTCTGCGGCCACCAGATCTACCCCCAGAACATCCCCACCCGGGGCATCCGGGCCATTACCATCGGGGATGTCAAGGCTGCCCAGCGGATGGGCTGTGTCATCAAGCTCATTGCCTGGATGAAGCTGGGCAAGGACGGCAGCGTGGCTGCCGGCGTGGAGCCCTGCCTGGTGCCCCGGGCCAACCAGCTGGCCAGCGTGGACGACGTGTTCAACGCCGTGCTGGTCAAGGGCGATATGCTGGGCGACGTGGTGTTCTACGGCAAGGGCGCGGGCAAGCTGCCCACCGCCAGCGCCGTGGTGGCCGATGTGGTGGATGCCCTCAAGAACGGCTCCAAGGTCCACGACAGCCTGTTCTGGCAGCCTGCGGAGCCGGTGGAGGGGATGCTCACCGACCCGGCTCCTGCCGCATATTATGTGCGTGCAGCGGGCGTTGCTCCCGCCGTGGTGGAAGCCATCTACGGCAGGGGCCGTGTGGTGGATGAGCACTTTGACGGCTGCTCCTATCTGGTGGAGCAGGCCGACGCAAAGGCCATGGCCGAGGCAGCCCGCAAGGTGGAGACCGTGGGCGGCAGCGTGAAGCTGGTGCTGAAAAAGCTGCCCGAGGAAGCATGAGAAAAGGGGACGGACGATGAAGATCAAAGTTTCTGTTCCGGCCACCAGCGCCAATGTAGGCTCCGGCTTCGACGCGCTGGGTCTGGCCGTGACCCTGTACAACACCGTGACCTTTGAGGAGAGTGATAAGCTGGACATCTCGGCGGCAGACGGCACCCGCATCCCCCGCAACGAGAGCAATCTGGTGTACCGCTCGGCCAAGGGCCTGTTCGACAAGGTGGGCAAGAAGATCCCGCCCCTGAAGATCGTGCAGACCAACCCCATCCCCATGGCCCGGGGCCTGGGTTCCTCCTCGGCCTGCATCATCGCGGGCCTGCTGGGCGCGAACCGGATGCTGGGCGATGTGCTCAACACCCAGGAGCTGCTCACCCTTGCCACGGCCATTGAGGGCCACCCCGACAACGTGGCCCCGGCCCTGCTGGGCGGTTTGACCAGCAGCGTCTTTGAGGACGGCGTGGTCTACTCCGTCAAGCGGGATGTGGACCAGAGCCTCTGCTTTGCGGCCATCGTGCCGGACTACAAGCTGCTGACGGAGGCCGCCCGCGCGGCCCTGCCCAAGCAGGTGGCCCACAAGGATGCCGTGTATAACCTGTCCCGGGCCGCGCTGGTGCCTGCCGCCTTCTGTGAGGGCCGGCATGACCTGCTGGGCATTGCCACCGAGGATAAGCTCCACCAGCCCTACCGGATGCCCCTGATGCCCGGTTCCCGGGAGGTGTTCGCGCTGGCAAAGCAGTGCGGGGCAAAGGCCGTGTATGTATCGGGTGCCGGTTCCACCGTGATGGCGGTGGCCGAGCGCGCGGAGGCTGAGCGCTTTTATGCCGGGCTGCGTGCCGGGCTGGAAACGCTGGAAGGCCTGGACGGATGTGAAGCATTTACACTGTTAGAGCTGGATGCAGATAATACCGGCGCAACTGTGGAATGATATAATTGGGAGAAACTAGAGGAGAGTGACAAACTATGGCGTTGATCGTACAGAAGTTCGGCGGTTCTTCGGTGAAGGACCGGAACCGTATCTTCAACGTGGCCCGCATCGTGGCCAACACCCACAAGGCGGGCAATGACGTGGTGGTGGTGGTGTCTGCACAGGGCGACACCACCGACGACCTGATCGCAAAGGCTGCTGAGATCACCCACAACCCTTCGGCCCGTGAGATGGATATGCTGCTGGCCGCCGGTGAGGAGATCAGCATCGCGCTGCTGGCCATGGCCCTGAACGAGCTGGGCTGCCACGCCACCAGCCTGACGGGCTGGCAGGCGGGCTTCCGCACCGACCGTGCCTACACCAAGGCACGCATCACCCGCATGGAGACCGAGCGCATTTCCTCTGAGCTGGAGCGCAACCGCGTG
>OLOQ01003449.1_pt1 | contig 11478 bp, 9 predicted proteins | sample 1673101 | NCBI WGS metagenome assembly OLOQ01 (sample SAMEA3136754, study PRJEB25190) | human gut metagenome | biome: human gut; feature: human-associated habitat; material: faeces | place: Austria | collected 2013 | reverse complement strand
TACTCGGGATGCTTCTCCACCACGGGCTGGATGCTCTCCAGCACCTCGCGGACAGCCTGCAGGAACTCAGGCTCATTGGCATTGCGCTGTGCAAGGCCATCGTAAACGCGCTTCAGGTATTCATTCGTCAGCATAATAGAATACTCCTTTTCCCATTATTTACACTCGCTCTGCCCACTATCACAGAGCGCTTTATCATTATAAAGCTTTGTGCAGCGATTTACAATAGAGGAAATCGGAAAATGTTTCAGTGAAGCCAAAATAAAAATGAATCCGCTTCACAGCGTCAGTGCCCGGCGGCGCTGGGGATCTCCTGCAATTCAAAGCGATATTCCTGCGCGGCATCGGGGTATTTTGCCCTGTCCACGGGGCTGAGGAACATGGCAAGGGGCCGCAGCCAGAGCCCGCCGTCCCCGTAGAGCTTGCGGTAGACCACAAAGGGCTCCCCCGTTTCGGAATCGTTGGCAACGGCCTCTACCAGATAAAAGTCGCCCTTGAAGTGCCGGTACACCCGGCCGATCTTGAGTTCGTTCGGCATTTGCGTTCTCCTTTCTGCAGGGATATTCAAAAAATCCCCCGCAGGCGGCTGGCGCTGGCGGGGGACAGGTGCATGATTTACTTCTTCAGCAGCTTCTCGCAGGCATCGGCGGCACCCTCAAGGTACTGGCCGGGGTAGGCCTCGATCATGCCGGCATCAGAGCAGGCAGCCAGCTGGGGGTCGATGGGGCACTTGGCCAGCACGGGCAGGCCGTGCTTTGCAGCCACCTCATCCACATGGCTCTCGCCGAACACGCTGATCTTCTTGCCGCAGTCGGGGCAGACGATGTAGCTCATGTTCTCCACGATGCCCAGCATGGGCACCTTCATCATCTCGGCCATGTTCACGGCCTTGGCCACGATCATGCTCACCAGCTCCTGGGGGCTTGCCACCACCACGATGCCGTCCACGGGCAGGCTCTGGAACACGGTCAGGGGCACGTCACCGGTGCCCGGGGGCATGTCCACGAACAGGAAATCCACGTCCTTCCAGACCACGTCGGTCCAGAACTGCTTGACCGCCCCGGCAATGACCGGGCCGCGCCACACCACGGGGTCCTCTTCGTTTTCCACCAGCAGGTTGATGCTCATCACGTCAATGCCCATGCGGCTCTGGATGGGCCAGCAGCCCTTTTCGTCGGCCATGGCGCGGCCATGGATGCCGAACAGTTTGGGGATGGACGGGCCGGTGATGTCGGCGTCCAGGATGCCGCAGTGGTAGCCGCGGCGGGCCATGGCACAGGCCAGCAGGGCGCTGGTCATGCTCTTGCCCACGCCGCCCTTGCCGGACACCACGCCGATGACCTTCTTGACGCTGCTGTGCGGGTTGGGGGCGTCATGCTGGGGCGCTGCATCGCGGGAAGAACAGGCTGCACTGCAATTGGAGCAGTCATGGGTGCATTCTTCGCTCATTCTCTTTGTTGCGCACGGCAGGGGCAGGACCCGGGCTGTGCGCTTCCTCCTTGCTCAATATGCGGGCAGGGGCGTGCCCTGCCTGACCACTGTTAACTATACCATAAAAAGTGCGGCAAAACAACCCATGCCGCCGCTCATGTTTTGTGCCGGGGCCGCATAGGCTGGCAGCAGGGCAGAAAACCGGCGGGAGGGGTGCGCATGGGGCAGAAATACCGGCCAAACTACTGGAAGAACGCGGCCCTGCTCACCGGGTCGGACGTAGTGCTGCGTCTGGCGGGGCTGGGGCTGCGCATCGGGCTGGCCAACGCGCTGGGCGGCGAGGGCATGGGCCTGTACCAGCTGGTGCTGGCGGTGTACGGGCTGTTCGTCACGCTGGCTACGGCGGGCATCTCGGTGGCGGCCACCCGCCTGCTCACCGAAGAGCTGAGCCGGGACGCGGCGTCGGCCCGGGGCATGCTGCGGCGTCTGCTGGCGCTGGGGGCCGGGCTGGGGGTGCTGGCCATGGCGGCACAGGCGGGCCTTGCGGGGCTGGCGGCCAAGTGGTGGCTGGGGGATGTGCGGGCGGCGGGCGCGCTGCGGCTGTCGGCGCTGGGCCTGCCGTGGATGGCCGTGTCGGCGGTGCTGCGGGGGTTCTTTCTGGCCCGGCGGCGGGTTGGCCCCAACGTGGCCAGCCAGCTGGCCGAGCAGACGGTGCGCATCGGGGCGGTGGCGGCGGCCCTGTACGCCACACCGGGCCGGGATGCCGGGGAGCGCTGCACGCTGGTGCTGGGGGCCACCGCCCTGAGCGAGGCGGTGAGCTGCACCCTCATGGCCCTGTTCTGCCGGGGCGAGGCCCGGCGGTGCTTTGGTGGGAAGCGGGCGCAAACGCCCCCGGAGGCCTCCCGCCGCCTGTGGGACATCCTGTGGCCGGTGGAGGGCGGCCGGGTGCTGGCCAGCGCGCTGCACACGGCAGAGAACATGCTGGTGCCCGCCTGCCTGGCCGTTTACCTGACCGGGGCCGGGGGCCGGGCGGCGGCGCTGGAACGATACGGCGTGCTCAAGGGCATGGCCCTGCCGCTGCTCACCTTTCCCTTCGGGCTGCTGGGCAGTCTGGCTGTGCTGCTCATGCCGGAGATCACCCAGGCCCATGTGCTGGGCCAGACCGCCCGCCTGACCGCCCTGCTGGACCGGATGCTGCGGCTCACCGGGTTCTTCTCGGCGCTGGCGGCGGCACTGTTCTGGTGCTGGGGGCCGGATGCAGCGGGGCTGCTGTACGGCAGTGCCGAGGCGGGGTTTTATTTGCAGGTGCTGGCCCCGGTGCTGCCGCTGCTCTATCTGGAAAGCATGGTGGACGGTGCCATGAAGGGGGTAGGGGAGCAGAAAGCCGCCTTCCGCTACAGCGTGTGGGACGCCGTGCTGCGGCTGGCGGGGGTGGCGGTGCTGCTGCCCCGGTACGGCATGCGGGGCTTTCTGGCCGTGATGCTGCTGTCCACCCTGTACACCTGCGCGGCCAACACCGGGCGGCTGCTGTTTTCCAGCGGGATGCCCCACGCCTTCCGGCGGTGGCTGGGCGCTCCGGCGCTGGCCGGGGCACTGGCCGCGGCGGCGGGCACCGGGCTGCGGCAGGCGCTGGCGCTGCCCCTTGCGGGGGATCTTTGGCCCCGGCTGGCGGCATTGGGCGCGGGCGGATGTGCCACGGCGGTGGTGTTTTTGCTGGCGGCATGGCCGCTGGGGCTGGGGGAGGAGCTGAAGAGGGTGCGGGGGACGATTTAGAATTGCCTCCGCTTTGCTCTGGCAATCGCAGCATCAAACCACAAATTTCTGGACAGAGCACCGCATTCTGTGTATAATATATAGGATAAGGCCGCCGGGATTGCCGCGGCCTGCAAAATGGCGGCGGGCACTGCCCGCTCCCCGGAACAAAAGAGGAACCTTTCGTGAACGAGAAACCCAAAGAGACCAGAGCGCGGGTCTACCTGCGCCGCGCTGTGCTGGCGGCACTGGATGCCGCCATCGTGGCGTTCAGTTTTTATTTTGCGCTGCTGCTGCGGGCCGACGGTGCGGTGGAAGCCGCCTGGTGGCCCCACAACCTTGCCATCCTGTACCATAACCTGCCCTGGATCGTGGCTGTGTATGTGGCCAGTTTTTTGCTGGGCGGGCTGTACTCGGTGCTGTGGAAGTACGCGGGCGAGCGCGACCTGCTGCGCCTTGCGGTCATAGTGGCGGTGCCCACCGGCATCGTGTATGTGGTCAACCGCCGGTGCATCCACGGTGTGCTGTTCAACTCGGCCAACTGCATGGCGGCGGTGCTCATCCTGCTGCTGGTGGGCGGCAGCCGTCTGGCATGGCGGCTGTTTTTGAACCACCCGCTGGGCGAGCGCCTGCGCGGCGTGGCCAGCCGCGACCCCAACCGCCCCGTGATGATCGTGGGCGCGGGCGAGGCCGGGGCCTGGGCCATCAACGTGTGCAAGACCAACAAGCAGTATGGCCGCCCGGTGCTGGCCGTGGACGATGACCCCGCCAAGCTCCACCAGACCATCCATGGCGTGCCGGTCAAGGGCACGCTGGAGCAGATCCCGGAGCTGTGCAAGCGCTACGGCATCCACAGCATCATCATTGCCATCCCCACCCTGAAGGGCAGCAAGCTGAACCACGTCATCGACCTGTGCGTGAGCACCCACTGTGCCGTGCAGCTGCTCAGTGACCCCCAGCTGGTGGGCAGCGGTGCACCCCAGCAGGGGGCTTTCCGGGAGCTGAACCCGGCGGACTTTTTGTCCCGCGACGAGGTGACGCTGGACATGGAGAAGATCTCCGGCTACCTCACCGGCAAAACGGTGCTGGTGACGGGCGGCGGCGGCTCCATCGGCTCGGAGCTGTGCCGGCAGGTGATGCGCTTCCACCCGGGCAAGCTGCTCATCTTTGACATCTACGAGAACTGCGCCTACGAGCTGCAGATGGAACTGCAGCAGAAGTATGGCCGCGATATCCCGGTGACCGTGCTCATCGGCTCCATCCGGGACAAAAAGCGGCTGGACGAGGTGTTTGAGACCTACCACCCCACGGTGGTGTTCCACGCGGCGGCCCACAAGCATGTGCCGCTGATGGAGGTCAGCCCCGCCGAGGCGGTCAAGAACAACGTGCTGGGCACCAAGAACCTGCTGGTGAGCGCCAGCGAGCACGAGGTGGAGCGGTTCGTGCAGCTGTCCACCGACAAGGCCGTCAACCCCACCAGCGTCATGGGCTGCACCAAGCGCATCTGCGAGATGCTCATCCAGACCTTTGCGGGCAACACCGACATGAAGTGTGTGGCGGTGCGGTTCGGCAACGTGCTGGGCAGCCATGGCAGCGTCATCCCGCTGTTTGAAGCCCAGATCAAAAAGGGCGGCCCGGTCACCCTGACCGATGAGAACATCGAGCGCTACTTCATGACCATCCCGGAGGCGGCCCAGCTGGTGCTGCAGGCCGGTGCCCTGGCCGAAAGCGGCAACATCTATGTGCTGGACATGGGGGAGCCGGTCAAGATCATGGACCTGGCAAAGCAGCTCATCCGGTTCTACGGCTACGAGCCGGGCGTGAACATGGAGATCAAGATCGTGGGCCTGCGCCCCGGCGAAAAGCTCTACGAAGAGCTGATGATGGACGAGGAACAGGGCAAGATGCGCCGCACGGAACACAACAAGATCTTTGTGGCCAGCCCCCGGAACATCGACCTGGCCCAGTTCTATGAGCAGCTGCAGGCGCTGGAAGCCGCCGCCGCCCACAACGACGAGGGCGTGGTGAAGCAGCTTGCCGCCATGATCCCCACCTTTACCCCCACCCGCGAGAACCTGAAGCTGTAAGGGAAAGACAGCAAGTTGGCAACTGCGGCAATGGGCCGCGTGCATAATAAATGAGAGGGATGTAACTATGGAAAAGAAACCGTTCCTGACCGAGGCCATGGCACAGGAGATCATTCAGGATGTGCCCACGCCCTTCCACGTTTACGACGAAAAGGGCATCCGGGAAAATGCCCGCCGCATCAACAAGGCGTTCAGCTGGAACAAGGGCTTCAAGGAGTATTTTGCCGTCAAGGCCCTGCCCAACCCCGTCATCCTGCAAATTCTGCAGGAAGAGGGCTGCGGCGTGGACTGCTCGTCCCTGACCGAGCTGATGCTCAGCGAGGTGTGCGGCTTTACCGGCAGCGATATCATGTTCTCGTCCAACCAGACCCCCGTGGAGGACATGCAAAAGGCCTATGAGCTGGGTGCCTACATCAACCTGGACGACGCCACCATGGTGGACTTCCTGGACCGGGTGGCCGGTGTGCCGGAGACGGTGTTCTGCCGCTACAATCCGGGCGGCACCTTCAGCCTGGGCGAGAGCGAAGAGGGCTTCCAGGTGATGGACAAGCCCGGTGATGCCAAATACGGCATGACCGAAGAGCAGATGATCGACAGCTACAAAAAGCTGATGGCCAAGGGCGCCAAGCACTTCGGCATCCACGCCTTCCTGGCGTCCAACACCATCTCGGATGCCTATTACCCGGAGCTGGCCGCCATCCTGTTCCGGCTGGCGGTGCGGGTGCACGAGGCCACCGGTGCCCACATCGGCTACATCAACCTGTCCGGCGGCGTGGGCATCCCCTACCGCCCGGAGCAGACCGAGAACGACATCCTGGCCATCGGCGAGGGCGTGCGGCAGAAGTTTGAGGAGATCCTGGTGCCCGCAGGCATGGGCGACGTGGCCATCTTCAGCGAGATGGGCCGCTTTACCACCGGGCCTTACGGTGCCCTGGTGGCAACCGCCATCCACGAAAAGCACATCTACAAGGAGTACATCGGTCTGGACGCCTGCGCGGCCAACCTGATGCGCCCGGCCATGTACGGGGCCTATCATCACATCACCGTGCTGGGCAAGGAAAATGAACCCTGCGACCACATGTATGACGTGGTGGGCGGCCTGTGCGAGAACAACGACAAGTTTGCCATCGACCGGATGTTGCCCAAGATCGACATCGGGGACGTGCTCTACATCCACGATACCGGTGCCCACGGCTCGGCCATGGGCTACAACTACAACGGCAAGCTGCGCAGCGCCGAAGTGCTGCTGTGCGAGGACGGCTCCCACCGGCTCATCCGCCGCGCCGAGACCCCCCGCGACTACTTTGCAACGCTGGACTTCCTGCCCCTGATGAAGCCTCTGTTTGAGGACTGAGAACAACGAGGTACAAGCCATGTTTTTTGGATTTCAGCTCACCTGCGGCCTGATGATGGTGTTCTACGGTTACTCGGTCATGAAAAACCCCCGCGTGTGGGGCGACCAGGGCCGCCGCGCCGTCAAGCCCGAACATTTTGAAGAATACGGCCGCCAGAACGGGCTGTTCTTCCTCAAGGCAGGCTGCGTGATGGCGGTCATCGGCGCACTGGATGCGCTGGTCACGCTGGACGCGCTGCTGTATCTGCTGCTGTATGTGTTCGGCTTTGCGTTCGCGTTCTATCCGCTCACCCGCTGGTGCAAGGCCAATGAAGGTTTTAGCTGGCCGTGGCCCCACGTCAAGAGCGAGAAAAAGCGCATCCGGGAGCTGCGCAAGGAGCAGGAACAGCAGAAGAAAAAGTAAACCGGAACCGAGAAGGGCCGCCCGCGTACCGCACGCAGGCGGTCTTTTTTTGTCCCTGTGCAGCGCGCGGGGAGAGCGGCACGATCTTGCACACAGACTGTTTCTTGACGATGTATCGCTTAAAAAGTCACTGTGCAAAGTTTGCACACAGACAAGGCCTGCACACTGAGTCACTGTGCAAACGGGGGTCAGAGTGCAAGACTTGCACACAGACAAAAAAGTACGATAATATATTATATATTTGTCTCTGTGCAACCTGTTTTATTCTGGTAGGCAAGCTGCGTGAACCAGCCGCGGGAGCCGTTCTTCTGGTTCAGCTGGTATTTGCCAATATCCCCGGCTTTCACCAGTTCGGCATAGGCGCTTTTATAAGTGCGCTCGCTGCACCCGATCTCCCGCATCACCTCGCTTTTCAGCTGCGGGCTTGCCATGCTGCCCAACCGGCTCTCGGCCAGCACGTTGAGGATGGCGTCCCGCGTGTCCTCCTTGGTCTGGGCCTGCCGCACCCGCGGCTCCTTGATGAAGTCGGCGTCTTTCTTGTCGGTGTAGCCGTCAAACACGGCCTGCGCCGTCCGGACGCCGTCCAGCTCCACGTCCTCGATGTGCAGCAGCACGGTCTGCTGGGGGCGGCTGTAGCTGCTCTTTTCGTGGCTGAGGTAAATTTTGCCGTCGCTGTTGCTGCGGCCCATCATCAGCACGCTGCGGGCCATGTCCCAGATGTCGGAGCTGTCGGCCAGACGTTTCCGGTCGGACACGCCCTGCTTTTTGTTGGAGTGCATCACCAGCAGCACCGCGCATTGCTGGGCGGCGGCAATGGCCTTGAGGGGCAGCAGGATGCTGCGCATCTGGTTGCGGCTGGCCATTTCCACCCCGGCGGGCAGAAAGCTCTGCAGCGGGTCCACGATGAGCAGCAGCGGCCCGGCCTTGGCGGCAAATTTGGCCAGTGCCTCGTCCTTGAGGGTCAGGGGCTGGCCGGTGCGCTGGAAGTAGTCGTCGGCGGTGAGGCAGAGCACCCGGTTCATGTCGGCTCCGGCGGCCAGCAGGCGGGCCTTGAGCACCTTGCCGGGGTCGTCCTCGCCCGCAAGGATGAGCACCTTGCCGGTCTGGGCAGGCGGCACGGGAAAGAACCCGCTGGTTTTGCCCGTGGTGACGCAGGCGATCAACTGCGCCTGCCAGAGGCCTTTGCCGGTGCCGCCGTCGGCACCCAGCAGGGAAAGTTCGCCCCGGGGCAGCAGGTCCGGGACCAGCCAGTCCACGTTTTGCAGGGGCACGTCGGCCAGCACGCCCGGCCCGACGGGGGTCTGCTCGGCCCGCATCTTGTCGTTTTCACGCCGGGCCTCGGCGTTGGCGGCGGCCAGAAAGGCGTCGCGGTCGGTGTCGATGGCGTCCTGACACCGGTGGAGCCACTGGTCGGTCTTGTACTCCACGGCGGGCAGACGCAGGCTGTAGGCGGCGCCCCGCACGTCGTCCAGCAGCTCCGGGCGCTGGGCTTCGTCGTACTGGGCCAGACAGGCAAAGGTCAGGCGGCTGAACAGCTGCTCTTCGGTATGGCAGCGCCGCAGGGTGCGCAGGAAGGCTGCGCGGTCAAGGGGTGGTTGATTCAAGGTAGGTCAGGCTCCTTTCGTTGGTTGGGTGAACGATTTGAAATTGCCTCCGCATCAAAACGTTTTGTTGTTATATTTAGTATAACACGGAACTGGACGCTGTCAACAACTGCTTTCCAACGAAAAAACAACCGAAAATCATGAAAAAAAGCGGAGAAAAAAAGCCAGTGCGAAAAAACTCGCACTGGCTCGTTTGTGATTGGCTTACAGGTGCATCAGGCTGCGCTGGGCACTGGTGCGGAACTTGAGCGCTGCCGCGATGAAGCCCTTGAACAGGGGATGGGCGCGGTTGGGGCGGCTCTTGAACTCCGGGTGGAACTGGGCACCCAGATGGAAGGCGCGGCCGGGCAGCTCCACCGTCTCCACCAGACGGCCGTCCGGGCTGGTGCCGGAAATGACCAGACCGGCGTCCTGCATCTCCTGTCGGAAGTCGTTGTTGAACTCGTAGCGGTGGCGGTGACGCTCCCAGATCTCGGTCTGGCCGTAGCACTCGGCCATCTTGGTGCCGGGGGCCACGGTGCAGGGGTACTTGCCCAGACGCATGGTGCCGCCCTTGGGGATGTTGCCCTGCTGGTCGGCCATGAGGGCGATGACGTTGTGCTTGCCGTCCGGGGTGAACTCGCTGGAATTGGCGTCGGCGTAGCCCAGCACGCCCCGGGCAAACTCCATCACCATGATCTGCATGCCCAGGCAGATGCCAAAGTAGGGCACGTTGTTCTCGCGGGCGTACTGGGCGGCCTGGATCATGCCCTCGATGCCGCGGTCGCCGAAGCCGCCGGGCACGATGATGCCGTCCACGTCCGCAAAGATCTCCTTGCAGGCGTTCTGGTCGGTCAGGTCCTCGCTTTCCACCCACTTGATCTCCACCTGGCTGTCATTCTCAAACCCTGCGTGGTACAGGCTCTCCATCACAGAGAGATAGGCGTCGTGGAGCTTGACGTACTTGCCCACCAGCGCGATGGTGCAGGTCTTGCTGCGGGTGGCGATGCGGCTCACCACCTGCTTCCACTCGGTCAGGTCGGCGGGGGGCACGTCCAGCTGGAGCTTGTTCACCACCACGTCGTCCAGACCATTGGTGTGCAGCATCAGCGGGCACTGGTACAGGCTGGGCATGGTCAGGTTCTCGATGACACACTCCGGCTTGACGTTGCAGAAGGTGCTGATCTTGCGGCGGATGTCGGTGCCCACGCTGCCGTCGGCGCGCAGGATGATGATGTCCGGGTTGACGCCCATGCCCTGCAGCTCCTTGACCGAGTGCTGGGCAGGCTTGGACTTGTACTCGTTGGAGCCGGAGATGTAGGGCACCAGCACCACATGGATGAAGCAGCAGTTGTCGCGGCCCTGCTCCAGGCCCACCTGACGGATGGCCTCCAGGAAGGGCTGGCTCTCGATGTCGCCAGTGGTGCCGCCGATCTCGGTAATGACCACATCGGCCCCGGTGGAGGAAGCCATGTTGTAGATGTAGCTCTTGATCTCGTTGGTGATGTGGGGGATGATCTGGACGGTCTGGCCCAGATAGGCACCCTGACGCTCCTTGTTCAGCACGTTCCAGTACACCTTGCCGGTGGTCAGGTTGGAGTACTTGTTCAGATTTTCGTCAATGAAGCGCTCGTAGTGTCCCAGATCCAGATCGGTCTCGGTGCCGTCATCGGTCACGAACACCTCGCCGTGCTGCAGCGGGCTCATGGTGCCCGGGTCCACGTTCACATAGGGGTCCAGCTTCTGGCTGGCCACCTTTAGGCCGCGGCACTTCAAAAGCCGACCCAGAGATGCAGCGGTAATGCCCTTGCCCAGACCGGAGACCACGCCGCCGGTCACAAAAATAAATTTTGCCATAAAAATATACCTTCCTTTGTTGTAGAATAAAACTTTCCCATAAAAGGCACGCTCCCGGCGCACCCCTTTCCCTGCGGGTGCGGGGCGAAGCCCTGCTTTTTATTCGCTTCTGTCAGCGTATTCCTCCAGCACCTCCTGCGCCACCTCGGCGCGGTCGCGGCGGGTGTCCATGGCCAGCTTTTCAATGCGGCGGTGGGCCTCGGCCTCGGTGAGGTGCGCGTGCTCCACCAGGCAGCACTTGGCCCGGCTCACCAGACGGATCTGGGAAATTTTGTCCTGCAGGCGGGCGTTCTCCTGCCGCAGGCGCTGCAGGCGGTGGTTGCTGGCGGCGGCCATGTGCATGGCCTGCACAAATAAGGTGTTGCTGAAGGGCTTGCTCAGCAGCAGCACCCCCTGCTCGTTCAGGGGGGCCAGCAGCTGTTCGGCCTGTGCGGCCTTGACCAGAAACACCACGCCTGCGTCGGTGCTGGCCACGGCATCCATGCACAGCTCGTGCCCGAACTCGTCGGGCAGGGGGGCGTTGACCACGATCAGGTCAAAGTCGGCGTCCGGCATCCTGCGCCGGGCCTCGGCCCCGCTGGGCAGGATCACCGGCCGGGCATAGCCCATCTCGGCCAGCCGGGCGGCGATGTACTCGTTGGAGCTGGCACCGGCGCTTACAATGAGTGCGCGTCCCATACGTTCCGCTCCTTTCTCCTACGCATGTTCCTGCAGGGGTCAGATGGCGTTGAAGTAGTGGATGCGCTCGTACTCCGCCGGGTCGGCGGCGGCGCGCAGGGCCTCGCACCGGGCACGCTCCTCGGCAAAGTAGCGGCGGCTCAGCTCCTCCGGCAGCACCTTGTGCAAAAAGTCGCTTTCCTCGGCGATGGCCACGGCCTCTTCCAGCGTGGCGGGCAGCATTTCCAGCCCAAGGCCCTCGGCTTCGCCGGGGCGGAACAGGTTCTTGTTGACCGGCGGCTGCAGCACCATGCGGTGTTCGATGCCGTCCAGACCGGCGGCCAGCACCAGACC
>OLOQ01003447.1_pt1 | contig 11489 bp, 9 predicted proteins | sample 1673101 | NCBI WGS metagenome assembly OLOQ01 (sample SAMEA3136754, study PRJEB25190) | human gut metagenome | biome: human gut; feature: human-associated habitat; material: faeces | place: Austria | collected 2013 | reverse complement strand
AAGAATGGTACGCTTGATAAGCTGACAAAAGAAATGCCGACACTTGCAACAAGTCAGGAAGAGACAGAGAAGACTACAGTAAATGTTAAAAATGATTCTACAGAAAGTAAACCATATGAAGGAATAGAAATTGCTGGATATGGAGAAGAGTTCGATGTAAAATTGCATATTTTGACATCTGGTAAATATGATGAAAATGATAGAAGTACTTATAACATATTTCATGTAAGAGTTAATGATTGTAAAGTATCGAGACAGTGTGACTTTGATATAAATAGGATTGATTATGGATTAGAAAATAAGAAGGCTAGCATGGATAGTAATAATAACTTTATATCAGATTATTACTATGCAGCAGTAGAATTAGAAATAACTAAGGATGTTGATGATAACGAAACATCTGGTGTATATGATAATATTTTTCAGACTGTTTGGTATATAGAAAGTTTAAAAGATGATGGAACACATCCGCCTATTAAAAATGCAGGAACGGTTGGCTCTGATGCAGAAGCCAATCAAATGGGAAAAACATATTTCAGTTTTGAAAAAGGTGAAACAAAAAAATTAATATTATATTGTATATTTACAGACGAAGAGGTTGAAAATGACACAATTGCTTTGAGTTTTCATGATAGGACATCACCATATATAGGACCATTAGCAATCATACATGAACCGGGAGGAGAAAATGAATAAATTAATTAAAATAGAAATGGAAAGAGCATTTAAGAATAAGATGCTTATAATATCTGTAGTAATAGGATTAGTTATTGTTGGATTTAATATATGGAACGAGATTATTCCTGCAAGAAAAACATTAGATAAACTGCTTGAGATGGGAAAATACAGCGGTATACAGCTTCCGGGACTATATATGAAGTGGATGGGAGTAAGACCGGGGTCTTATGTATTTCTTTATTACTTTATTATGCCGCTGCTGACAGCATTGCCATATTCTATAAGTATATTGATGGATGTGAAGAAGCATTATGTTAATAATATATTTACAAGAATTGATAAAAAGAAGTATTACAAAGCGAAGCTTTTTGCCCAGTTTATAGTAGGTGGTTTTGTGGCAAGCTTTCCGCTTGTTATATCATTTGTTGTGACAGCTATGATTTTGCCAGCTTTTAAGCCAGAATCGGTCAGCTCACAGTTTAATTTCTCAAAACTGTCAGTTTTTGGAGATTTATTTTTTAAAGCACCGTTTGCAATGGCTGTTATAGTATTTTTATTTGCATTTGTGGGATTTGGACTTATTAACTGTATTGCATACATATTTGCAGACCTTGTAAATAACAGGTTTATGGTCGCACTTACACCATTCATGATGTATTTCTTTTATTATATTGTTTGTTCATCTATTGGAAGAGATGGCCCTATGGAATATCTGACAGCATCCAAACTGCGTTATTCTGAACTGAAATTTATGATAATTGATATGGTGATGTTAATAGTGCTGATAACAGTATCGTATTTTGTACGAAGCAGAAGAAAGGATGCAATCTGATATGAAGAAGAAAATATTAATAATAGCGTTAGTATGTATATTGGCGGGAGTGGCAGCGTTCTATATAGTTAAAGTCAATAAGATGTATCCACAGGGAAGTGTAACTGAATATGAGCTTAATGAATCGGTTGAATTGAATGGATATTCGGCATCTGTCAGCAGTTATAAGGTTATGTCAATTGAAGATTTTTTGAATGAGTATGGAATTGATAAAAGAAAAGACATAAGTGATGAGCAGGATGATTTATATGTGATGGTTGCTGAATGTACTTTAGATATAACGGGAGAGATGAAAGGATTTCCTTATGCAGATATCAGACTGGCATCGGGAGCTTTTTCACAGGGAATATCTAATGATTATATAAGAGAAATTAACAAAGATGTCAATTTTTCTAAGTTTGAGCAGGGGACGAGCATTACTGTAGATATACCTTTCCTTATCCACAGCATATCATTTCCTCACAGCATAAATGCTGATAAGCTGAACAAAGAAGAATGGCAGTTGTATTTCTCAGTAACTCCGGGTAAGTATGTGAGAATGGGTAAATAATATGTGGAATGAATTGAGAAGAAGATATGTTAATACAGAAATGCTGTTCTGGCTTGCAGGAGCAGTTATTTCCCAGGAAGTTCTGCTTACAATTTTCTTAAGGTCTTTACAAAGAAATGCGTCGGGAACACCGTGTGTATTAGATGTATTGACCTGTATGTCACAGAATTATGTGTTTCCACTGATGATGATTATAGCAGCTGTCTGCAATCAGAGAATGATGAAATGCGACAGAGATCCAATGATAATTCTGAAATACAGTTCGAGGGCAGGAATATATCTGTGGCAGAGTATCTGTACGATAGTGTATTCGGCAGTGCTGTCGTTAATATATGAACTGGCTGCAATTGCATATGCAGCAACTAAGTTTGATGTGTTTTTTAACTGGAACAGTTATTCAAGTTATAAATTAATGAATATGGATGTATTGCCGGCAGGTCAGGTGACAAGCATACAGGTAATGTTTGCTTACTGGATATTAATGGCTTTGATGATTGCGATAACATGTTTTATAGGAATTATATTTGAAATAATATTTTCGTCAGATGTTATATCAGGTGTGGCTGTTATTATATTTGCAGGAGTAGATATATTTATACCGCTTACCTATCATAAAATGATTATATTCGGGGCTGCATGGTATAGTTACGGAGAGTGCGCCAGAAAGCTTGGCATAGCTGCTTTAATTATGGCTGTTCTGATTATTGCAGGTCTTATTCTTCAAAGAAAGCGTGAGTATTATGAATATAAAAAAGAAGATGAGTAACAAAAGTATAAGAGGCGTTATATGGCATGATATTGCAAGAGGGTTCTATGCTGACAGATTCAGATATTTAATTGTTGTTCTTATGCTTGCCGGAGTGCTGATAATATTAGGAAATCATGAATTCGGAATGATGGATACGATATTCTTTATTCAGGGCGGTTATGATCCTGTTCTTATTATTAAGGAGGGAAAGATTGTATTTCCTTTTGTGTGGATGCTGATTCAGTTTCTTGTGCCATTCATGATATACAGTTATTGCAATGATGATTGTGAAGGCGTAGGGATTGATTTTCTTATGAAATGCAGAAGCAGAAGATTGTGGTGGAACAGTAAATGTCTGTGGAACTGCCTGACTGTACTTTCTGTATATGCAATTCAGTATGCAACAGCATTTGTATATGGATTATGCAATGGAAACCTGAGTATGAAGATTAATTATGAGCTTTTTGAAAAGATTAGTAATAAATCTGTTCCGGATAATGCGGCAAACGTGTGGATTATAGTGTATATGCTTGTAATGCCGGTTGTTGTTTCTTTGGTAACAGCACTGGTTCAGATGACAATCTCCATGTTTACGAATCCGATGATTGGCATGCTCGCAGTTATGGCATGGAATGTTATGTCAGTATTTATAAACAATCCGCTTATGATAGGAAATAATTCGATGGTGGTAAGAAGCAGTGTGTATAATGCACAGAGAATACAGGTATGGCAGTCAGCTGCGGTATGCATTGTTGTGTATATTGTCGTGTATGTGGTTGGAATGATTGGATTTAATAAAAAAGATATTCTTGTGAGGGAGGATTAAAACATGTATATTAAAATAACAGATGTTAATAAAACGATTAAGAAAGCACCAATATTAAGGGATATCAATCTGGAATTTACAGGTGGAAAAGTATATGGATTAAGAGGAAAGAATGGTTCAGGAAAGACTATGCTTATGCGTGCAATATGCGGGCTTATTACTCCGGATTCGGGAATAATTGATATTAATGGAAAGATACTTGGAAAAGATATCTCATTTCCGGAAAGTATAGGCGTGTTAATTGAGAATCCTGCATTTATAGGTAATTATACAGGATTTAAGAATCTTAAGGTGCTGGCATCTATTCAGAACAGAATTGGTGATGAACAGATAAGAAAGGCACTTGAAGATATCGGACTTGATCCGGATGACAAGAGAACTTACAGAAAGTATTCTCTGGGAATGAAGCAGAAGTTAGGAATTGCGGCAGCAGTTATGGAAAATCCTGATATTATTATTCTTGACGAGCCGATTAATGCACTTGATGATGTCAGTGTTGAGAAGGTTCATGATATATTAGAAGAACAGAAGAAAAGAGGAGCGGTAATAATTATTGCATGCCACGATAAGGAAGAACTTGACCAGCTATCTGATGAGATTATAGAGATATCAGATGGCAGAATTATCAATAAAACCTGTTAGTAGTATCATTACATAGTACTGGCGTAATGTTACAAAAATGTAATGTTCCGTAATATTGAACAAACGACACCGGATTAGTTAAGTGGTAAAACATAATTAATCTATATGAAAGGAATTAATTATTATGGAAACAATACTTAAGATTGATAACATTGAAAAGTATTATGGAAACAAATCAAGTCTTACCAAAGCGATTGACAATATTTCGTTTGAGGTTGGAAAGGGAGAATTCGTTTCTATAATGGGAGCGAGCGGTTCAGGAAAGACGACGCTTCTTAACTGTATATCAACACTTGATAAGGTGACTACAGGTAAGATATATGTCGGAGACAACGAAATTACACAGTTAAAGGGCAATAAGCTTAACAAGTTCAGAAGAGAGGAGTTAGGCTTTATCTTTCAGGACTTTAATCTTCTTGATACTTTAACAGCATTTGAAAATATTGCACTGGCGCTTTCTATACAGAATGTTCCGTCAAGGGAGATTGAATTAAGAGTAAGACAGACTGCAAGAGAGCTAGGTATTGAAGATGTATTAAACAAATATCCTTATCAGATGTCAGGCGGACAGAAGCAGAGAGTGGCAAGTGCAAGAGCCATTATTACTAATCCAAAGCTTATTCTTGCTGATGAGCCTACAGGAGCACTTGATTCAAGGTCATCAAGGATGTTGCTTGAAAGCTTTAATTTTCTTAATACTGAGCTTTTGGCAACAATTCTTATGGTAACACATGACGCATTTACAGCAAGCTACGCAGGCAGAGTGATATTTATCAAGGACGGTAAAATCTTCAATGAGATACGCAGAGGCGAATCTACAAGAAAAGAATTTTTTGATAAAATCATTGATGTTGTGACATTGTTAGGAGGCGACCTTAATAATGCTCTTTAAGATATCTTTAAAGAACATCAGGAAGAGTTTAAAGGATTATACCGTCTATTTCTTCACTCTTATTCTTGGTGTTGCAATATTTTATGTGTTTAATGCAATTGACAGCCAGAGCGTTATGCTTGATGTAAGAGCAAATGTGATGGATATTATTAAGCTCATGAATAACATGCTTTCAGGAGTGAGCGTATTCGTATCGTGCATACTTGGATTTCTGATTATATATGCAAGCCGTTTTCTTATTAAAAGACGTAATAAGGAGTTTGGCATATATCTTACACTTGGAATGAGCAAGAGAAAGATTTCAGCGATTCTTTTCTTTGAGACACTGCTTATCGGCATTGTTTCACTTGTGGCAGGACTTGTTATTGGTACAATCCTTTCACAGTTTATGAGCGTGATTGTTGCTAATATGTTTGATGCTGATATGACTAAGTTTAAATTCATATTCTCAATGAAGGCATGCGTCAAGACTTTAATATATTTTGCAATTATGTATGTGTTAGTTATGATATTTAACACATTCAGTATCAGCAGATGTAAGCTTATTGATCTTCTCAATGCAGGTAAGAAAACTGAGAAGGTTACCATGAAGAACCCGGTTGTCTGCACAATAGTATTCGTCATAGGTGTTGGTATTCTTTCTTATGCATACTGGATGGTTACAAGGGGTGTTAAGTCAATAAATATCATTAATAAAATAGGCGTTCCTATTGCACTTGGCTGTGTCGCTACATTTTTAATATTCTGGTCAGTTTCAGGTTTTATGATAAGAATATTCACAAGTATTAAGAGTGTGTATTATAAAGGTGTGAACAGCTTTGTGTTAAGGCAGTTCTGCAGCAAGATTAACACTACTGTATTCTCAACAACTGTTATATGTATCATGCTTTTTATTACAATAAGCGTGCTTTCTGCAGCACTTTCAATGAAGGATTCGCTTTCAAAGGATCTGGACAGTATGTGTCCTGTTGATGTACAGCTTGCAAAATATTCATATGATGCGATGAGCGAGGCATATGCCACATCACAGGATATGAATGAAAAAGACAGGGAAATGCTGGAAGATTCTAAATTAAGTATAATAGAAACACTTAATAACAGTGGATTTGATGCGCAGAAGTATTTTAAGGATGTTGCAGAATATAATATATACAACACCGGATTGACAGTTAAAGATACATTAGGGGATATTAATACAGATGATTATCAGTTTATGGCAGATACTATTATGCCGGTAATGACTATTGGCGATTATAATTCTGTTGCAAGACTGTATGGTAATAGTACATATGAACTTAATGACGATGAATATATTATAGTGGCAGATTATAAGAACATGATAATGATAAGGAATCAGGCATTAAAGAAAGGAATTATATTATCTGTCAATGGAAAAGAGTATAAACCAAGATATAGTGAATGCATGGATGGTTTTGTACATATTGGTGTTCAGAATATGAATGACGGGATTCTTGTTGTGCCTGATAACGCGGTAAAACCACAGCAGGTACGCAATATGGGGCTTAGTGCTGACTATAGGGCAGACACTAAGGAAGAAAGATATTCTATTGAAACACAATTAGACAATTTAATGAAAAATATATCATTTCAAACGAGTTTCATTAGCTGGAATTCCAGAATTGACCTGGCTGAAAGCAGTGTCGGGCTTGGAGCATTAGTTACATTTATTGCCTTATATTTAGGGATTATATTCCTTATAAGCAGTGCGGCAATTCTTGCTTTGAGAGAATTGTCAGACAGTGCAGACAATAAGGAACGATATGGAATGTTAAGGAAGCTTGGAGTTGATGAGAGAATGATTGATATGGCGCTTTTTAAGCAGATTGGAATATTCTTCGCATTTCCACTGATTCTTGCACTTATACATTCTGTGTTTGGAATTAAGTTTATTAACATAATTCTTGCAACTATGGGAATGAGTTCAATGGCAGCGTCTATAGGGCTTACGCTCGCATTCGTTGCTGTTATTTATGGAGGATATTTCCTTATAACTTATCTGTGCAGCAGAAGTATTATAAGACCTGTAAGATAAGTTTTTCATTATTTCATTGTTTTTTTAATATGTTTCTGTTATAATCTTCACATAGAAGTTGTTCGTGAACAACATGGAGGAATTTAATATGGAAACTAATATTTTGATAGAGAGTGGAACTAATGAGTTAGAGGTTCTTGAATTCACAATAGGGAATAATCATTATGGTATTAATGTTGCCAAGATTAAAGAGATTGTGCCATATAGTCCGGTTACACCGGTTCCGAATGCACATCCTAGTGTAGAAGGAATATTCATGCCAAGAGATTTAATGATAACAGTTGTAGACCTTGCTAAGGTTATTAAAAGTGCTCCTTCAGGAGATATTTCGAAGGATATGTTTATTATAACTAATTTCAACAAATTGAATGTCGCTTTTCATGTACATACAGTTGTTGGAATCCACAGAGTATCATGGGCTGATATTATTACTCCAGATACAACAATAAGTACTGCTGACAACGGAATTGCCACAGGAATTGTTAAGATTAACGGTCAGCTTATTATTATTCTTGACTTTGAGCGTATTGTATCAGATATAAGTCCGGAGACAGGTCTTAAGACTTCTGATATTCTCAAGCTTGAAGGCAGACCAAGAAGTGAAGCACATATTGTCATAGCAGAGGATTCACCTCTTCTTATTAAGCTGATATCTGATTCACTTGTTAAATCAGGTTATGATAATCTTACATTATGTCATAATGGTCAGGAAGCATGGGATTTTATATCAGATGCCAAGGCAGGAAAAGTACCGCTTGATATAGACTGTGTTATCACTGATCTGGAGATGCCGCTTATGGATGGCCACAGACTTACAAAGCTTATTAAGTCTGATGACAAGTTAAAGAATATTCCGGTTGTTATATTCTCATCACTTATTAATGAACAGATGAGAGCAAAGGGAGAATCACTTGGTGCAGATGTTCAGTTGTCAAAGCCAGAAATTGGACTGCTTGTATCAGAAATCGATAAATTACTCAGATAATTTTCTTCATTTTACACTTCCTCTTATGGGACGCCGCCTGACATGGGCGGTGTCCTTTTTTGCGCGAGCAGCGATGAGAGAAGATATGGAAAGTTCACAGTTGTGCTTGCACAAACTGTGAACTTTATATAGATTTTCGAGGAGCGCCGCGACAATGCCAGAACATAGTTCTGGCATATCGCTGCTCGCGCAAAAAGGATTGTCGCGGAGCGCCACCCGTGCAAAATACTGAAGCGATGACAACCATCAAAAAAGATGTTATAATTACATGGTTATGAAATGGAGGTACTTATGATTTATAGTGATTTAATTGATGATATAAAGAGTGCTGATTATGTACTTTTTGGCCAGGGGAAAGAAATATATTCTTCTGATGATACAGAAATATATGACAATCTGAAAAAGCTGTTTGCATCTATGGAACATGTGAATTACTTTATTGTGTCTACTGATAAAGCTGGTACGATCAGGAATTGTGGACTTAATGAAAGAAGAATTGTCTGTCCGGTCAATGAAAACAATGCAGAGGAAGAGGAGAAGCAGTGGGATTTCTACAATAAATGGCTGTCATCCTCACTTGCAAAGAAGCTGGTTATTGTGGAACTGGGAGAAGATTTTTCTAACCCTAATGTTATAAGATGGCCATTTGAAAGAATTGTGATGATTAATCAGAAGGCTAAGATGTATCGTGTTCACAGTACATTTTACCAGATTCCTAAGGAAATCGGGGACAGGGCATGTGCTTTTGAGATGAATGGAGCACAGTTTATAAAAGAACTTGTAAAATGTTGTTAATAATCAATATTTATGATAATATTTTAGTATATTTTGATTGGATGGGAGGTAAGAATTTTGGCTGATAATGAACAGCAGGATGATTATCTTAGTAATATGCTTAATGCGCTGAATGAAAAGGAACAGGAGAGCCAGTCTTATAATGATCCAGAGACAATTGCAAGGCAGGCTAAAGAGAAGCTTGATGCTGAGAATGCTGTTAAAGAGGCTAATGAGCCAGAGCGTGAAGCTGATGCAGACGCTAAGTTAGAGGCGCTTCTTGATAATACTCCGCTAGAAGAGGCAGCGGAGGCAAAGTTGACATCAGATGATAATTCAGAACTTTCAGATGACGATATGAAAAGACTTATGAATATGAATCTTGATGATATTATTGATGATGTTAAGTCAGACAGTGCGTCTATAGATGATCTGTTTGGAAGTTCTCCTGATAAAGAAACAGAACATAATGAAAAAAGTGCTGATACTCAGGCACAGACGATTAGTGCAGATGATAAGAAAAAGTTAAAACCACAGAAAGAAGGCTTTTTCAAGAAGATTAAGAAAGTGTTCTTTGACAGTCTTGAGGATGATACAGAAACTGCAGAGAGTGCATCAGAAGCTGCAGAGGGTACATCAGAAGCTGTGGGAGAGAAAGAACGTATAGAAGAGAATGTAGTAAAAGATTCGTCTGATAAAGGAAATTCATCATCGGGAGATGAGCCTAAAGATGAGAATGAGCAGATTATAGAAGATGTGTTCGGAAACAAGAGTACGCTTGATGAGTCACAGGTTCCTAAGAAAGGCTTTTTTGCAAGACTTAAGTACAGGCTTGAACAGATGAAAGCAAAGCACATTGAAGAGGAGAAGGCTGAGGAAGAAGCTGAAAGACTTGAAGAAGAAGAAAAGCAGAAGAATAAGGAATTAAAGAAAGCTGCGGCAACAGAGAAGAAAGAGAAAAAGAAGCAGGCAGGAGAGGCTAAGAAAGCACAGAAGGCTAATAAACCTAAGAAGGTAAAGCCTAAGAAGGTAAAGAAACCGAAAGAACCACCTAAACCGCAGGATATTCTTAAGATAAAGCCTGTTTCAATTGTTATGCTTGTATTATTTGTAGCAGGTGTTTCGGTACTTATAAGTGTTTTAAGTTCAGGCTTTTATTATAACAACAGTGTTTCTTTGGCTAAAGATTATTACAGCAATGAGCAGTATGAGAAGGCTTATGATAAGTTAAGCGGAATAAAGCTTAATGGCAGTGATAAGACTCTTTATGAGCAGGCTTCAACAATTATGTATGTTCAGAAACAATATGATTCATATGAGAATTATATGAAACTTAACATGAAGACAGAAGCACTTGACAGCCTTATTAAGGGAGTGAACAGATATAATAGTCTTCGTCCGCAGGCACAGGAGTTAGGCATTGATAATAAGTTTACTGCTGTATATAAGCAGATAGTATTGGCTTTACAGGATACATTTAAGATATCTGAAACAGAAGCAATAGGATTATCATCAATGTCAGATACAGATTTTACTAATTATTATTACAGAATAGAAGAATACGGAAAGGCAGTACAATGATAGCAATTATCGATTATGACGCAGGTAACTTAAAGAGTGTTGAAAAGGCTCTGGTATCATTAGGAGAGGAAGTTTTAGTCTCAAGAGATTCAAGTGAAATCTTACAGGCTGATAAGGTTATTCTTCCGGGAGTTGGTTCATTTGGTGATGCAATGAACAATCTTGATAAGTTCGGACTTGTTGATACTATTAAGAAGGTGACAGGTAATGGAATCCCATTCCTTGGAATATGTTTGGGATTACAGCTTTTATTTAAGGAAAGTGATGAGACTCCGGGGGCGGAGGGACTTGATATTCTTCCGGGAAAGATATTAAAGATTCCTGCTAAGGATGGTTTCAAGATTCCGCATATGGGATGGAATTCTCTTGATATTAAGCCTGAAGCGAGACTTTTTAAGGGACTGGAAGGTAATCCATATGTGTATTTTGTACATTCCTCTTATCTGAAAGCACAGGATGATTCTTTTTACCGCATCGAAAAGTCCTACAGGTCGACCGCGGAAAATGATGGAATGGCACAGGGCTACAATGGATTGTCGACGTATATGAGCACAAATCCGTCATCACTGGTAAGCTATCACAAGATGTACGGACCGGAAAGCATTTCTATTAATTTTGTGGATTTTAATAACGATGATTATATTCGAAGTTCTCTGCTTGGAACCAGGTATCTGTTTGGAAACGCAGGGTACAATGCTCCACAGAAGGTATATACACTGGTGGGAGAAGCCGGGGGCAAAACCATATTCAAAAATAATTATGCACTTCCGTTTGGATATCTTTATGACAAAGAATGGAATGCAGATGGAAATGAAAAATTATCAGGACTTGATAAGATACTCACTTCTCTTTCCGGATTTTATTATACCGATGCAAAAAAGAGCGGTTCTTATGAGGATGCATCTCTGCCGGAGGAAACAGATACTTC
>OLOQ01003443.1_pt1 | contig 11504 bp, 9 predicted proteins | sample 1673101 | NCBI WGS metagenome assembly OLOQ01 (sample SAMEA3136754, study PRJEB25190) | human gut metagenome | biome: human gut; feature: human-associated habitat; material: faeces | place: Austria | collected 2013 | reverse complement strand
CCACATGACCATGGGCGAGGGTGGTTGCGTGTATACAAACGATTCTCTGCTCAACCGTTTGATTCTTTCTTATCGCGATTGGGGCCGCGACTGCATTTGCCCGTCCGGTCATGATAACTTCTGCGGTCATCGTTTTGACGGTCAGTTTGGTCAGCTTCCTAAGGGCTATGACCACAAATATGTGTACAGCCACTTTGGATATAACCTGAAGGTGACGGATATGCAGGCTGCTATCGGCTGCGAGCAGCTCAAAAAGTTCCCCTCCTTTATCGAAGCACGCAGACATAACTGGGAACGTCTCCATGCGGCACTGGAACCTTATCAGGATAAGTTGATCCTGCCCGAGCCGGCTGCAAACAGCAAACCCTCCTGGTTCGGTTTCTTGATCAGTGTTAAGCCGGAAAGCGGGTTGAATCGAAATGATGTGACGCGTTATATCGAGGATCATCAGGTTCAGACCCGCCTCCTGTTCAGCGGCAATATCATTAAACACCCGTGTTTCGATCAGCTCCGCGATACAGACGCCTACCGCGTCGCCGGCAGTTTGGAAGCAACAGAGTTTATCCTGAATAATACCTTCTGGGTCGGCGTCTACCCGGGTATGACAGACGAAATGATCGATTATATGGCAAAAACGATTATCGAGGCGATTGCGCAGTAATATGGGAAAACGTACCGGAGCATCTGTTTCTAAGAACATTGCTTACAATTTACTGTATCAGCTCTCATTATACATTACTCCGTTAATTACAACTCCATACCTTTCCCGTGTTCTCGGCGGAGAAATGATCGGCAGATATTCCTTTGCTCAGTCGATAGTTTCCTATTTTGTATTGGTTGCGACTATGGGAACTTCGTATTATGGACAAAGAAGAATTGCTGCAGCAACTGGGGATAATGAAACTCAGACAAGAGATTTTTGGGAGATCGTATGTTTGCGCGGGGCTACCACTATAGTTGCTATTGCATTATATTGTGGGTTTGTGGTACCAAGAAGTATAGATCCGATTCTTTATGTGGTTGCTGGATTGGAAATTTTGCAGGTCAGTATGGACATCTCTTGGTATTTTCAAGGAAAAGAATCCTTTCAGGTCATTGCCTTGTGTAGTGGAACAGCCCGCATCATGGCGGTTGTACTGATTTTGTTGTTTGTAAAGAAGCCGGAGGATCTTTCTGTTTATGTTTTTCTGTATTGCGGCACCTTGCTGTTGGGCTTTTTGAGTCAGTGGTTATATCTCCCGCGCTATTTAAATAAAGGAGTGCATTTGCACCGAGAAAAAAGAATTATGTCTTTCCATCTGATCAGCTCGGTGAAATTGTTTGTTGCGCAGGCGGCAATTCAGGTTTACACGGTTCTGGATAAAACCATGATAGGTATGATTACCAATTCTGAATTGCAAAACGGTTATTATGAACAAGCGCAAAAACTAGTGAGAATACTTGTAGCGGTTAGCACATCAATTAGTGCGGTGATGGCAAGCCGCATTGCCGTTTTGAGTAGCAAGAAAGATTTTAAAGCCATCGAAGAAACGGTCGAGTTTTCGTTTCGCTTTGTAAGTTGTATCAGTATTCCGATTATTTTTGGAATTGTTTTGGTTGCTCAAGATTTTGTGCCTTTCTTCTATGGACAAGGGTATGATGGAGTTATCGAATTGCTGGTAATCCTGAGTGCGTTGCCTCTGGTGATCGGATGCAGCAACATCATTGGTATACAGTATCTGGTACCTACCGGTCAGGAAAAATTCCTTACAATCTCAGTATTGACGGGTTCAGCAGTAAATGTAATACTTAATTTCTTTTTAATACGCGCGTATGCAGCAGCAGGTGCCGCTACTGCATCGGTAATTGCGGAAATCTGTGTTACACTTGTGCAGTTTATTGCAGTACGCAAACAAATTTCTGCGGGTCGTGTACTAAAAATCATACTGCGGTATATTTTACTGAGTATTCCCATGTTTGTAGTTGGAGTGGTGATTCGCGGAGTTGTGCAGGCCGGAGTGCTGAGATTAGCTTTGGTAATTTGTGGCTGTGTAATCATGTATGGCGTGGAGCTTGTTTTAACAAGAGATCCGTTTATGAAAGCTTTTGGTAAAGAATAAGGTAGTAGAAAGGTTGGGCGAACTACTATGGATATTTGTGCAGTAATTGTAACATTCAATCGATTAGAATGCTTGAAAAAAGCACTTAAAAAATATGAAGAGCAGACCAAGAGACCTAAATATCTTTTAGTCGTTAATAATAATAGTTCCGATGGAACGATGGAGTATCTAAAAATATGGGAACAGGAACAGTCCGAAATTCAAAAAGTAGTGGTCAATCTTCCATGTAATACAGGTGGTGCTGGTGGCTTTCACGCGGGGATGGAGAAAGCATTGGAATTAGATTGTGACTGGATATGGGTCTCGGACGATGATGCATACCCAGAGCCAGATGCACTAAAATCAATGGAAGTATTTTATGATTCGCATCCGTCACTACAAGAGAGAATTGCTGCGATGTGTGGAACAATTATGGATTATGATAAAGAAAAGATTCTTTTAGGTCATCATTGCCGAAGCAAAAAAGTAATGGGTGTGGCGGTAATGAAAGAGGTTCCGGAAGAAGAATATAATAAAGAATTTTTCGATCTTGATTTAGTATCATATGTGGGAACAGTTTTCAAAGTTGAAGCAATAAAAAAGGCAGGAACTACAAGAGAAGATTTCTTTATTTATTCGGATGATTGGGAGCATTCAATGCGTGTTCGTAAATATGGAAGGATCATTTGTGTTCCGAAATCACTTGTACTTCATGTAGGAGAAAGTACGACTGTATCGAAGAAAAAAGAGGCAGTCTGGCATGATTACTATTCAACAAGAAATATTATCATTGCATTGAAAGAACACTTTGGCTTAGGTGCAGCGGGTGTCCGATCGATTTGTCGAATGCTGACTGCAGTTTCTACAATGAATCCTCGAAAGATAAAGATTTTTTCTACGGCAATTAGAGATGCGTATCGTGAAAATACAGGAATACATCCAATTTATAAACCAGGCTGGAAAGAGGATAAATAACGTATGTTTGAGTTAAGCTATAGCAAGCTGAAAAAATACTGTTACGCATATATTAGTCTTCCAGTTTTGACATTTGCAATAGGCTACTTACGTTGGTATTGGATGCTTATTGCAGTAGCAGCAATTGCAATAACGTTTTTCTTTTCGCAAAAGGAAGCCAATGTAGATAGATGCAGAACAAATACTGTGTGCATAAATAAAAAAACAATGGCATTCGTTTTTTTAATCGCACTTATCTATACGCACCTGTGTGGATTGAATGGATTTTGGTACCAAACTGGTGATTGGGTTGCTCGAAATCCTATATATCACGATATAATTACATATAAGTGGCCCATTTACTATGCGGATAAAAACTCCGCATTAGCATATTATATAGGGTTTTGGTTGGTTCCGGCCGTGCCGGCTAAAATTGTTACTGCAATATTTGGAGCAAATATAGGTTGGATTGCTGGAAAAATATTTCTGTGGCTTTGGGGAAGTATCGGCATATATCTGATATTTTTGATGCTTTTTGTGTTTTGTAAGTGTGAATCGGCAAAAAGGAAGATACTGGCAGTAGTTGTGTTTATTTTCTTTTCAGGCTTAGATGTTGTTGGAGTCTGGTATACGCAAACCAGAGGATATCTTTTACAACCGGATGTATTGCACCTTGAATGGTGGCACACTTATTATCAGTATAGTTCGTTGACGACATGTGTGTGTTGGGTGTTTAATCAGTCGATTATTCCATGGGTTTGTACTTTTTTGGTTTTATTTGAAAAAGATTGCAAAAACTATTTGCTGATTGGCATCTCGTGCTTATTGTGTGGCCCGATTCCATTTGTTGGGCTTGTGATAATAATGTTTGCGCGAGAAATAGACGCAATTATTCTTGCAAAGAAGGAAGAAGTAAAATGGAAGAAAATATTTAGTTCTATATTTTCACTTCCCAATATGATTATTATTTGTACCGTACTTCCGATTATAGGTTGTTATATGCTTACTAATAATGCTACCGGTGGAGGAATGTACGGAGATACAGCAGATTCACCGGCTATCACTGCTACATCTTTTTATATGTTGCATCAAATATCATCCTTTTTACGTACCTATATCCAACATGGAATTTTTGGATTTTATATGCTTGAAGTGGGAATTTATCTTCTCTTGATATGGTCGTTTCACAAAAAGGAGGTTATATTCTACGCTGTAGCGATTTCGCTTTTTTTCATTCCGGCGATTCATATAGGAGTGTCAAATGATTTTTGTATGCGGGCATCTATACCGGGAGTTTTTGTAACTATGGTATGGTGTAATGAGCAAATATCAAAGTTGGTAAAAACCAGATTGAAAAAAGGGTTAAATTTAAGAATGACGGCACTTTTACTTGCTTTGATGATAGGTGCCTTTACACCGAGCGTAGAACTGTTTCGAGGTTTTTATCATGTCGTCAAGGAAAAAACGATATTCCTTGAAAACATGCCAAATGAAACGTTAGATGTAGTTGATGGAGTTTCTTATAATTTTGAAACAAGCAATGCATCGGAACAACTATTCTTTAAGTATTTTGCTAAAAAGTTGAAGTGAGATGTGAATTTATGCAACTAAATGTACTTTATGGCTGCGACGATAACTATGCTCCCTACACAGGAGTATCGCTCTTGTCACTCTTTGAGAACAACAAAGATATCGAGGAGATTACTATTTACTTAGCGGCCATGAATTTTTCGGAAGTAAACTTGAGCAAGTTTCGAAGACTTGCGGAGCAATATGGAAGAAAACTGGTTGTACTGGATACTGAACGTGCTCAGGAGTATATGAAGACCTACCAGTGCAAAGGGTGGAACGGATCATTGGCTACTTGGCTTCGCTTCTTTGTATTGGAGCAGATTCCGGAAGATGTAAATCGTCTCCTTTGGATTGACTCTGATACCATTGTAAACGGCAGTTTAAGAGATTTGATAGAAATTCCACTGGAAGGATATCCGGTAGCGGCAGTTTGTGACAGCGTTTGTTACTGGGAGCGATTTCGGTTGGGAATTGCGAAGTCTGAGCCATATTTTAACGCTGGCGTTATTCTTTTCAATCTTCCTGTCTGGCAAGGTAACGACGTACTTGGCAAAATGATGGAGCATCTGGAAAAATATGTACAGTATTATAAAGCAAATGATCAGGATCTGCTGAATGATTTCTTCAAGGGGCAAATTTTGAAGCTCCCCATGCGGTATAATTTACAGGGCTTCCAGTTGGGCTATCCGATCCGTACTTATTTTAGTGTATATCACTGGGATGAGTCCGCTTATTATACGCAGGATGAGGCACAGTCGGCGGTTGCGCAGCCCTGTATCATTCATTTCTTCCGCTTCCTTGGAGATTATCCGTGGCAGCAGGGAAAAAACTATCATCCTGTTCGAGAGAGATATCTCCAGTGGCAGGCTCGATCTCCTTGGAAAGAGCACCCCGGAGCACCCAAGCGAACGGATGCTGTATTCAAGGTAGAGAAATTCCTATACCGCCTATTGCCTAAAAAGTGCTTCCTTCATCTTTTTGCCTGGTTTACAAATCGAAAGGTACCCAAGGTGCCAGTCGATATTCGAGCGAGAGAGAATATAAAATAGAGGTCTGTGCGGCCCTTGGCCCATAGTGCAGAAGCATACCACAAATAATGGAAACGAAAAGGGATCTTGGTTCACTGTCTATGATAAACCAGATATAGTGCTTTACACCTGCTATTTTAATTACCGTTTCATCGGCGTGCCATTTATCGGAATTGAGGCCTAATAAGGGAACAAGCTGAATCCGCATATCGTCAAACATCGGTGCAAACTTAACGCACCAATTGCTGACAGCGGTATGAGAGACCTTAATATTAAAGGCGTTTTAAGTATGAGACTGATATTCCGAAAAGAATTCTTGCCGAGATAAAACATTGACAAAGCCGTGATGATCATTTGAACGGGATAACGCATACGCTTAAAATCGTGTTTTCCGAAAAGATTTGATATAGACGGAGCTGTAACGGCAGCGGATTTCCATACAAAAAAGGAATGGTTGCACCTTTTGTCAGTGCAGCGGTAGTTGGAGTAATGCTCATAATCGTGATGCAGAAAGGAAGCCTTCCCGCACACAGGGCAAGGCGGATGTTTCCGCCGACAATTTGCCCCCTCCGACCTCGGTCGATCGGGTGCAAATTGATGATGGCAATTACGGCAGAGATACTCTTGGTAACCATCTGAATCTTTGCCGTAACGATAAAATGAATGATTGTTGTTGCATTTCGGGCACCTAATGTGATATGATTTCATCAGAGAACCTTTCCTTTCTTTTGAGAGTAAATGCGTTTTACGGTGAAACCATTATGTCAAAAGGGACGAGAGGTTCTCAACTTTCATTTAAGTTTACAATACGTGTAAATAGATAGGGAGTATATCAATGAAACAAAGACTTGCAGATTATGTTGCAGATTTTCTTTCTACGCATGGCGTAACAGATGTTTTTTCCGTAGTTGGTGGTGGCGCTATGCATCTCAATGATGCTCTTGGTCATCATGAGGGACTGCACGTTACCTATAACCATCATGAACAGGCCTGCGCTATTGCGGCAGAAGCTTATGCTCGATTAGAAAATAGAATTGCTGCTGTGTGCGTAACAACAGGCCCTGGTGGCACAAACGCATTGACAGGTGTAGTTGGTGGTTGGCTGGATTCTATCCCGATGTTCATTATCAGCGGTCAGGTCCGTTATGATACTACGGCTCGTTATGCTCTTTCTTATACCGAAACGCCCTTGCGAGCTATGGGCGATCAGGAATATGATATCGTAAAATCCGTTACACCAATGACTAAGTATGCCACAATGATTGAAGATCCCAAACAGATCCGTTATGCGTTGGAAAAAGCATGGCATTTGGCAACTACCGGCAGACCCGGCCCGGTATGGATCGATATTCCGGTGAACTATCAGGGAGGATATATTGAAACGGAGGAACTGGTGGGCTATGATCCCTCGGAAGATGATGCATTGCTGCCTTCACCGGTAGATGATGAGACCATTCAGCTTGTCCTTGAAAAAATTAAGCAGGCAAAGCGTCCTGTTTTTCACGCGGGCTATGGTATCCGTTTGTCAGGCAGCTATGAAAAATTCCGTTCTGTGGCAGAAAAGCTGAACATTCCTATTGTGACGTATTGGAACGCGGTAGATTTAATTGAAGATGATAATCCTCTTTATTGTGGCCGTGCAGGCAATATGGGAGATCGTCCCGGCAATTGGGCCATTCAAAATGCGGATCTGATTCTTGCTGTTGGTACACGTATTTCTATCCGTCAGGTAGGATATAACTGGAAAACTTGGGCTCGCGCGGCTGAAATAATCATGGTAGACATAGACAAAGCTGAACTAAAAAAGCCCACGCTTCATGTTGAAATGCCTATTTGGGCAGATGCGAAAGATTTTCTCACAAAACTAGACGAGGCAGCACAGGCTCCTGTGTTTGTGGGTGGTGAATGGAATGCCACGTGTCAGCGTTGGAAAAAAGAGTATCCGGTTGTTCGTGAGGAACAGTGGAAGGAAAATGGATATACAGCAAATGTATATGCGTTTGTTCGCTATCTTAGTAGTCAGCTGCCTGAAAACAGTTTAACAGCTGTATCGAACGGAGCATGCTGTGTAGTGGGCAATCAGGCATATGTCATTCAGAAGGGAAGCCGTATGGCCAATAATAGCGCTATTGCCAGTATGGGATATGGTCTTCCGGCGGCTATCGGTACCTGCATTGGTGGAAAACGCAGAACAACGATTTGCCTTGAAGGTGATGGTTCTATTATGATGAACCTTCAAGAGCTGCAGACTATTTTGACAAATAAATTACCAATCAAAATATTCTTGATCAATAACAATGGTTATCATTCCATTCGTATCACGCAAACAAACTTATTCCATAAGAATTTCACAGGAATCGGTCCGGAGAGTCAGGATCTTTCATTTCCAGATTTTAGTAAGATTGCAGTTGCATTCGGGTATCCGTACTTTAGTGCACATTCTAACGCAGAGATGAAAGAAGTAGTTGATACTGTATTGGCTATGGATGGACCTGTATTCTGCGAAATCTTCACAGACACTGTACAGGTATGGGAGCCTAAAAGCTCAACGAAAAGACTGCTGGATGGAACACTGGTAAGCCCTCCGCTGGAAGATTTAGCTCCTTTCCTTCCGAGAGAAGAGTTGGAGAAGCAAATGTTTATCCCACTTATAGAAAAATAACCGAAAATACAACAATTTATATTTTATTAGATTTTCTTCAGAAAGGCGTTTATGAGTAAAGTAGTAACTTTTGGCGAAATTATGCTTAGATTGGCTCCAAATGGGTATTATCGATTGCTTCAAAATGATCAATTGCAGGCTACGTTTGGTGGTGGAGAAGCAAATGTTGCAGTTTCATTGGCTAATTTTGGCGTTGATGCAACATTTGTAACAAAGCTTCCGAATAATGCAATTGCTCAGGCGGCTGTGAGCTGTTTAAGAAGTTTTAATGTGGATACATCTCATATCGTATACGGCGGTCAAAGAATGGGAATTTACTTTCTTGAAAAAGGTGCAAGCCAGCGAGGAAGTGTATGTATTTACGACAGAAGCCATTCATCTATTCAAGAAGCAACAGTTGATGATTTTGATTGGGAAAATGTTTTTTCTGATGCAGAGTGGTTTCATTTTACAGGAATTACGCCTGCTTTGGGAAATAATCTGGTCGATATTTGCGAGCAAGCTTGCCTTGAGGCTAAAAAAAGAGGAGTTCGAATATCTTGCGATTTGAATTATCGCGAAAAACTGTGGTCCAAAAAGCAGGCTCAAAAGGCAATGACAAAGCTATGTAAATATGTGGATGTTTGCATAGCTAATGAAGAAGATGCTAAAAACGTGTTTGGCATTGCTGCCGATGGAACGGATGTATACAGTGGAAGAATTGATAAATCTGCATATGCGGAAGTAGCGTCTCAATTAAAGAAAGAATTTGACTTTCAAAAAGTTGCAATCACATTAAGAACTTCTTTTTCAGCGAGTGATAACAAATGGGCAGGCTTATTATACGATGGCAATCATTTTACGTATTCAAAAGAGTATCATTTGCATATTGTTGATCGTGTTGGCGGTGGCGATAGCTTTGCTGCAGGTTTGATTTATGCACTGATGAATGGTAAAAATGATCAAGATGCAGTTGAATTTGCAGTAGCAGCGTCAGCCCTAAAACATACGATTGAAGGCGACTTTAATCGCGTTTCCGTAAAGGAAGTTGAAAGACTTGTTAACGGTGATGGATCGGGAAGAGTCCAACGTTAAAATATAGTCGTAAAATAGGATATGAGTTAGATTATATGAAAAAAGTTATCATTACAGGCCCAACAGGAGCTGTGGGTGTTTCTTTGATAGAAGAATTAATTGCACATGATATTTACGTAACAGCGGTTTGCCGAGAGAATTCACAAAATATAACAGCAATTCCCCAAAGTCCGTTTGTTAAAGTATTAGAATGTAATTTGGATCAGTTACAGTCTCTTGAAAGAAAATTGCCTGCTGATTATGATGTGTTCTATCACTTTGGTTGGGACGGATCCTTTGGTGCTGCTCGAATGGATCTTTCAACGCAAACCAAAAATATTCAATATAGTCTTGATGCAGTTGAACTAGCTAAGAAACTTGGGTGTAAGGTATTTATTGGCGCCGGAAGTCAAAGTGAATTCGGACATGTAAATGGGGTTTTGCATCCCGATACACCCTGTAACCCGGATAACGGCTACGGAATTGCAAAATTGGCAGCAGGTCAAATGACAAGGCTCAAATGCAAAGAATATGGAATTCGTCATAATTGGGTTCGAATTCTCTCCATGTATGGTCCCCACGATAAGGCACACACCATGGTAATGAGCACCATTCTCAAAATGCTGGACGGTCAGCGTGTACAATTTACCAAAGGCGATCAGATTTGGGACTATATTTATAATAAAGATGCTGCCCGTGCTTTTCGAATGATTGCGGAGCAGGGGAAGGACGGCGCGGTTTACTGCTTTGGCAGCGGAAAGACTAGGCGCCTGCGGGAGTACATCGAGGCAATCCGCGATGCGGTGGATCCGCAGATTGAATTGGGCATTGGAGAACTGCCCTATTATCCCAATCAGGTGATGCATCTGGAAGCGGATATTTCAAGCTTAACGGCGGATACTGGATTCGTTCCAGAATATTCCTTTGAAGATGGAATACAAGAGACTGTGGCATGGGCGCAGAAAAACTTCAGGAAAGCAAACGATGCAAAATCAAATTAAATGGAGATAGAGTCATCATGAAAAAAATTTCTGTCATGATTCCTTGCTATAACGAGGAAGAAAACGCCAGACCAATTTATGAGGCTGTTCGTGACGAGCTGCTTCGTAGCTGCCCAAACTATGACTATGAGATCCTCTTTATTGACAACAAGAGTCAAGACAGAACGCGGGAGATTATCCGGGAAATCTGCAAAGAGGATCCCCGCGTCAAGGCCATTTTTAATGCAAAGAACTTTGGGCAGTTTAACAGCCCCTATTATGGCATCCTGCAAACTACAGGAGACTGCACCATTACCATGTGCGCCGATTTTCAGGACCCGGTGGAGATGATCCCACAGTTTGTGTCAGAATGGGAAAAGGGCTATAAGATCGTAATAGGGCGTAAAACCGAAAGCAAAGAAAATCCATTTGTGTATTTTTTGCGAGGTTGCTATTATAAACTTATCAAAAAGATGAGCAGCTGTGAGCAAATAGAGCAGTTCACGGGCTTTGGACTTTATGATTCCAGCTTTGTGCAAACAATGCGGGATTTGAAGGATCCTACTCCGTTTATTCGAGGAATTGTGGCGGAGCTTGGCCCTGAACGAAAAGAAATTGAATATACACAGCCGCAACGTCGTGCCGGCAAAACGCATAATAACTGGTATAGTCTTTATGACGCTGCTATGCTAAGCTTTACGAGCTATACAAAAGTTGGGCTGCGTTTAGCAACATTTATCGGATTTATTTCGGCAGGAATTAGTTTCCTTATTGGGCTAATATATTTGATAGCTAAAATTTGTTTTTGGAATAGTTTTACAATGGGTTATGCGCCTATGATGATAGCTATTTTCTTTATGGGTGGAATCCAGTTGGGATTCCTTGGCTTCATGGGAGAGTACATTATGGCAATGAATACACGCATTATGAATCGACCGCTTGTAGTTGAAGAAGAACGTCTTAATTTTGATGAAACATAATAACTATTCTATTCGGGACATTCCCCGTCATGGAAGACTATATGGCTAAGTATTGCATCCTGTAAAATTAGCAGATAATGTACAATAACTTGCGCAAATTGAAAATGATATGTACCCCCAATACTGGACTGAAGTGACCCCAAAAAGTTAGACAATATTCTGAAGTAAAAATTGTTCAAGCAGCCGAAAGGGCTTGC
>OLOQ01003439.1_pt1 | contig 11518 bp, 4 predicted proteins | sample 1673101 | NCBI WGS metagenome assembly OLOQ01 (sample SAMEA3136754, study PRJEB25190) | human gut metagenome | biome: human gut; feature: human-associated habitat; material: faeces | place: Austria | collected 2013 | reverse complement strand
AAATGAGACAACGAAGCCCTCTGATCAGAAGCCCGATCCGTCCGGAACAGCGCAGAACATTGGCTACGCCAAGGCAAAATCTATTGCCCTGAATCACGCAGGTGTGAGTGAAAATGAAGCGTATGACATGGATATCGAACTGGACAATGAAGATGGAATACTCGTCTATGAGGTCGAGTTCAAATCCGGCAATATGGAATATGACTACGAGATCAACGCCGCCACCGGCGCGATCCTCAAGCATGAGTCGGAGTTGGAGGACTGACGCACAAAGCACTCCAGTAAAGCATATTTGGATTACTTTCGGATCGTGTATTAGGCAAGTCGATTTTTAAAACATCAACCGCTTACCCGCGGCATACACAGCAGGTGCCGAAGCCGCAAACCCACATCAGAGAATCCGTTTTATAGGTTGAAAGGGACTCCCCTGACCGCTTTTGCAGTCAAGGGAGTCCACTTTACATATATTGCGATTACTTCTCCGCGTACAGCCGCCACAGGAATGTCACGATCTGCGCTCTCGTGCAGCCGCTGCCGGGGCTGAAGGTGGAGCTCGTTGTGCCGTTGGTGATGCCGTTGTCCGTGGCCCACTTCACCGCTTCGGCGTAGTAGGCATCGGCGGCCACATCGCTGAAGGCAGGCGCACCGTCGGCGGACGCCTTGGACGCCCGGAACAGGAAGGTCACTGCCTGTGCACGGGTGCAGGGAGCATTGGGGCTGAATCTGCCGTCAGCCGTGCCGGTGGTGATGCCCTGACTCAGCGCCCAGCGGACGGCCTCCGCATAGTAAGCGTCACCGGGAACGTCCGTCAGATCCATGGCGTAATTCACCACAGGAGACCCCGCCGCCCGCCACAGGAAGGTGACGATCTGGGCACGGGTGCAGGGCTGATTAGGGCCAAACAGGCCGTCGCCGATGCCGCCGGTGATGCCCTTCTTCTGCGCCCATTTCACGGCTTCGTAGTAATACGCATCGGTGGGAACATCCCGGAAGGGGCTGATCTTCACTTCCTCCGTGAATGCAGCCTTGACCTCCACCTTCCCGGCGGGCATGATAAAGGTAAATCTGCCATCGCCCTTGTCGGTCAGTTCAAGCTCCTTGCCGTTTTTGTCAAGCACCTTGAGGCTGTCCAGCTCGTAGCCCGCGTCCGGCTTCACCGTGACGGTCACACGGTCGCCCTGACTGGCGTTCTTCGGGCTGACGCTCACGCTGCCGTTTTCCGTCTTATCCGGAATTCCGACGGCATAGCGGGGATCGGAGTCATCCCGGCCGGACGAGGACGATCCGCCGTCCCTCGACCAGTTTGCCGTGACGGTCACGCTGCCCTCCGGCATGGTGAAGGCCGTTTCAGCGGCGCTTGGATCATCAAAGACAACATTGCTGCCGGAGGTCCAGCCATTGAAGGTGTAACCGCTGCGGCTGCCTGCGCGGACGGTGACAACGCTGCCTGCCGCATAGCTGCCCGCGCCAGAGACATCCGCATAGCTGCCGTTCACAGTGACGGCGTACCGGGTCTGCCGGGTGATCAGCGCCAGCTGCTGCGCGGATTCGTTGCCCGCGCTGTCCCTCGCGCTGAGGAAAAGGACGCCGGTATTATCCGCTCCACGCAGCACACCGGAAACGGTAAAGCGGCCGTCGCTGCCGGCGGTGACAGACTGGGTGGCAGACTGACTGGTTTTTCCATAAATGATCTCGCTGCCGGCGTCCGCCGTGCCGGTGACGGCGTACTCGCCGGTGTCCCGGTCAGCGAAGAACACCGGATCGGCGAGGGTCAGCATGGGAGGCGTCTCGTCGCGGCTCACCAGCAGGAACACGCTGGTTACGTCCTGCCCCTTCGTGCCGTCGATCTTGAGCATCAGACTGCCTTCAAAAGTGGGAATTCCCCATTCTCTGTTAATTCCCAGTTGGACGGGGTAGTCTGTATCGTCCATCCGCGTGACAGTAAAATCGGCGTCCGGATCATCGCAGATCACGGTGAGCGTGCCGGGATTTTCACCCACATAGGCGTGGAAGACACCGTTATCTTTGTCGCACTCCTTGTCGCCCACTTTAAGAGAGATCTTCAATTCCTTGTACTCTGGCAGGAACACTCCATCGTCGGCAGACTGCGTTTCTTTGCTGTAATACTTCGCGGTAAGCGCCTTTGGGGCGCTGGTTCCCCCGCTCCCCGCAGTACTGCCCTCTGTACCCTCCGCGGCGCTTGTCTCCTCGCCTTCCATGGAGCCGGTCTCCGTGCTCTCTGTAGAGCCCGCCCCTGTACTCTCCGTGAAGTACGGCACCTCTCTATAGGCGCTCACGCCAATTTTGTAGGTCTCGTTGGGGGACAGATTTTTAGAATTTTTCGTTTCCTCACCGCCCACGGTCAGCGCCATGTCGATGGAGGTGGTGTCCTTGTCAAGATCGTAGCCAAAGCCGGTGTCCTGCCACTTGCCTTTTGAATCCAGCTGATAGACCTTCACACGGTAGCCGTCGGCATTAGACACCTCTTCCCATGCAGCCCTCATCACCTCGTTGCCGACAAAGGTCAGCGTAACGTTTTGGGGTGCATCAGGCTGATTGCTGTTCGTGTAGTGCACCTTGTCCTTAGACTGCCAGCTGTCGATGGCCATAAGAGCGGCCACATTTTCGCTCTCTCCGTTCTCATCGGCGACCGTGGTGGTCTTTTCCGTCATCAGGAACGAAGTGACGTAGTACTCGCCGCTGGGCGCGTGCGTACTTCTGTCGGGAATATCGACGGAAATGCTGTTGGGGTCCACATTGATCTGCTCATCGATCAGGTAGTCCGCGCCGCCCTCTTTCTCGGCAAAATAGGTACGCAGCACATACTTTGTACCCTTTTCGGCGTATTTGACCTCGCCGGACACCTGATTGCCGCTCAAACTCAACTCCAGCTTTTCAAACGGTGTAACGGTGGCTTTCTGGGATTTTTGAATATCAAGCGCGCCCGTATTGACCACATATGTCCCGCCATCCTTCAGCCGCAGGAGTGCTACGCGGTATTCCTTCCCGTCCTCATTGTTCGTGATAAGGTCGGTGCCTGCGTTGATCTCTGCGGTGGAATTGATTTGACCGTCCTCACCCACCCAGTTGATGTCGATGCGGTTGGTCTCATCTTTTTTCGTAACAATCAGAGCTTGTTTGATATCCTCCTCGCTCACGCTCTCGTCAAACGCCAGCAGGATATACGGCGTTTCCGCCGGATCGGTGACTTTTACCTCAATCACCTTAGAGTTTTCACTGCTGCCGTTCGTGAGCACAACGGGCTCCAGAGCCGTCAGCATCAGAGCCTCCTCGCCGTCCTCAAGCGACACCGCCTGCACCACCGGCGTCACGCCGTGGTCCTCCCATTTCCACTCGGGCAGCTTTTTGATCAGCTTGCCCTCAAGATCCCATCCCTTACCCTTTTCGAAGTCGGTTTTGATGATATTCGGAAGAATGACCCACGCGCGCACATCATAGAGCCAGTTCGTCGTCTGTGCCATCGCGCCGAGGTAGACATTGATGTTATTAAACGCATCCTTCATGCCCTCGCTGACGCTGACGCCGCTAATGCGAGCCGTGGTCTGTCCGCCGATGATCAGCTGAATATCCGTTTGCGACAGCTTTGCCCCTCTGAGGCAGGGGATAAAGAAATTACTGGGGATCTGCAAGATGCCCTGCACCTTGCCGTTGGCGCCGATGCCGAGATACAATCTGTTCTGGTCCTCATTCACGCCGCCGAAGGCCCCCAGCTCGATGGAGGATTTCAGAACGATCACATCAAGCTTTGTACTCGGCAGATTGAGCTCAAGCGCCTCCGAGCCGGCAAAGTAGATGCCCGTGTAGGTTTCATTTCCATATTTCCGCTCCTGCCCGTTGAGCTTGAGGGCGTAGCCAAAGCTATCGATGATGGATAACTTCGCGCCTACAATGCCCACGTCACTTGCCGTGAGGGAGATCTCACTCGGGCCGATCACCACATCCCCCGTGCCCTCGATGAGGTGGAGATAGGTGCCCGTCAGCGTGCCGCGCAGCTTGATGGGCGGAATGGCGAAGTAGTCGCCGTTCACCGTTTTTGCCAGATCCATGAAGCCCGCGCCGCCGCCGTTGAGCTGACCAACGGGAATGGGCGGAATAAGGGGGATGCCGGGGCTTGCCTTGACATAGAAATACAGCGTGTTGGGCAGCAGGCTGCCGTCCTTTTTGCTGCGCGTCAGCTCCAGCTCCGCCTTGGTCTCAAAGAGGTCAAAGACGTTCAGCTCCAGTTCAAAGGCGTAACGCTTGTTGCCATTGAAGGTATTGACCTCGCCCTTGACCTTGGCAAGCTCCAGCGACAGCATTTTTTCGGTGTCAAAGCTGCCTTTCGCGTGGACGCCGTTGACCTTGAATTCATTCCCCTTCAAGCCGTAACCCAGCTTTTCCAGTGAAAATTCCGCGCCGTCGAAGATGGTCTGAAAGCCGATCTCGCCGCTGAACACAAGGTTTCCCGCCGCGTCGGCGGCGGCGTTCCTCAGCTTCACCGTGGCGTAGGGGATGTCCACATAGACGATGGCGTCGTTCTTCTCGGGCTTGATTTCAAACGTAAAGCCATCCTTTGTGAGGGAGATTTTCAGGTCATTTTCCGCGCCGGTTTTGGGCTGGTAGAATTTGAAGGTCGGCGCGCTCAGGCTCACGCCGTTTTGCTCCACGGTTCCGTTCTTGTGGATGACGAGCCTGCCGCCGCTGCCCCACGTCGCCGTGACGGAGGGCGAGAGCAGCGCCGCCCCGCCGGTGAACTCAAAGGAGGTGCCGTCTGTACTCTTGTAATCGCCGTTGATGAGGGCGACGGGGTCCTTCTTGTACTGCCGCTTCAGCGCCGAGAGCGCCGCATCGTCCGCCACATGCTCCACCGTCACGCCGCCGTTGGGGAAAACGGCCAGCCGCTTGGCGTAGATGGCGGGATCGACCTTGTCCGGTTCACTGGGGATGGGCTGCGTCAGCTTCGTCAGGCTGCGGAAGCCCCAAAGGAAACGCAGGGAATTTGCGTTGCCATTTTCATTATCGAAATAAAAACCGACATCATTCCCGCACTCCACCCGGGTGTCGCCGGGGCGGCTGGCCGGCGTTACGCTGACCCATTTCGGCAGATAGGCCTTGATGGTGCCGTTTTTATAGTATTGCGACAGTCCCACAAAGGGATTGGCCCAGTTGTAGCCGTCCGTATAGACCTCGGTGATGTAAACGCCGTCCTTATCGCCCGACCAGGAATAACCCTTGGGAACAGTCTTTGTATCCAGATTCTCCACGGGCGCGGTGATGGTGGAACTTTCCGTGGTGATCGTGGGAGTCGTTCCATCTGACACATACGGCACCGTGGTGCGGCTGATTTTGATGGCGGGGCCGCCCGAAGCCTCCAGCATGGCCCGATGCCCCATGGAGGTAAAGGCATTGAGGTTATAGCCCCACGTAAACCTTGGATCACCCATAGCAACTTGATCATTTTCTTCGACGCGGATGCTGCCGACGGTCGTCAGCACGCCCCAGGTGTCGTCCTTCGCCGTAGGCCCGATCTCCTTGAGCTGCACGATCTCGTAGTAGACTGTCACCTGTGCGGCGACATGACTGTGGGACGACAGCAGGTCATACTCCGCCTTGATAGCGTTCGTTTTTCCATTTGGCGTTTCTGAAACAAAGGTCATGCTTTTCAGTTCCGTCACCACGCCCTCGGTGGTCGGTACGCCTTGATTATAGGTAGTGTAATTGCAGCGCGGCGTCTGGCTGTTCCACAAAAAATCCTCGTCAGGCTTCGCGGCGGGAACCACCGTAAGATAGGAATAGGTCTCAAGCAGTTTATGCAGCGTCACATGGACGTACCCGTTTTGCAGGGACAGGGAGCCGTCCGCCATCTTGACCTGCTTTACATCGCCCGCCCGGTAAATGTCCCCCGCAAAGGCCGCGGCCTCCACGGGCACTGCACAATACCGATTTCATCGCGCAGATCCTTCAATTTCACATCGCGGATATCCTTTCCATCCAGTAAAATCCTTCCTTCTGTCACATCGTAAAAACGCGGAAGCAGAGAACAGAGTGTCGTCTTTCCGGCGCCGGAACTGCCGACCAGTGCCACATAGTCGCCGGCCGGAACATGCAGATTCACATTGCTTAACACGTTTTCCTTTGACTCCTCATAGTGGAACGAAACGTTTTCAAAGGTTACTTCTCCCTGCACATTCTTCAGTGGCAGTGCATCCGGCTTGTCCTGGATGTCCGGTGCGATGCTCATAATTTCCAGGAAACGTTCATAACCGGAATAACCATTCTGGAACTGCTCCGTAAAGTTCACTAGCTTTTTCACCGGATCTGTGCAGTTGTTGATGTACAGAAGAAAGGTAACCAGATCGGCCGCCCCAAGCTTCCCACCTGTCATCAGCAATGCGCCGACAATCAGCGAAATAACGGTAATCAGCGTCGAAAAGGCTCCCATTCCCGAATTGTAAATTCCCATATAGCGGTAGCTGACCTTCTTCGAATCGACAAAACGGTCATTTCCCGCATTGAACTTACGCATCTCCTCTGTCTCATTTCCAAACGATTTGACAACACGGATCCCCGAAAGACTGTCCTCAATCTGACTGTTGATATCCGCAATTCTGCGGCGGTTTTCCTTGAATGCACTCTTCATGCGGCTGTTCATCACTAACGCAAACAGCAGCATCACCACAATAACCACAAGCGGCACACATGCCAGCATCGGATTTACCACAAACAGGATGATCATCGCACCGATCAGTTTGATAAACGAAATGACAATATTCTCCGGCCCATGGTGTAAAAGCTCACTGATATCGAACAGATCGCTTGTGATGCGTGACAGCAGATGGCCGACCTTCTGGTTATCGAAAAAAGCAAACGAAAGCTTCTGATAATGGCCGAAGATCTCGTTCCGCATATCATGCTCAATCCGCGCCCCCATCACATGGCCGTAATAGGCAATATAAAAGTTACAGTACATTTCAACCAGAACCATAGCAATCATCAGAATACCGAGGCGGATAATCTCACCCGTTGCCTGCTCCAGCGGCTTTTCCACAACCGTACTCGTAATATACCGTACAATCAGCGGAATCACCAGTGTAATGGCTGCTCCAAGCATTGCAAAAAACATGTCGGTAAAAAACAATCCCTTATATGGAATGTAATACCGCGCCAGCTGGCGGATTCTTCCCTTCTCTTTTCCGGTTTCTTTTTCTTTACTCATCCTGTCCTCCCTTTCCGTTGGAAACCATTTTATAATCTTTTCGGAACTCAGACGGTGATACGCCGCATGCCGTTTTAAATGATTTCATGAAATGCTTATCATTTTCAAATCCAACCTGTTTGGCAATTTCCGTAATTTTATCTTCTGTTTGAATCAACAGACGCTTTGCCTCCGCAATGCGGATCTCCTTCAGATAGTTCACAAAATTCACACCGGTATGTTCTTTAAACGCTGCTGAAAACAGCGAATAATTCATACAAATATGGTTAGATACCATTGCCATATTCAGATCTTTTGCATAATTTTCCCGAATATATGAAATTGCCTCTTCCATTTTTTCTTTTCCGGCTGTCTGACTTTTCAGGCTTTCCCTGTAAACGTGTATCCATTCTTCAAACGCATCCAGAAACAGATCTGCATCACGGTACTGCAGAGGACGCGGACATTTTTCCTGTTTTTCCGGCATGCGGTAAAAAAGATCCAGTTCTTTGCAGATTGCTTCCGTCACTGTCAGAAGCTGATAGGGGGAGACCCTCTGATGCGCCGCCTCAAAATACCAGTTCCGCATTTTTCGCAGCACAGTATCTGCCCGGTCCGTTGGCACCTGCAGAATAAATTTTTCCTGAAACTGTGCCAGCTCCGGCTTTTCCTCAAAACATTTTTTCTGATATTCTTCCACAGGATTTTTCTGTATAAATGCCATTTCCCGGGCCAGCAGTGCTTCCTGGTATGCCTCTGGAATTTCCATCACAGAACGATGTTCTTTTCCCACTCCGAGACAAAATCTCTCATCTTTTTCTTTCATGATCCGCTCTGCCTCCGGTTCCGGCAGAAGATACAGAACTCCTCCTTCTACGCCTTCCAGCAGAATTCCGCTGCATTTCGAAAACCGTTCCCCATTTGCCTTGCTGGTCAGCAGGATCCGGAAGCTGTCGTTTCCGATGTGGCGCCGGATCCTGCTTTCCATATCCATCCATTCTTTTTCTTCGGCCATTTCTGCATTCATCATCAGATAACGGAGCTGATTTAAAAAGCACCGTTCTTCCTCTTCTTCCGTTTCCCGGGTCTCCGAAAGCTCTCGTTCCAGATTTTCCAGAAGCTGTTCTATCGTCTCCCGCTTGATCGGTTTTAAAATATAGTCCCGAACTCCATGTTTCATCATTTCAACCGCATAGGAAAATTCATCATAGCCACTTAAAACAATAACAACAGGTTTCTGTGACAGCTCCTCCATTTTGTTGACCAGTGTCAGACCGTCCATTTTGGGCATACGGATATCAGTGAACATGACGTCCACCCTCTGTTTTCTCAAAATCTCCAATGCCTCTTCTCCGTTTCGACACTCCAGAATCTCCTCCACCGGCACGCTGCTTCGCCGGATCATCGCCACGATTCCCTGTCGAATCAATTTTTCATCTTCTACAACCAGCAGTGTATTCATTTTCTTTTTCTTCCTCTTTCTCGTCACCCTCTTGATCCATCGGAGAATATTTCCCCCTCGTGATGGGAAGATGAATGCTCACCTTCGTATAGCAATGCTCTTTTGTATAAACTGACAGTCCATACTCTGTTCCAAATTGAATGTGGATTCTGTCCTGTACATTCCGAAGCCCGATTCCATGTTTCGGCTGTGTATCTGAATTCAGGCGCATTCTTAGTTTACGTCTCAGAATTGCAAGCTGCTTTTCTGACATGCCTATTCCGGAATCTGTGATTTCAATCTCAAAGCTCTTTTCATGCTCTATTCCTTTGATTTCAATGACGGCGTCTGCATCCAGCTCCTCAATTCCATGTGTGATTGCATTTTCCACAATCGGCTGAAGAGACATCTTGGGGATATCCTGCCGATACAAATTTTCCGGTATCTGAACAGATAATGTAATTGTGAAATCATACCGCAGATTCATCAGTTCCACATAGTTCTGAATATAATTCATCTCATCCTGAACGGTTACCAGAAATTTATTCCAGCGCATATTGTAGTGCAGCATTTCACCAAGTGCTGTTACCGCATCGGAAATCGTATACTCTTCATCAATCTCAGCCATCATCTTAATGGATTCCAGAACATTATAAATAAAATGAGCGTTAATCTGGTTCTGCATTGCCCGGATTGCCGTATCTTTCAGCGCTGCCTCCCTTTTGATGCTTTCCTCGTTCTGTTTCTGAATTCTCTCCAGCATTCCGTTGATACCATAGCTCATTTCCCGCATCTCTTCTGCGCTGTAACAAACCTTTATCTTTGTTGTTCCATTGTCAATCTGACGCATCTCACACAGGACGTCATAAAACTCCTTCAGCAGGCCACGCACAATCAGATTGACCACCACAATCAGAAGCAGCCCGAAGCCGGCAAATTCAAGCAGCATTCTCTGCTGCTGTTTGATCATGTTTCCGGTTGCATCATCCAAATTGGTCAGTGTTACAAACATTCCATTGAGTTTATCGACTTTCCGAAGCACAATTGCAACGTTTTTCCGGTCAATCACCGCGCTCTGCTGACTCTCTTTTCTGTCACGGATTCCTGCCCGGAACAGAATCAGCCCCCGATAGGACTGCCATTTGCAGGCTGCCGCTGTTTTTCCGCAGTCATATAAATTCCAATTTTCATCAACAAAGCAGGCCCAGCTGCTGTCACCGGATCGATAAATTTCGGGAAATATGTCTGCCATACGCATGGATACCTCGATCACGCCAAGCCTTCCTCCGCTTTGATCCCGCAATTCCCGTACATAAGTCATCAAATGGGAACCTTCTTTTTTTGTACCGGAGATAATATTTTTTTCCTGTATGTCAAAAAACCACTGTCCTCCGCCCTGATAGCTTCGGTACCAGGCGCAGTTTTTCATCTTTTCCTTCTGGTACAGGATCGGCTGCTGCTCCAGAAAACCATCTGCCATGGCAAAAATATGGATCTGGTACAGATCTGGCATTGCCTCCTGCATTTTATCGATTATGCTGATGCTGTTGTTTCGAAATTGCTGATAATAGCTCTCCGAGATCTCCTCTCCCCTCCTGAGATGAAGAAGATATTTTTCCAACGGTTCATACTCCTGCAGCGTATCTACAACCATTGAGCAGGCATTCGCTTTTGCATTCACCTCCGCACAGGTAAGATCTATTGCCGTTACTGCTTCATTTACCCCATGATCTATGGCATTCTTTTTGATACTCCTAAACCCAAAGCACATCATGCCAAAAAGCGGAATAAAAATAAAGATCAATGTTGTTACGGTAAATTTTTGGTTCAGTTTCAGTCCGCGAAACCAGTTTCGCATTTTTCATCCCCCAGTTTTCTTTTCGGTTCTGTAACCTTACTAATTTTACCAGTTTTTTCTTTAAAAAGCAATTTTTTCAGAAAAATTATTGACAAAAAGAGAAGACGGTACACTTTTTTTCCGTGCACCGTCTCTCTTTTCGCAAGACTCATATATGACGCAAAGCATGATTCCAGGGAAACAGCTTTCGTACCATTGTTATACTGTTGTCAGATCCCACGGTTCATAAATCTTTGGAACATCGCTGATCAGACGTTTGGTATACGCTGCTGTCGGGTGAAGAATTACTTCTTCTGCCGGTCCCGATTCCACAAATTTTCCATGCTCCATAATATAAACATTATCGGATACATAGTAAGCAAGACCAATATCGTGGGTGATGAAGATAATCGTCATATTGATCTCATCACGCAACTTCAGCAGCATATCCAGGATCGTTGCACGTGAGCAGGCATCAATCATAGACGTCGGCTCATCGGCAAGCAGAATCTTTGGTTTCAGAAGGAAAATACGTGCAATCATCAGTCGCTGCATCTGGCCTCCTGACAGCTCAAATGGATATTTGTTTGTCAGTTCTGCGTATTTTAAGTTTACAAAGCTGCAGGCCTCTGTCATCAGACGTTCTTTTTCTTCTTTCGGCAGATTCTTGTCACCGCGCATATTAATGCAATCCAGCAGAACAGAATCTACACGTTTAAACATATTGTAGGAAGCAAACGGATCCTGGAAAATCGCCTGAATTCCCTTCCAGTACTCTTTTTTCTTCTTTCCGTTCGAGATGTCTCTTGGTTTACCCTGGAAATCAATTTCACCTTCCGTTACGCTGATCAGCCCGAGCAACATCTTCGAAAGGGTTGTTTTTCCGGATCCGGATTCTCCTACGATAGAAACAAATTCACCTTCATGAAAATCGAAATCAACATGGTCTACAGCGACCGTTTTTGCATCGCCAAAGCCAAACACTTTCGTTACGCCTCTTCCGGAGAGGCATGGTTTTAATTCTTTACCATCACGCATTTGCATA
>OLOQ01003436.1_pt1 | contig 11525 bp, 9 predicted proteins | sample 1673101 | NCBI WGS metagenome assembly OLOQ01 (sample SAMEA3136754, study PRJEB25190) | human gut metagenome | biome: human gut; feature: human-associated habitat; material: faeces | place: Austria | collected 2013 | reverse complement strand
CAAAACCCGTAAAACTCAAAAAAGTGGCATTCAGCCACTTTTTTGACACTCTGAGCAGTCCCCGCCATAAGGCGGGGACTGCTTTATGTATAAATGCGGCTTGCGCGTTAAGCTTAGCCCTGCTTTGAGCTTTCCTCACAAAGCTCATCCAGCGCCTGCTGGGCCTGCTCCCACTGGGAATAGAGGGCATCGATCTCGGCCTGCTTGTCGTCTGCCTTTTTTGCAAGTTCTGCGGATTTTACGTAGTCCGATGCTATCACTGGCGAAGCGAGTTTTTGATTTATGTCTTCAAGCTCCTGCTCAGCGGCCGCTATGCGCTCCTCTGCTCGGCGGACAGCGCCCGCCGCCCGGTTCAGTATACTCTGGCGCTCCTTTTGAGCCTTGTAGCTGTTGGGCTTTTCCGCCTTGGGGGAGGCAGCTTCAGCTGAGGGCTGAGGCCTTCGCGCAATTGCTTCAAGGTAATCGTCATAGCCGCCTATGTATTCAGTAAGTCCGTCTTCCTCCATGTAGAGTATGCGGTCCGCCATGCGGTTGACCAGGTATCTGTCGTGGGTGATTATGAGCATGGTACCCTCGTAATCCTCCAAAGCGGCCTCAAGAGCCTCCCGGGAGGATATGTCAAGATGGTTGGTAGGCTCATCGAGCAGCAGCAGGTTGGCCCCTGAAAGCATAAGCTTGAGAAGCTGTATGCGTGCCTTCTCGCCGCCGGAAAGGGTGCCTATCTCGTTGAATACCTCGTCGCCGCGAATGAGGAACGCCGCCAGGGCGGAACGGACTTGGGTAAGGTCCATTCTTGGGTAGGCGTTGTGTATTTCCTCAAGTGCGGTGCTGTTGGGATCAAGGGAGGCCATGGTCTGCTCGTAGTAGCCGGGCTGCACCTTGGCGCCCAGACGCACAGTGCCGGAATCCTGCCTTTCAAGGCCCATTATTATCTTCATGAGGGTGGTCTTGCCGCAGCCGTTCGGCCCCAGCAGGAATACACGTTCTCCCTTGCGGATATGCATGGAGGCGTTTTTGAATACCGGCTTATCATAGGACTTGCTCAGCTCTTCGCACATAAGCACATCGTTGCCGCCTACTTCCCTCGCGGTGAACTTGAAATGTATGGAGGAGGTGTCCTTTTCGGGAGCTACGAGCTCTGCCTTCAGCCGTTCTATCTGCTTGAGCTTCGCCTCGGCGGTAATGAAATTATGAGCCTGGCCCCAGCGGCGCTGCTGCTCTACAACGCCTTCAAGGCGGTGTATCTCTTTCTTCTGATTGGCATAGTGCCTGCGCAGTATTTCGTTGCGGGTGCTCATCAGTTCCACGTGGCGGGAATAGTTGCCGTTGGTTGCGGTGAGCCTGCCATTTTTTATTTCAAGGGTGCGGTTGGTTACCCTATCCAGAAAGTACCTGTCGTGGGATATGACTATAAACGCCCCTGAGTAGCTCTTGAGAAAATCCTCAAGCCAGGTTACGCTTTGTATGTCAAGGTGATTGGTAGGCTCGTCAAGCAGCAGCAGCTCCGCGCCGGAGAGCAGCAGCTTTGCCAGCTGGGCCTTGTTGCGCTCTCCGCCGCTCATGTCGCTGAGAGGCTTGGCGAATTCGCTTTCGGTAAAGCCGAGACCCAGGAGAGTGCTGCGTACCCTGCTCCTGAAGGTCAGGCCGCCCTCCCGCTCGTACCGTTCGTTGAGGGATTGCTGATGGGAAATAAGAGAGGATACGTCGCTGCCGCCATTGGATATTTCCTCGGAAATACGCTCAAGCTCCTGCTCTATACGTATGAGGTGGTCAAATGCCGCTACTGTGGATTGGTACAGCGTATCCGAGGTGTTCTCCACGTTTTGACGCATGAATCCCATGCGGGCGCCCTTATGTTTCATCACGGAGCCGGTGTCAGGTGCTTCCTCGCCTGTGAGTATGCGAAAAAGGGTAGTTTTGCCGCACCCGTTTACCCCTACCAGGCCCACCTTGTCCCGGGGGGCTATCTCAAAGCTTACCCCGTCGAAGAGAAGACGGGCGGAATAGCTCTTGCTTATGCCGCTTGCGGCTAATAGTGCCATGGTAAAATACAGTTCCTTTGCCGAAATATTGGATCGAATTATATTTTACACTAATATTACTGCTATTGCCATACGGTTTTTACGCCTAAAGGGACAGTGAAGCATATTGTTCATTGGACAAAATATGCCAGTATGCGCTATAATTATCAAGTATGGAAGCTACTAATGATTTGCGGAAAAACCAAAGGAAAAACAGACAGGATAGGCGCCCCATGATGAAGCGGCTCAGAATACCGCTCCTTACTGCGGGAGGCGTTGTGCTGTGCGCTTTTGTGCTGATACCCATGGCCTTTGATACCCTCGACATAGGACCGGAGATAGTGGAAGTATCCAAGTCCATGCTTCATATGCCAAGCCCCACCCCGACGGCGGAGGTGGCGGAGAACTTTGCCATTACGGAAGCTGCGCCTAAGGCTGCAGCGGAGGCTCCCTCAAAGTACCGGCTGCTGAAGCTCGGCGATACAGACCCTGTGGTGGCGGATATACATGAGAGGCTGGCGGAGCTGCAGTATATGGACGGCGATGAACCTTCAGAGTACTTTGGCGAGCCTATTGAGGCAGCGCTGAAGCGTTTTCAGCGCATACACCACATGAAAGAGACGGGCGAGGCGGACGAGCTGACACAGGAGATGCTCTTCTCGGATAAGGCCGCCATGTATAAGCTTCAGCAGGGCGACGAGGGCGAGGATGTGGAGTCCCTTCAGGAGCGCTTGCAGGATTTGGGCTACGAGGTGGAAAAGACCAACGGCTACTTTGGCGTGGCCACGGTAAAGGCGCTCTCCTCCTTTCAGATAAAGAACAAGCTTGACGCCACCGGCGTTATGGATACCGACACGGCGGATATACTTTACTCAAACAATGCAAGGCCCAAGGTGGATCCAACCCCTTCGCCTACGCCTAAGCCCAAGTCCACTCCTACGGCCAAGCCGGCGAAAACGCCTAAGATCAGCGCTACGCCCAGGGCCGGGAATGAAAGCATAGGCACTACCAAGACGGCCGACCCCGGCACTCAGCCCGAAAGCACCCCAAAGACAGGCGGAGGCGGCAGCGTTTCCGCCGCTACCGGCAGTGTGGACGGATTTATCGCCACGGCCATGGCGCAGCAGGGAAAACCCTATATCACGGCGGATGAGGGTCCGGACAGCTTCGATTGCAGCGGCCTCGTATATTACTGCCTTTCAAACAACGGCGTAAAGGTGGGCCGTATGAGCGCCAAGAGCTATGCCGTGATTGACAGCTGGGAAACCGTTTATTCTACGAGCGACCTGCGTCCCGGCGACCTGCTGTTCTTCTGGAACAGCGGCAGAACGCGTATTTATCATACCGGAATATGGCTGGGAGGCGGAAAATACATACATGCCTCCTCCTCTGCGGGGCAGGTAGTGGTCAGCGGCTGGAGCGACTGGGCTAAAAACAGCTTCAGCCACGGCAAGAGGGTATACTAAATTAAAAATATCAAGGAGGAGAATGGCTATGAACAGAGAAGAGGCATACGAGCTTTTGCACAAGTACATGAAGGGCGAGAACTACATTCAGCATTCCATGGCAGTTGAAGCCATAATGCGGGGCCTGGCCAAGCGCCTTGCGCCTGAGGACGTAGAGTATTGGGGCATCGCCGGCCTTTTGCACGACCTTGATGAGGAGCAGTGCGACTGGCGCAACCACCCGGAGGTACACGGCCCCACCAGCGTGAATATACTGCATGAGAACGGCGTGAACGACCCTGTGCTTGAGGGGGCGATAATGGCTCACAACCCTCTTTGCGGAAAAAAGGCGGGTACCACAATAGAATACGCTCTGCTGGCGGCAGACCCAATGAGCGGCTTCTGCAAGTCTGTGGCGCAGATATACCCGGATAAAAAGATTGCCAGCGTAAAGCACAAGAGCGTTGTAAAACGCTTCAAGGAGGTGCGCTTTGCCGCGGGAGCGAACCGGGAATACATGAACGCCATAGTTAATACGGGCCTTACACTGGACGACCTAATAGATGTTGCGCTGGAGGAGATGACCGCCATAGCTGGCGAGCTTGGGTTGTAAGAGCGTAAAAAGTATAATATAAAAACGGATAAAGTAAGCCCCCGACTTCTGTCGGGGGCGATTTTTCGTTCCAAAATACATAACTGGCAGGAAAACGTGCATTTTTGGTAATAAAAATAATGGAAATCGATGATAACATATAACAAAACAAGCTTAACACAGATTTGATGTTTATTAAAAAACGAAAGGGGAAGAAACAATGAAAAAAACACTTGCAATAATGCTGGCGCTTATTATGGTGCTGGCGATGGTTCCCGCGCTGGCGGAGGGAGTAAAAGTAGCGAAAATTGGCACAGTTGAATATGAAACGCTGGACGAGGCGATAGAAAAGGCGGCTGACGGTGCTACTATTGTGCTGCTGGCGGATTGCACAACCGCGGGAATGAATCTGAGCAATAATCTTACCATAGATGGTGGAGAAGCTAAACGTACTATAACATTTAACGATAAGGGTATAGCGCTCTGGGGAAAATCTCTAACCTTCAAAAACTGTAATGTGGTTATGAACGGGATAGGTTCTACGCCCTATACGGCCGAATGGAACTGGATGGCAGTTTGTGCAAGCAAGGACGCATCTTTGATGCTTGAGAATACAGAAATGACGATGATTGGAGCAGAAGGAAATAATGCCCACGCCATCTACTTCTGCTCAAACAACAAACTGAATCTTACTAATTCAAAGCTTGAAATAAAAAATTATAAGCAGGATGCATTGGAATGGAATGGCGGCGATGGCGGATACAACGTGAATATTACGAATTCCACCTTTATTTCCGATCACAACCGTTCCGGCTTTACGGGAACATTTTATGCGACCATCGATAACAGTACGGTAAAAGTTATCAACAGTCTCGGCAATGGCTCGAACGGCACGTATTATACCATTAAAAACGAATCCGATGTTTTGTTTGACGGTAATGGAGCTTGGGGCATTTCTGCATGGCGGATCGACATGTCGAATAAATCCACGCTGACTGCTACCAACAACGGCTACAGCGGCGTTTGGACAAGAGTGCTAAATGTTGATCCCACGTGTACTCTTGATGTAGAAGGAAATGGCACAAAAGCATTCAACTCGTCGACAACCCCTGGTATCTTCTTCCAAGGAAACGACACCCATAAAAGCATCATTGAAAAGGGTGCTAATGTGACTATCAAGAATAATGCAGGCGCCGGTATTTATACCAAGCAAGCAGCATGCAACCTAACGATCAATGCCGCGGCTGTTATCACGAATAATGGCACTGGAGCGGTAAACAAAGATAAAATCGGAGCCGATATGGGCGGCGGTATCTACAATGTAGGTACTATCGTATTGTGTCCGGAGGTTGAGCTTTATAACAATCATGCCGCAAAAGCCGGCGACGATATTTACAACGCAGAAGGCGCATCTATCGCCTTCGGCGGTTTGGGCTCCGATTGGTGGCTGGACGGTGCGCCGGACTGCGATGGTAAAATACACAAGATCGACGGCTGGTATGAGGACGGTATGCCCGGTGAAGGAGATGCAATAGGTAAACGTTGGTGCGGAACTTACGATGGCAATGTGTGCGTTTCTAATGGAGAAGCGTATATGGAAAGTATGCAAGCGGGCGAATATGAGACAAAGATAGCACTTAAGGCGGCGCACGGCGCACAGACTACTCCGCCCGTTCCCACCCCCTATAATGGCGGCGGCGGGTACTACTACCCCACCACCACCCCCGTCCCCGTGATAGTCATACCTCCCAAGACCGGCGATATGACGATATGGCAGAGCATACTGCATTTCTTAGGGATAAGGTAAGCAAATAGCGGAATGAATAAGCCCCCGGCCAAATGGTCGGGGGCTTCAGAGTGTCAAAAAAGTGGCTAAACGCCACTTTTTTGAGTTTTCTCATTCGGTGCTTGCGCCTATGGCGCGGCCAGCACCTCATGCAGGGAAAGCCTTGCTACGCAAGCGCCTTTTGCGGATTTGCCGCACATGTCGCCAAATCCGAATAAAGCCATAAGGGGCTGCGGCCCCTTATCAACCCCTGGGTTTTTCGACAGTCTCAAGCCCCCTACCAAATGGTCGGGGGCTTCTTATTATTGTGAAGGCGCATATTTACCGCTGCGGCGGGAAGCGGCGGCAGGGCGGGTAAAGGCTGAGCTTCGTAAAAAAAATCGCCGCAAGCTGAGTAAAACTCGCGGCGATGCTGGCGCGCCCGGCGCGATTCGAACGCGCTGCCTTATGCTCCGGAGGCATACGCTCTATCCAAGTGAGCTACGGGCGCCTGTCTTATTATGATAGCATTTTTGGCGGGATAATTCAACCCCAAAAGCTAAATGCCCAATATGCACAGCGCTTCGCGTATATTCTTTACACGGGTATAATTCAGGCCGTCTACCTTGGGAAGGGTGTCGCTATTGGGGACGACTATGTGGGAGAAGCCAAGCCGGGCGCACTCCTGTATGCGCTTGTCCAACCGGTTTACGGGGCGGACTTCGCCTGTAAGCGAAAGCTCCCCAAGAATGGCGGTACGGGGCGGAAGGGCGATGTCTGCGCCTGCACCTGCTATACACATGGCTACGGCAAGGTCGCAGGTACGCTCGTCAAGACGTATGCCGCCTACTACGTTAGTGTAAACGTCCTTGTCGTAGAACCTCAGGCCAGCCTTCTTTTCCAGCACTGCCAGCAGCAGCACGAGGCGGTTGTTGTCCAGACCCGCAGCCATGCGGCGGGGGTTGGAGAAGGGAGATGTAGAAAGCAGCGCCTGCACCTCAACCATCATGGGGCGGGTGCCTTCCATGGCGCAGGTAACTGCACAGCCGGGAAGATCCGTGCCGGTTATGAACAGCGTGGAGGGGTCGGATATCTCCGCCATGCCGGTGGAGCGCATCTCAAAGACGCCTATCTCGTCAGTGCTGCCAAATCGATTTTTTACCGAGCGCAGCAGGCGGAAGGAATCCTGCCTGTCGCCTTCAAAATAAAGCACCGTATCAACCATATGCTCGAGTATGCGGGGACCTGCTATGGCGCCGTCCTTAGTCACGTGGCCTACGATAAATGTGGCCGCGCCGGTGCGCTTTGCCATGCGGGTGATAAGGGAGGTGGCCTCCCGTATCTGGGATATGCTGCCGTTTGAACCGGAGCAGTCCGCCGAGTACATAGTCTGTATGCTGTCTATCATTACGTAGGCGGGCTTTACCCGGTCTACCTCGCTCTCGATGGCGGAAAGGTCGTTTTCGGCAAGTATGAGCATGTCTCCGCCTACGCCGAGACGCTCCGCCCGAAGCTTTAGCTGGGAAGCGGATTCTTCGCCGGTGACGTATAATACTGTGCCCTGCTTCGTAAGCTCTGCGGCTGTCTGCATGAGGAGGGTAGACTTGCCTATGCCGGGATCGCCGCCCAAAAGGGTGACGCTGCCGGGTACTATGCCGCCGCCGAGAACTCTGTCAAGTTCTCCTATGCCTGAGGACACGCGGCCGGAGGCGGTAGTGGTGACATCGGCTAAGGGTATGGCGTGGGCGTAGGTGAGGTTGTTTATGGAGGGAACGGAGGATATCTTCTTTTGCTCCAACATGGTGTTCCAGCTGCCGCAGGCGGGGCATTTACCCAGCCACTTGGTGCTTTCGTAGCCGCATTCCCCGCAGAAAAATACGCTGCCCTTCGCTTTTGCCATATTATGCTCCTTGGATCTTATTATCAGGGTATTTTAGTGAATTTTACTATGTCACGCTCGCGGGAGGTGACGTCCATCCAGACCACATAGTCATCGGACACGCCCAGCAGCAACGCGGATTCATACTCCTGAGTTACCCGGTATATCTTGCCGTCCGCAAAGGAAAATACCAATATGCTGCTGGAATCCGTGTCGGCATTGGTGCGGGAATAGGCTATAAAATGGCTGCCCAGCCCGAACTCGACCACACAGCGGTCCACCTCAGTGGGAGTGCCGGAGAGGCCGTCCGCCGCATAAAGGGCGGTGTCCCGGCCGTGAAGCTCGGTTAGCCAGGCAATGTATCTGCCGTTGTACTCCGGGTCATGCACGAAGGTGCCGGGCTTGATGGACTTTATTGAGGATTCATTGAGGTTTATGTAGCGTATCACGCTGGTGTCCGAGTTGCCGTCGGAGGTGGCGGAATCCGCCCATATCAGCGTGTCATTTGACAAAAAGGGCTTGCTCTGACCGTATACCGAGCTTGAGAACATGGCCACTACGGTGGATTCCATGGTGGTCAGGTCGTATACGAACAGCTTGTCCTTATTGGTGCCGGTGCGGTCGGTGAAGGCCACATAATTGCCCGACAGGAAGGGCTCAGGCTGACCGGAGTATATGTCCTTGACCTTTACTGCCTTCAGAGGGGAGGCGGTAAGATCGACCGCCATGATGGCGCCGCCGCCGGTCAGGCTTCCGTCCAGGTATACCAGCCACTTATCGTTGAATTTGGGGAACAGGAAGTGGTCGTTCTGGGGCGTAAGGTTAATCTTTTCGCTTATGCGGGTGCTTGGGTGGAAGAAGAACATGTCCCTGAACACCACGTTTTTGCCGGAGGAATCCAGCTTGCCCGCGGAGATTACCATCTTTTCGTTGTAAAAGTATGGGTCGGTAAACCACTTATAGCTCGATGAGCCGTCAAAAACCAGCTCCTGAGAGCTGCCGGTGAAGTCGTACAGACTCATTGGGTTGGGGGTAGGCGTGGGTATTGGCGTAGGGGCGGGGGTAGGCTCGGGGGCAAATGGGGGTCTGTAATCCCAGCCCATGAAGTCTGCCGCCTTGGGTATGACCACATAAAATATAGCGTAAAGCAACGCCAAAAAGACCAGTATTACTGCTAAAAGCTTGAGTATGGGGCCCCATACCGAGGCGCTGAGGCTGCGCCTGCGCCTTCTGCGCTTTGCTCGTTTAAAACGGCGTCTTGACATATATGTTTAAGCTCCCCGAATCGACAACATATTACATATAAATTATAGCATGATGGGTGCCGCTATATCAATCGCGGCATTTGTTAATTATACCAGTAATTATATCAGCAAAAAGCCGCAACTTTGTCATTTTAATTTGTTCCGACTATTGGTATAATCAATCGGTATGATAAAAGTGATTTTGCTTAAATATTAAATAAAGGAGAAGAATATGCTGGGAACCATAGTCAATGCCGGGGCCATAATATTGGGCTGCGCTGTGGGGCTGCTTCTCAGGCGAGGCATACCCGATAGGGTGACGGACGCGGTGATGAAGGGCATAGGGCTCTGCGTCATTTATATAGGCATATCCGGCGCGCTGGAGGGGGAAAAGACCATCGCCATGATAATCGCCATGGCGGCGGGCGGCGCCATAGGAACGGCGCTTGACCTAAACGGCGGAATGGAGCGCTTGGGCAGGCTCCTCGAGGAAAGGCTTGCAAGGGGCGGAAGCGGCCTTTCCGCAGGCTTCGTTACCGCCAGCCTCATATACTGCGTAGGCGCGATGGCGGTGGTGGGCAGCCTGCAAAGCGGCCTCACCGGCAGTCACGATATGCTCTTTACAAAGTCGCTTCTGGACGGCATTTCCGCCATAGTTCTTACCGCCAGCCTTGGGATAGGGGTCGGCCTGTCGGCTGCCAGCGTGCTCATATACCAGGGAGCCATAACGCTGCTCGCGGGGCTGCTTGCGCCCGTGCTGACGGATGCCGTGGTGGCGGAGATGACCTGCGTGGGGAGTATGCTGATATTCGCACTGGGCTTGAATATGATAGGCGTTACGAAGATAAAGGTGATGGACTTTGTACCCGCCATATTCCTCGTTATCCCCCTGTGCTATGTGCTGTGATATTAAGACAGGTTATTGCGGGAAGTTTAGGGGAGCCTAATAATTATCGGGCGTTTTTTGCCGTTCGGGTTGTAATGGCAACGCGCTCCGTGATAAAATCATGATTAGGAAAGAATGACCCGGTGTATCAACTCATCGGGCAGCTAATATTCAAGGAGGATATTTCATGCAGTATTCACGCGAAGTGGAAGAGATGTATTGCGTTGCAAAGGGCGCAAAGCATGATCCTGCCCCCATACCCGAAGAGGGCAAATGGGTCAAGGCTAAGGAGATTAAAGACATAAGCGGCTTCACCCACGGTGTGGGCTGGTGCGCGCCTCAGCAGGGAGCCTGCAAGCTTTCCCTCAACATAAAGGGCGGCGTCATTCAGGAAGCATTGGTGGAGACCATCGGCTGTTCCGGCATGACCCACAGTGCCGCTATGGCGGCAGAGATACTCCCCGGCAAGACCATTCTGGAGGCGCTGAACACCGACCTGGTATGTGATGCTATAAACACCGCTATGAGGGAACTGTTCCTTCAGATTGTATATGGCCGCAGTCAGAGCGCCTTCTCCGATGACGGCCTGGCAATTGGTGCCGGTCTTGAGGATCTGGGCAAGGGCCTCCGCAGCCAGGTAGGCACCATGTACGGCACCCTGAAGAAGGGTCCCCGCTATCTGGAGATGGCGGAAGGTTACGTACTTGGCATAGCTCTGGACGAGGATGACCAGATCATCGGCTATAAGTTTGTACACCTTGGCAAGATGATGGAAGCCATCAAGAAGGGCATGGACCCCAAGGAAGCATACGAGAAGAACATCGGCACCTACGGCCGCTTTGCTGAGGCCGCTAAGGTGATCGACCCCCGCAAGGAATAAGGAGGGCGCGATAATGGCAACTTTTGAAGGTTACGAAAGAAGAATAGATCAGATCAACCCCGTACTGGCGCAGTATGGCCTCAAATCACTTGAAGAGGCGGACGAGCTGCTCAAGTCCAAGGGGATAGACGTGCGCAGCATAGTGCTGGGAATACAGCCCATCGCTTTTGAGAACGCCGTATGGGCCTACACCCTTGGCGCAGCCATCGCCGTAAAGAAAAACGTAAAGACTGCCGCCGAAGCCTCCGAATGCATAGGCGAAGGCCTCCAGACCTTCTGCATTCCCGGTTCCGTAGCAGATCAGCGCAAGGTCGGTATTGGCCACGGCAATCTTGGAGCCATGCTGCTGAGCGAAGGCACCAAGTGCTTCGCCTTCCTGGCAGGCCATGAGAGCTTTGCCGCAGCTGAGGGCGCTATCGGCATAGCCCGCACCGCAAACAAGGTCCGCAAGGAGCCCCTGCAGGTTATCCTGAACGGTCTCGGCAAGGACGCTGCACAGATCATCTCCCGTATCAACGGCTTCACTCACTGCGAGACCGAGTACAATCAGTACACCGGCGAGCTGACTGTCACCAAGACCACCGCCTACAGTAAGGGCGAGCGTGCCAACGTGCGCTGCTATGGCGCTGACGACGTAAACGAGGGCGTGGCCATAATGCGCCATGAGAGCGTGGACGTTTCCATTACGGGCAACTCCACCAACCCCACCCGCTTCCAGCACCCGGTCGCAGGCACCTACAAGAAGTGGTGCGTCGAGAACGGCAAAAAGTACTTTTCGCCGACGTAAATCACGGCAACACCTTTTTCTTTCTG
>OLOQ01003428.1_pt1 | contig 11538 bp, 9 predicted proteins | sample 1673101 | NCBI WGS metagenome assembly OLOQ01 (sample SAMEA3136754, study PRJEB25190) | human gut metagenome | biome: human gut; feature: human-associated habitat; material: faeces | place: Austria | collected 2013 | reverse complement strand
GGGAATCTTACATTTAATACAACCATTGCAAATAATGAGCGTAAAAATATCATTGAAAATACAATTCCGCATGCCATTGCAACGCACACACATACTCTTATTATATCGAATGGCTTACATACTCTTACCAGTGCTGCCATGCCCACCGTAAGAAGCACAAGTGTTGCTGCAGTCGCTGTCTGCTCATGTGGTGCACCTGTGCAATTGCCATATATTGTTATAATCGTTACTACAATAAAATCCGTCAGACCTGTAGGCAACGCCTTTAGTACTACATTTAGCAGGAAATCACCCTTTATAAGGCTCTTATTAGGCTGTAATGCCAGAAAGAAAGCCGGTACACCTATTGTAAATATTCCTAAGAATGATAACTGGGTCGGATATAAAGGATACAGATTAACTGATATAAGTGTAAATATCGTAAGCAGCATCGAGAATATATTCTTTGCAAGAAACAGCGATGCTGAACGCTTAATATTATTGACAACCCTTCTTCCTTCTCCAACAACATCCGGCATCTTTGAAAAATCAGAATCCAGAAGAACTATCTGTGCTGCATTGCTGGCAGCCTCACTTCCTGATGCCATTGCAACACTACAGTCAGCACATTTTAATGCAAGTACATCATTGACCCCGTCACCTGTCATTGCGACAACATTGCCTGCCATCTTAAATGCTTCTATAATCTTTTTCTTCTGTTCCGGAATAACTCTTCCAAAAACAGTATATTTCTGAACCGCATCTGCTATATCCTTATCCGTTTTAAGCGTAGTCGCATCTATGTAATGTGTGGCATCATCTATCCCTGCCCGTATTGCAACCTTTGATGCAGTCAGCGGATTATCTCCAGATATAACTTTAATTGCGACTCCCTGCTTTTTAAAATATTCAAATGTTTCTTTTGCCGTTTCTCTTATCTCATTCTCAAGGATTATAAAAGCCATAGGGGTTATCGCCTTTGTGACAGCCTCTCCTGTTATCTGCTCATTCGCCAGCCCAAACACGACAATTCTCTCTCCATTGCATGAATACTTATCAATAATATTCCTATAATCAGGATATGAATCAAGAAGCAGATATTCAGGTGCTCCTAACAGATATACGTCTTTCCCATATCTTGCGCCACTGTATTTATTCTGAGAAGAAAATGGAAATACCTGGTCACACTCACATTCATCTTCAATTCCATAATACGAATGTATTGCTTCCATTGTTGCGTTGTCAGAGCTGATTGCCGCCACTACATTTTTTATAATTCTCTCTGTTTCATGGTAATCAGTATGCTTTCCGTAACCATCTGTGTAATCCAATATTTCAACATGAGTAACTGACATATCTGGTCTGGTTATTGTTCCAGTTTTATCAACACACAATACATTAACTCTCGCCAGTGTTTCTACACAGTTCATCTCATGTACAATAACATTCTTCTTTCCAAGTCTCATAACGCTGACAACCAGTGCAACACTTGCAAGCAGATACAGCCCTTCTGGAATCATTCCGACAAGTGAGGCTACCATTGAATCTATACTGCTCTTTATTGAGCCCCCGACTGCAAATCTGCTCTGTAAAAACAGTCCTGCTCCTATAGGTATTATAAGGACACCGATTGTCTTAACAAGCTTATCAAGAGATTGCATCATATCTGTTTTGTGTTTCTTTCGTCCTGCCTTTGCTTCTATTGCAAGCTTTGCTGCATATGCGTCAAGACCAACATTTGTAAGCACAGCCTTACATTCTCCTGACACAATAAAACTGCCGGAGAGTAATATATCCCCGGCATTCTTGACAACCTCGTCAGACTCACCAGTAACTAATGATTCATTGACACGAACAAACCCATCAACAAGAATTGCATCTGCACTCAGCTGGTTTCCAGCTGAAAATACGCACAAATCTCCCTTAACCAGAGTCTCCGAAGCTACAGTATGTAATTGTCCATCTCTTATAACCGATGTCTTAGGTGCATTAACCACCGTAAGTTTATCAAGAACCTTCTTAGCTCTTATCTCCTGAATTATTCCAATAAACATATTAGAAATAATTACTGGAAGAAATGTCATATTATTATATGACCTCACAAAAGCCAGAAGAACAGCAAATACAGCAAATATCAGGTTGAAATATGTAAATACATTGCCCGCAACAATCTGGCCAATGGTCTTGGATTGTTTTCCAACTGACACATTGACCATGCCATCATTTGTTAACTGCTCTACTTCATCTGCTGTTAGTCCTTTTTTCACATCAGTCATTTGAGTATTTTATCTCCTTCATAATGAATTGCTTGATAAATAAAGCTATTCCTCCCACAATCACAAGCTTAACAATAAACAAAACAATAATATTAGTAAGTGAAAATGCATTATATAACTGGAACATTATATTAGAAACAAACTGTGCAATTATCGCATAATATGCATACATATAATTAACCTGTTTCTTTACTACGCCATATACAACCATAAACAGCATTATATTAAGTGCAATATCAAGAACCGCAGATACAGCCATTAAAAACCACAAAATCGCAGGCGAATCAATCAGCTGTGATACATTTGAAGTATATAATGTAATTACATCACTCTCAGCCATTCCGCTGTTAAACATATCCGAGATGAATTTTTCTAATCCATTAGCTGATATTGCCTGTGCATATACAAAAAATGTAAACATTGACAATGCATAAGTAATAACGGTATCTCCAATTGCAAGACCCGTTCCTGCCATAAGCACGTCCCCTGTTCTGTTATATCTGTCAGTCATCATCTTTGCCGTAAACCATCTTGCAATACCAAACCCTGCTGCAAGCAGAATATTATATATAACCACATATGCATTGGTATTATACGTAAATGACTGATCAACATTAGGTATAAGCGAAAGAACACTCATCAAAAGCTGTGAAAACATAAACCCAAATACAACATACGAAAGAACACCTAATGCCAAAGGTATAAATCTTCCCTTCCATCTCTTAATTACCAACACAAGAAGAACTATCAGAACAGATATAACAAGTATTGCGCCTGCTGATATCATACTGACAGTTGCATTACTCACTGTCTTGTCATAATTAATATTTAAATTCTCCATAAAACCTCCAGATTATATTATCAAAAAAAGGCGGTCCAATATTAATTGTGACCGCCCCCATAATCCTATTGTGTTACAATATATCTTTCTATATATAATATAAAAAAGGCACACTGAAAAACAACCGATTATAATTTTGTTACGTTAGTAGCCTGAGGACCCTTTGCGCCATCTGTTACATCAAACTCAACCTGAGCGCCTTCCTCTAAAGACTTGAAGCCTTCCATGTTAAGTCCAGAGTAATGTACAAATACATCCTTTCCTGACTCATCACTGATAAAGCCGTAACCCTTCTGGTTGTTGAACCACTTAACTGTACCTTTCATTTCAAGTACCTCCAAAAAAAATCTTGATGTTTGAAACACCTTACTAATATTACCATTTCAGGTACCCGCTGTCAATTAAAGATAGCACATTTACTGTTGTTGTGCGTTTTTCTTACTCTGTTGCTTTACTGTAAAAGTTGTACGGCTGAGTTCAACTTTATCATCGCCCTTCTGTGCAACAACAACTACATCATCCTTCTTTACATTAATACCATTAACTCTTAAAAGACGGTCACTCACCTTTTCCGTGGTATATTCTTTCCCGTTAATCAGAACACAACTGTAATCGTTAAAACTGCTGCCCTCAATAAACACCGTATTGTTATAATTATAGACATCTGTTATCTCAATATCATCAATACCCATCTTAAGATTTGTAGCCTCATATGGTGTTTCTCCACCATAAATTTCCTTTTTACCATACAGAATGTCATATTCCAGAATTTTGAGATTCTTCAAATACTCATCTTCTGGAAGTTTCTGCTTTGACTGATGATATTTCATGATATATCCCTCAGATATACCAAGTCTTTGCATTACATACGCAGACAACTGATATGCCTGAATATTCTTTTCCTGTCTGTCCATATCAAAGTTACTCCAGATTACATACTGTGTCTGGAATTTATCTCCGTTAGTAAGCATTTCATCTGTAAAATCAAATGTAGGTAAATGATCTCCATAAAGCACAAGTACAGTTTCTTCATCTCTCTCTGATAAAGACTGTATAAGCTCACCTATGAACTTATCCATCTCATGAATCTGGTTTACATAATATTCAAATGATGTCTGCTGTTCTGCAACTGGAAAGTTAGTCACTTTAATCTCTGGTGTGTATCCTTCCATTGGTGTAGATGGATAATCACCATGTCCCTGTACAGATATTGTAAACACATAGTCAGTTCCAGCTGTTGAATCAAGTGCCTTAGTAATCTCTCCTGTAAGAATATAATCCTTAGCCCATCCCATAGGCGTTTCTTCAAACCCATCCATATATTCAATTGAAGTAAATGTTTCATATCCCAGATGTGAAAACACCAGATTTCTATCATAGAATGTTCCATCATTATTGTGTATTGCATGAGTTGAATAACCAAGTTTCTTAAGGTCATAGGCCATAGACTCACATACCTTGGATTTCATAATTGTTCTATATGGATATTCACCTGGTCCAAAATCATCAATATTAATTCCTGTCTGTACTTCAAACTCTGTATTACATGTTCCTGCTCCAAAGCATGGAACTGAGAGATATCCTGAAGAACATTGAGATATAAGTTTTTGATAATTAGGCAGCGGATTCTCTGATAAAGTTATTCCTTTTACATGTGTAGGATCAAAAAAAGACTCCAGTTGGACAAATATAATATTAGGAGTCTTTTCACTCGCTTCAACATCAACATTATCAAGATCATTCTTAAGTGAATCCATATATTCTTCAGAATAATCTCCTGATTTCTTAATTCCCCGGTCAAGCACACTGCTCACAAAGCAGTGACTGAATCCGTATTTCTTATATGCCTGGGCAAGATTACCAAAGTGACCTTCAACAGCTCCTGTAAACAGAAGAGTAATTCCCATTCCGTATGCTGCAAGAAATACAAGTATCATCTGTACTGCTGCATATGCAACAAACTTTGTTTTCTTAATTGTCACTTCAAGTTTTGGGGCTTTCCGCCACAGAAAAACAAGTCCTGCAATAACCGCTATAACCAGCAATGCAATAAGAATAATCTGTATAACACTCACATATAATCCCGCAACCTTTATAGCATCTTTTATAAGATAAAAATCCATCGCTGTAAATGGCGTTTTTCTTGAAGAAAGTATTATAAAATTAGTAAGTGCCAATCCAATCCAAAAAACAGAAACCACACTATACACAAACATTCTTCTCCTAAAAAATAATGCAAGTGCCATGCTTGTCATTATTATAAGTGTATTGTATATAAAAATAATTGGATGCATAAATGGAAATGCAAGTCCCATTATTCCTCTTCTGTTAAAACATTCAACTATTAGTTCAAGAACAATAGAATAAACTGCTGTGTGAACCAGATCATAGGTCCATATCTTCTGTACAAAAGCTTTAACCCTGTTCATAATGATTATACGCCCCTTTAGTGCTAATTCTTTTTAATAGTCTCCAATACATCTCTTGTTTTATTTTTTAATTTCATGCTGGCTGTTCTGGATATAAGCAAAGCAGAACCATATCTTCTTGCCTCATCTATCTTTCCACAATGGATTCCAATGCTTGTGAGCAGATATGTTATCGTATTCTCGTCCATTCCCGCTATTGGAGGATATTCAGTCTCTCTTGCCTGTTTAAAACCTCTGTATGCATCTTCCAGATACTCTTTTTCATATTTCTCATACATACTTATACGTTCTTGTGCTGCTCCATTAGCCTTTGCCTCTTGTATCTCCCCACGATATATCCACGCCAGCTTTAAGCAAAGATATGCACTCTCACTTATCTTGCCACCTGTCACCATCTCTGTAAGCATCGCCATCTTGCATCGTTTCACAGCTCTCTCATAGCTGTAAGTTTCTGTTTCCGGCTCCTTTGCAGTAAATCTTGAAGACACATTGTCCCTTACAGCCTGCCTCTGTTTTTCAGTATGATGTCCAAACAAACGTAAACTGGCTGCATAGCCACAATGTGGGCACATTATTATATCATATTTACATGTATCAATTCCTTCATATAGAGGCTTTAATATATCATCTGTCCCAATAAATCTTGCTTTTCCGGTTCTTACCTGCTTTGTTTTAAATTCCTTCCCACATACATCACATTTGATTGTCTTATCAAAAATATAATCTGTTTCCTTCTTTTGTCCAATACCTTCCATCAGGATAACCTCACTATTTCTGTAATTTGAATGAACTCTTAAGTGAAACTATCCTGTTAAATATAGGCTTACCCTGTTCTGAATCTTTATTATCAACGCAGAAATAGCCATTTCTTACAAACTGGAACTTATCTTCACTTACAGCTTTCATAAGCTCTGGTTCAAGATAACACTCTGTAAGAACAATCTTAGAGTTCGGATTGATATTCATAGAACCATCTTCTTCGTTATAAACGCCCTTTTCTTCATCTACGATATTCTCGTATAATCTGACTTCAGCTTTACAGCCTTCTGTAGCAGAAACCCAGTGTATTGTTCCCTTAACCTTACGGCCTGTGAAATTTCCACCCCTAGTCTCAGGATCATAAGTACAATGTACTTCTATAACCTTTCCATTCTCATCCTTGACATAGTCAGTACATGTAACAAAATATGCATTCATAAGACGCACTTCATTACCAGGGAAAAGTCTGAAATATTTCTTAGGAGGCTCTTCCATGAAATCCTCTCTCTCAATATAAAGTTCCTTTGTAAATGGAACTTTTCTTGTTCCCATCTCTGGATTTTCCTGATTATTAGCCACTTCCATATATTCAACCTGGCCTTCAGGATAATTATCAATGACAAGCTTAACAGGATCAAGAACAGCCATCATTCTCTTAACCTTAAGCTTTAAATCTTCTCTTATACAATATTCAAGCATTGGATATTCAACTGAACCCTGTGCCTTAGTAACACCAACAAGCTCAACGAACATCTTAATAGCTTCAGGAGTAAATCCTCTTCTTCTTAAAGCTGCAATAGATACAAGTCTTGGATCATCCCATCCGTCAACAATTCCATCTTCTACAAGCTTCTTAATATATCTCTTACCTGTTACAACATTAGTAAGATATAACTTTGCAAATTCAATCTGCTTAGGATTCTCCTCTGGAGATGTCTTATAACCGGTCTCAATTACAACCCAGTCATAAAGAGGTCTGTGATCCTCAAATTCAAGTGTACATATAGAATGTGTAATTCCCTCTACTGCATCCTCAATAGGATGTGCAAAATCATACATCGGATATATGCACCACTGATCTCCTGTTCTGTGGTGTGTCATATGTGCAACTCTGTAAATAACAGGATCTCTCATATTAATATTAGGAGATGCCATATCAATCTTAGCTCTTAAAACCTTCGTTCCGTCTGCATATTTTCCTTCCTTCATCTCCTCAAAAAGCTGAAGATTCTCTTCTACAGAACGGTTTCTATAAGGACTTTCCTTACCTGGTTCAGTAAGAGTTCCTCTGTACTTTCTAATCTCCTCCGCAGATAAATCATCTACATAAGCTTTTCCCTTCTTGATAAGTTTTACAGCTGCTTCATACATCTGTGGAAAATAATCTGATGCAAAAAGGACGTCTCCGTTCCACTCTGCTCCAAGCCATTCAACATCTGCCTTAATAGAGTCTACGAATTCAACCTTTTCCTTAGTAGGATTAGTATCATCAAATCTCATATTAAACTGTCCGCCATATTCCTTTGCAAGTCCATAATTTAATAATATAGACTTGGCATGTCCAATATGAAGATATCCATTAGGTTCTGGTGGAAATCTTGTAATGACCTTCTTGCAATGGCCACTCTCAATATCCTTATCTATAATCTGCTCAATAAAGTTCTTAGAAAGAGCTTCGTTTTCCATGTTAATCCTCCTTGTTTTCGTATTTAAAAGGTAAAGATTATTGTACCCTAAATTCTTACATAGTTCAACCAGTTGTTTAATTATACTGGTCTTTATTCATTATAATATCATACAGCATCTCCACAGTTTCTCTTATCTGCTTTCCCTGCTCATTAAGCGTAATGTCTGCATATTTCTTATAAAGTGCGGCCCTGTCAGCATATATCTCTTCCACAGTTGTCTTTCCATTAGACACAACCCCACGTTCTTTAAGACTTCCAAGTCTCTCCTCAAGTGATTCTGGTGGAAGTTCAAGATAAACCACAGTACCAATATCCTTAAAATGTTCCATTGCCTCTTTTCCATATACAGCACTCCCACCTGTTGCAATAACCGTGTGGTGTGGACTGATGGAACAATTCACTTCATTTTCAATCTGTATGAATCCTGCATCTCCGTGCTTTTCAATTATCCTTTCAAGAGTCATTCCCTCTCTTTGCTGAATAACAAGATCTGAATCAATGAATCCAAATCCTATCTTCTTGGCAAGCACTACTCCAAGTGAACTTTTTCCGCTTCCCGGCATGCCTATAAGTATAATATTATTCATGTGTACCTCCATACGCCTGAGATTTATCTTGTACAGCAGTCATACATTTCCTTAAGCTCATCAACTGTAAATGTATAATGTGAATTACAGAAGTGACAATTAACCTCAATTGGCTCACCATCATCAATCATCTTCTGTATTTCTTCTTTTCCTACACTGATAACAGCTTTGCTCACTCTGTCCTTAGAACAGTTACAGTAAAACTTTGTTGGAATAGTGTCAAGAATATCAAGCTCCATATCCCCAAGAATATGTTCCAGAATCTGTTCAGGAGTCATTCCTTCCTCCAGCATGGCTGTAACAGACTTAATCTCCTTAATTCTAGCCTCAAGCTTATCTATAAATTCATCCGTTGCTCCCGGCATAAGCTGGATAATAAATCCTCCAGCCTGCTCAACAGTATTATCCTTATTCATAAGAACGCCAAGTCCTACAGAAGATGGAACCTGCTCACTGTTAGCAAAATAATAAGTAAGGTCATCTGCAATCTCACTTGTGATAAGAATAGTATCACCAACATATGGCTCTTTAAGTCCAATATCCTTAATTACACTTAATACACCAATTCCTACCGCATCTGCAATATCAAGCTTTCCATCCTTAAGTGGAAGCATAACCTGTGGATTGCCAACAAATCCCTTAACCTCCCCCTTAGGATTAGCTGTAACAGTCATACTTCCGATTGGACCATTACCCTTAATCTGTACAGTAAGAATATCCGCATCATTCTTCATCATTGCGCCCATCATCGCACCACCTGTAAGAAGTCTTCCAAGTGCAACAGTTGCGATAGGACTCATGTTATGTCTTTCTTTTGCTTCTTCAACAAGCCCTTTAGTTGTAGCGGCAAATGCTCTTACCTGGCCACCTGCTGCTGTGGCTCTAACAATATAATCACCCATAATTATCTCCTTATTATTTCTCAATCACAAAATATAATCTTTCCGACTTATCGTCAGGCATATCCTTAGTAAATGCATTATACACATTTTTCACGGTAAGTCCAGCCTTATTAACTGCACCTGTAACCTCATCTATAGTAAAGCCATGCTGATAGTGCTGTTCTTCAAATCTGTCAAATGTACCATCCTCATTCTTAACAAACACAGCAAGCTCATATTCATTATTGCGTTCTTTCTCATCATAATAGTTGTCCCATATAAATGCGGAATCTTCCCTGTTCTCAGCATATGTATTCTCAGCAAGTATATCCCTGAAGAAATGTATTGTCTTTAAATCAAATATAAATACACCGCCTTTTTTAAGGTTCTCACTAACACATGCAAATACACTTTCAAGGTCAGGAACAGATGTAATATAATTCATGGAATCCCCTATACTTATCATACCGTCTACTTCATAAGGCACTTCAAAATCCCTCATATCCTGACATGTATATATAACCTGCGAACCCTCTTCAAATGTTTTCTCAGAAGCTATAGACAGCATATCCTCAGACATATCAAGTCCAACACAGTCATAGCCTTCCTTAGCAAGCATTCTTGTAACAGTTCCTGTTCCACAGCCCAATTCAAGCACTGATGAATCACCTGACACACCATTTTCCTTAAGGAGAGCAATCATGTACTGCCCCCATTCCTCATATGGAATATTATCCATATACTCATCATAAACATATGCAAAGCCTGTATATGCATCCATTATAATTACCTCTTATCATTCCTGTACTTAACATTAAAATGACCTGCCATTATCTGGCAGGTCTTAGTGTTTAAAAGCTATGCATTCTTTCCACAGCACTGCTTATATTTCTTTCCGCTTCCGCATGGGCATGGATCATTTCTTCCGATTTTCTTGCCCTTAACAACAGTTCCAGAAAGTTTCTGCTTCTTGTAAAGTTCTTTTCTTGTCTGCTCATCAAGAAGGTTATCCCACTGTGGAAGCTCATACAGCCAGTCAGCCTTAGCATCTACCATGTTTTTGTATAATTTTTCTTTGTCAAATGCAAGGCTTACTTTTGTATCCTCCTCCATGGTATCGATTGGATTCGGCTCTACTAAGCTGTCATTGATTCCATCCAGAAAACCTGTCATCTCCATGACGCTCAGATTATATTTATCAGCAAGCTCTTTTACCTTCGCAAGCTCTTCTGTTTTTCCCTTGGGCTCATCCACTGCCATTACGAGGGCAACGTTTCCGTTTTCCCCTTTGACCCAGGAGCCCGTAAGATAATCGTAGATCGCAGCTACGGACGCATTTTCATCTACCACATATCCGGTCTGTCCATCTTCGATCTGAAAGGATCCGTCAACCCGTGTCAGGTGCGCATCGATCGCTTCCACATTAAATTTACTGCAGCGCTCCGTCACAGCCTGACGAATCGCTTCTTTATCAAAATCCAGAACAACGGGGTAATTCTTTCCTTTATTCTGCAGATCCTTTTCCGCCTTATAGCGCGCTACAATATTTCCCTTTTTTCCAAGGGACACTGCTTCCGAAACAAGCTCCGGGTTTTTCCAGGAAATTCCCAGCTCAGAAAGGCTGATAGATACACTCTGTCCATCCTGCGCCTGCAGCTGCCCCTGCGCCTGCCCGAGTTCGTTCACATAACTCTGAACCACCCCCTGCGCCTGTTCCTGTGTCATCCCGGAAAGATCCATGCCATCCGCCGAAATCCCGGTCTGGATGGTATCGTTCGGCGCTGCGTATACAGTCTTTCCTGCCACCGCCGTGCACGCAAACACGCACACCAGCATGGCTGCCGTCATCAGTACGGTTTTCATTCGATTCATTTTAAAATTCCTTTCTATGCCGCTTATAAAAACGACAGCAATGTAGGAACAATCATCGCCAGCACCAGAATAAGGATGATGATCGACGATATAATTTTCTGTGTCTTTTTCTTTCTGAAATTCATGCTCTGCTCCTTTATCCGCAAACTGCCTTATAACATCTGACAAATAGCATTGAAGCACCATCTTCCATGGCTGCGCTTCCACACATTATAAAGCACTTCCC